>TARA_R110001583_G_scaffold192319_1_pt1 | contig 14014 bp, 12 predicted proteins | sample TARA_R110001583 | Tara Oceans TARA_R110001583 (sample SAMEA4398432) | marine metagenome | biome: Polar Biome; feature: [MES] marine water layer (ENVO:01000295) within the mesopelagic zone...; material: water (ENVO:00002006), including particulate matter (ENVO:01000060) such... | reverse complement strand
CGCACCTGTGGCGGTATCTTTGTTGCTATCGGGGCTGCTCTGCCGTTAAGGGCTTAGCGTTGTTCATCCTGCTCGGTGACTGTCGTTAACATCTATGCAGCCTCTGTTAACTGAAATACTTGGCTCATCGATGCGAGCTTCCTGCTGACTGTTCATGTTATCTTCTAACAATAAGCAATGTTTTTTCATTATAGAAGGTAGCGTCTGCTTCGGACGTGACCCACATGGTTATTTTCATGTTTGCGACCATTAAAAAATGTCGACACCTTCTCAAATGCTGGCTATCAACGGCAGCACTAAAATACATCGAGCGCTGATGAGCTATTTAGCGCGCCACTATCGATAATCTTTCGGCAGAGACTCAGAAATGTTTGGCGTTCTAAGTCTGTCAGCGCGCCGAATACCTCTTCTTGACGCCGAACCACCTTATTTTCGATCTCCAAAAGCAAGGCGTTGCCTTCGGCGGTGGGAAAAAGTTGCTTAGCGCGCGTGTCATTATTATCTACTTCACGTTTGATCAAGCAACGATCCTCAAGAAGCTTGATTGCCCGGCTGATCGAGTTCTGTGGTCGTGGGAAGAGGATTTGTACGTCTCTTGCGAGAATGCCTGGGAAATAGCTGACTGCATAAAGTGTTGACCACGCATTTACTGGCATATCATAGTTTTTTTCGATAAAACGGCTAGTTACTTGGTTGTTAGCCAGTACGATGTGGCTCATTGCCATCAGGTAACACAGATCTGAGGAGAAGGCCTCCTCAAGCATAGATAACCCTTTGTCAGTCATCCTTGAAACCTCCTTCAACGGTATACATACCACCATTCTGTTGCAATATAAATCCATATGGATCTATATTGAGTTTTAGCGCGCAGCATATTACAAGTTTAAAGCTACTTAGCGGGCTGCGTTCAAACCGAAAAAAAGGGGTTCTCATGTCACAACTCGCAGCCTTCGCAATACTTGTGTTCATTCTTTATATCGGCGATGTGGTCGCTTTACGTACCAAATCAAAACTGCCTTCAGTTTTCGTATGTGCCGTTTTATTTCTGGTTGGCTATTGGACTTTTTTCCCCGCAAATATAGTTGAGATCGCGGGTATTCCAACTCCTGTGGTTTATCTCGCTATATATCTGCTTATTACCAACATGGGCACTTTGCTGTCGATCGATGAATTGAAGCGGCAATGGCGAACGGTCGTTATTGCACTTTGCGGGATCGCTGGTATAGCAGCAATTCTATTCACTGTGGGACGGCTTTTTCTTGATTACCAAACAGTAATTGTAGCAACTCCTCCACTAACAGGCGGCATTGTGTCGTCACTGATCATGTCGCAAGCAGCTTCAGAGGCCGGTCTTGAGAGCCTCGCGGTGCTTGCTATCTTGATATATGTGATGCAGGGCTTCATTGGCTATCCGTTAACGTCGCTGATGCTTCAACGAGAAGGACGTCGCGTTCTCAGCCTTTATCGGGCTGGTCAATGGGTAGTCACTGATGATGCTGCAACTGGTTCGACATTGGAAGAAAACCCTCTGCCGCGCCTCTTTCAGAAAATGCCACCTGCCTACAACACTGTCTACTTCAAACTTTTCCGGCTAGGGGTTGTTGCCTTTCTGGCCTGGGGTGTGGCTCAACTAATTCAACCTGTTTTCGAAATAAGCCCTTTTGTACTTTGTCTGATTGGTGGGGTACTCGCATCCTCCTTTGGCTTCCTCGAACGTCAGCCACTGCAGTCGGCGAACTCTTTCGGCTTTGTCATCATGGTTTTGATGTTGTTCATTTTTGGCGGCCTCAACCGGGCAACACCTGAAATGCTGCTTGATCTAGCTGGCCCAATGTTCGGGGCGATCATTATCGGCATCTCCGGCATGTACATTTTTTCCTACGTTGCGGGGAAATTTTTGGGGATGACGCCGGCCATGGCTTTTGCCTGCTCACTGACAGCGCTCTATGGGTTCCCCGCGGACTACGTTATTACTAACGAGGTGGTAAACACGCTTACCGACGATGAGAAAGAGCGCGCAGCCCTTTCCGCACATATGATGCCTTCCATGCTGGTCGCCGGATTTGTCACGGTGACTATGGTATCCGTTGTTATAGCAGGTATTTTTACAGGATTGATCTAATGACACAGCAGCATATTAACGAATTCCGAGTTCAGGATATGATCGAGTGTATCTCACGGTTCACATCGACACCTGGTAAAGGAACTACCCGTCTTACCTACAGCGCAGAGCACAGAGGTGTACGAGATTATCTACTGGGGAAAATGAAAGAGGCGGGACTGCAGACGAGAGAAGATGCCGTCGGAAATCTTTTTGGGCGAATTGAGGGCAAAAACCCGGCCCTTCCGCCAGTGTTAGTGGGGTCGCACTTCGACTCTGTTCCGAACGGCGGTAACTTTGATGGCCCCGCTGGAGTGGTCGCCGGGCTTGAAACGGCTTTTGTTTTTCAAGAACTTGGCTTGGAACCAGAACGATCTGTCGAGATTATTGCGATGATTGAGGAGGAAGGTGGCCGTTTCGGTAGTGGACTATTGGGTTCTCGACTTCTGACGGGCCAGGTCAAACAGCAGGAACTGTATGAACTGAAAGATCAAAATGGCATATCCGTTGCGCAGGCAATGTCTGAGTTTGGGCTGGATCCTTCAAGGTCCGACGAAGTGACGCTGTCAGCAGGTTCTCTTCACGCCTTTCTGGAGCTGCACATCGAGCAGGGGCCAGTTCTTGAGCAAAACCAGGAAGACATCGGCATTGTCACCGAGGTTGTCTCACTATCACAGATTGAGGTGACCGTGATCGGTGCGGCGGGCCATGCTGGAACGACTCCAATGAATGCCCGAAAAGATGCGATGGTCGGGGCAGCAGCAGTTATCGCTCAGATTCCTGATATCGTTATAAAGGTGGATAAGGCAGCTGTTGGCACTGTCGGGCGTATAGTAGCTCAACCGGGTGGTGCGAATGTCATTCCTAATCGCGTCTCTTTCAGCGTTGATATCCGGTCGCCGCAGGCGGAAAACGTTGCCGAGATCAAGGGCAAGCTTCGCACAGAGTTGAAACAACTTCTGGATGACGGTCTTACGTTCGAGATCAACGAGAAGATAACCATCCCGCCCACGCCAATGGCCAAAGAGATTCAGGAACAGTTCGCTAAAGATGCCGATGCCAGTGGAATAAAGCGGCGTTGGATGCCCAGTGGTGCAGGGCATGACGCTATGATCTTGTCGAAAATAACGCAGACGGGATTGATCTTCGTCCCGAGCCGCGATGGTATCTCTCATGCGCCTGAGGAATGGACTGACTACGATAAGCTTGCGAAGGGGGTTGAGGTGATTTTCCGAACCGCAAAAGCTCTCTCTGAGTGAAATAAACGATCAGAAACTTAGGCTTGGCTCCTTCATAGTCTTTCTCTCTCACGTACTAGATCGCAAAATATATTGGCTATCTAAACGGGTATATTTTTTTAGAGTCCATAAGTATCGTCTGCGGAGCACATAGCCGAGAAACTTTAGTTCGCGCGGCATAACAGCAGCAATATCGTTAAGATGCCTGCCGTTCTATACAACAGGCTCTGCGACTGCCTTGAGAATATTGTATTGCCCTAGTTGCTCGGGAAGTACGCGCGCGGTGTATTGGTTTTCTATCTCACGGCAAATTTCTTGATAAGCGCGTAGTTTAGGGCCTTTGTGTACGTTAGGTGCTTGGCTGATAAACACCATGTCATCAGGAGCATTTTCAGACATTTTCAGTCGGCGTAAATGCGCCAGCCATTTATCTCCTTTTTCAATAATTCGGCTAGCGTCTTCTAGATCGAAGCTGATGGGTTTAATTGCCTGGCGTATACGCGCACCTTCCTGCCAAACAAATGGCAATTTTACGCGAACAATATCATTGCCCAGCGTTTGCTCTGTGTATCTGCGATTCAGTGATCTAAGCCAATGCGTAACGTTTTTAGTGAGCTGTTCTTCTGGTGTAGCTATGTTTTTGAAATCATGATGAACATAGCGATTGAACAGCTCGTCAAGGGCAGCCACTGGGTCTTTTGCAGCGAGTGTGCCTGGATTGCTGAAGCGGAACATAGCTTCGCGCGGTTCTACCAATTCATTGAAAATGCGCAATTGCACATCCAATTGACCTTTATGGCGGTTGGCTAAATCAACCGTACGCTTCAGTTCAGTCACGAAATATTGGCGTGCTTGAGTAAACACCTTTGCTGGCAATTTATCGAAAAAATGAGTGATGCGTTTTCGTGAAACAGTTTCGACACGCTGAAGAAACTCGCCATTATTGCAGAGCATGATGATCCCCAGGTTCACGAACTCACCTGTATCGAGATAGGGCTGAAAGCGCAGTACCGCGTAATTACAAATAATTGCGCTCATATCAAGCTCCAGAAGGACGGATCGCGTAAACGTACTAACAAATTAAAGCGCTCTGCTAACGTGGGCTGTATCTCAGAGGTCTCGTCGTCTATATCTCGGTAGAGCCACTCTAAAGGTATTAAATCAGTGATCATATCCCAATCATTCAGTGCAGCGTCAAGCACCGCTTCGTGGCGTGCGCGTATTTCGAGGTCTGCAAAGCGTTCACGTTGGTGACTAAATACATGATTTTCAAAATTACCTGTGTGGTTTATGGGGTCAAAAGCTAAATTATGATCTATGACCACCAAACCACTTACAGCGCTCCATAGTAGATTTACATTGCCTCCCTGGCTGCTTAAACATCGATCTTCATTATTAATCCAAATATCAAACAGTAAGAGACGTTGCTGGGTACCTTCGTCGACCTCTCCTATTAACGAGAAGAGTAAGTCTTGGCTGTGGGGAGCTACCTTAGACGCAAAGGCCATTCCTCCCTCTAGATCCCCAGCACGTGGTTCTGTCGAAAAGTCCAACAGGCCCGTTGGAAAACGCATTAAGGCGTACTCAGCAACAGGCAATTCACAGCGTCGTGCTAATTCAGAACAAATGAGTTCAGATACCAGTGACTGTTGGCCAACGCCATTGACGCCTTTCACTACATATTGATCATTATTTGCATCACGTATGATAAATGGCTTTGTGCGCCCTTGGGTCGATTGGCGCAGAATTTCCTTAGCCTCTACTACGTAAGGTCTTTTCATATCACCTCACCAATCGCCATTGCTCGCCTTCTTGCTGGGCTTGGCCGAGGGCGGCTAGGGCGGAGAGTACTTCGTTAACGCCTTTTACCGGTTTGCGTTTGAACTGGGCGGCTAGGCTTTCGGCACTGTTTGGGCTGGCGGCGAGCATATCGCGTAGCTGGGTGACTTGGCTGGCCAAGTCTTTGGGCCATGCTGCTTTGGATTTTTCCGTGGCGGGTGTGTCGCTGACCGTCGCTTCGCTTCCCATCTCGGTTTGAGTGGGCGCTGTCTCTTCCGGCGCTTGGTACTCCGGGCGTAGCCAACGCACATTACTTTGGGCTTCTTCGACGGCGCGCTGTTTGTTAAGCGCTACCAATCGCATCAGCAGCTCTTCTTCGGCTTCTGCCTGGGCAGCGGGTTTGTCCGGCAGTGGCGTGGTGGCGCCGGGTAGGCCGACTAGCGCTTTTGGCCAAGTCATCCCAACCGTAGGCGTTGAATACGGCGCGGTCGAGGGCGTCGTGGTCGGCCATCAGCGTGCTGACTAGCCCTTGCTGGTTGATGGTTTGCTCTTTAGCGTTGAGCGCTTCCCCAGCGCGCAGTTTTTCCATCACGTTGTACATGCCGGTGAGCGTCAGTGTTGGGTGCTCGGCCTGCTGGCGCTTGCGGTGGGCATCGATTTGCTCGGCCAGTTGGCCGATCTGAGCGGCCTGTTGGTCTGTGAGATTAGGAAAAGGAAAAGTCTCAAAGCAGCGAGTCTTGTTATAACGTGGGTCGTTACCCATTCCTAAACGACCGCCTGCTGTTAACGCCCACACAGAGTGCAAACGGCTGGATAACACGCCTAACCAGCCTGCATTATTTACAGCAATATTAACCAGCATATTATCAGGTAAAATATCGGCATCCATAAACGTAAAAAGGCGGTGTTTAGTGGTTTCAACCGTGGCAATATAGCGCGGTAGGCCATCGGCATAACGACGCCAATCCTTTCTAGCTTCGCCAAAAATCCACCATTTATTCCGATAGGAAGCGCGATTGTTTTGATCACGCTCTGGCTTTACCCGCTCAAGTATCCACTGATAAATAGTTGGGTACTGAACCTTTACTTCGTTATCGGTTAAATCAAAGAGATCAATAACCTTTACGTCGCGTGGTGTTTGCGATAAATCGCGCCCATTGCGGTAGTTACGAATAACCTTTTTAAGTGCTGGATTGTTTTCAAGGCCAAGCTGGTTAGCCTCTTCAGAGGTAACAATAAAGCCAGCGCCAATCAACTGTACGCCTCGTGAAGCAATTGTTGAGTTAGCCAGTAATGGCTTTGCCCCCGCCACATCCGCCCCAATTGTTAAATCGGCAAACACTTTACCCTCGCGGCGGCTCAGCGCCACGCTGCGGGCCTCGCGGTCGTCGTCGCTGCTTTCAGTGGTAACTTGCTGTAGCAACCCTGGTGATTCGCCAGCGCGGCCCACGGTCATGGCGATGCGCACGGCGGCACCGTCGTTGCCATCTACCCAGGGGTGGTCGGGTATGGCAAAGGTGAGCGAGAGCGGCTTTTTGGCATCGCTTAAGTGCGGTTCCAGTACGCGGCGGTTAAAGGTTTGGCGCAGGCTGTTGGTGGTAATAAAACCAAATTGCTGAGTGTTGCCAGTGCGTACCGCTTCGGCGGCGATATGCCACCAGTACATCACGAAATCGGCGGATTCCGGCACGGTGCCTTTAAATACTTGGCGCACGGCATCAACATAGCCATCGCCCAGGGCGCGGCGCATGGTAGAGGCGCCAATAAACGGTGGGTTGCCGATAATATAATCCGCCTGCGGCCACTCGGCGCGCTTGGGGTTGTGGTAGCGGTAAACGTCTGTACGGCCGCTTTCATCGGGGATCAGCTCGCCGGTGGCGAGGCTTTTCTTCATGCTGATGCCGTCCCAAATAGTGACTTCCTGGCCGTTTTCATCTAACTGCGGTTCGCGGCTATCAAACTCTATCAGCGCGTCGCGGTTTTCGATGTTGTGGAAGTCTTTCAGAATTGGCTCGGGCAGGTCGAGCTTGCCGTTAATGCGGTAGTGCCACTGGAGATAGCCAATCCACAGCACAATTTCGGCAATGGCGGCGGCGCGTGGGTTAATTTCCATGCCCAGAAACTGCTGGGGCGAGACGGTTAGCCCTTCGGCGTCCAGGCTGTCTTGCCCGCCGCTGAGGTCGGAAATCAGGTTTAGGACCTCGCCTTCAAGGCGTTTCATATGTTCCAGCGCGACATACAAGAAGTTGGCGCTGCCGCAGGCGGGGTCAAGCACGCGTATTTGGCACAGCTTGTGGTGAAAAGCGCGCAGGCTTTCCAACGCTTTGTCGATTTTGCCTTTTTGGTTGTTGGCTTCCGCAACCACTTGCGCAGTGGCCCATTCGCGGCGTAGCGGTTCAATCAGGGTAGGCATTACCAGCCGCTCTACATAGGCGCGGGGCGTGTAATGGGCGCCTAATTTGTGGCGTTCGCGGGGGTCTAGGGCGCGCTCCAACAGCGTGCCGAAAATGGCCGGTTCCACAAACCGCCAGTCGGCTTTGGCCGCATCAATAAGCAGCTGTATTTGTTCTGCGTTAAGCGGGATTGGGTCGATGCCTTTAAACAGACCGCCGTTAAAACGCATAATTTTGGCGGTGAGCACGCCGCTAAAGCCGCCGCTGTTCATGCTTTCCCACAGCGAGCCGATGGCGTCAGTAAAGTGTTCAGGTGTTGCTTTCATGCGCTCTAAAAACGTGGTGAAGCTGCCTTTGGGCAGTAGCTCCACGTCTTCACTGAACATGGTGAACAAGCAGCGCTTCAAAAAGTGCGCCACGCGGTCGACTTCATAGCCATCGGCTTCTAGCGTTTTCGCTAAGGTAGCAAGCTTGCCGCTGACCTCGCGAGTGACGCGGGCAGCGTATTGGCTCGGGTCTAGCGTATCGGGTGCTTCCCATAGCGCTTTAAGGCGTTGCTGAATGTCTGGCTGGCGTAAGTCTTCCAGCTTAATGCGGTAATTACGCGGATCTGGAAAGGGGACATAGGTGCCGCCGGATCGCGAAAACTCAGAGTAGAGTGCCAGCGTGCGGCCAACATCCGTGACTAAAATAAACGCTGGGCGGCCTTCTTTAGCGGGCAGGGCGCGTACATATTGGTCGGCTTGGTTATAAGCCGCCTGCATGGCTTTATCCCAGCCTTTGGTTTCTAGCCCTTTGCCGGTTTGCTTGGCTTCCAGTACAAACGCGCCGCGCTTGTAGAGGTCGATAAAACCACGATTTTCGCTGCCATCGGGGGTTTGAATATCCACCCGGCGCTCAAAGGTGTAGGCGTTTTCGCTGTTATCTTTGCTGGCGGGGTCGGGCGTGGGGAGTTCAAGCAGTGTGCACAGTTCTGAAAGGAAGAGCTGATAGTTGGCCTTTTCGGTGCCGGTGGTGCCTTTCCAGCGGTCGATAAAGCTATCAACAGCGGCAGGCGTGGCAACCGCAACGGGCGAATCGAACATCAGTGAATATCCTTTCAGGCATGTTTATCTAAACTAGTTAAGCTGGGTTAGATAATAGCATGCTTAAAAGCGATAAAAGGATGCTGATGTGTAAAGGGTGCACTTCCTTGTGCATGAAATCGCTCTGGCTAAATATGCGTATCGGCGGCGAGTTGTTCGATAGAGGTGGCGACACTGCGGGCGTCGTGAAGAATCTTATTCACAATGGTATCAATCTCGCTGACGCTAGATTGGCTGGCTTTACCTTGCTGAATCACTTGCTGCATGGATTGGGTCGTACGTTCTACTAAGCTGCTGTTGTCTTTTAGTACTCGTGTGTTCTGGTCTACCGCCTCGGTGGCGCCTTTGGCAAGCTGGCGCACCTCGTTGGCGACCACCGCAAAACCGCGTCCCTGTTCGCCCGCGCGGGCGGCTTCTACGGCGGCGTTAAGCGAGAGCAGGTTAGTTTGGCTGGCAATTTTTGCGATTGATTCGGTTATCTTGTTAATACTTTGTGACTGCTTATGCAGTTCATCAATCAGCTCTTGCGCTTTTGCTAGCGTTTGCGCGGCCTGCGCCGCGCCTTTCACCATCTCATCTAAGTGACCCAGGCTGTCTTTAGCGGTTTGCTCAATTTGAGATGTACTGCTTTGCGCTGAGCTTATCGTACCTGTGGTGGCGGTGGCTTTTTCCACCAATGGCGTAATATTGCTGGCGAATTTAACAACGGCTATGACGTTACCGTTTCCAAGCGGTACGACGCCGGTGATCACTGCCAGTCTGAGCCTGCTCAGGATCATAGCCATCGGAAGTGGCATTACGGCGCAACTCGCGACTGATCGTGCTGCTATGAAGACCAAGCTCTCTGCCGATATGTCGTCGGCTCATACCCAAGTCATAACGGGCATAATGCTGGTATCGTTGAGTCTGGGTCAGCTGTCGGTATCCCATGCTCTGCTTCACTTTGGTAGGTAAAGTCGAGAGGGTCTCGGCGCTGGCCTTCCTTCCTCTACTGCGTGATCCAAAATGCTGCGGTTATTCTATGAATCCAGAGTTTATTAACATAAATTATCTTTCAAATAAATAATAGGTGGTCAGTGTTATGACAGAAATTTTGGTTTCAGCTCTCGAATCAGTTTCAGCAGGTGACGTTACAAGTATATTTGTGACGACTATCTTGTTGGTAAGTGTTATATGCCTTTTTCTTTATTTAACAGGCGTTGCAAAACGTTTAACAGCGTACGCCTCTAGTCTACTCACATCGCTGGGTATTCTGGGTACGTTTACAGGCATCATCATCGGCCTAATGCACTTTGACGCCAGCAGTGCTGAAGCTATTGATGCCAGTATTTCTGGTCTGTTAGACGGTTTGAAAACGGCCTTTATTACTAGCTTGGTCGGTATGGCGGCGGCGATTATTTACAAAGTGCTAACTTCCACTATTTCACCTATTCCTGAGTGGCGTCGCAAGCAAGACAGCAGCGCTCTAAAAGCGGATGAAGATGCGACCGGCAATGACCTGCTTGCAGCGATTCAGCTAGGTAATGAGCAGCAAGCCGCACACCACATCGAGCAGCAACAAGAACTGGAAAAGCTGAATAAGTCGCTCACCGGTGAAGGCGATAGTTCGTTGATTACCCTAATCGGTAAACAGCGTTTGGAAAGTCGTGAGTTTAACGATGAACTTTGTAAGCGGTTAGATGCCCTTCAAGAAACGAATCACACTATGGCAGAGCGATTAGCTGCGCAGCAAACGCAGCTTGCGGATGACATGGCCGCGTCTCACCAGACGGCGAGTGAGCAGCTCGCAGCGTTACAAACCTTGGTATCGGTGGTCAGTCAGCAGCAAGAGCGCTTCGAGCGTTTTGCTGGAGACTTGGAGCAGCAGCTTAAAGACTTCGCCGAGATGCTGTCCAAGTCTGCCACTGAACAGATGATTGAAGCGCTGAAGAACGTCATTGCGGAGTTTAATGACAAGCTGACCGAGCAGTTTGGCGAGAACTTCAAAGCACTGGATGCCTCGGTGAAAAAGCTTGTTGATTGGCAAGAGAACTATAAAGAGCAGCTGGGCGAGATGCGTGCCCAGTTTGATCTTTCTGTTAAGGCGTTGGCAGATTCAGAGCAATCGGTGAGCCACATTAGCCAGTCTGCCGCCACGATCCCTGAAACCATGTCCGGGATGCAGGTATTGCTAGAGACATCGCGTCATCAAATTGATGAACTAGAGCGTCATTTAAGCGCCTTTGTGGAAATGCGTGATAAAGCGGTTGAGGCCGTGCCGCAGATGCAGCAGCAGGTTGAAGCGAGCGTTAACGATGTAACGCAGGCAGCAACCACCGCCAGCGAGCATTACCAGACGCTGCTGACAGCCTCTGACCAGTATATCAAACAACACAATGAATCCGTTGCTGATTTCCTCTCTCGCTTTACCACGACGACGGATGAAAGCACTACCAAGCTGCGTGAACAGATGCTCAAAAGCGCTGATGAACTGAAAACCACGCTGAGCGAAGGCACGACTAGCATCGGCAATGAGTTGCAGCGTCAGTCCAGTGAGCTGGAACACCATTTCAATACTTCCAGCCAGGGGCTGGAAAAGGGTGCGCAGTCGCTAACGGAAGCATCTGAAGGTTTTTCGAAAGAAACTCAAGCCATGCTTGAACAGCTGAAACAGGGTGGCGTTGATACCGGCAAGCAGATCGAAACCATTCAGACTCAAGTGAAAGAAGGCACTGAAGAGATGCAAAAGCAGCTGACGCGCAGCTTTGACGAGATTACTGCCGCGCAGGCCGAGCAAATGAACAAGGCGTATCAGCAAATGGCGGGGCTAATTGAGGACGCCGCTAAGAAAGGCAAAGATAGCGTGCAAGAACAGGCACAGCAACTTGATGAAAGCATGCAGGAAGAGATTAACCGTGTGATGCAAACTATGGGAACTGCGCTTGCACAGATTGCGGGACGTTTTACCGAGGACTATCAGAAGCTCACCACACAGATGCAGCAGATTGTTGATAGCGCCCGTGATGGGGGGCGTTGATCATGAGTTGGCTACAACGTGTGCTGCCGCCATCGCAAGGGAAGAAGGAAAGCGAAGCCGATGAAGAGCATCATTGGCTGTCTGTTTCGGACCTGATGGCCGGATTGATGATGGTGTTTCTGTTTATTGCCGTGGTGTTTATGCGCAATGCCTGGGTGGAAAAGGAGCGTGTCACGGAAGTGGCCGTGGCGTATCAGGAGAACCAGGTGGCGCTTTATCAGGCATTGATGGTTGAATTTGAAGACGACCTTGATCAGTGGGAAGCGGCCATCGATGAGACAACTTTGTCGTTTACTTTTCAGTCACCAGACGTGCTGTTTGCTACCGGATCAACGGAGTTACAGCAACGCTTTCGAAATATCTTGGCGGATTTTTTTCCGCGCTACCTTGATGTGCTGATGCAGTTTTCGAGCTCTATCAATGAGGTTCGTATCGAAGGTCATACGAGCAGTGTATGGGGAGTAAATACATCGGAAGATGAAGCCTACTTTAATAACATGGAACTTTCTCAAGGCCGCACCCGGACGGTGCTTAACCATGTTTATGGGCTTGATCAGGTTTCACAGTTGCAGCCTTGGGTGAAAGCCAACGTGGCAGCTGTTGGGTTTTCCTCTTCACGCTTGGAGCTAACCGAAAATGGTATCGAGGATCGCGAAGCCTCACGCCGTGTTAGCTTTCGCGTTATTACCAATGCGGATACGCAGATACGCAAGATTCTGGAGCAGGGCGGATGAAACTAAATGTTGATCTCTCCGCGTTGCTCGCACAGCCCAAAAAAATGGGTGATACGGTGGTGGTGGTGTTCAGAGAGACTCGATTGCCGCCGCTTTCCCGTGAAGGGGTGAAGCTAGAGACACTAGATGATCTGCGCGTTGTCGACGGGCTGCTAGCACATGGCAACGCACAAGTTGTTCTGTATATACAAGATCATAGTTTTAATTTTGAAAGAGCTCTAGAGTCGCCGCGCGATGCTAACAAATTTCATATTTCTGAATGTAAAACTATTCGAGATATGCGTGCATCAGGGAGGTTTGAGCGCTATGTAATGACTAACAACGCTTCAGGTAAGTTTTATATTACGGGGGGCTGGCGAGAAGGTGTATATATAAAACTTAATGTTTGCATGAACTGCCTGGAGAAATTGAATTACAAAGGTTACCGCCAGAAAGCAAAATCTGAACGATACGAAACGGTCAGGCAATTCCAAGCTGAGGAGTTCTTCGAAAAGTATAGCTCTTTCTTTGGTAGTTTTCCCAGCCGCCAATCAGGTGGAAAAGATGGCTATACCGACGACTGGGCAGTGATCTCACGGCAAATGCGCGAAGAGGCTGGGTTTTTTTGCCAAGAGTGCCAGGTAGATCTTTCTGCTCATCCGCGCTTGTTACATACCCATCATATGAATGGTGTAAAGCACGACAATAGTAAACTCAACCTTAAGGTGCTGTGCATCGATTGTCACAGTAAAGAGCTAAACCACGAGCGTATGCATGTGCCCCGTAAAGATCGTTTAACGGTTTCGCGACTTCGCCGCGAGCAGGCGCAGGTGGACTTAGGCTCAGGTTGGGATGCAATAGCAAAGTTTGCTGATCCTGCTATTGAAGGGCTAATTGCTCAATGCCGTGCGGCGGACGTACCAGCCCCCGATGAGTGTGGCGTTGATATAGATAATGAAGCGGGTGAGGTAGTGGCAAGCCTTGAGTTAGCTTGGTGGAAGCCGAAAATTGGTGTGGCGATTCATGAGCAGGATATTGAGGCGGCTCGTCAATGTGGTTGGCGTGTCGATAAGGTCAACTACACGTTAGAGCATGTGCATCAGCTTAAGGCAGCGCTATTCGCAGGATAAAGGGAGAGTGGTATACCCTCGCTTTATTTTTGCTTTTTAAAATGCATTTTACTTTACAATCAAAAAAAGGAACACAGATGATCCCAGGCCTGCTTGCTAGTTTTTGCTGCTTTGGTGATAGCAATATTGACATTCGTCTGCCTTATCCTTATAAACGCGAAATAATCCATCACCCTAGGCCCTCATGTTTCTCCTAATCACGATTGCTACCCTTTCAATCGCGTTCTCGTTCTTATGTTCCATTCTTGAAGCGGCGCTTCTTTCAATTACGCCCAGCTACATTGCTAAGCAGAAAGAAGATAACCCTAAGTTGCACGCCTCGCTTACGCGCCTGAAGGCTAATATAGACCGGCCTCTAGCCGCTATTTTGACGCTCAACACGATTGCCCATACCGTGGGGGCAACCGCAGTGGGTGCTCAGGCAGCGGTCGTGTTTGGCGAAGCCTCTATTGCCATCGTTTAGGCGGTGATGACAATGGCGATTTTGATCCTGTCGGAAATTATTCCGAAGACTATTGGCGCAACGTACTGGCGCGGTTTATCGCCGTTTCTGCCACGC
>TARA_R110001583_G_scaffold83178_1_pt1 | contig 14024 bp, 16 predicted proteins | sample TARA_R110001583 | Tara Oceans TARA_R110001583 (sample SAMEA4398432) | marine metagenome | biome: Polar Biome; feature: [MES] marine water layer (ENVO:01000295) within the mesopelagic zone...; material: water (ENVO:00002006), including particulate matter (ENVO:01000060) such as...... | reverse complement strand
CCGGATTACGGTCGAAGAATAAGATGGGTTCACCGGACGCGTACTATTCTGATAAATCTCGTTGTGAATCAGATGCGAGGCGCTTATCGCCTCATGACGACAACATGCCCCCTGTTGAAACACCAACCACCACCTTGCACAGAGGGACTGTCGCTAGTAGTAGTGGCAGTGTTTATACAGTGTCGGGAGTGTCCAGAACAATCCCTAATAACTCTGCTCAGTTAAATCATGGTGCACGTAATCTTGGCGCGAAAATAAAACGCACTAGATTATATAATGAATGCATGGAGCGGATTGGGTATACAGAACGCGGGAAAGTTAACACTGCCCCTAGCAAGGTTTACGGATTCAATGCACGAGCTGAACTAGGCCATAATATTCAGATTAGCCAAGATGATACGGTCTTGTACTCGCAGCCAAGCTACAGATCCATACAGCGAAGCATTGCCAACAAAGGAGATGTTGTGGAAGTTCTTGATGTAGTAGAAGGCTGGTACAAGGTTTCCAATCAAGTTGATGAAGGCTGGGTGCGGAGTATCTGGACTTCAAATTAACATCTACTTGCTTAAACGGACCTCCCAACAACTGACAAAGCCATACACTTGCACTAGTGCACCGCCCCTGAGATTGGCGGGTACTTTTGATCCTCTGGCCTCACTGGCTTCCTATCTTTCCTGACGATGGTTGTGTTCTTAGCTAAGGTCTCTTTGGTCTTCGCCTTCACTGTATAAACGCTCCCCAGAGACCACTGCATAAATGGATACAAACCTCATCCTGCTAGGACTTGTCTTTAGCTCCATAGGCTTCGGCTACTTTATCTATGGTAAGCAGCAATCCAACCCTGTTGCTCGATACACAGGGGTAGTGTTGATGGTCTACCCGTACTTTGTTCCTGACGCGGTCGTCTTGATCCTCGTGGGCATCGTTCTGTTATTCATCCCCAAATTTATAAAGCTGTAGCTGCTATCAGTTACCCACAATCCATCTAATAGAGACACTCACTCAGCCCGGAGTGAATGCACCCTCTAGAAGGCCACACAAGCCCCTGTATGCGACTCCACGACCCAAGGAAGGTCTTTACCTGCAATAGAGCAAACCCCCTTACCAGAGGCAAACCAGTGGCCCTCAGAGGCACTATCCAGAAGCTGCCAGAGCGCACTGAATTCAATCATAAGATCTTGATATCGCTTGAGTAACAACTGGGGGTGTTGATGCGTTCAGCGGCCCCTCCTTCATTCTCACAATTTTCTTTCTGCTCATGCACATCCAAAGCAATGCGGATCTTTGCAATGCGAATGTATGCAATGCGAATCTCGATCGCATCTGGGCGGCCTAGCCGCTCGGTGGTATGCGCACGTCTGCAGAAAAGGAGGCATAGCATGACGCTATCAACACAGCAGATTCCACAATTCAGGATCAAGACGCATACGGCGGGATTCCAACTCTCCGACCCACTGCTCGATATCTTGGAGACGGAGATCAACAAGGACACTACCACTGTCCGACTCATGGCTGAATCTATCAGCGATGACACCAGCACAGGGGGTAACAAGCCAGAACCAGAACCAGAACTGTTGACCAGAACAACCGAGGATAAGCATGCCGGGGGACTTGTTCACGAATCCAGTATCAGCATGATCACCTTAAACTTTCGCGATCCTAACTATGGGCCGGAGTCTGGCGGCTTTCATCCGGTTGAGATTGCGATCGCGCGCAAGGGTGAACTGATCTACGTCACCGATTTTGCGTATGTCGGTTCCGGCTATTTCGCAGAACTGGATCGTGAACTTGATTTCGACTTTGCAGGGCAACAATTCGTTCATGGCAGCCGAGCGTACAAACTGCAAACTGGCCGTGCGATGTTCGACCTGTGGCAAGCCAACTTCTGCAGCTACTACCGCATGGGCGTCTACACCGTGGAGGTGACCGTATTATGAGCCAAGAAATACTGCCCTACAGGCAGGGCGCGCTAGACCACTGGTGCGGGCTGTATTCCGTTGTGAATGCGATCCACCTGCTGGTTGGCCCCTACGAGGATTCCTCCTGTGTCGACATCTTTGCAGAAGCACAGTGCGCGCTACTAAAACTCAGAAAAGGACGACTGACTTCGCGTGTCGAAAAAGGCGTCACACCGAAAGAGATGAAATCGCTGCTTGAATCCGTTTCCGAAGAGTTCGGTTTGGGCGTTCGCACGCTAAGGCTCGACGCTGGCGGTCGGCAAGTGGCGACGCTATTTGGTTATTGGCGCGCACTGCAACGTTACTTGGAGCGAGCTAATGGCCGGGCATCGTCACGAGGCGCTTATACGGGGATGGAACGGGGTATCGCTGTTGTCTTTGTTAGCGGGACATACCGACACTGGACCATCGTTCGGGCAGCGACCAATCGCGAAGTACTGTTGTTCGATTCCTGCGGGTTCGAGCGTATTTTTCGCCGAAAGATAACCGTGGGCAGGCATACACGATTGAGACCACGACTGGTCAGCGGATCATCGACCTTCTTGGTTTATCTACGAGAGTAAATAGTACGAGAGTAAATAGCGCGGCACCGTAGAGCGTTTGCCTACCCCACCCTCGCTCCTTGAAGCGAGTGATTCTACTGGGCGTCGATCCAGCCATTTCTGGAAACACCCTTTCCGTTCTTCACGCCAATCTTATCCGTTCAACAATCGCTTCAGACAACCATTTCAGCCCATCACTTCAGACCACCCTATCAGGACATCACTCATGAATGACTCTCAAAATGCGCACTCTAGCGCAGGTAATGCTGTGTCTTGTTATCTCGATACATTATCGGGGAATGGGCGACGCGCCATGCACTGTCGTCTGAGAAAATCCGCACAAATCTTGGCTCTTTCCACTGTGATCGAAGAGATCAATTGGCATGAACTGACGTATGGCCAGTTGGTCACCGTTAGATCAACGCTTCTTTCCCAAGGCAAGTCAGCCAGTACGGTCAACTTAACGCTATCGGCGCTTCGCTCGGTACTGAAGTCGGCGTTTCAATTAGGGCAACTTGATAGCGGGAAATTGGCGCGACTTTGTGCGCTACCCAATATGAGATCAACGCGGCGTAGTACAGGGCGCGCACTCTCATCCTCAGAGATAAACAACCTTCTGGATGCATGTAAGAAGGATCAATCGCGTGCCGGCCTGCGTGACGAGCTGGTTTTGCAATTAATGCTACTGGGAGGACTCAGGCGAGCGGAGGTCGTATCACTCAGGCGGCAGGACTATGACTGTCAAAACGGCGAGCTATCCCTCATCGGCAAAGGCAATAAGCAGCGCATCATCTATATCTCCGGTGCGTTGAAGTCAGCGATGCACCAGTGGCTAAATCAAATGGTTTCTTCCGATGATCGTACCGAGGACAAACGGCAACCGCTCTTTACGCGATTAGTATCAGGAAGCCACGGTAAAGACAGATCTGCTGCGAAAGCTCTGAGCACGCAAGCGGTCTACGACATTGTGAGAAAGCGAGCCGAGCAAGCGGGGCTGGACCCTGTACGGCCGCATGATCTTCGTAGGACATTCATCACTCGCCTCATGCAGCAAGGCGTTGATCTACACACCATTAGCAAAATGGCAGGCCATGAATCGGTAGTGACGACCTGTCGCTATGACAAGCGGGATGCAAGCGCTCAGCAGGAAGCGGCTTGCATGTTAGCGCTGCTGATCAGGGAGGCTTGAGACATGGATCAGTTACTTGGTGATGAGCTGTATTGGGATGAAACGCAACGCTGCTTAATCTGGGACGCCTCGGCACTGGCGCTAGACATCAAAAGGATCCGGATTTCAGATTGGAACGCCGGATTGGGATGGAGCACCGAATCGGAAGGTGGGCGGATTGAGCAGATGGCAGGTTTGGACTCTCCAGGATTAGCACTGCTGCTTGATAGTGAGCATCCAGCTATAACCGCTTGGCGAAGTGCTATTCCTACTGAGCTATTGAAGAGCGTTCGCGCAAAAGGCCTGTTGGAATTCTCGTTGTTACGCGCAATGTCGCTCAGCAATAAGGCGCAACAAATTTTCGCACGCCGTCCCCTGCTACTGGCCTGCATGGTCGAACACTACATTAAGAACGGCAAGCCGGCGGCCGATTTCATAACCGCTCTAGACCAGAAGGATAAAAGGATCATGGCTCACATGGGGCTTTGTCCGGGGCGCACGGCAACCAGAGTAATGGCGTATTTCGAAGGAAGCGTTAAGCAGCGCTGGCAACTGGATCAACTAACCGACGCGCTGCAAGACACAGAGTTGCTGGATACGATCAAGCACGAAAAAGATCTCTCGTTCGACCTGTTGGGATTTGTTCGTCGCTATAAGTCTCTCAGCAACTCTACACTTTCAAAATATTACAATAGGTCTGGAAGGCCGTTGCGCAGCGCCATGAACGCGACTATCAGGGACATATTTCGTCTATCTGGTTACGTAGAAGGAAAGGTTAGCCTGCACGAAGTCAGGCAGTGCTCTTCGCTGGAAGATCTCGAATGGATTCATGACCGACTGACGAATCGGCTAAATCTGCAATCAGATAGCGGCTATCAAGCTGTTTTTCCGACGCCACCATTGAGCGGGAATGAACATATCGTTGCGATTAAGAACGGCAGTGCATTGAAAATCGAAGGAAGGTGCATGCGCCACTGCATCTACAGCCACCTCCATGACGTCTTAGATGGGCGGTACTATGCGTTTCGCGTACTTTGGCCGGAGCGAGCAACGTTGGGCGTATGGATTGAGTCACGCGGTGCTTCGCAGCGGGTGAGACTAGATCAACTGAAAGGACGAGCCAATGCCTCGGTAGCTAAACAGACGGAGGATTTTGTGACGGCATGGATAAGTGGGAAATCTGACCCCCGCTGACTAGCACGCAGAGCTAGTTTGGTCCTCAGAAAGAGCCATGCAATTGGCTCCAAACACATTTCTCATGGGACCGATTCCGGTTCAACGTAACCACCTTTACCGTTATTCCCGAAATCGGTGTTTGGCAGGGCTCGCCTAGTCTGATTGGGTAATCTTTTTTCTTTGATACGCTGATCTTATGAACATTGATCACGCAGTTGCATGAATGCTGATCAGTGGGCGTGACTCCTGTTGCGACAATGTATGGACCCCAAGGGCTCCTGATAGGGGCCTGGGTATGCCAGGGGTCGAACGGGTATTGACAGGCAAAAAGCAAGACATGGTACCGTTCTGTGGGAACGCTTCGATAATTCAGGCGTGATGCAAAAACCTCAGGCTATTCTATATAGCGCAGCAGGCGTCGCTGCCACCATGGATGCCTTATCGCAGTTTAACAGCATACAAACTGTCAATCTCAGAACCCATTTGACTCCCAGTTGATCGAAGGGGCTGCTGATACTGACTCTATTTATTCTCAGAGGAGCAACGATGAACACATTTTTAATCGGAATGGGGATTTTTTTTAGCATTCATTGCATTTCAATTATTAACGATCTATGGCGAAACAGGATGGCCTCAAGGCTGGGCGAGCTGCCTTGGAAAGCCTTTTACGGACTGGTCGCTTTAGTAGGGTTTTATCTGCTGGCTAAAGGGTATGGGGAAGCCCGCTCGGCGGCCGAACTGGTTTACATTCCTCCTGGCTGGACGCGCCATCTAGCGGCTTTGCTGATGCTGCCGGTTTTTCCGCTGCTTATTGCGACCTACCTTCCAGGGCGCATTAAAGGTTGGGTCGGGCACCCGATGTTAGTGGCGACAATTTTCTGGGCCGTGGCTCACCTGCTAACCAATGGCCGTACGATCGATCTACTTCTGTTTGGCAGCTTCCTACTCTGGGCAATCTTTGTTCGCATCTCATATGTTCGACGGAATATCCGCCCAGTTTACGGTCTACCTAATAATGCTATCAATGATTGGCTTGCCGTCATCTTAGGCTTAGGGCTCTACGCCATGTTTATTAAATCTTGGCATGGTTTGTTGATTGGGGTTTATCCACTGGGCTAACAAAGGGCCAAATTTCTGAACTCCAATAAGCGCACATAAGTGTTTCCTTTGAGCGGCTGGTAGTAATTTTTACCGGCCAATGGCGGCTATGCAATTAGACGGAAATAAGATGCAACATTAGGATTCCTGGACACGTCCGTTAAGTGTCGGCAAGCGCCCCCTGAAGCTTCAGGCACTAGGGGGCAAAGTACGGCCCGAAGCGGTCATATGGAATACGGGGGCGACTCAAGTAAAAACCTTATCTATGATTGCTGTTCGCTACTGATTTCTATACTTAGTAGGAGCGGTGGCATCACGAAGTACTAGCTCCACCGGGCGAATCACCTCGTCCTTTGAGTCACTGTCGCTAGCAGGAGACGGGTAATGAGAAAAGCAGCGGAGGCGATTTTGATTGCGGGGTTGATCGCGTTGGCTACTCCGGTTTTTGCCACGGATGGCGCCGTGGCTTACTCCCATTACGCACGAGGCGATTATGCCACCGCCTACAGGGAGTACCGCGCACTGGCGGAGGTCGGCTATGCCCACTATCAGAGCCAAGTGGCGCACATGCATGCCCAGGGAGAAGGCGTGGCAAAAGATAGGGTGCAAGCCTATGCATGGTATGCGTTAGCCGCTTCACAGGGTGATCCTATAGGGCGCCTGCATAGTGCTAGATTGGTCCATGAGTTGAGCCGACAACAGTTGCAGCACGGTAATCAATTGGCAGAGCAATATGGCCGGCTGTATGTGGCCCCTTTCCGGCCGCACTGACAGCTTAAATAACGCCTGTCGCAGTTATTTATCTAAAACCCCGATCGCTATTTTTTTTGCGGTGGAACGCGCAGCCACGTGATCACAACAAGCAAGCCAAACGTGCTATAGGCCACCACAAACCACCAGTCTGGCACGTCATAGTAGAGCAGACGTTGCAGCCAGTACTGCATAAAACTGCCATCGTATTGCCCACCTCCGATTTGGCCCCGCAGCCACATCTCCAGGGTGGTCAGGGGGCATACAAGCCCTAACCAGGATTGCATCACGATCACCCCGATAGCGACCAGGTGAACCAACCTAAACCACCTGTTACGCACCCAGCGCCAGCGGCTATAGCCGCCGACGACAGTCAACAGCAATGCGGCAACCACAAACACCACAAGCAGCGCGTGTAGCAGCAACACGAAATCGGCAAGGTATAGATAGAGGTGCTCCATGCTCCGACAGTTGACTATTCGATGAAACGTTGCAGTAGGGCGTAATATTCATCGCCATTGGATAGACTGTTGTGCCCGGCACCGGCAATGATTTTTACGCTGACCTGTTGTTCCGGAAAGGCATCGATTAACCGGGCGGAAGACTTTACTGGGATCACCTCGTCGTGCTCTGCCAGAATCACTAGCGTCTTCGATTCGATTGCTTGGATTCGATCCACTGAGTTATATCTGTCTTTCAATAACAGCGTTATCGGATACAGCGGGAACCTGTCTTGAGCGATCCGTTGAATACTATCGTAGGGCGTAATCAAAACCAGTTTGCTGACCGCTCTGGTTGACGCCAGCAAGGTGGCGACGCCAGAGCCAAGGCTGCGACCGATAACCGAGACAGTGGCATGCCGGTTCTCAACGGCATCGTAGATAAATTGCGCATCGGAATAGAGCGCCTGTTCCGTCGGGCTGCCACTGCTGCCGCCATAACCGCGGTAATTGACCAGATAGAGCGTATGTTTCGGCAACGCTTTGGCAAGGCTCGGCGCATTGTCATTCACCGCTTCGGCATTACCACCGAAGTATAGAATCGCACTGTCGTTGCCCGCGTTGAGCACGACAACCTCGATACGCTGCCCCTGATTTAAAAAAGACTCAATCGTTAAGCGGTGAGACGACTTGGCGGTGGGGAAATATAAAAAATCACGCTGAAACACAAAAAGCAGGATACCCATCAGCAGGTACGCTGATAGAGCTACTGTTACGAGACTTTTAACTAGCATCATTATCGCCGTCACCGCGACTGAATCCGAGTATCCCTAGACTAGACCGATCCAGACAGCAAAGCACGTCACAACGCAGCATGAGGAGGACTGGACCCGGGCTATGTAGGTGAGCATCAGTGGTCGGCGTTTCTGCCTGCTCCGCTTGTCATATTTCAGGGCTAGGCTACTGCTAAAGCGACTGCTGTCGGTTAACTTCAGACACTCTGACGATGGTAGTACAGGTAAAAGGCAAGACACGGCCCCATCGCCTTCACGCCCCAAAACCTTATCTCCTTCCCTCTCTTAAACCTTTCGCTCGGGCAGTTTCGCGCCTTGGCTGCCCAAACGTAGTTTTTTTTATGCAGGCTACACACCTGCCTCACTCTTAGCGCCTGCCACCATGACTTCCACGATGTCCGCCGCTTGAAAGTCCACGTCTAGGACCGGCATGGGAGAGGCGCTGGCCTTTGCCGTGGGAGCGATGCAGGCCTTTGCTGTCGGAGCGATGCAGGCCTTTGCTGTCGAAGCGATGCAGGCCTTTGCTGTGGCCTCTATTATGTCCGTGGTTCAGGCCGTAGAAGTGGGAATAGCTCAAGCTGAAGAATGGGGAGCTGTACCCGGGGCGGACGTACCCGGAATGGCCGTATCCGCCGTGGCAACCAGATAGGGTGAGTAGTAGGCTCACTGCCACAGCAGCCATCAGACTTCGCGTTACAGTGCTCATGGTGTACTCCCCGGGAGCACGCGCCGGTGAGCAGGCATTCTACTCCCAAGCTTTCAGTTTACTCGGGGTTGGCTGAACGGCAGATGAATGGGGTGTATTCTGGAATGCCAGCTATATAAGGCCCTCTCAGTGGATTTGAAACAAAGAACCTTTTAGGCAGGTGCTAACCTCATTATTTAAGGGATCTTTTTAGAGGGCGGGTATGAACACGTAGTGTAAGGCGAGATTTTGAGAAAAAAATCGAGCGTCGCCTTTGTGTCGGTTGCTGCCGCTGCCGGGCCCTTCTTGCGGGCCGAGGGTCAACCGGCAGACTGCACGTTGTCTTAGCTGCTACTGACCCGGCGTAGTATGAGGTTAAAGTGACCGTGTTTGGTACCAGGCTCTTGATCTGGCAAGCCCTCGTTGAAAGTAACGATCAATTTATCCCGCTCAGATTCTACTAGCTCAAGCAGAAGACGATCCTTAGTGTTCAAGGCATGACCGGCGAAATACATTTGCGTGGTCAACTCATGGTATCCGCGTTTGGAAACCTTGAAGTGAATGTGAGGTGGTCGCCACCAATTCGCATTGACCGGATACGCGCCGGGAATAATCGTTTTGAAACGGTAATAGCCTTGTTCATCTGTTTTGAGCTGGCCCCAGCCCTGGAAATTGATATCAAGTGGTGCTGGATTCGGGTCATTTTCATGATGATAGCGGCCATGCTTGTTGGCCTGCCAGATATCCACTACGGCACCGGTAATGGGTTGGTGGTAGTCATCTAGAATTTGCCCACTGATGTAGATTGTCTCGCCCTCGGCACGTTCTTGATACCCTTCGATAAACGTGAGGTCCAGGTCTTTGTCAGCTTGGTCGTGGTTGGGAAAGAACGGCCCGGCGGTTTGCGAGGGGGTCACGCTCTCCGTATCTGCGCTGGATTTAGCCAACAGGTTGCCGGAGACGACCCCGGCGGCAGCGCCCAGCCCGAACCTCAGCATGGTGCGTCTTGTCATCTCGTTGGGCGTCGTCATAAAAACCTCCATTTGAGTGAGTATAGGAAAAATAAAAGGTCTTTCCTAAAATTAAAAGCTACCACGCGGCTCCGAGGGTCCTGTCTGCAATGTAGATGAAAGCGCCCAAGCGCACCCTTGGTTGCAACTACTGAGCGCCCACGCTTCTCGATGGTCGATTGTTGCGACAAACCGATCATCAAACTACTGATCTCGGCTGCCGGGTTTTATGGCTGTATATTGAGGTTGCTGGGGAGAAGTGGCTTGTTATGGCGAGTCAGTAGGCACGTTTTCGTACTGGAACCTTGTTCAATAATGCAGCACTATCAAACTCTTAAGCAAAAGTCGGGTGGAGATGCCGCGCCATTCACTACAGAAATATTCGCTGGCTCGTTTTCATCGTAGGAGAATGACTGGTGATCTAAAATTACTTCTAATATTCAAATGCTTACACTTTTGTTATGCATAGTATGAATACGACAAAACGAGCCGGCTTAGCATTGAAATGTTAGATCACCACCTACGTGAGTATCGTGATGACACATCGATTGGATGACTTGGCACTCATAACCACGAAAACGCTCGCGCACTACAACGATCGTGCCGCCGAGTTTTGGGCAGGTACGCGCGGCCACGATGTTAGGCAGAACATTGAGGCGCTTCTGAGGCACATTGGCACCGCGCCGCCGGTGCGCATACTTGACTTCGGCTGCGGTCCCGGTCGTGACCTCTTGGCGTTTCGCGCTCTCGGCCACGAGCCGATCGGCCTCGAGGGATCTCCGGCACTAGCAGCCATGGCACGCGAGCATAGCGGTTGCGAAGTCTGGGAGCAGGATTTTTTGGCATTGACGCTTCCCGCCGGATACTTCGACGGCATTTTTGCCAACGCATCCATGTTCCACGTCCCATGCCAACAGCTTCCGCGTGTGTTAAGTGAGTTACACGCAACGCTCAGGTCCAATGGCGTGCTCTTCACGTCGAATCCCCGGGGGAAGAACGAAGAGGGCTGGAATGGGGGGCGGTACGGGGCGTATCACGACCTCGACTCATGGTGTGAGTTTGTCAAGGCCGCTGGTTTCTCGAAGCTGGAGCACTATTTTCGCCCACCGGGGATACCGATCGAGCGACGGCCTTGGCTTGCAAGCGTGTGGCGTAAAAACGGTGAATCGAGTGAGATCTAAAAAGCACATGAAATTCGCTCCCTACGGCCGCCGGACGCTCGCAAGCTCGTGCCGTTTATGTGAACGTTAAGCACCCTGAGGAAATATCGTGCCATTTACACCAATTCATATGGGGCCAGGAATCTTAGTAAAGGGACTATTGCAGGGCAGTTTTAGCCTCATGGTTTTCGGCTGGACGCAAATTGTTATGGATATTCAGCCCTTGATTGTTCTCATTACTGGTGAGGGACATCTACACGGCTTTTCTCATACGTATGTCGGCGCTACATTGCTGGCAGTACTCTCTGCTGTTACTGGAAAATACTTTTCTCAGCTTGGCCTTTGGCTTTTACGTATTACACCGACAATCTCAACAAACATAGCTTGGTGGGTGGTGTTTTTAAGTGCTTTCATAGGCAGTTACAGCCACGTACTTCTAGATAGTGTCATGCATTCAGACGTCCAGCCCTTCTACCCCTTTATGCTTAGCAATTCGTTATGGGGGGCTACTTCTGTCGCTGCACTTCACAAATTTTGCTTGTATTCTGGCTTGCTAGGAGCGGCAATTTATTACCTTACACAATGGCGGAGCAAGAGTGCTTAACAAGTGACTATGGCACCCCATTAATACTGCGCTATAACGATCTTTCCTTATGCCCGGTTTGTAGATGAAGCGGCAGCGACCCAGCAACTGCATCGTGTTATTTTCTGGCTACTGGGCGATCAAGTTTCAGAATATAGCCGTATCAACAATCACGACAGTACTGTTCAAGATTGATGCGATTATGCATCTGATTACTGAGCGTTATCTGCGCGTGCTTCTCGCAGCTTTTTTCGAAGGTCGTGAATAGATCTTTCGGTGTTGTCTCTCAGGCTGAATACAGAGCGCAGGGTTCTGCCCTGAAAGTCGCTGATTGCCTGTGCCCATGCACCAGAGTACACAAAGCGATGATTCTCCATAAACCATTTCTCAAATCCATCATTGATCGCATTAATGCTGCTCTCCACCTTGGTTAATCGTTCGATGATGTCGCTGAAATCATCTGGTCTTGTGAAAAACATGCGGCCATTGACAGAATCCTGGTGATCCTTGGCGATAGTCTTCAGGCGTTCTGGTTCCGGGATAAGTCGAAGCTGTCCTTTAGGCACTTCGTCATAGTTAACACCGCTTTGAGCCCAGCGCTGCTTTTTCATTTCTACAACGTCGCGCATCGCTTTTTGAGTCGTGAGCGGGTCCGCGATCCGCTTCTCCATCAGACAGTCAACATCGTACCAATGCCTTGCCAGGCGATCCGGATCGGGCTCTTTAGTCTGCGTTGAGAACTGATGTAAGGCGGTAAGTTTTTCCCATAAAATGTATGCTGGCTCGAAGACCTGAACCTTACATTCCGGTAGCGCAAGCTCAGACAACTCGGGTACTTCACTCAAATAGCAACAAACCGGATGCTCGATGGTTGGGCGACCACGGTTGCGTGCGCCAAACTCCAGCAGAATATGATCAAGCTGGTAACGATTTTCATTGCCAGTCACTCTCGGGAAGTGAATATCAATCTTCTCACCTTCCGACCCCGGCTCAAGCACAGCCTGCAAACCATCAATACCATATGCAGAAAATCGCTCATTTAACCGAGAAACAAGTTCTTCGGACCACGCTTCTAAGCGTTTCGTTTGCTTCTTTCGAAATTTCTGTTGCTGGCTTGGGTTTTTTGTTGTCTGAAGCCAAGCGGCTTCTTCGTTCTCTTCTCCCGCCAAGTCTGACCAGTGTATGGATAGATCTATATCCTCAGAGAATCGCTCGATCGCTCGCCAGCATTTACTGAGGGCGGTCCCTCCTTTGAAGGCAATAGCATGATCACCTACCAAGCCCTCTTCGTAGAGCAATCGCAAGATCTCAGTTACCCAGATGTCCTTTTCTAGAAAATTGCTAGAGAGTTCCCCTGGGTGCTTCTGAGCACCCAGTGTCAGTAGAGCAGATAGTTCACTATGCTTGGATGAATCGGAATAAAAATCAAAGATATTCACTAAGCAAGCGTCCTTTCAAATTGCTTCAGCTTGGCTTGCCATGCATGTGGCAGCGGAGTCGCCTGGAGCTTCTGCAGAATAGGGATGAATTCAGACTCTCTGACAGTCAGGCGCTTAAAAGCCCCTATTATTTCTTCTAGCCCAATTGCACTCGGTGAGAGGACAGAAAGACTGCGCAGCAGGGCACCCTCAGCAAGCTTAGGCCATCGAAGCTTCCGCTCTGATATATGGCGAATTTCGACGGTCTCATTCTCAACCTTAAACAACCGTGAAGGGCCGTTGCTCCAAAACACAGTCCGAATAGGGGCCTGTGTTTGTAACCCTAACCGATAAGCTTCTTCTAATCCTTGTGGTACGAGCTTGTAATGATGTTCTTTGGCCCAAGCGCGTGCAACTTGCTCTGCGCTGGCTGTGATTTTTATTGAAGGAATGCTCTTCAGAGGTTTAGGGCGAACATAGATCCCCTTACTGACGCGAACAACTTCCCCAGACTGAGCCAGCCGACTAAAAGACTTTTGTACAGATGTGCGAGTACCCAGCGTATAGAAGCCAGTGATGCTAAACGGCTTGCTTCGCTGCATGCGATGCAGGCGACTTAAAACTTTCGCTAAGGCAGACATAATATTCTTTAAACCTGACAATTAACTTCGTACGTCATTTCATTCTACGCCTTATCACATGGGTATTTCAAGCATGCATGAGTCAGCGCCAAGTGCCTTTACATGTTCTAATTATCAAGCTTACTGCAAGGGCGCAGAACCCAACAAGCCGCTGTGCTTAGCCAGCATTCACAAAAGGACATGAATGACGAACAATATACGGCCGTAACACTACGACGCGCATCATCAGTATTAAATTATGAAATACAGAGACGGAACAAAGCCCCATCAGATGAGCCACTTACATACTTCGACGTTGGCTACGTGCTCCAATGACAGCCAGCATCAAAGCCCATGCCTCACCAACTGGTGCTTTAGTTCTAACGTGATGATAAGAAGACTTCCGTACGCATGATCCATAGCTCCTTCAATCAGACCAAGCATCAAACAGTACAGACAAATGGTATGATGGAAAAACCAGTAAGGATTAAGAATGAGCGATTCTCTCCCTCGAACCGGCGCCGTATGAGGGACTTCTTTTTAGCAGTACAGACGGAAGTACGCCATCTAAACGCGAACATTCAAATATATATTTATCAGCTAGTTAAACCACCAACTAGAC
>TARA_R110001583_G_scaffold181927_1_pt1 | contig 14048 bp, 12 predicted proteins | sample TARA_R110001583 | Tara Oceans TARA_R110001583 (sample SAMEA4398432) | marine metagenome | biome: Polar Biome; feature: [MES] marine water layer (ENVO:01000295) within the mesopelagic zone...; material: water (ENVO:00002006), including particulate matter (ENVO:01000060) such... | reverse complement strand
GTCGATTGCGGCAAGCCGCTACCCTTTGTCGACAAGGTCGTGTTCTCGCGCGAACGCGAAGGCATTCCGTACTGGAACAAGTTTCTGCAGGGCTATTACGACGCTTCTGGCGTGTCCTCGGACAACTTCGATCAGGCGGTGACAATGACCAGCCAGGGCGAAGTGAACCTGTCCGAGGACATGGAGCAGAAGGGTATCAGGCTGCTGACCTCGGTATCGCCCGCGGTCTTCTACCTGGGATTCAATCTCCTTGATCCGCTTGTCGGTGGTGGCACGGATGCTTCGACGGCCGCGCGCGAGCGCGCACGCAAACTGAGGCAGGCAATCTCGATCGCGCTCGACATGGAAGAGTTCGTATCCATCTTTCTCAACGGGCGCGGTGTGCCTGCGATGCATCCGATTCCGCCTGGCGTGTTCGGCGCGCGCGAGGGCGAAGCCGGTATCAACCCGGTGGTCTACACCTGGCAAGACGGCGCGCCGGTGCGCCGCAGCCGTGACGAAGCGAAACGCCTGCTGGCGGAGGCGGGGTGGCCGGACGGGCGCAACGCGGAGACCGGCGAGCCGCTGATCATCCATCTCGACACGACCCCGGGCGGGCTTGGTGACAAGGCGCGCTCGGACTGGCTGGCCAAGCAGTTCCGCGAACTTGGTGTGCAGTTCATCGTGCGCCCCACCGACTACAATCGTTTCCAGGACAAGGTGCGTCAGGGCAATGCGCAGTTGTTCTTCTTTGGCTGGAACGCCGATTACCCCGACCCCGAGAACCTGCTGTTCCTGCTTTACGGCCCCCAGGGCAAGGTCAGCTATCAGGGGCAGAACGGATCGAACTACCTAAACCCCGAGTACGACCGCCTGTTCGACCGCATGAAGGTGATGCCGGACGGGCCTGCGCGGCAGGCCGTCATCGACCGCATGGTCGCGATCCTGCAGCACGATGCGCCGTGGCTGTTCGGTTTTCACCCCAAGTCCTATTCGCTTCAGCATGGCTGGGTGTACAACCGCAAGCCGGGTTCGATCGTCCGCAACACGCTCAAGTACCAGCGAGTGGACGTGGCCGCCCGCGAACAGGCGCGTGCGCAGTGGAACCAGCCTGTGCGCTGGCCGCTCGCCGTGGTCGGGCTGCTGCTGGCGCTGATCATCCTGCCCGCGCTGCTGCACTGGCGGCGGCATGAACGGGCCACGGCGGTGGATGTAGCTGTGAAGCGGGGGGCGCGCTGATGCTGGGCTACGTGCTGCGCCGATTGCTGTATGCGATCCCGATCCTGATCGGGGTGAATCTGATCACCTTCCTGCTTTTCTTCGTGGTGAACTCGCCGGACGACATGGCGCGAATGCAGATTGGCGTCAAGCGTGCGACCCCGGAGGCGATCGAGCGCTGGAAGGTTGATCGCGGCTACGACAAGCCGATGTTCATCAACGAGACCAGGACCGGGACGGCCCGTATTACCGAAACCCTGTTCTTCGACAAGTCGCTGCGCATGTTCGCACTCGATTTCGGGCGCGCAGACGACGGGCGTGATATCGCCACCGAGATTCTGGACCGGATGGGGCCTTCGCTTGCCATTGCGTTGCCGACCTTCCTGCTGAGCCTGTTTGCGTCGATCACCTTCGCCCTGCTGCTGGTCTTCTTTCGCGCGAGCTACCTCGACTTCTGGGGCGTGGTGCTGTGCGTGGCAATGATGTCGGTCTCGAGCCTGTTCTACATCATCGGCGGGCAGTGGCTGGTGTCCAAGCTGTGGGCGCTGGTGCCGATTTCGGGCTACGCAGGCGGGCTGGACGCCTTCCGCTTCCTGGTGCTGCCGGTTCTCATCAGCGTGATCGCCGGTCTGGGGTCGAGTGCGCGCTGGTACCGGACCATCTTCCTCGAGGAGATTTCGCGGGACTACGTGCGCACCGCCCGCGCCAAGGGCTTGTCCGAGCTCAGGGTGCTGTTCGGCCATGTTCTGCGCAACGCCCTGATTCCGGTGCTCACCGGCGTTGTCGTGGTCATCCCGCTGCTGTTCATGGGCAGTCTGCTGGTCGAGTCCTTTTTCGCCATCCCCGGCCTAGGCAGCTACACCATCGATGCGATCAATGCGCAGGACTTTGCGGTCGTGCGCGCGATGGTGTTCATCGGGTCGGTGCTCTACATCATCGGCCTGATCCTGACTGACCTTTCATACACGCTGGTCGATCCGCGTGTAAGGCTGGAGTAGCCATGGAATTTCAGCCCGTCCTGTTGTGGACCGATCTCCTGCTCTTTGTGCTGGTGGCTGGCGCGCTGTTGATGACCCTGCATGTCCGCCGCCACGAACCGCTGCGCGCGGCCTGGCGCAAGGTCGGGCAGCGTCCGGCGGGAATGGCGTCGATGACCGTTTTGATGGCGTTCGTCGTGATCGGATTGCTGGACAGCATGCACTTCCGTGCGGCCTTGCCGCCGGTCGAGGGCCAGCCGGACGCCGCAACAATCTACTCATCCGAAGTGCTGAGCGTGCTGGACCACGCATTGGCGCCCCTGCGCCTGCGCACCGAGAAAACCTACTCGGCCCCTTTCGCCGACCGCCTCTATCAGCGTGAAACGGTTGAGCTCGCCGGCGGTGGGCAGACCCGGATCTACCCGCGCCTGGAGCACGGTGGCAGCCACCTTCCCGAAGGGGCTTCGATTGCCGCTGACCTGGCGCAGCACCTTGTGACCATCCTGTGCCATGCCGGCATCGCGATGCTTGCGGTGCTGGCGGTGCTCACCCTCGTCGTGGGGCGGGGACGCCAGGGACGTTATGGGGACGCGCTGCGAGCCATACTTTGCGGGCATACGACGCTTGCGTGGCGCGCTGCGCTGGTTACCACAGCATTGATTTCGCTGCTGGTGGCGGCGGCGTATGTGCTTGCGCCGCTTTATCACGTGATCGGGACCGACAAGGTGGGGCAGGACGTGCTTTACCTGTCGCTCAAGAGCGTGCGCACTGCGCTCGTCATCGGCACCATCACCACGCTGGTCATGCTGCCATTCGCGGTTGCGCTCGGGATTGCAGCCGGGTATCTGGGCGGCTGGGTCGATGATGCCATCCAGTATCTGTACACGGTTCTGAATGCGATCCCGGGGGTCCTGCTGATCGCGGCGGCGGTGCTGATGATGCAGGTGGTGATCGACACGCACCCCGACTGGTTCGAAACGGCGGCCGAACGCTCGGACGCGCGCTTGCTGGCCTTGTGCTTCATTCTCGGCATTACGAGCTGGACCGGCTTGTGCAGACTGTTGCGCGGCGAGACCCTGAAACTGCGTGAGCTGGAGTACGTTCAGGCCGCACGTGCGTTCGGCGCCAGCACCGCGACCATCCTGCGGCGCCACATCCTGCCCAATGTCATGCATATCGTGATGATTGCGCTGGTCATGGACTTCTCGGGACTGGTGCTCGCGGAAGCGGTGTTGTCCTATGTCGGAATTGGCGTGGACCCGACAACGATCAGTTTCGGCACCATGATCAACATGGCGCGGGCCGAACTCGCCCGCGAGCCGATGGTCTGGTGGTCTCTCGCTGCCGCGTTCGCCTTCATGTTCGTGCTGGTGCTTGCGGCCAACCTGTTCGCGGACGTGGTTCGCGATGCCTTCGATCCACGGCGCTGACCCTCACGCTGTCTGAGGCCTGATGCGGTGGATTGACTGGGGCTTTTCGCGCGCTGCCCGTTTCTTGCTTCCACGGCACATGGCTCTGCCCACGCGGGCATCGAACTCATCAACGGATTAAGGTTCTATCCCTTATCGACAAACGAAGCGACGCCCACTGACCTGCGGGTCGCGCGGGCCTGCTTGACGCGAGAGCGCTCAGGTTCAGGCCATGCTTCAACAACAGGACATCATTTTGGACGCCCCAATGCCCAACCCCATGAAAGACCTCCAGTTCGACAATCGCTTCGTTCGCGAACTTCCTGCCGACCCCGAGACCGGAAGCCGGCTGCGGCAGGTGCAGGGGGCGTGTTACTCGCGAGTCGATCCAACCCCTGTCAGCCAGCCCCGGCTGCTTGCATGGTCGCCCGAAGTTGCTGCGCTTCTCGGCTGGGACGCAAGCGATGTGGCTGACCCGGTGTTCGCCGAGGTCTTCGGTGGCAACCGCCTGCTGACGGGCATGGAGCCATACGCTGCCTGCTACGGCGGACACCAGTTCGGCAACTGGGCGGGCCAGCTCGGTGACGGCCGCGCCATCACGCTCGGCGAGACGATCAACGGCAAGGGGCAGCGCTGGGAGCTGCAGCTCAAGGGCGCCGGCCCGACGCCCTATTCGCGCCGGGCGGATGGTCGAGCGGTGCTGCGCTCATCCATTCGCGAGTTCCTGTGCAGCGAAGCAATGCATCATCTGGGGGTGCCGACGACCCGCGCGCTGTCGCTGGTCGGTACGGGCGATGCGGTGGTGCGCGACATGTTCTATAACGGCAACCCGAGGCAGGAGCCGGGAGCAGTGGTGTGCAGGGTGGCGCCATCCTTCATTCGATTCGGCAACTTCGAGATCTTTTCCGCACGCGGCGAGGTCGATCTGCTCGGGCGCCTGATCGACTTCACCATCGACCGAGACTTTCCCGAGCTCGAAGGCGATGGCGCGCTGCGCCGCGTACGCTGGTTCGAGGAAGTGTGCCGTCGCACGGCGGTGATGGTGGCGCACTGGACGCGTGTCGGATTCGTTCACGGGGTGATGAACACCGACAACATGTCGATTCTTGGCCTCACGATTGACTACGGGCCCTACGGCTGGATCGACAACTTCGACCCCGACTGGACGCCGAACACCACGGACGAAGGCATGCGCCGTTACCGCTTTGGCCACCAGCCCAAGATCGCGCACTGGAACCTGTGGCAACTCGCCAACGCGCTGTATCCGGCAATGCGCGATGCGGCGGCGCTGGAAGGGGCGCTCGCGCTGTTTGGCGACGTCTATGAGGCGGAGAACAGCAGAATGAGCGCCGCCAAGCTGGGGCTGGATGAATGGCGCGACGGCGATGCCGCCTTGCTTGAGTCCCTGCACCGCCTGATGTTCGAGGGCGAGATGGACATGAGCCTGTTCTATCGCACGCTCGCCAATGTCGATACGCGGGCGCCGGATGCCGACCTTTTTGCCGATGTCTTTTACGACGAAAGTCGCCGTACTGAATCGCGACCGACGTTTGAAGCCTGGCTGGCGGAATACGCCGCACGGGTGGAGCAGGGGGGCGAGTCGGCCGAGGCCAGGCGCGCGCGGATGAATGCCGTCAATCCGCTCTATGTGCCGCGCAACTATCTGGCGCAGCAGGCGATCGATGCAGCGGAGCAGGGCGATCTGTCGCTTGTGAACGAGCTGCTGGACACCTTCCGGCGTCCCTACGAAGTGCAGCCTGGGCGAGAGCACTTCGCTGCCCGGCGTCCCGAGTGGGCACGTAACCGTGCAGGGTGCTCCATGCTGTCCTGCAGTTCCTGAGGCCCGCGGTGGGCGCGAGCAGGGTGATTGCCTGTCGCGCCCGTCTGATCAGCCTTTCGCCCGCATCAGGCGCTGCTTTTCGCGTTCCCAGTCGCGCTTCTTGTCGTCCTCGCGCTTGTCGAACTGCTTCTTGCCCTTCGCCAGGCCGATTTCCGCCTTCACCCGGCCCTTGTTGTAGTGCAGGTCGAGCGGAACGAGGGTGAAGCCGGCGCGCTCGACCTTGCCGATCAGTTTGGCAAGCTCGTGACCATGCAGCAGCAGCTTGCGGGTGCGGACCGGATCGGCGTGAATGTGGGTGGATGCGCTCGTCAGCGGGGTGATGTGCATGCCGAGGATGAAGAGTTCCTCGCCCCGCATGATGATGTAGGCTTCCTTGATGTTCGCGCGGCCGGCCCGGATGGCCTTGACTTCCCAGCCCTCGAGGACGAGCCCGGCCTCGTACTTCTCTTCAATGAAGTAGTCATGGTAGGCCTTGCGATTGTCGATGATGCTCATGGGCGGATATGTTCGTCCGGAATGACGGACCGAGCCTTTGCGGTAGAATCGCGCATTTTAGCAGTTCGGCGACTGGATCGCCCGATACCCGATGGCCGACGTCAAGAAACTGGTTCTGATCGAATTCACGCCTGCCCAGATGTTTGAACTGGTGGATCGTTGCGAAGACTATCCGCAGTTCCTGCCCTGGTGTGGAGGCACGGAAGTGCATCAGCGTACCGAGAAAGTCACCGGTGCGACGATTCATATCAACTATCACGGCATCAAGGCGCATTTCAGCACTGAAAACGAAAAGCATCCGCCAACCGAGATGATCATCCGGCTGACCGATGGCCCGTTCAATCACCTCGACGGCAACTGGCGCTTCACCGCGCTGGGCGAGACCGCATGCAAGGTGGAGTTCAACCTCCACTACGAGTTCTCCAGCAAGCTGCTGGAAAAGGTGCTGGGGCCGGTGTTCAACCACATCGCCAACACTTTCGTCGATTCTTTCGTCAAACGTGCAGCGCAGGTCTACGCGAAGGGATAAACATGGCCGCGACCATCAACGTCGAAGTTACCTACGCCTTGCCGCAGCGGCAGGAGCTTGTCAGTGTGCGTCTGCAGGAAGGCGCCTGTGTCCGCGATGCGGTTGAGGCGTCGGGCTTGTTGCAGAAATACCCGGAGATCGATATCAACGGCGCGAACAAGCTGGGCATCTACGCCAAGCTTGCCAAGCCGGATGCGGTGCTTCGCGATCGCGACCGCGTCGAAATCTATCGTCCGCTGATCGCCGATCCAAAGGCCGTGCGCAAGAAGCGCGCGGACGAGGGCAAGGTCATGAAGAAGGGTGGTGGCCCGGCGGAAGAGTCCTGAGCGGCGGTTCCGGCGCGCGCCGGGGCCTTACTTGCAGGATTCGTCGATCTGTTTCTGAATGCGCTCGGTCTCGCTGCCACGTTCGGCATCGGTGAGCATCACGCGTTCGCCCGCACTGTTGAAGCGTGCGATTCTTTGCCCGGACTTGAGCGCAGCGAGCTGGTTGCGCATGTCTTCGCACACCCGCTGGCGCTCGGCGGACTCGGACTGCTCTTTTTCGGCCTTGGCCTGGGCTTCAGCTTCTGCTGCCCGGCGCTGCCGAAACTCGAGTTCCTTCTCGGCCAGGGTCTTGGGTTTTGCTGCAGGCTCGCCCGATGTGGTGGTCGTGGCAGGGCGCGGGGCGGCTTCGCGCAGGGTTTTCACTTCGCCTGTCGGCGGGGGAACGTCTGAGAAATTGACCTTTCCGTCCTTGTCTTTCCAACTGAAAATTTCGGCTGAAACCGGCAGCGCGGTCAGAAGTGCGATCAAAACAAGGGCGGGACGCATCATCAGGCAGATCTCCGGGTTGCTGCACCGCTTACACGGCGCGAGAGGCCTCTGTATAATACGGATTTGGTCGAAAGGATAAAAGCCATGCGAGTGATCCAGAAGGCGCTGACGTTTGATGACGTCCTTCTCGTTCCCGCCCACTCGACGGTTCTCCCGCGCGATGTCGGCTTGCAGAGTCAGGTTACCCGTAACATCCGCCTGAATATTCCGCTGGTATCCGCCGCAATGGATACCGTTACCGAGTCCCGTCTGGCCATTGCACTGGCTCAGGATGGCGGGATTGGTGTGGTGCACAAGAACTTTACCCCGCAGCAACAGGCTGCCGAGGTGCATAAGGTCAAACGCCATGAGTCCGGCGTGCTCAAGGACCCGATTACCGTTCCGCCGACGATGCGGGTCGGCGAGGTCGTGGCCCTGACCCGTCAGCACAAGTTTTCGGGTCTGCCCGTCATCGATGGCAAGAAGGTGGTCGGTATCGTGACCAACCGCGACCTCCGGTTCGAGAGCAATCTCGAGCAACCGGTGTCCGCCATCATGACCCCGCAGGACCGCCTGGTGACGGTAAAAGAGGGCGCGAGTCTCGATGAGGCGCGTGAACTGCTGCGCAAGCACCGTCTCGAGCGCGTGCTGGTGCTCAACGACGACGGCGAGTTGTGCGGGCTGATCACGGTCAAGGACATGATGAAGTCCACCGAGCATCCGCTTGCAGCAAAGGACGAACTCGGTCGTTTGCGCGTAGCGGCTGCCATCGGCGTCGGCGCAGGCACCGAAGAGCGTGCCGAACTGCTGGCTGAGGCCGGCGTTGACATGATCGTGGTCGATACGGCCCATGGTCACGCTCAGGGCGTGATCGACCGGGTGCGTTGGGTCAAGAAGAATTTCCCGCAGGTCGAGGTTGTTGGCGGCAACATCGCTACAGGCGACGCTGCACGAGCGCTGGTCGATGCCGGCGCCGACGGCGTGAAGGTCGGCATTGGACCGGGTTCGATCTGCACCACGCGTATCGTTGCCGGTGTCGGTGTGCCGCAGATCACGGCCATCGACAACGTCGCCCGTGCGCTGCTTGGCAGTGGTGTGCCGATGATTGCCGACGGCGGCATCCGTTATTCGGGTGACATCGCCAAGGCGATCGCAGCCGGTGCCAACGTGGTGATGCTTGGCGGCCTGTTCGCCGGTACCGAAGAGGCGCCCGGTGAAACGGTTCTGTTCCAGGGCCGTTCCTACAAGTCCTACCGTGGCATGGGTTCGCTCGGTGCGATGGAAAAGGGCGCTGCAGACCGGTACTTCCAGGACAGTTCGGCCAACATCGACAAGCTCGTGCCCGAGGGCATCGAGGGACGCGTTCCGTACAAGGGTTCGGTCGGCGCCGTGATCCACCAGTTGGTCGGTGGCTTGCGTGCTTCGATGGGTTACCTTGGTTGTGAGAACATTCCCGCCATGCACGATCGCGCCCAGTTCGTCGAGATTACTTCGGCGGGCGTACGCGAGTCGCATGTGCACGATGTTCAGATCACCCAGGAAGCACCCAACTACCACGTTGGCTAAGTGCGTTTCTGAACCGGAACAGGCGGCCTCGGGCCGCCTTTCTTCATTTTGAGGCAGTCATGTCCCACCAGAAAATCCTCATTCTTGATTTCGGCTCCCAGGTTTCCCAGCTGATCGCGCGCCGTGTGCGTGAGCAGCAGGTCTATTGCGAGCTTCATCCCTACGATGTCAGCGACGAGTTCGTGCGCGAGTTCGGCGCTGACGGCATCATCCTTTCGGGCGGGCCGAACTCGGTGTACGAGGCGGCAGACTGGCGTGCGCCGCAGGCCGTGTTCGAGGCCGGTGTACCCGTGCTGGGTATCTGCTATGGCATGCAGACCATGGCGTCGCAGCTGGGCGGAAAGGTCGAAAGCTCGACGACGCGCGAGTTCGGGTATGCCGAGATGCGCGCGCAGGGGCACTCCAAGCTGTTCACAGATCTTCAGGATCGCAGCAATGAAGCTGGTCACGGCCTGCTTGATGTGTGGATGAGTCACGGCGACAAGGTCACCGGTTTGCCGCCCGGGTTCAAGATCATTGGCAGTAACGAATCCACGCCGATCGCCGCGATGGCAGACGAAGATCGGGGTTTCTACGGCGTGCAGTTCCATCCCGAGGTTACCCACACGATCAAGGGCAAGGAAATCATCGGCCGTTTCGTTCATGAGATCTGTGGCTGCGGTCATGACTGGAACATGCCTGACTATATCGCTGAAGCCGTGGAGCGTATTCGGGAACAGGTCGGTGACGAGGAAGTCATTCTGGGTCTTTCCGGTGGTGTTGATTCTTCTGTCGCCGCGGCGCTCATTCACCGCGCCATCGGCGATCAGCTGACCTGCGTGTTCGTCGATCATGGTCTGCTTCGTCTGAACGAAGGCAAGATGGTGATGGAGATGTTTGCCGGACGCCTGCATGCGAAGGTGATCCACGTCGATGCGTCTGAGCAGTTCCTTGGTCACCTCAAGGGCGTCACCGACCCGGAGCAGAAGCGCAAGATCATCGGCCGCGAGTTCGTTGAGGTTTTTCAGGCCGAAGCGAAGAAGCTGCCCAAGGCCAAGTGGCTGGCCCAAGGCACGATCTATCCGGATGTGATCGAATCGGGTGGTGCCAAGAACAAGAAGGCGCACACGATCAAGAGCCACCACAACGTTGGCGGCTTGCCCGAAACGCTGGGGCTGAAGCTGCTCGAGCCGCTGCGCGAACTGTTCAAGGACGAGGTTCGCGAACTCGGCGTTGCGCTGGGACTGCCGCATGACATGGTGTATCGCCACCCTTTCCCTGGTCCGGGTCTGGGTGTGCGGATCCTCGGTGAGGTAAAGTCGGAATTTGCCGATCTGCTGCGCCGTGCCGATGCGATCTTCATCGACGAACTGCGTGCCTCGGATTGGTACGACAAGACCAGCCAGGCGTTTGCTGTGTTCCTGCCGGTAAAGAGCGTCGGCGTGATGGGCGACGGCCGCACCTACGAGTACGTAGTGGCGCTGCGTGCGGTGCAGACGCAGGACTTCATGACCGCGCACTGGGCGGAACTGCCGCACAGCCTGCTCGGCAAGGTCAGCAACCGGATCATCAACGAAGTGCGGGGCATCAACCGGGTGGTGTATGACATCTCCGGCAAGCCGCCGGCGACGATCGAGTGGGAATGATTACCTTTTGCTAGCCTTTAGATTTATATGGGTTTAAGGGTTGCAGAGAGATGTTGTAAAAGAGCCCCTTAATTGGGGCTCTTTTACAAGGAAAGTTACAGACTGCAGCGATTATTGCAGGTCACAACTATCGTGTATATGCGTGCAGTAAGCTTGAAGCTGATACACAAATAATGGCGCTGATCGTAATTGAGTGGGCGCGCTCTAACCTGAAGTGCAACACCCGAATTTGATAGGGTGCACCGATGGGAAATTACTCCAGCCAGTTGAACATGGACGACCGCAACGAGATTCAACGGTGCCGGAATAAGGGATTGAGTTGTCGGGCAATTGCCCGACAACTCAATCGGCCGCCGTCGGCGGTAACGCGTGAGGTGGAGCGAAACACGGTTGGCAAGAGTTACGACACGGTACGCGCAGCGCGTGCGACGCTGGCACGCCGGCGGCGTGGGACGGTCAAGCTTAAGGCTGGCTCGTTGCTGCTGAGTCGGGTGCGTGAGTTGATGGCGATGGGGTGGTCGCCCGAGCAAGTTGCGGGCAAACTGCGATTGATGAACCGGATGATCTTGTCCGTCACGTTTCGCACGAGACGATCTATTGCGATATCTACGCCTTGCCGCGCGGCGAGTTGCGCGGCGAGTTGATCGCTCAGTTGCGTTTTGCTCGCAAGGCCAGGATGCCGCGCACGCGGGGCCAGGACCGCCGAGGTCAGCTGCAGAACATGACCTCGACCCACCTGCGTCCGATTGAGGCGGCGGCTCGCCTGATCCCTGGCCACCGGGAGGGCGATCTGATCAAGGGGCCGAAAATGGCAGCGCGGTCGGCTCCCTGGTTAAGCACAAGAGCGTTACCTGCTGATGACCAAACTGCGCGACTGCACCGCAGAAGCCATCCTGGAAGCCTTCACGCGCAAGTTCCTCATGTCCCGACGTGCGTGAGAATGACGCTGACCTACGATCAGGGCGAAGAGATGGCGTGCCACGAGGCGCTGGCTACGCGACTGAAGATCGACGTCTATTTCGCCGATCCGCAAGGTTATCTCAATGCAATTGCACGACAACTAAACGACCGCCCTCGCAAATGTCTCGGCTTTAAAACGCCTGCTGAAGTCCTTGCACGAGAAATCATGAACTTGAAACCCGGTTTTGCACTTCAGACTTGAAGCCGCCGACGATATAAATAATGTTGCGCATTATCTGTTCCTATTGCAGTGAGAGAAGAGTAATTAGTGGATTGAGCGGGGCGAATTACTTCCTGCTGGATCTCTCCGTGACCGGCGCCTCCTTGAAGCTCTTTCCACAAGCGTTCCCAAAACGCCGCCGGAAAATACAATTGCATTGCTATTCAGCGCGAGCAATTCGAACAATTTCCACAGCGATATCTTCGGGAGATAAAATGAAATCGATGCAACCGCTGGAAATCGCGCTCTCCGGCATGTCGGGTTGTTTGGCGGTACTCGGTTTTTGGGCAATCGTAATGCCACAGATTTCCTTGATCCCGCATAATGCATCGGCGCCGTCGCCATCGTAGCCGGAGACAATGACCGCAATCAGCGTGCCGCCCCAGTGTGCGGTGAGTGAGCGTAGAAAGACCGTAATCACATCAGGCCAACCGCGTGGCTTTGAGATTGGTTTGAGGTGAAAGTCTTCTCCATCGACGTGCAAATCGCGATTGGACGGGATAATGAAAACATGGTTTGGTTCGATCAACAGCCTTTCGGTGATCAGATCGACCGGCATCGTGGTGAAGCGAGGCAGCACTTCATGGAGTTGCGTTGGCACGGTCGTGATGTGATTGACGATGACAATAGCCACGCCCATGTCGCATGGTAGGTTCCGCAATAGTCGGATATAGGCGTCGAGCCCCCCGGCTGAACCTCCGACGCAGACAATCGGAAAGTTTTTCACGACCATCGCCGTGTCAGACGAGATGGAAATGTCTGTCGGCATCCGGGCCTCAATCTAGCCAGAACCATAAATAGCATGGAAAGGGAATCAACCCCCAGTTGAAATTTCCGATTCCGGGAATGCTGAGGGTCAGGATTGTCTTGTCAGCGCAAAAATTATTTATCTGATAGTCGTAGGCGCGCTTCGAATCGACTCGTTTGAGTGTTCTGTAGGCTTCGGCGACATCCTTGAATTTGCGTTCGCCATCCTTGTCCTTGGTGACATCTGGATGAAAGCGCTGGGCCAGGGAACGGAAAGCCGATTTGATCTCGGCAGAAGAAGCGCATCGATCGACGTTCAAGGTTGCATGGTGGGTCTCGCGTATCACTGAAATCTCCTTCGATTTGGCGCATCGCTTGGCTGAGTGTTGCCTGTCGTGGATAGGTGCAGCTGATGCGATTGGCTAAAGCTGACTGGGCCGCGAAGATTCGTCTGTACGCTAGCAAGCATAGGGCCTGATTCCCGATCATTCGATCTGAATTGGGCGGCGGGATTCGATCTCTTGCGAGCCAGAAAATTCTCGATTCTGCCAAATATTTTGATTGATCGTGGAATTCACGAAAAGACGCTAGGCAACGTTTTTGAGAAAATGCTTGCTATGTATGCCGGCGCACAGAATCGCAATACGATGCAGTGATAAACCACAGTTACGACAACTGGCAAGCCTCTGCTGCCACGCGCGTCGTATTTTCAACGATCAAAGAGAGGACACATCATGAACAATAAACTTACTGCATGCATTTTCGTCACTAGCCTGTTCCTGCTGCCGGTAACCGGTTATACAGCCGACACTGAGAAGTCCGCGGTTACCGAATATGTCATGGATTCGGTTATTACAACGAAGGTCAAGGCGGAACTGGCTGCTGAAAAAGTGGCGAGCCTCGTCAAGATCAACGTTGATACCGATTCGCATGGTGCGGTCGTTTTGACTGGCAGCGCAGCGAACCAAACTGCCGTGGACAGGGCCGTTTCAATTGCGAAGGGGGTTAAAGGTGTGACTTCTGTGAAGAATGAAATCAAAGTCGTGACTGAAAAGTGAAAATCGTGCTGTCACGTGCCCGTCAATGCGGTGGTGCATGTTGCAGCGTCGCTGGCAGCGGCACTGCGGTGCTTCGGAAATTTTCGATGGTTGGCGGCCGATCCGTCAACCAGCTTGCGCCAGATTTTCGTCAGTCACGAACCGGTAAATCAAACGATAAGAGGTATATTCCATGCTTTATACAATTGCGGTTGTATTAGTCATCCTGTGGCTTCTTGGGTTTGTAACTGCCTACACCTTGGGAGGTTTCATCCACCTCCTTCTGGTAGTTGCCGTTATCATGGTTTTGGTGAATTTTATTAATGGACGACGAGCGCCATGATGTTGACCTGCTCCAGGCTTTTCGGGCCAGCTGAAACTTGAGAGGATGGCTTCCAAGAAGAAGAGGAAGCCATGCGCAAGAGCCGTTTTTGCAGAAGAACAGATGGTCAGGATCCTGCGGGAGGCCGATCGTTTGGCGGTCGCGGATGTCTCGAAGAAGCACGGGGTGAGCGAGCAGACGATCTACACGTGGCGCAAGCGCTTTGGCGCCATGAACTCGGACGAGGTCAAGCGACTGCGGCGGCTGGAGGCCGAGAACGCGCGGCTCAAGAAGATGCTGGCCGAGCGGGATCTGGAGATCGACGTGATG
>TARA_R110001583_G_scaffold84781_5_pt1 | contig 14082 bp, 16 predicted proteins | sample TARA_R110001583 | Tara Oceans TARA_R110001583 (sample SAMEA4398432) | marine metagenome | biome: Polar Biome; feature: [MES] marine water layer (ENVO:01000295) within the mesopelagic zone...; material: water (ENVO:00002006), including particulate matter (ENVO:01000060) such as...... | reverse complement strand
CCCGGATCCGGAAAAAAAGATCACCATAACACATGGACAATATGCGGAAAAAGACGAACAGTGTAATGCCTACATTCAACATATGAATTCGGATACTGACTATCTGTGGAATTTGGATAGCGATGAAATATATAAAAAATCAGATATTGAAAGTACAATTGACTTTTTAAGTCAAATTAAACCAACTAGCGTGGGATTGCGAAGCAGAAGCTTTTATGGAGGGTTCGAAAACTATCTTACTGGATTTGAACTTAACAGAGACAATTTTTTGAGAATTTTTAGGGTCACGAATGGCAGTAGGTGGTTAACGCATCGTCCCCCAACCATTCAATATCCCGAACATTCTAATATTATTGCAAAGCATATCGACAGTGAAACGTTCTATAAACAGACCGGTGTTGAGATGTACCATTATTCATACGTTTTTCCAAATCAGGTCAAGAACAAGATAGAATATTACAAAGCCAAAGTTAGCCGCCACAAGTGTATTGATGATTATTACAACAAAGTATACTTGCCATGGATGCAATCAGATGATTTCGAAAGATATCATATAGAAAAGGAATATTTAGGGGTTCATGAGTTTAAGCCGGAATATAGAAGTGATTGTTTCACAGCGGAGTTTGATGGCGATCACCCGCAATCCATACAAAATAATATGAAAAATCTAGAGAATAGGATTAGAGAGGAATTAGAAGATGATAAAAACTGCTTGGTTTAATGAAGACATAATCCCGGGTTCAATGCTAAATTCTGGATTCAAGCCTTTAAGACAATCCGACCACTTTAGCTCTTTGAGTAAGTGCATTGAGATGACCACCGGCGCCTCATTGCTCGATTTGGGATGTGGCATTGGAGAGGCATCTGAAGCATTTACACAGTTTGAATACACCGGCGTTGACCTGCCACACATCATTGAAAAAGCCGCAAAGAAAAAGTATCCGGATTCTAATTTTTTACATTTTAATGCAAATGAAGATCGGTATGATTTTGTAAAGAACTATGATGTGGTTTTAATGAACAGCTTTATCAGTGAGATACCAGATTGGTATAGAATTCTAAATAATGTTCTTCTGTGTGCCACTTCTTTTGTGATAATCCACCGGCAAAGGGTAACTGTTCGGGAGTCTTTTTTGGAGAATTATTTAACATATGCAGATATGCCGACTATTCAAACAATTATAAATTATGAAGCATTTGTAAAAACATTTGAGATGAATGAATTTGAGTTAATTCATGAATGTGATTCGTTCGAAAGTGACACATCTCAGAGAACATTTTTATTTAAAAAGAGAGGATGATATGGGACACGATATAGTATATTTTCATATTGGAGACAGCAATTACCTTTTGACGTCAATTAAACAATTAAAGTATTTTAACCCTTCGTCAAACATTTATTTAATTGGAAGAGATGTGCCTCCGGAGGCTAAAACGTTGGTCAAGTTTATTGACTATGAGGAGTTAATAGGGGAGCAATCTAAAATATTTTTGCAAAATTTCGCCAACTATAGCACAAACGATGCGAACTTTGAAAAAATTTGTATCTTAAGGTGGTTCCTTATCCGTAATATGTGCAAAAGAGAGAATATTGAAAGGTTTTTCTGTCTTGATTCTGATGTGATGGTCTATTGCGATTTGGATTCGGAATTGAAAAAATTCGACTCAAATCGATATGCTTTGACCCACTGGACGTCTGCTGGGATTGCATGCATTAACGATATATCGGTCCTAGACGATTATTGCAATTTTGTTATAGGGTTTTATGACGACTCCCTCTCTGAACAGCATTTTGTTTTGAGAGAAGATAAAAAGAAGACATTTGAGCATTTTCGCGACGATATATTATATGCCCATTTTAATAGGAGCAATAATGGCCTGCCAGGAGGAGTGTGCGATATGACTTTTTGGGGAGAATTGAGAAAAATCGACGCCCCAACAATGATTGGCGAGATATCTGGGGTCTTCGACGGGACCACTTTTGATCATAATATTCATTCAAAAGACTTTTTTGATTATAAAAATGGAATGAAAAACATTGTTTGGAAGGATGGTCTCCCATATTGCAAGAACCTCTTTTTGAACGAAATGGTAAGGTTTAATATTCTACATTTCCAAGGATACCACAGCAAAAGGTTGATGGAAAATTTTAAAACATATAAATAATCCTTGACACGCAGTTATGAGTGTATTATAATAATATAAAACGCGCGCTTCCAAATGCGCGCATTTAGGTCCAAAATGATGAAAAGTCAGAAAGTTTTAATCTTAGGAAACAAACAATATCGCAATTTTAAATTAGATGAAATTGTGGATAGTTTTGATATAATTTATAGATTCAATCTTGCTTGGCCGGGTAAAAATAATGGCACAAAGTTTGGTAGGCTAGCCATGTGCTCTCATGTATATAATAATTTTGTAGCGAGAACTCTCGACAAGGAAGCAATAATACAGATATATGAATGTGATTATGAGCTTTCATTTTTGGGCGAGTGGTACGACTTCTTTCAAGAAAATAATGAAAAATTTGAAGAGATGTATCATGAAAATGAGCACAACTGGGATGCGTGGAATGAAATGCTTGAAAGCTACGGCAGTCCCTATATATTTTCAAAAATGGCATCAACGGGGTATTCTACTATTTTTAGAAATTTAGAACAGGGAAGCGAAATATATGTTTTGGGATTCACTTTGTGTGATGACGAATTAAGAGAAACAGTGGGAGATGCACCCGGAATTGCCATAAGAAGAGAACAGGGTGCCAATTGTCACTCATTTTCTGATGAAAGACAAATCTTGGCTTGGCTACATAATAGCAAAAAAGTTGATGCATCATTATGTATGTTAAATGACACCGAGGAAATTAGTTTTAAACCTAATATGTACAATACGGAACCTTCACAGTTCATACTTAAACTACTAAAACAAGAGGCAGACGCATGAGAATGCAGGGAAAAGTATGGGGAAAGACCCAAGATATATTCAAGAATTCTAATTTTGAGCTTCACAGAATTGAGATTAAAAAAGGCGGGTTTTGCTCCAAGCACCAACACAAACACAAATATAATGCTTTTTTCATTGAAAAAGGTAAATTAAAGATAATAGTATATGAAACTGACTATGATTTGGTCGATGAAACTATTATTTCCACCGGGGAACTAGCGATCGTCAAGCCGGGAAATTATCACAGATTTGAAGCGCTTGAGGACACAATTTGTTATGAAATCTATTGGGTAGCACTGGATCACGGTGACATAGAAAGGCAAGATGTTGGTGGAATTAAAAAATAAAATAGGTATTATACCTGCTCGATTGCATTCAACAAGGTTTCCTAAAAAAATACTATCAGATATAAATGGTATACCAATGGTGATTCGAACGGCTCAACAAGTATCTAAGGCTAAAAAAATAGATAGAGTAATTATAGCCATTGATCATGATGAAACTTATCAAGCCTTAAGGGGTTATAATTACGAATTGTTAATGACATCAACTAAGCATAAGTCAGGGACAGACAGGGTCGCGGAAGTAGTAAAACATATTAAAAACGTTGACATAATTATTAATATTCAAGCAGACGAGCCTTTTATTTGTCCTACATTGATTGATAAATTGATACAGACTCACTCCGATCCAGCTATAGAAATGTCAACATTAGTCAGCACACAACTCACAACAAAAGAGTACAATAATCAGAGTATTGTTAAGGTTTTTTTAGACGAAAATAATTTTGCAACAGACTTTAAAAGAAAAACTATAGCTCGCTATAAACATTTAGGCATATATGGTTTTACAAAAAAATCATTGTTAGATTTTATATCATTTGAACAGACAATTAATGAAAAAAGCAGAAACTTAGAGCAAATGAGAGCGCTCGATAATGGAATTAAAATCAAAGCAGTGTTAACCACTAAAGATTCTTTATCTATCAACACATTAGACGATCTTTCTTATATTCACATTAAAGGGTAATACATAATGATAGAAGTATCTAAAAAGTCTATGAAAAAGGGAATGAAAGACAATATAGAAAGGAAACAGCCTTCTATAGATGAAGTTGTGTTGTACAAAGGAGTTCCCTTATTTAGCTTTATAGAGTTAAATATCAATGAACTCTGCAACAGAGTATGTCCTTTCTGTCCCAGAGTTGACCCTAAAAATTATCCTAATCAAAATATTCATATGAGTATAGAGTTGGCAGAAAATATAGCCGAACAACTTAAAGAATTAAATTTTACTGGCATTGTAAATATAAGCGGAACAGGGGAGCCATTATTAACCAAGTACATTACTGATATAGTGAGTGCATTTGGAAAAAGAAGAATTCATATTGAAATAGTAACTAATGGTGATGTATTACAAAGTCAAAAAGGATCAGATCTGATTAAAGATTTATATGCGTCAGGATTGCAACAGTTTGTAGTTAGTATGTATGACGGTCCTGAGCAAATAGAATCATTTAATACGTTATTTGATAGTTGTGGTATAGATAGAAGTTTATATTCTTTAAGAGATAGGTGGTATGACGAATCAGAAGATTATGGATTATTATACACAAATCGAGCCGGCAACATAGGGTTCGAACATTTATCTGAGACGGCCAAACAAAAATTAATGAATTCAGGCAAGTCAGCTTGTTTCTATACTCACTACTCTATGATGATTGATTGGAATGGTGATGCGCTGCTGTGTTGTCAAGACATGTATAATCGCACGGTAAAATTTGGAAATATTAAACATAAACCACTTATCGACATATGGAGAGATGCGAAATTAATGGAATTTCGAAACAAACTTAAAAATGGAGAGCGGTCCTCATCACCTTGCAACAATTGCAATGCTAATGGGCGAATTTTTGGACACAATCACGCAGAATCATGGAAATAAAAAACGCAAATAAATGTTATTTGACAGATACTCAAGGCAATACGTATATTGACACTACTATGGGTTCTGGTGCCCAAATAATAGGGCACAACAATCCATTGATTAGAGAAGTTGCAGAACAAATAAAAAAAGGAACCATTTATACAATTCCTAACCACCACACGCGAAAGGTGAATTCTTATTTAAAGGAATATATTAATCCGGATTTTGATGAAAAATATATATTTTGTAATTCGGGCACTGAAGCGAATATGAGAGCGATTAGGCTAGCCCGGGCAAACACTGGCAGGAATTTGATTGGGAGGTTTCATGGTGGCTGGCATGGGGGATTAGATGGATTTATAGAAGAACATCCTAATAATAGGGGTGTACCTCCGGAAACTAATAATCTTTTTAGGATCTTGCCATATAATGATGAGCAGTGTTTCGACATGATTACTGCTGATATGGCTGCTGTAATAATAGAGACAGCACAGGGTTCCAATCCCAGATCTGATGTAAAGAAATTTCTAGAAAAATTAAGAGAACATTGTACCCGCACCGGCGTATTATTAGTATTCGATGAAGTAATGACAGGATTTAGATTATCTGCAAGAGGGGGTGCTGAAATTTTTGACGTGCGTCCTGATATAGTAACTTATGGAAAAGTTTTAGGAGGAGGGTTCCCAATTGGTGCTGTAGGTGCGAAGCCAGAGATCATAAAAACAAGAGGCGTTTTCTATGGAGGTACCTTTTCTGCAAATCCACTAAGCATGTATGCAGCCAGTTTAATTCTTGAAACAATTATTGACAAAAAGCATATTCAATATGACAAATTAACTCATGCTGGGGAAACATTTAGGAGTGAACTAAATAAATTTTTTGTTGAACAAGATAAAAAAATGACAGTTATTGGTTGCGGCCCGCTTAGTAGAATTGTTTTTACCGATAAATTTATCAGAAATAGAAAAGATAGAGACAATTTTGAGCCTGAAAATGCACAAGAAGCATTCTCTATTAAACTCAAAAAACTTGGCGTATTCGTTAATGGAAATGGATTATATCATTTCTCTATGAGTCACACGCCAGAGATTGTTGAAGAGCTTATCAATATAATTAAATTAGGGTGTGATTCGTAAATGGATATTGATATTGAAGCACAATGTATGGAGGTAGAGGATGTGCTTAAGTGCGCAGGTCTACAGAAAAGTGATGTTATTTTATATTTGGGCGGCCGCATTGACGATGACAATCTATATCCGCCAAAGTACAGAAAGTATTTAAAGGCTAAAATAAAAAGGCTGAATCCGACTAAAATAATTTGCCACAACCACTGGTATGCTAAAAAATATTATGAGAAGGGAATCTTAACCAAACGTACCAAAATAGATATGGTTGTAACTTATTATCACAATTATAGAGAAGGAATTTTACAACCAATTAATCCTGAAGATTATGGCGAAGGTGACCATCGTGCTTATATAAAGACGTTGATAGGTAAAAATCCTAATATGGTTTATGCAATGTACATAGTCACCCCGGGCGAGGCTTGGACATCTGCGAAATATGATAATAGTTGGTTTGGCGAAGATTACAATTTAGACAATATTAAATACTTTATCTTCGATAGAGAATACATCCCCAAAAATTTAACGAATGATCCGAGCTATGACGAAAAGAAAAGAAACGCTACTGATGGGTTTGCCATGGTTGCCAATTTTGTTAGGGCCGGCTTTAAGAATTTGAATATAATTGGGTTCTCTGCGTTTGGATCTGACGAAGACCAATCTTATCATACTGCATATGGGTCATCTAGCTACGCTCCAGGCGATCATAGGCTAGCCGGCCAAAAATATTTCGACATTGATACTTCGGAAGATCAGCGAACAGAAGCAGATATATTGCAGTTGTGGACGCAAACTAAGAAGATAAAAAATGTGGAAAATTATAGTAAATTGATTTCCTACCGGGAGCCACTGACGTCTTCCATGGGTAAGAAATATGTTTTACCCAAACCTAAAGGAGAAATATGCATGGTAGCTGAAGGAAAAAGAGCGCACCACAATAAACATCTAGAATATAACGGACAAGCTTTTGCTGATAAATTTGTTTTAAACTGTACAGGTTTTAAGAGGGGTGGTTACTTTCTAGAGCTAGGCTCTAGGCATGCCAAATGGAATAATAATTCTTATATTTTAGAAAAAAACTTTGGATGGAGAGGGATAATGGTCGATAGGGATGGTGCGCATAAGTCTGACTATGAATCACAAAGACCAAATAGCATACCCATCATAAAGGATGCAACTCAAATAGATTATAAAAAAGTCTTTGAGGAGAACAATTTTCCAGCCAATCTAGATTTTTGGCAATTAGATTTAGAGGTAAGAGATAACACAGCCTTAAGCACTTTTCTAAAGATTGATGAAGAGATACTAGAATATTATAAATTTGCGGTAATAACAATGGAGCATGATATCTATACAGGATTTGCTAATGCTGTTAATACTAGAGTTCTGACAAGGAAAACGTTAGAGAACAGAGGGTATTATTGTGTATTTGAAGATATCCTAGATCCACCAGATATATGTGTAAATTCCCCCTATGAGGATTGGTGGGTCCACCCTGACTTAGTTGATATGGAATATATAAGCCTCCTTAAGAAAAAAAATCAAGATAAATATTTAACGGTGAATGTAGAGGGAAGAAGCATAGATTGCTTTAAATCATATGAGATAGAATATTGATGAATAATAGAATGCAACATCAAAGTGGAATAAAATAATAATGCTAGTGTCTCCTAAACATAAAATAGTTTTTGTTTCCGTTCCTAAAGCCGGCGGCTCCGCCATTTCAGGAATGATGTATGAAGCTGATATGGGATGCTACACACATAAATCGCGTCATGCGATCTTAGAACAAGTTGATGCGGACCTCTTTAGAGACTATTTTAAATTCGTAGTCGTTAGAAATTCTTATAAACTATGTGCGTCTTTCTACAAATTTATGACAGAAGATATTTCAAGTCAGAGACAAGAAGCTAATGGACTTATAGAGTTACTCAGGGGACAACTCGTAGTAACAGAAGCTTCCAATGATTGGCAGATATCGGAGGCTCGAAATCCTTTCCCAATACAACTAGATTATTTTTCTGAAGAAGGGAAAATATTAGTTGACAAGATTTTTATTTATGATAAAGGCTTGGATATTGAATTGTCAGATTTAAAAAAACAAATCAATTTTCACGGCTCTCTGTTCCGTGATTACACCACCCACTACTATGGGGAATACGATTGGAAACAATACTACAATGCCGAATCTGTTGAGTATGTGAAAAAACTTTGCCAAAAAGACATAGAATATTTTGGCTTTAAATTCGACGAAGAATGAGGAGGTGATAAGATGGAACAATCACTAACCATAAAAAACTTTTTTGACAAAATTCAGAAGGCAGAAGTTCAGCCTGAGCCGTTTGATCATCTGATTGTAGATGATTTATTACCAGATGATTTTTATAAAGCCATGGCCAAAGAATTAGAGGACATGTCCTTATGGGAAGACGATTATACACGCGGACCTTACGGATCTATAGAACGCTTTGGGGTAGATATAACAGATTTTTCTACTTGGGAATCCGGCAATCGCCAGATTTCTACAGCAATTAATCACCGTAATTATAGACCACTATTGCATGCAAAAAATTCCAATATTAAATTTTTTGTCGATTTTCTTTTAAAGAATGAAAAGCATTTTTATTCTTTGCTTTGTTCTATGTTGCCAACGGAAAGGATCCAAGATGACTATTTTTTTCACCTAAGTATGATTAAAGATCGTATGGGATATGAAATAAGTCCACACACAGACGATATTCAAAATATTTTTACAATTTTATTTTATGCCCCTGAGACAGATATTAATAAAGAATTCGGGCTGCAGATCTCCGATAAGGCTAATGTTTTACGCACCTACCAAAAATATTTATTATTACACAATTCGGATCTCTTTGTTCCTATCTTTGATAATAGTCGTGTCACCGTAAAGGACTTTATGCCCAATAAGTTGCGTACCAAGAGTGGCAGAATTATAGAATTCGTTCCCGACAAAATGAGTCTTAAAAATCGTAGAAAAATAGATTTTATGCCGAATAGGATGATGGTTTTTGCCCCTTCTAAACCAAATCAGCAAAGGCGCGCCACATGGCATGAAGTACTGCGTGTATCAAATAAATTGGTTGGAACCAGAAATTCATTTCAAATGTTTTTCTATAGGAACCGTAGCAAACGGGTGTAATATTTTAGATGAAAAATAAGGTAGATATGTTAAATACTAAATTCATAATAGCTGGCCCATGTGTAGTGGAGTCAAAAGAGATGTGTATAGATATAGCAAAATATTGTAAATCTATTTGCGATGAATACGGTTTTATATATATTTTTAAGGCTTCATTTGATAAAGCAAACAGGACTTCAATAGCTTCATATAGAGGCCCGGGCCTAAAACAGTCAATCGATACGTTCGTTGAACTAAGAAAATACGTAGATTTTATAACTACTGATATACACGAGCCTTATCAAGCAAAAGAAATCGCACCGTATATAGATGTAATACAGATACCCGCTTTCCTTTGCCGGCAAACAGATTTATTAATTGCAGCCGGAGAAACTGGTAAAATTGTCAACATTAAGAAAGCTCAATTCTTGTCGGTTGATAAAATGGAACACGCAATTAAGAAAGTCTATCACACTGGCAATAAAAATGTAATGCTGACTGAGCGAGGCTCTATGATGGGGATGGATGACTTAGTAGTTGATTTTAGAAACATACACAAGCTGAAACAATTTGGATGCCCGGTTGTCATGGATGTTACACATGCATGTCAAACATATAAGCAGACAAACGGTGTAACTGGCGGGAACAGGATTTATGGGCCACTATTTGCTCAATGTGCTAAAGTATTTGGCGCCGACGGCACATTTGCAGAGGTACACCCAAATCCGGAATCAGCATTGAGTGATTCCGCAAATACTATGAATTTTAGCATGTTTGGGAATATGGTAAAATCACTGGCAACATAGAACTTAATATGAGTGACGCCCAGCGCAGCAGAAACACCACATAAAGATAGTGGATTGGGAAAGGTAAAAAATGGAACAAAATAAAATAATTTACGATGTAGGATCTCCTTACCGGCTAGCAGAAAAGATATTAGATTTTTTCGTGTCTGTGGAAATTAAAAATGGTTTCTTTTTAGAGGCCGGCGCTAGTAATGGCATGTGGCAAAGCAACTCGTATTATTTAGAGAAGATTTTGGGCTGGAGTGGAGTCCTTGTAGAACCAAATATGAATATGTTCGAATCTTGTGTTGAAAATCGCAAAAACCCAAAAAATCACTTTTATAATTGCGCCCTGGTGTCTAGTGATTATCCACACGATTTTATAAAAGGATATTTTAACGAAAAAGATTATGAAAATATTTTAATGGCCCAAATAGATGGAGTTAAACAATCCGAGGAGAGAAACAAACGATGGTTGGGCAAACAACCAATATTTGTACCTGCGAGAACCCTTGACAGTATCATGGAAGAGGTAGGCGATAATATTGATTTTTTAAGTCTAGATGTCGAAGGATACGAAATTGAAGTGCTTGATGGCTCTAAGATAGAGAAACATCGACCAAAATATGTGTGCGTAGAGGCCTGGAGTGATGGCCACCAACAAGAAAAAATCAAAGAGTATTTTATTCAAAGACACTACAGAATAAACCAATATCTCAGTGAAAGAGATATATTATTTCAAGACAATAAAGAGGAAGAGTAATGATCTACTATGTCGATATAGATGAGACAATTTGTGATTATGAAGGTCCGAGAGAGTATCCATTGGCGACTCCGATCGGGGAAAATATTGAAAAAATTAATAAACTGTATGATGAGGGTCATACAATTATTTATTGGACTGCTCGTGGCACGGTTACCGGAATCGATTGGCATGAATTAACCGGTAAACAACTTAATGAGTGGGGTGTAAAATATCATGACTATAAGCTTGGCAAACCTCATTACGATGTGTTTATATGCGATAAAGCAATCAATACAGAAGTTTTTTTTAAAGTGAATGCAGATGAATAATAGGTTACTAGTGACTGGAGGCTCTGGTATGGTTGGTTCTGCGTTTAGGCGTCTGTGTCCCGCTGCTGAATACCCAACAAGAGCACAATTTCATGATGGCTCTTACAGCGCGGAAGATAAATGTATCATTCATTTAGCTGCTAAAGTTGGTGGTGTTAAAGCGAATACTGATCAAATGGCAGACTTTTATAATATAAACTCAAATATTAACCAAAAGCTTCTACACCAAGCGTGCTTCGAAAATGCAAAAAAAGTCGTTTCGCTATTATCGACTTGTGTATATCCTGACGCACCATACATTACTTATCCGCTCACCGAGGAACAGCTACACCTAGGTCCTCCGCACCCATCTAATTTTGGTTATGCATATGCGAAAAGGATGGTAGATGTTGCTTCCCGCGCGTATAGGCAGCAGTACGGGTGTAACTTTATCACCGCTATTCCAAACAATCTATATGGAGAAAATGATAATTTTGATTTAGAAAATAGTCATGTCATCCCAGCTATCATTCGAAAGGTATGGGAAGCAAAAATTAATGAAAAACCTTTTGTGGAGTGTTGGGGCGATGGCTCACCGCTGAGAGAGTTTACATACTCCGAAGATATTGTTAAAATTCTATTGTTTTTGATAGAGAACTATGACGAACCCGGCCCCATAAACATAGGAAACACCGAAGAGCATTCTATTAAGCATGTCGTGGAAGTTATTTGTTCTATATTGCAGTACGACGGAGAGATTCGATGGAATACCAAGATGCCATCGGGACAACACAGGAAGCCAAGCTCAAACCAAAAGCTTTTAAGTCTAGGCTGGAAGCAAGAAAATTATACAAATTTTAAAAAAGGCTTGACAAATACTTGTGAATGGTTTATATTAAAGTATCCGAACATAAGAGGAATAAATTGAAAACTGCTTTTATAACTGGAATAACTGGCCAAGATGGATCATATTTGGCCGAGCTTCTTCTAGAGAAGGGATATCGTGTTATAGGACTGAAGCGCCGCTCATCCACAATGTGTACAGAGAGAATCGATCACATATATGAACATGAAAATTTTCATATGAGATATTTTGAACTAAATGATTCTGGGTGTATTTGGAGACTGTTAAGGGAGTACGAGCCGGATGAGATTTATAACCTCGCAGCCCAATCACATGTCCGCGTTTCCTTTGAAGTCCCAGAGAGCACAGCAGATACAATTGTTATGGGCACTCTGAGACTGTTGGAAGCCGCGCGCCATATTGTTCCAAACGTTCGATTTTACCAAGCATCATCGTCTGAAATGTTTGGCGATAATCCGGAGCACCCACAAAGCGAGACTACTGCTCTGATGCCTGCCTCGCCATATGCATGCGCTAAAGTGTATGCACACCATCTAGTTCGAAATTATAGAGTTGGATACGGAATGCATGCATCTTCAGGGATCTTATTTAACCACGAGTCTCCCCGGAGAGGCGAGACATTTGTCACGAGAAAGATTACCTTAGCAGCCGCCAGAATTAAATTGGGACTACAAGACAAGCTTTATTTAGGCAACTTAGACGCCAAGCGTGACTGGGGTTTTGCCGGAGATTATGTTGAAATGATGTGGCTTATGTTACAACAGGACGAGCCTGATGACTATGTCATAGCGACCGGCGAAACACATACTGTACGGGAATTTCTAGAAGTGGTCTTCAAGCATGCCGGCCTGGATATTGATGAGCATGTTGAAATTGATGAGCGTCTATTTCGACCTCAAGAGGTTCCACTTTTGCTTGGAGATGCCTCGAAGGCGAAAAACAGCCTAGGCTGGTCACCAAAAGTAACGTTTGATCAGCTAGCAAAAATGATGTATGAACAGGATTTAAAAAAGGTGAAAGGATGAAACTGGGAATTATTGGCAATGGCTTTGTTGGGAACGCAATATATCATAATTTTAAGAATGACTATGATTTATTAATATATGACAAGGAGGAATCTAAAGCGAACGTCGAAAGTATTCGAGAGGTTTGTCACAGTTCTAAGATAATCTTTGTTGCCGTCCCTACCCCAATGCTGTCAACTGGAAAGTGCGACCTTTCAATTATTTTTAATGTAATGGCTCAAATATCATATTGGTATAACGATAACATTATTGTATTGAAGTCCACAGTTCCACCCGGGACTAGTGAGGCGATTATGGATATACACAAGGATCTTCGAATCGTTTTTAGTCCCGAGTTTTTGACCGAGAAAAATTCAATTAATGATTTTAAAGAGTGTAATCGAGTCGTATTCGGTGGTAAAGACGATGACGTGGAAGAGTGCATTTCAGCATTCAGCAGGGTGTTTCCAGACAAAAAATACCTCAAGACCAATTGGAAATCGGCAGAGATGGTGAAATATTTTATTAACTCGTTTTTAGCAACAAAAGTTTCTTTTGCAAACGAGATGAATCAAATTTGTGAAGCTGTTGGAATTGAGTATAGCGAAGTTAAGGATCTTGCTCTTTATGATAATAGAATTGGCAAGAGTCACTTGATGGTCCCAGGTCCAGATGGATCATTGGGCTTTGGTGGAACATGTTTTCCAAAAGATTTAAATTGTTTGATGTATTTTGCAGTCGAACAGGGCATCGATCCACTTATGATAGCTAGCACATGGATGAAAAATACCATGGTTCGCGAAGATCACGATTGGTTGTCCAAGCCCGGAAGAGCGGTATCCGAAGAAAAAGACATTGTTAGGGGTACGATGAATATAGGTACCATGACGGCAGGGAGTTTTGATGATTCTATTGACCGGTCATAGGGGGTTCATAGGCAGCAAATTGTTCCGAGAACTACAAAATATGGGACATAGTGTTGTGGGGATCGACCTGAAAGACGGATTAGATATCTCAAATTGTTTGCCTGATATTCAAGTAGACTATGTTTTTCACATGGCAGCTTTGCCTTCTGTGGCCTTTTCAATTGAAAACCCTAGCTACTCCTTAAGACATAATGTTTTAGGCACCTCGATTCTTTTAGAATGGGCTAAATCACATGGTGCAAAGTGCCTTGTTTTTTCTTCGTCTGCTGCTGTGTATGGCGATGGAAATGGCCCGAAATCTCCATATGGCATGCACA
>TARA_R110001583_G_scaffold18147_1_pt1 | contig 14122 bp, 20 predicted proteins | sample TARA_R110001583 | Tara Oceans TARA_R110001583 (sample SAMEA4398432) | marine metagenome | biome: Polar Biome; feature: [MES] marine water layer (ENVO:01000295) within the mesopelagic zone...; material: water (ENVO:00002006), including particulate matter (ENVO:01000060) such as...... | reverse complement strand
AACTTATCTAGAATGGATGCCAGAAAGAAAAGGTCTTGCTGCTGTCCACGACACCTCCGAAATACTGAAGGATGTAGTTAAAAGTGAAAAAGGGCAGGATTATCTTCCAAACGGCAACTTACTGTCAACAACTGCCAATCATTACGTGTTGGTAATTGATGATAAAGGTGGCTTTGCCCAAGCTATTCTTGCTTTTGGTGGGAGCCAACTTAAAAAATCAAAGAAATGGAATTCCATTATGTCTGGTCTTAAGATCAGAACTAAAGAAGGCAAGGTGTTTACCCCACCAACCTTCTCGCACAAATACCAACTAACTTCCGTCGTTGAACAAAACGACCAAGGCTCTTGGTATGGCTGGGACATCGCTTTAGGCGATCAGCTTACGGCTGAGGATGGCTTTATCTATTCTGCTGCTAAACAATTTAGCCAGAACGTAAATGCTGGTGCAGTAAAAACTAACCAAGAAGAAGCACCCTTTTAAGTGATAAACTGTAGTGCATTAAATAGCACTCCGCTCAAAATTTGGGCAGGAGTTTGCTGGTTACTCCTTACTAACAACCAGTTTTATAGAAGAATTAAATATGGAAAAAATAGCAGAGCAGTTTTCTCAGCTATTTAAAGGATCTGAAAGAGCACATGGTTATTTCGAAATTAAGAAAGATAGAAATGATGGAAAGAAACAGGGAAAAGCAGTTACAATTAAAACTTCTGGACCAACTGTGCAATTTTGGCAAAAGCATTTACAGGGAGAATATGGTTTAGGAGTAATTCCTATCAACGATGACAACCAGTGTCATTGGGGTTGTATAGATGTAGATGTATATCCATTAGATATAGCTGAGTTAGTAGATAAGATAGAGGAGCAAAAGTTACCTTTAGTTGTCTGTAGAAGTAAAAGTGGTGGAGCCCATATATTATTGTTTGTGGCTGAACCTGTAGAAGCAGGTGAAATGCAAGACAAGCTAAGAGAAATAGCAGCAGGATTAGGTTTTGGTGGGTTAGAGATATTTCCTAAGCAAAGACAAGTGTTAGCTGACAGAGGCGATATAGGGTCTTGGCTAAACATGCCTTACTTTGGGGGAGAAGACTCTACTCGTTATGGTTTCTCTGCAAAAGGGGAGTCGCTAACAATAGAGCAGTTCCTAGCGTTTGCTGTAGAGAGACAACTACCAACGGCAGAAGATCTATACAATATAGAAATCTCAGCGATCGTAGATGATCTAGAGTTTGGACCACCTTGTCTAAAGATATTATTGAAACAAGGTTTTCCTGAAGGAACTCGTAATAATGGACTCTTTAATGTTGCTGTTTACTTACAAAAAGCACACCCAGAAGCTTGGGAAGACAAGTTAGAGGATTACAACAGAAAGTATTTCAAACCACCGCTACCTGCTAACGAAGTGTCGGCAATAATACAACAGCATAAGAAAAAAGATTACAATTATAAGTGTGGTGATGAACCAATTAAATCATATTGTAATTCAACTAAATGTAGGACGTGTAAGTTTGGTGTTGGTGCTGGTCACGATGCTCCGTTGTTCTCTAGCCTAGCAAAACTAAACACTGATCCACCTCTATGGTTTATGTCTGTAAATGATAAACGCTTAGAGTTATCCACGGAACAGCTACAAAACCAGATACGTTTTCAACGTGTGTGTATGGAAACACTTAACATAATGCCTCCTAAAATGAAGGAACAAACTTGGCAAGGTTTAGTACAACAACTGTTAGAAAACGGCTTAGAGATAATAGACGTTAGCGAAGACGCATCTATCCAAGGACAATTTAATGAGCTACTCGAATCGTTTTGCACAGATATTGCACAGGCTTCTACTCGAGAAGAGATGTTATTAGGAAAACCCTGGACTAATGAAAATAAAACACACTTTAGAATACGTGACCTAATGGACTATTTACAAAGACATCGCTTTATGGATATGAAAACAAACCAAGTCGCAGCAAAACTAAAGGACATGGGAGCAGAGCATATCTTTTTTAACATCCGAGGCAGAGGTGTTAACGCTTGGTCGATACCTGCGTTTATAAGTGAGGATGTCGACATAGACTTACCTAACATGAAGCAAGATCCGTTCTAGTTCCTATACAAAAAAGAGAGTAAGATTTATGATAACGTATGGAAGACAAAGAATTACAGCATGCTATGGACTTAGCAGAAAAACTTTGTGCAAAAATCTATTCCATGTTATCCGAAGAAGACAAAAACGACGAAGCATTAATCGTTGCTTTAATTTGGACAGCTATAGCTATTGGGTTAAAGTCAGACTTAGAGACTTCTATGTTGCGTCTTGTTGTTCAGTACGCTACAGACTCTGCTCTCGAAGAATACATAAACAGCCAAGAAACTATACATTAAAAAACTACTTTACTTTTAAAAAGTTAAGGAGTATCATGAGAGTACATAAACAAAACGAGGAAAAATTATGTCAATAGAAAATGTAACCGAAATCGAAACTTGGGTAGATCCTTTCACTAGTGATCTATTCTTTAATGCTAACCACGACAGCTACGATGCACTTGAGGACGACGCCACGAGCGACGAAGTCTTCGAGGCCATTCTTCAAGATGCTAAAGAGTTTGTCGAAGTAATCGCACAGAGTTTTAATGGTATAAGTATAGACCATGAACCAGAAGCGTATGCTAAAAACTTTCTAGAAAGAGTCTAGTGAGCATGAGATCTAACGTCGAGCAGTACATAATACTGCTCGAATCTCAAGTCACTCCTGAGCACTTAAGAGTACAGATTAGGAACGCTTTATTAATTCTTGGAGACGTAGCCGATGCTCTTAACTCAGATCCTCTCGTAGGAGGATTTATCGAAGAAGAAAAACCTGAGGAACCACAAGAAATAGTGGAAGGTACGTTTACTGAGGAAGAAGGCGAACCAACTGGTGCTTATGTCAACCAAGATCCAGATCTAAAGAAAGCTGTTCTGGACCCAGAATGACATGGAATATAATTCTTGGACCACCTGGAACTGGTAAAACTACAAAACTTTTAAACCTCACTGAGGACTATTTAAAGGCAGGTGTGGCACCTCACCGCATAGGTTATGTAGCGTTTACCAAGAAGGCTGCAAATGAGGCTCTTGAACGAGCCAGCGATCGTTTTGATTTAAGTCAAGACGAGCTAACTTTTTTTAGAACAATACATTCCCTGTGTTACCACTGGCTTGGCTTAAAAACAGCAGACATAATGGCTCGGTCGCATTATAAAGAGTTTAGCAAATTAATGGGCGAACCTTTAAACGGACAACTTAAAAAAGAGGAAGGTGCTGTGTTTGGTTTGTCTAAAGGTGACCAAATGTTGTTTATGGAAAATATTGCTAGGAATAAAAAAGTTTCTGTTAGAGAACAATGGGAACAAGCAAATTTAGATATACCATGGAACCATGTTAAATGGTTTTGTGTTGGTCTTGCGAAATATAAGGAAGAACGATTTCTAAAGGATTACACAGACATGTTGTACCTGTTTTTAAAGGAGAAATCTAAGCCAACGCTAGACGTTCTTATAGTTGACGAGGCTCAAGATTTATCTAAACTACAGTGGGATTGTATTCGTAAACTGTCGCAAGGTGTTAAGAACATACACATAGCTGGTGACGATGACCAAGCTATTTATCAATGGGCAGGAGCAGACGTAGACACATTCATACAGTTAGAGGGTGAGGTAACTGTGTTAGAAAACTCTTATCGTATTCCCAGAAAAGTACACGAAGTCGCCCAAGGTATACTGAATCGTATCCCCACTAAAAACAGAAGAGTTAAATCCTGGAACCCTAGATCAGTTGAAGGAGAAGTTCTAATTCACACCTCACATGAGCATCTAGATTTTAGTGAGGGGGAATGGTTGGTACTTGCTCGCAACGGCTACATCTTAAATCGGGTCGAAAAATTTTTGCAACAAATTGGATTCATATACGCTAGAAATAATGTGTTGTCTGTTCGACAAGAATTATTAGATGCAATTGGTAATTGGGAACTTCTCCGCAAAAACAGAAAAGTTTCTGCTACTAAAATACGAGACATATATTACTTCATGTCTGTCGGCAGAGGTGTGGCTAGAGGACATAAAAAATTGCCAGGAGTTGGAGAAGATGATCTATTGAGTATAGAAGATCTAAAAGAAAAACATGGTTTATTGACCGAAGCTATTTGGCACGAAGCTCTGGACAAAATAGGTGGCACGCAGAGAGAGTACATAATTGCCTGTTTGCGAAGAGGCGAAAAAATATCTAAACCTAGAATAAGGCTATCTACAATACATGCTGCTAAAGGTGGCGAAGCAGATAACGTAGTAGTGTTCACGGATATATCCGTTAAAACTTGGAACGAGCTATACTCTAGACCTGATGGAGAAAACAGAGCATTCTATGTCGCTGTGACAAGAACACGCAAAAACCTACACATCATACAGCCTGACACTTCTAAATTCTTTAGACCTATTATATGAAACTCCTTTACAAAGTTAAGGACTTAGAGTATTATGAACTTATGGGGCAACTTTACAACATAAGCGAAATTACAACACAAGATTTTCTTGCTTTCTTAGAATTCTTGCCAACAATGAACGTTGTTAAAGAAATGCAACAAGATATAGATGCGACACAAGATTGGTTAAAAACTTTAGACAAACCTGCCACCGAGATTCGTAATTGTAAACGCTGTTCTGAAGAATTCCTTGTTGCTATTAATAGTGTACGAAAATACTGTTCTGTCAATTGTCGGTTAAGTTTTGTAAAAGAAAACTATACTAAGAATAAAAAGCCAAGAAAATTTTTCTGCCAGACCTGCAACAAAAAAGTAACACCAGAACTGCATGACAAACGCAGCAAATACTGCAGTGCAGCCTGTCGTAAAAAGAATTTTTCTGACCGTCTAATAAAACTTCCGACTAAACGATTATGTAATTTTTGTGGTGATGAATTTGAAGGGACTTCTGTGTATTGTAGTAAAAAATGCCAAGGTAATCAACACACCTTAAATAATAAAAACCCAGTCGGACACGTTAAAAGCACGGAAGGCATTCATGAACATACTTGTTGTTACGACGAGGTACATATACCCGAAGACGTTATGTTTATTTTAGAGAGCCAAGATGACTACCTACGCATTACAGAAGACAATTATTATATTTTGAGTTGTTTAGAAGATCTTCCTCTAGCTACCTATTCAGACGGGAAAAGGTTACACAATACTGAAGCATACCAAGAACGAAGAGGAAAAAGATTTGAAGTTGGGTATAAAAATTACGACTACACAGAGTATAAACAGTACGCCACTACTGAAGATAAAATGGCTGTGTTAACACGAGAACAACAAAACTTTACTGTATGGGAGGAAGACGATGAATCTTAAAGGGTATTTTGATTTTTTAAACGAAAGACATTTAATTTATCTAAAAAAACTACGAGGAGAAGAGTTTCCTTGGACTAGTGACCCTATTCTACAAAAATATAAATTCACTAACGTGTTCCGAGAAAACGATAGAACCACAGTTTGGTTTAGGGAAAATGTGCGGGAAAGTATGCGTGACGAGATGGATGTAGCACTAGCCACAATTATATTCAGGTGGTTTAATTTAATAGAAACAGGAAAAATTTTACTAGAGCACGATTTATACAGAGACTGGGATAGCGATTACTGTAACGAGATTTTAAGAGACCAACCGCAGTGGGTGACAGGAGCATATATCATTAAAACACCAAACGGAATGAACAAGTTAGAAGGTGTTTGTTGGTGTGTTGACCAGATAGCAAATGACCACAATAAATTTATTGATTCTATGTACGAAGCGAAAGGCAGTCTTAAACAGCTTTGGGATGTGCTTATGCCTTACCCCTACATGGGTCCATTTATGGCATATGAAGTTGTAACGGATTGGCGACATACTTTTTTAGGCGATGAAGCTACAGATATTATGACATGGGGCAATCCAGGTCCAGGAGCAAAACGTGGCTTAAACAGAATACACGGCAGACCATTAAATAAAAACATAAAAAGTTCTGTGAACATAGACGAAATGCAGGTTTTACTTGAACTAAGCCAAGAATGGCTACATGGACAAGTACCTAGTTTAGAAATGCGTGATATCGAGCACACCCTTTGCGAGTTCGATAAATATGAGCGTGTAAGAAATGGCGAAGGAAAACCAAGGAGTATATATAAACGATGAATAATGAATTTACAAAATTTGAAACTATGCGAGTAATCGCACAAACTGATGTTGATAAACTGGAAACAGCAGAGAAATCATATGGTACTTCTTGGCGAGAGCGAGGTGGAGTAGGTGCGTTTATGATGTTGGCTCGTAAGTGGGATCGCATAGAAAATCAAGTTAAAAAAGTAGCTTACGACATATTCGAAGCATACGAAACAGACGCAAGAGCAGAAGGTATTCTTGATGACATACAAGATTTAAGAAGGTATTTGCTATTAGTAGAAGAACACGTAACCAAAAGAAAGGAGGAAAAATGAAAATATTGGTAACTATGTATGGGATTAATAGTCCTGGTGGAATAATAAACCACAACGAAAATTTAATTGCTGGGTTTAAACTACAGGGGCACCACGTTGACTTTGTAGAGTTAGTTTGGAGAGACCATGTTAAAGAAAAAACCACAAAGGATGAAAGTAATTATGAGCACAGAGCTTCGGGCATACCTGTGCACCAAGGAAAAGGTTGGCTGTTTCCTAGACACAGCAGGTTCCCATACAAGGGAGACTGGAATCTTAAACGATGGAAAGGCTATGTAGCTGAGTATGACCTAATTGTTTGGCAAATACCTGTTCCTACAAAACAAAGAGATAACGAAGGCAACGCAGATTGGTTACAACTATATGATCTACCTGATCGGATTAAACAAGTTGCGGTTATTCATGACGGCAATATGGCTAAAAGCTATCCTTGGATAAGCCAGATTTCTCACCATCTACATGGTTTAGCCTGTGTCCATCCTTGTGCCTATCATGGCGCAGCAGGACTGGACGTACCTAGAGCACTAATACTAAACCCACAAGACATAACCTCTATAGATGAGAAACCTGTTTGGGAAAGTAGAGAAAAAGGGTTTATCTCTATGCAAACTTTTAAGGGTTGGAAACACGTTGATGACTTAGTTAGAGCAGTTCCGCATTTACCTAAAGAGTTTCAAAAACGAATGGCTGGTGGTGGCATAGAGCACAATTACATGACATCTAAAGATAAATGCAAAGAGAATTATTTTGTCAGCCCAGAGAGAGATCCTGACATAAGCTACGAACACCATGGTAAAAAAATATGGGATGTAGCTTTAGAACACGGCATGGAATGGTTTGGGTACTTACCTGAAGAAAAAGTTAGGGGACATCTGCGACAGGTTAAGTGTATGATTGATCCATCTTGGTCGGTTGCTTACTCAAAAATAGGTGACCATTTTAATCGAGTGATCGTCGATGGCATAGTTGAAGGAGCAATACCCATAGCAAGGAACTATGGTGTGGCTACTAATGAAGAAGGGGAAGGGGAAGTCTTTAAACCTTACGAAAATTACATGATGGTGCCCCACGATGCGTCGCCTTTAGAATTTGCTAGTGTTATCGAGCAAACAATTAACATGAACCCAGAGCTAGTTCGGGATATGCAAGAAAATAATAAAAAACTTTTAAGGCATTTTGAAAGAGAACGAGTAGCTCTTCAGTATCTATCACTATCAAACGGCAATCCAACAGGTTTTTATGGTAAACTTGAGTGTGGTGTGCTTAGTGAAAAAATAAAAACTAAGACAAAAGAAGTTATGACTAATTTCTTTAAATTATCAACTGAATTATAAGTGGAGATTATAATATGACTAAGACTATAAACAGCAGGAATGTTCACGAAGCCTTTATACTAGGTGTGGATGCATTTACATGGGATGGAGATGTACAAGAGCAGGACAGTAGAGCAGGAGCAACACTAGAGTTTGATGGACCTGTGGTGACAACCTATGAATACCCTTGCGAGCGTGTTCTTTTTTGGGAAGGCAGAGACGCTAATCCATTTTTCCATTTTATGGAGGGTTTGTGGATGTTGCAAGGTAGAGAAGATGTTGAGTTTCTTGCTCACTACAATAAGGGGATGGAAGCATTTAGTGATAATGGTTTTACACTCAACGGAGCTTATGGCTACAGGTGGAGAGAATTTTACGAAAAAGATCAATTAGATGTTGTCGTAAAAAGATTACAAGATAATCCTGATGATAGACGTTGTGTTGTAGCTATGTGGGAATGTAACAACGATTTAGATCGTGACACTTTAGACACTCCGTGCAACACACATATTTATTTTAAGGTAAGGAATAATAAACTAAATATGACTGTTTGCTGTAGATCAAACGACATGATCTGGGGAGCGTATGGTGCGAATGCTGTGCACTTTTCTATGTTACAGGAGTACATGGCTGCACGAATAGGTGTAGAAGTTGGTGTGTATAATCAGGTAAGCGACAGTTTCCATGTATACACAGAACTGTTTAACAGTATGAAAGAAAAACTTCCTGAGTTCGATTACTACACATTTAAGTACCCTATGGTGGGTAATCCATATAAAACTATCTCCGTGTTTCCTATGGTAAACGATCCTGAAGAGTTCGATGGAGATCTAGATGCATTTTTTAGAGGACAACAGAATGGTTTTGCTAACCACTTTTTCTCGGATGTAGCTATACCTATGAAAACTGCTTGGGATATGCACAAACTGGACCAAAACACAAGAGGAGCAATAAGTTTGTTGTACTCTTTCTGTAAAGCAGAAGATTGGCAAATAGCTTGTGTTGAATGGCTGGAAAGAAGATTAAAAGGTAAAGAAGAAGCTAAAGACACAGAAGCTGTGATAGGAGAAACTAATGCCAAATAATCGTTGGTCATACAGTAGACTATCTGTTTTTGAGCAATGCCCAAAAAGATACTATTACTCGAGTATTGAGAAAATACCTACACCACAACATCCTGCTGCTACTAGAGGAACAGATATACACAATGAAGCTGAACTGTATATTAGGGGCGAAGGTCCAATGACTCGTGGGTTAGCGTTGTTTGAAGAAGGTTTTGAACAACTGAAAGAAGGCTTTGAAAACGGAACAGTTTTCGTAGAAGAAGATTGGGCATTTGACATAGATTGGCAACCTGCAAACTGGAACGAAGATAAGACTTGGTGTAGATATAAAATTGATGCTTACATAAAAAGACCCGATCGCACAGTAGTTATTGATTTTAAAACAGGTCGATACGCTGGCAATGAAGCTACACACGAACAGCAGTGTGCGCTGTATGCATCGGCAACGTATAATCGCGACCCTGATGTAGAGTTAATACAAGCAGAGCTTTGGTATCTAGATCATGGTCGGATAGCTAGGCATTCGTACACAGTGGACGAACTAAAGGAAAGACAAGAAATATTCCATAATCGAGCATTAAAACTAACAGAAGCCACCGAGTACCCAGCAAAAGCTAGTGTACAAAACTGCAAGTGGTGTCATTATGGCAAATCAGGAGTATGTAGTGAATACAGGCACATCTAAAGTAGAAGAAGCGTTAAACGTGTTAAGCGGTGGCGAAGTTAAGCGTTATCACACATTACCCACAATAGGTGAGCAAACTGTAGCAAACCATTCTTGGGGAGTAGCGTTAATACTTAACTGGTTAAAGCCAGACATTAGTAAAACTGCTTTACTAAAGGCACTTACACATGATGTGGCTGAGAAACAAACAGGAGATATACCAGCACCTACAAAATGGAACAATAAAAGTTTAGCCAAACAACTCGCTAGTGTTGAACGCAGAATAGAGAGAGAACTTGGTGTTGACTACAGTCTAACAGCCGAAGAAAAAGAGTTTTTTAAACAATCAGATTTATTCGAGCTGTTGTTGTACTGTGTTAACCAACGTAGTCTAGGCAACACTAACGTAAACGTGGTGTTTAGTAATGGTGTAGAAAAGTTAGTTGATATGAAATTAAACACTAGAGGCAAAGCACTTTTAGCACACCTAGTACAATCTTATGGAGCAACCGAATGATACAGCAACCTATGTTCACACCTAATTCAGATTGGACTCCTCCCGAGACACTACCTGATCTTTCCTCAGCAAAACGCATAGCTGTTGATTTAGAAACTAAAGATCCTGATTTGAGGATTTCTGGTCCAGGCTGGGCAACAGGAAATGGTCACGTAACTGGAATCGCAATAGCTACAGATAATTGGAGTGGTTATTTGCCTGTTCGCCATGATGGTGGGGGTAACTTAGATCCTGGATTTGTTTTCCGTTGGCTAGATAAAACTCTATCTGGTGACGCAGATAAGGTTTTTCATAATGCACTTTATGATGTAGGTTGGCTAAAAAGAGAAGGTGTTAGTATTTCTGGTAAAATACATGACACAGTAATTGCTGCTCCTCTAGTGGACGAACACCGCAGAAGATATTCGTTAGATTCTCTTGGAGAAGATTACTGTAAAGATCGCAAAGATGAAACACTATTGACAGAGGCTGCAAGTGCATGGGGAATCGACCCGAAAGCAGAAATGTACATGTTGCCGTCTAAATTTGTAGGTGAGTACGCAGAACAAGATGCTGTGTTGACGCTTAAACTTTGGGATAAGCTACAAAAAAGTCTTGAAATAGAAAATTTACAACCTATTTATGATCTAGAGTCGAGTTTAATTCCTCTTTTAGTAGAAATGCGGTGGAAAGGTGTCCGTGTTGACACAGATAAAGCAGAACAGAGTGTACTTTCTCTTAAAAAACAAGAAAAAGACTGTATTAAACAAATAAAGTACAAATATGGCGTGGATGTAGACGTTTGGGCATCCACAAGCGTCGCAAAAGCGTTTGATAAGGCAGGTCTAACGTACCCACGAACACAGAAGACGAATGCACCGAGTTTTACTGGTAAATGGCTAGAAAGTTTAAACCATGGACTCCCTAAACTGGTGGTTCAGGCTCGTAAACTGCAAAAAATACGCAGTGCTTTTATAGAAAATATGATTCTTGAGCATTCACATAATGGCAGAATACATGGGCAAATGCATCCTTTGCGTGGGGACTCTGGTGGAACTGTTAGTGGAAGATTTAGTTACAGCACTCCTAATCTACAGCAAGTACCAGCTAGAGATCCTGTGCTTGGTCCACTTGTACGTGGTTTATTTTTGCCAGAAGAAGGACATAAATGGGGTGCGTTTGACTACTCACAACAAGAACCTCGTCTAACAGTACACTATGCTGCCAGAATGAAGTTACCTGGAGCAGAAGAAGCTGTTTCTGCGTACAAAGATGATGATGCAGATTTCCACCAGATTGTAGCAGACATGGCGGGTATTACTAGGAAAGATGCGAAAGTAATAAATTTATCTCTAAGCTACGGCATGGGAAAAGCCAAATTAATACAAGCACTGGGAATTAACGAACTTGAAGCCGATGCTTTGTTTAATAACTACCACTCAAAAGTCCCTTTTATAAAAGAACTAACACTCTCCTGTTCTCGTAAGGCAGAAAATGTTGGCTACATAAAAACATTGTTGGGTAGAAGATGTCGCTTTGACAAGTACGAACCAAGAAACGAGAAAAACACCGCACTCCCTTACGAACAAGCGTTTGATGAATATGGTCCCAACATCCGTCGGGCATTTACTTATCGTGCGTTTAATCGTTTGATCCAGGGAAGCGCAGCAGATATGACAAAACAAGCCATGCTTGATATGTGGAACGAGGGTATTGTCCCCCACATACAAGTTCATGATGAGTTAGATGTGTCTGTACAAAATAAAGAAGAAAGTAGAAAGATTGTGGACATTATGGAAAACTGTGTTGATCTAGCTGTTCCTTCCAAAGTTGATGCTGAATTTGGCGATACTTGGGGGACTGCTTTGGTTGACTATAAAAAATATTGGAGCAATTAAATGCAAGGAATAGACGAACAGTCTGCAAAAGACTTTTTAGACAGAAACAAAAGTATCTACAACCTATATAAAGATGGTAACACCATGGAACAAATAGGTGAGAAATTTGGAGTTTCAAAACAACGTGTTCATCAGATAATCCGAAGATGTAAAATCGGTGAAGGACATTACTACGATGCGCATAGAATAGAGACTGATAAAAAAGAGCAAGATCCTGCTAATTTTGACAGTTGGCTAAAAGATAAAGGTGTAAAAACGATCAAAAGAAATTTTTGAAAGAACATGCATTTTGGAGTTTAGTCAACAAAAACCTTAAAAATGTACACATACAGCGAATCGAGACTGGCGGTACTGGGCGTGGAATCCCAGATTTTAACGCATGCGACGATGGTGTGGAATATTGGGTCGAATTAAAGGTAGTAAACTCTGGTAAGAAAATAGGCATCCGACCCGAACAAGTTGGCTGGTTAGTAAAACGCTCGATGCATGGTGGTCGTTGTTTTATTTTAGTCAGGACTCCCGACGCACAAATATACTTATACAAAGGTGCTAATGCGAGAGAAGTAGCCGACGAGGGATTACGTTTAGAACCAGAGTTAGCTCTTAAAAAACCTTACGATTGGGATTTATTAAAAAACTCCTTTACTTTGTTGTAGAATCATATATCATGAGTTTTGTATTTAACAAAAGAAAGAAGAAAAATATGAAAAAGACAAAATCACAAAATGGTTATTATCAAATAATCCTAAACACAAGCGAAAATGAGTGTGAAAACTGGGAGTCCGCTAAAGACGAAGCCTCAGACCAACTAGGTTTTGAATTATCGAATAAACAGTTTGCAATGCTTACGCTTAAATTTTGGCAAAACAAACATACTCCTTTACTAGTGGAGTAAAGTAGTTTATCATTACGAGGTAGCATAAAATCCTAAAGGTGCGTGTTTTTGGGTGCCGTTGTTCTAGGTAGATGTGTGTGATGCCATTTTTATGCTGGTTTTTATAGACATAACCCCTGAATAGTTTGGGGTTTGACTCTGGCTAATCTACCACCAAAAACACCTTTACTTTTCTGCACAATCAGATAGAGTAAAGGTAAGAAAGGAGAAATATTATGACATTTACAGAAATAGTAAAACAGCTAAACGAGACCCACCCAGAATACACCCGAACACCTAGCGAACAATATTCATCTGCTCGCATGGGCGGTTGGCTATTAAAAGACGAAGATAATTTATACATTGGCTTTGTTAGTAATCGTGGTGGCTCGCAACTTTTAGAAGTTGCTGAAACAACACCAGAAAAGAAACCCCATGTTCGTGGGGTCACTAGCGAAAAATACAAAGAGTTCAAGAAGAGGTATACAAAATGACTGAGTTTCTTTTACTTCTGTTGCAACTTCCATGGTTTTTGTTAAAAGCAGCAGTTATCATTATAGGTTGGTCAACACTTTTTTATCTAATTTGGCAAGGGATTATAGACGATGAGAAGAATTGAGTTAAAAGTTACACATACGAATGGTGTGTACCCACGTCCACCAGAATACGCTACTGTTGGTTCTGCTGGTTTGGATTTAGTTTCGTTAGAAGAAAAAACACTCCTCCCCAAAGAATCGCATAAATTTGACATAGGTCTAGCCATCTACATGGGCGATACAGAAATATGTGGATTAATCTGCCCAAGATCTGGGTTGGCTAGTAAAGGCATAAGCCTGAAAAATACACTGGGGATTATAGACTCAGATTATCAAGGGTCATTAATCGTGAACCTTGTCAATTTTTCTGAAGAAGAATATACTGTGGAGCAAGGCGATCGCATTGCACAATTAGTTATTATGCCAATACATAATATAATGTGGACTCCTGTACTGGAGTTTAGCGGTGTGACGAAACGAAGTATTGGTGGATTTGGTAGTACAGGAGAATGAATATGAATCTAAAGCGAGCAGAAAAAGTATGGCGGGAAACTTGTCCTGAAGAATCTAGTGGAGTAATGCTTAGACGCAGAACACCAAAAAGATGGATAACAAAAATAAAAGCTATTGAGAATCGAGAAAAACTACGTCGTTCTTAACGATAAATCTTCTGGAATATCTCCTTTCATCCAATAAGTCAGCGAATATCGAGTGCCTCTTGTTATATTCAGTGCCGTGTGTCTGTGTGTTACTTTAGAAGGAAACAATATCGCGTGACCTACA
>TARA_R110001583_G_scaffold55849_4_pt1 | contig 14127 bp, 9 predicted proteins | sample TARA_R110001583 | Tara Oceans TARA_R110001583 (sample SAMEA4398432) | marine metagenome | biome: Polar Biome; feature: [MES] marine water layer (ENVO:01000295) within the mesopelagic zone...; material: water (ENVO:00002006), including particulate matter (ENVO:01000060) such as...... | reverse complement strand
AAAACCACGCTCATTAAATAAAGTATCTGATATATCATCTGAGTCATCATTAGAAAATTCACTGATGCTTATTTCTCTTTTTCGCTTACGTAATATATCGATGATTTTATTTTTTAAAATGGCGAAAACCCATGTTTTAAAAGCTGATTTTCGACCAAAAGCTGCTCTGTTTTTGTGTGCTGCTATCAAAGCTTCTTGCACAGCATCTTCTGCTAGCCCTTCATCCTTTAATTGTAATGAAGCAAATTTATGCATATCTCGCCTTACTTTGCTCATAAATTCTGTATCGTCAAATTCATTTTTTATAGTTTCAAAGCTTTGCCTTTCTGAATCATTCATTTCCATTAACCGCACACCTTTATAGCTCATTTTTACAGCGCTATATGATGGAGCGCAGTATTATATAAAGAAAGTTACCATCGTTAACAATCAAGAGGTTCTATCTCCTTAAACGCTCTAATAATTTAAATTAGACGTATGAGATGTAAATATCTTACAAAATAGTTACTCTTGATTGTGTTTTTACTTGTTTGCAAATTTATCTAAATAGCTATATTCATCTAAATAGCTATACTCAATAATTATTAGCTTAAGATTATATACTTTATTAACAACGCTTTAATTAACTTATTTACCGTAATTTAGGTACTTGTTCTTATCGTTCCCAAGATAAAGCTTTAATAATTTTTCAGGGGCGTTAGGCAAATCAACACTGAGCAGCAAACCTGGCGTATGATTGAAGTTTAAATCAATGCCAGTGCAGTGAAATTTAGCGCCTAATTTGTGGTATTGTTTCAATAGTATAGGAATATCTTTGCTATCTTGTTCAATCCCAACAACCAATGCTGATAACTGTTCAAGTCCTAGGGCTTCAGTCTTAATAAAATCTTTCACTTCGGGATGAAGTTGCCCATTAAACTCTGCTTTAGCCTTAACACCATTGCCTTGAGTTACCATAACTTCATTCATCAAGGCCACTGACCGTGGATCATATAATTTACTTAATGATACCGTGCCATACAAGGTTCTATATCGCGGGTTTTGACAAACAAAAGTGCCTATACCTTTCCATAACAATAGTAAGCCATGAAAGCTGTTCTGGTGCGCTTCGACGATAAAAGATCGCCCCATTTCCAAGCAGGGTTGCTGCTGATTAATAAATTCAGGCTGGAAGTTAAACATTTGAGAAAGATAGAGTTGAGAAACATCACTATTTTTCTGTAATAAATCTGTTTGACCAATTCGATACGCGCCAATGATTTCTTCCTCTTTATGATCGAAGATGAATAAGTGCATGTAAGTCGCGTCAAATTTATCGGTATCACAAGATTCACCACTACCTTCATTTAGTTTTCGAAAGGTAATTTCTCGCAAACGGGTAATTTCTTGTACACAAGTAGGTATTTGCTGCTGATAACCGTAATACACCGAAAATGATTTAAAATCTAATAGGTGCTGCTCATTGGGTAAGCGAGATAATTCCGCTTTTATTACTGAGCTGTCAGCCGCTGGAATAATGTCTTTAGATGACGTTAGTTCATCGTCTTCTAACCAGGGACTAATATAGTTTTCATCATTTAAATAACATTGTAATCGAACAAAATCATTCATTTTTTCAATACCACCAAATTCTTTAAGTTGCTTAGGTTGAATTAATTTGTTTGTTTTTAAGGCGATATGATGCTGTTGCAATTTAAGCATTTCACGCGCTAGCATTAACAAACGAAAGTGATAATAAATTCTGCCCATTCGATGAAATAGCTTACTATTAGTGCCCGATATAAACACAGGTAAAATGGGGGTTTCTGTCTTAGTAGCAATTTGAACCGCTAACCGATTCCAATCACCATCTGTTATTCGTTGTTTATCTGCCTGATAAAAGGATACTCTTCCCGCAGGAAAAACAACTAATAATCCTTCCTTTTTCACATGACTAAAACACTGCTTAATTGCCGAGGTATTTATTGCTGCATTAGGCTTTAAGGGGTTGGCAAAAATAAAGTAATCTTCAATTTCCTTAAACATTTGTAGGCCGACATTGGCCATTATTTTAGTATCTGAGCGTAATGAAGTAAGTAGGTGCGCAATAATAACCCCCTCAATCATGCCGTAAGGATGATTACATACCACAATGCATCGCCCAGTAAGGGGGATTTTCGCTATAATACTTTCACCACCAGAGACTTGAACGCCTAACGCTGCTAGCAACTGCATCGTAAAATCTTGTTTGTCCAAACCTGATAATTGGCAAGAGAAGTAGATATTTCGTAACTTTGTTATGCCCAATAAGCTATCAAGCAAGGGACCAAGTGCCTTAAAAATAGCACCTGATAACGTATTAGGTGCTATTGAAGACAGCCGTAAATCTGAAAGTGGTTTAGCTGTGTTATTCATAAAGTGTTATGATTTCATCAGTAATTAATAGTCAATATCTACACTAAGTTCGTTTAGATGACCCAAAGAATAACATAATAAAAACTTCTTTTAGACTGGCGTTGAGTAACCAATAGCTTAAGTTGCTTGGTGACTTTGTAGCTGCTCCGCTTACTACTTTTTTAGCTGTTCGTATGGCTGCATTATGGTGACGTTCTTTTTGTTGCGCTTTCATGGCAATTTGATGACGTCGCTCTTGAGCGACATTAGCGCGTTCAGCAAAACGGTTTCTCGCCTCAGAACTCATATTTGATAATAAACTGCCACTGCTGCCGGCTTTGCCTTTCACTTTAGTTTTTGGTCTTGGCGTACTACACATATTAACCCCCAATACATTAAATGTTTTAAGTTCAAAAATTAGCACCAATGATCATCATGCTTTAGTTTTAGATGTCAAAAAGCCTTTATAGGTTACAAAATTTGGCAAATAAAAACACTTTATTGATAAACAGCTTAATTACCCAACGCATACTGATCACTATTCGTTGATCAGTTTTTCGATAACTGAATTGATATTTGAAGGTGTTCGATGAAAGTATTGGTGAAGCTCACCCTGCTTATTAATCAGAATTTGAGTTGGCGTTCCTCTTACATTAAAGGCATCAGATAGTACTTTGTCATCATCTAATGCCACATTATAATTTATCCCTTGTTTTTTTAGATATGCCCGCACTGGTTTTTTGGACTCAGATGTTGTTAAGTTATACCAAAAATGCGTGCGATCAACGTTAATGGCAACAAAAACAATGTCATCGCCATACTTTTCATTGATGGCTTTCAAATTTGGAACCTCTCTTAAACAACTAGGACACCAAGTTGCCCAAAAAACGATATATATAGGTCGCTTACCTAGCGCCTCTTTTGAAGAGATAATATCACCATCAATGGTCGTCACCGTAAATTCAGGAATTTTTAGGTTTGAAACATTGGTAAAGGCTGATGAACTTGTTGATATAAAGATCAGCGCAAGCAACGGAATAACCTTAGTAACTAAATTCATTGATATTGCCTTATTAGTTGTTCATAAAAGTATTATCAAATTTAGATGAATGCGGAAAATGCATTATCAACAGGTGTTTGGGTAATATGATTAACATAATTACTCATTATTTTTTGTGATATACCTAAAATAATTTCTAGCAAATGAACTTGCTCATAACCGACACTAAAAAACACATTAAGATCATTTTCACCTAAACGACCTCGGTTTTTTATTAATGCTAATGTAGTGATATGCAAAGCTTGCAGTTTTTCTGTTGGCATAGGTCTTCGATTTCTTAATGCATCAAGAATATCTCTATTAATTTTCATCATAACCCCAATGGCTTCATGGGCAGGGACACAATAATGACAATCATGCTCTATATTAATGGTTTGCCAAATAACGGTGAGTTCTTCATCGTTAAACTGTGTTTATTGAAACAAGGTATGCAATGTTTGATAAGCTTCAAGTAATGGCGGTGATTCAGCCATCACAGCATGTAAATTAGGGATCATACCAAACGACTGTTCAGAATTTTATAGCAGTTTTTGACTGCCTTTTGGGGCTGAATCTTTAGTGTGCAATTTAAATTTCATCATTTATCCTCAATAGATGTGAATTATCATTCAGTTTTACTCTGTACCAATTTATTATCTGTGATTTTAATTTTTTGCTTAACCGTGAGTTTTTGATACGTTAATGACACAACTTTATGTCCGGCAACATAACAATTGAAACCTATTGTGCAGAAGATACACGGTAGTAATTTAAATTCTGGTTTTTTCATTATCAAACTCTTGTCAATTATCCTTAAAGTAAAAGACCTATGTTCTTCTAAAAATATTCAAATAAATAATAACTTCCGTATTAAACTTTTTAGTCAATGAATAAAGTTTAATGACTTTTCATGTTTTCCCAACATTACGCACTTAAAGTCGATATTTTGCATTTCGAGTAAATTTTCGATCAAAACAGTATTGGATTTTAATTTGCTTTGCCCAAAGTCAGTTCTATGGAGTTTTACGCATCCCTTCGAAATCGGCATTAAGAGTATAATTAACCCAAAGTAAACTGAAACGCGAATATATTTTATTATGCCTTCAGGTTACGGCCTATCGTGTTTAATTATATGTTTGCTGATGTTGAAACAGATTATGACTATATCAATACTAAATACTTAAAGTGGCAAGTTGTTATATTTCAAACTCTTATGGTGAAAGTGGCTAAATTCAACGCTTTTACCGACCGTACCTCCTTATTGAAACGATAAGCGTTCTATTAACATTTCAAAGAAGGAAGCCATACGAGTAAAAGTAAAAGAAAATGATCTGGTTTTGGTTACTCGATTAGATCGTTTAGGTAGTGATACTGTCGATATGATCAAAGTCCCATTGAGCAGTGTTTTTGGCTTTATTGCCTATTAAACCAGAGCAAGCAATAAAACTTTGTAATACAACAAAAAACAATATCATTGAAGTGATTTTCTTATCAATGCTCCTATGGATCTTGATAAGAAAGACTTATTTATAAGAAAGAGTGAACAAGTTTATTGCTCACTCTTTTAGTATAGGACGTTAAAGTATTTAAGCGTAGGAAATTAAGCGTAAAGAATTAAGCTGTTATCGCCTGCTTTATCATTAAACAACGTTTATCTTCTTGTTGTGTAATAAGTAAGCTGCGCTTAGTACTTGCAGACAAACTCGTTAACTCAGCAACGGCTTTGTTTAATCTAGCAACACTCTCTTCACTGCAAGTTGCTGGAATTAACTGAGCATAACTGCGCATGAACACAGGGCCATTTTGTTGGTCTATTGCACTCAACGTATTAATGCGTTGTACAGCGCTTTGTTCGCTGAAATCATTTTGTTCACTGGGATAAAGTGCAGACATGGCGGTACGCAATTTAGAAAAAGAGATGTCACTATCTTTTTGTTGAATTTTTGTTAGCCAGTCAATTTTTACTTGTGCTTGTGGGGCTATCACTCGCGCATAAAGTGCAGACTTTTCACCTGTGTCAGAGCTATCTAGCGTTAATTCATGGGCAATTAATTCAGCAGCTTTACTATGTTGAAAGCGACTCAATTGCGCAATAATATCCCAACGAATATCTTGGCTGATAATTAAATTCTCAAGCGAATGTTGCCCAGTTAATAATTTATACAAATTATCTAATGCACCTTGAGAGTGAGCTAGATTTAAATAACTGTTAAACCAACGACGTTGCATATTTTTGTTATCACTATTGGCTAATGTGCTTTGCCAAGTAATTTCTTCTAGCTGCAAGGCGATATCTTTCACATAAACATTCTGGCTGCCTAACCCTTTGTTTAAATAGACCTTGGCAGAAGATATTTGTCCTAATATTTGACCTAAGGTGGTGTAGTCTTGTTCAAGTGGTGCATTGGCTAGTGCTACGGTTAAGTATTCATTTAGTGGCAGTTTTCCATCTCGAACACTGTCCCATAAGCTTTGCCATAGCATTGAACGTAATAAGGGATCTTGAATTTGTGCTAGTGTTTGTTTAGTGGTAGCGAAAGAGCGTTTATCTAAATTTACTTTTACAAACGCCCAATCTTGGTAATTTGGATAGACTAAATCAGGGCAATTTGTGCCAACGATATTTTCAACCTTGGTCGTTTTTCCTTGATAAATAACAGCTACTTTTTTAGTTAAACTAAACCCTGGGTTATTCGCTGTAAATAAGGCTATTTGAACTTTTTGCTCACGTAACGTTGGCTGACTTTTATCGGCCGTTTGTAATAGTTCAAAAGAGCTGATTTTACCTTGTTTACATTGGTAGTTTGCTTCGATGGTATTAACACCGGCTTGATAAAGCCAGTTTTGTTGCCATTGGCTCAAATCTTTACCACTAGCTTTGGCCAAGCTGTTAATAAAATCATCTAATACGGCATTTTTATAAGCATTGTCTTTTAAGTAGTTATGAATACCTTGCTGAAATGTTTTTTCACCCAGTAAATGACGTAGTTGATTTAGAACCGAAGCGCCCTTTGAATAGGTAATCGCATCAATATTGTCAAAAGCGTTAGCGGTTGACGGTACAGGCACTTCAATTGGATGGGTGGTTATCTGTTGATCGGCACGATAGGCGCTTTGTTTACCGCCAGCGTAAAAACTGCGCCAGGCGTTATCAAACTCGGTTGCTTCACTTGTTGCGAGTGTTGCCATAAAAGCGGCAAAACTTTCATTTAACCATAAACCATTCCACCACTTCATGGTGGCTAAATTACCAAACCATTGATGTGCCATTTCATGCATTATCACACTGGCAAGTCTTTGTCGGCGGCTTTGACTCATTTCGCCATTGGTTAAAAAGCTACCTTCAGCAAAGGTTACCGCGGCGGAATTTTCCATAGCGCCATATAAAAAGTCAGGTACTAATACTTGATCGTACTTTTTAAAAGGGTAGTTTATGCCAAAATAATCATCGAAAAATTCAAAACCTTGTTTGGTATAAGTGAACCAGTCTTTAGGTGTTATCTGTTTAGCAACAGATTGGCGTGCAAATAAACGTAGTGGATATTTTCCGCTATTATCTTGCCACATTTTATATGGGCCAGCATGCATTGAGAAATTGTAAGGGCTTAAGGGTAAACTTTTCGGGAAATGCCAAAGGGTAAAGTCGCCTTGTTGAGTGGTTTTATTTTCTTTCGTTGCAGAAAACACCGTCCAAGCTTTTGGCGCTGAAACGGTTAGTTCAAAAGTAGCTTTAAGATCAGGTTGATCAAATAAGGCAAACATTTGTTGAGCGGCAGCAGGTTCAAAATGAGAATAAAGATAAACTTTACCGTCAACAGGGTCTTTAAAACGATGTAAACCTTCCCCATTAGTGCTGTGTTTGCGAGTAAAGCTCACGGTAACTGTGTTTGCACCTTGTTTAAGCTGTTTAGCAGGTAAAGTTATAAACCAGTTGTTGTAATTTTTGCTCAGCTTGTTGACAGCCATAGTTTTGCCGTTAATTACTAGGTTTGCAATTTTTGCTTCACTTAAGTCGACTGTTAGTGGGTTATTATTATCAGCTAGATCAAAGTTGATAGTTGAGCTTGCCGAAAAACTTTCTTCACCCGTTAAGCTAAAATTTAATTTGTAGTTAATATTTGAAACACGATCTGAACGTTTAAATGCTTGTTCTTGGCTCAGGTATTGGTTTTCAGCTCTAGGGAAAAATTTTGCTATTTCATGTAAAGCATTGTTCGAATTTTCTTTTGCTGTTTGAGTTTGTTGCGTTGTAACACAGGCGTTGAGTAATAGCGTAGCGACCAGTGTTGATGTCGCTAAAATAGCTTTGTTTGAGGTAATAAATTTCAAGAGAACTCTCACTATGATTAATAAATTACGTTTAATAAATTATGTTTAAGAAATTACCCGCAGTATAAAACACAATTATAAGAGTAAAAAGCGTATTACTAATTTAGAGGACTATTAGAGAGGTATCAGGGAATGAATTCGTAAAGAAGTGATAACGCTTTTTGAAAGAGAAATAAAAAAACCATTACCTAAAAGTAAGGTAATGGCTTAAAAAAATAAGACACAGAAGAATGAAAGTGTTGTTTACTTAGTTCTTCTTTTGCTATTTATTTCTTTTTCTTTACCGCTTTTGCATTAGGTAAATCAGTAATTGAACCTTCAAAAATTTCAGCCGCTAAGCCAATAGATTCATTTAAGGTTGGGTGAGCATGAATAGTTAAACCAACATCTTCAGCATCTGCGCCCATTTCAACCGCTAAACAAATTTCACCCAGCATTTCACCGGCATTAATACCAACAATAGCACCACCTAAAACACGACCCGTTTCTTTTTCAAAAATGAGTTTAGTTTTACCTTCAGTACGCGCTGAAGCAATAGCACGGCCCGAAGCAGCCCATGGGAAGTTAGCTATTTCAATGTTTAAGCCTTGCTCTTTTGCTTCACGCTCGGTAATACCAACCCAAGCCATTTCTGGATCAGTATAAGCGATTGATGGTATGCAACGAGGTTCGAAAGTATGTTTCTTACCTGAAATAACTTCAGCAGCACAATGCGCTTCATGTACAGCTTTGTGAGCAAGCATAGGTTGACCAACAACATCACCAATAGCAAAAATATGATTAACATTCGTGCGTAGTTCGTTTGTTACATTAATGAAACCACGTTCATCAACATTAACACCTGCTTTATCAGCATCAACTAAGTGACCATTTGGCTTACGACCAACCGCGACTAAGATCTTGTCATAACGAACTGGCTCTGCTGGTGCTTGTTTACCTTCAAAAGTCACGTACAAACCATCGTCTTTAGCTTCAACGCCAACAACTTTCGTTGATAACATGATGTTGAATTTTTTCTTGTTGAAATTATTATAAATTTTTACAATATCTTTATCCGCTGCAGGCACTAATTGATCAGCAAACTCAACCACACTTATGTTTGAACCAAGTGCCGCGTACACAGTACCCATTTCTAAACCGATAATTCCACCGCCAAGCACTAACATTTCAGCGGGTATATCTTCAAGTGCTAATGCACCTGTTGAGTCAATAACACGAGGGTCATCCGTTGGTATGAAAGGTAAGTTCACTACCGATGAACCAGCAGCAATAATAGCATTGTCAAAGGTAATGGTAGTGCTGGTGCCGTCACTTGCTTCGACCGCAATGGTTTTGTCAGAAGTGAACTTGCCGTAGCCTGTTACTGTGGTTACTTTACGTGCTTTTGACATACCGGCTAAGCCGCCAGTAAGCTGCGCTATAACGCTGTCTTTCCAGTCACGAATTTTGTCTAGATCGATTTTTGGTGCGCCGAAAGTTACACCATGAGAAGCCATTGCTGCGGCATCGTCAATTACTTTAGCAACATGTAATAAAGCTTTTGATGGGATACACCCTACGTTCAAACATACACCACCTAAGGTAGCGCGGCTTTCTACTAATACAACGTCTAAGCCTAAATCTGCTGCGCGAAATGCGGCTGAATAACCACCAGGGCCAGCACCTAGAATCACAACTTGAGTTTTAATTTCGTTACTCATACTATTCCTCAATAAAACTGTTAAAGTTTTCTAATTTTGTGTAAATGTTTTTATGGGCGAAATTCTACGCTTAACTGTTGAATTTCGCCAATATTTATTGGGTGTTTCTCAATAAAAATTACAATATTAATTTACGAATATCTGACATCACGCCAGCTAAGTGTACAGTAAAGCGTGCTGCGAGAGCGCCGTCAATTACACGATGGTCGTAAGACAGTGATAACGGAAGCATTAGTTTAGGCTCAAATTCACTACCATTCCACTTAGGCTTCATTTCAGATTTTGAAACACCTAAAATAGCTACTTCTGGTGCATTCACTATTGGTGTAAACGCTGTGCCGCCAATGCCGCCAAGGCTAGAAATAGTAAAGCAGCCACCTTGCATGTCAGCCGCTTTTAACTTGCCATCGCGCGCCTTAATGCTAATTTCGAGTAATTCACGTGATAACTGGTGAATACCCTTTTGATCAACATCGCGTACCACCGGAACCACTAATCCATTTGGCGTATCAACAGCAACACCAATATGAATATACTTTTTCATAATTAAGTTTTCGCCATCTTCACTCAAGCTTGAGCAGAAAATAGGGAAGGTACGAAGCGCATCAGCCGCCGCTTTTAAAATAAAGACGAGTGGCGTAATTTTAAAACCAAGTTTTTGTTTTTCACAAACAACATTTTGTTCTTTACGAAAGGCTTCAACGTTAGTGATATCAGCTTCATCAAATTGTGTTACATGGGGAATAGTTACCCAGTTACGATGTAAGAATGGACCTGATATTTTTTGAATGCGTGACAATGCTTTAGTTTCAATTTCCCCAAATTTCGAGAAATCAATAGCTTTGGCACTCACAACTTGCAAACCACCTTCACCCGCAGCAACAGAGCTGCCAGCATTCGCTTTTGGACGAGAAAGTTCATATTTCACATAAGATTGAACATCTTCTTTTAAAATACGATCTTTATTGCCTGTGCCTTTAACAAGCGTTAAATCAACACCAAATTCACGGGCAATACGACGAATTGATGGTGAGGTGTAGATTGCGCCTTTACTTACTTTACCGGCTTGAGGGTGATGCGGCACAGGTGAACTAGTTGGTGCAGTGGTTGGTGCTACTTTTGCCGGGGCAGGTGTAGGCGCTACAACCGGAGCAGATTCGGCAACAGGTTCAGCTTTTGCTGGAGCATCAACTGGCGCACCACCTGACGTTTCAAGTTTGATAACGATGCTGCCTTGTTTAACTTTATCACCAACATTGATAAAAACTTCTTTGACAGTACCGGCATGTGTTGACGGTACGTCCATGGTTGCTTTATCAGTTTCAAGGGTGATCAAACCATCTTCTTCTTCAATGCTATCACCAACGCTAACGAGTACTTCGATAACATCAACTTCACCGTCTTCACCTATATCAGGCACAGCTATTTCAATTATTGCAGAAGCAACTGGCGCTGCTACAGGAGCAACAGTGGCTGCTTCAACTGCAGGTGTCACTGCGGGTACTTTGACTACCACCTCCGATTGTTCTGAGCCTGTCGAAGAAGCTTTACGTTCATCCTGAGCTTGTCGAAGGGTGCCAATAACATCGCCTTCTTTAATTTTATCACCAACAGCAACAGATAAACTTGCTAAAGTACCGGCAAATGGGGCAGGGATATCCATTGACGCTTTGTCAGTTTCAACGGTTACAATGCCTTCATCAGCCTCAAGCGTATCGCCAACAGCAACACATATTTCAATAATTTCAACTTCTTCGCCGCCAACATCTGGGACTAGAATTTTTTCAATAGACATTTTATTTTCCTTATTCTAGTTGGCTTAAGCGTGTAAAGGGTTAATTTTGTCGCTGTCAATGTTAAAGCGTTTAATGGCTTCACTAACAACGCTATGTTTAATATCACCACGATTAGCTAGTTCAAATAAAGCAGCTATAACAATGTAATTTTGATCAACTTCAAAATGTTGACGTAAATTAGCGCGGCTATCACTGCGACCAAAACCGTCTGTACCTAATACACGATATTCAGTGTCAATGTATGCACGTACTTGATCTGAATAGTTTTTAATGTAATCAGTTGCCGCGATCGCAGGACCTGCATCTTTAGTGATGATATTACTGATGTAAGGTGTTCTAGGCTTACTTTCTGGGTGCAGCATGTTCCAACGAGTAACATCTTGACCTTCACGAGCTAATTCATTAAATGACGTTACTGAGTAAACATCGCTTGAGATATTAAAGTCGTTAGCAAGAATTTGTGCCGCTTGACGTACTTTTTGTAAAATGGTACCTGAACCCATTAGTTGTACATTGGCCACGGCTTTTTTCTTTCCTTTACCTGAAGCCGGAGCGACTTGCTCTAATTGGTAAATCCCTTTGATGATTTGATCACTAATATCTTTCGTGTCAGGCATCGCTGGGTGTTGGTAATTCTCGTTCATTAAGGTCATGTAGTAGAAAACATTTTCGTTCTCTTCGTACATACGGCGTAAACCATCACGTATGATAACCGCAATTTCATATCCATAAGTTGGATCATAGGTTACACAGTTTGGAATGAGACCTGCTTGAATATGAGAATGACCATCTTGATGTTGTAAACCTTCACCGTTAAGCGTGGTTCTACCAGCTGTTGCGCCTAATAAGAAACCACGCGCTTGGCTATCGCCTGCTGCCCACGCTAAATCGCCAACACGTTGGAAACCAAACATTGAATAATAAACATAGAACGGTATAGTGGTTGCGTTACACGTTGAATAAGAAGTACCTGCGGCAACCCACGATGCCATAGCACCTAATTCATTAATACCTTCTTGCAGTACTTGTCCCTTTTTATCTTCACGATAATAAGCAACTTGGTCTGCATCTTGAGGTATATATTTCTGGCCTTCGTTAGCGTAAATACCCACTTGACGGAACAAGCCTTCCATACCGAAAGTACGTGCTTCATCAGGAATAATTGGCACAATACGCTTACCAATTTTTTTGTCTTTTAATAAGCTATTAAGTACACGAACAAAAGTCATGGTTGATGACACTTCACGATCGCCAGAGCCCTTGGTAATGGCTTCAAAAGATTTTAATGACGGAATTTCCAGTGTCTCGTCTGGTTGCTGACGACGTGCAGGTAGAGAACCACCTAACGCTTCACGACGAGCCATCATGTACTTATATTCTTCACTATCTTTAGGGAATTGGAAGAAAGGTAAATCGCCAATATCTTCATCACTTATTGGTATGTTAAAACGATCGCGATAATGTTTGATTGCTTCTACATCCATCTTTTTAACGTTATGCGCTATATTTAATGCTTCACCCGATGCACCTAAGCCGAAACCTTTAACTGTTTTCGCTAAAATTACTGTTGGACGACCTTTAGTGTTCATCGCTCTTTCATAAGCAGCATAAACTTTTACTGGATCATGACCACCACGGTTTAAGCGCCAGATGTCTTTATCAGACATGTTAGCAACCATCGCTTCGGTTTCAGGGTACTTGTTGAAGAACTGCTCACGCGTGTATTTACCACCTTTAGCTTTACAGTTTTGATATTCACCATCAACGGTTTCATTCATTAACTGTAATAACTTACCTGAAGTATCACGGGCAATAAGTGGATCCCAGTAGCTACCCCAAATAACTTTAACCACTTCCCAGCCTGCGCCACGGAAAGTACCTTCAAGCTCTTGAATGATTTTACCGTTACCACGTACCGGGCCATCTAAACGCTGCAAATTACAGTTAACGATAAACGTTAAGTTGTCTAAACCTTCACGCGAAGCTAAACCAATAGCCCCTAATGATTCTGGCTCATCAGTTTCACCGTCACCTAAGAAACAGTAAACACGTTGACCTGAACAATCTTTAATACCACGATTAGTTAAGTATTTTAAGAAACGGGCAGTATAAATAGCTTGAAGAGGACCTAAGCCCATTGAAACTGTTGGGAACTGCCAGAAATCCCCCATCAAATGTGGATGCGGGTAAGAGGATAAACCTTTGCCATCACATTCTTGACGGAAATTTGCCATTTGCTCTTCAGTTAAGCGACCTTCTAAGAATGCTCGTGCGTAAATACCCGGAGAAATATGGCCTTGGGCGAAAATAAAATCACCACCATCTTTGTCGGTTGCGGCTTTAAAGAAATGGTTGAAACCTACATCGTAAAGCGTTGCCGATGAAGCAAAACTACCAATATGTCCACCAAGCTCTAAATCTTTTTTAGAAGCGCGTAGTACTAGGGCTAATGCATTCCAACGAATTGCCGCACGAATACGAGATTCAATGGTTTGATCCGCAGGCATATGCGGCTCTTGTCCCGGAGGAATAGTATTTACATAAGAAGTAGTGGCCTCAAAAGGTAAATGAGTACCACCGCGACGGGCACGATCAATTAATGCTTCAAGTAGAAAATGTGCACGTTCTGGGCCTTCATTTTCTAATACTGACTCCATTGATTCTAACCATTCTTGGGTTTCTAATGAATCAATATCATTGTTTGGTAGATCTGACATATTGCGTTGTCTCCAATAGTATTTGTATTTGTTAGTTACGAGTTACGAGTAGCGAGTAGCGAGTTAAATAGTTTCGAAGAACACAACCTACAGTGTTTGTAATCGCAACTCGTAACTCGAAACTGATTGTTTTTACATTCTTCGCATAGAACGCTCCATGCGGCTGTTCTCCC
>TARA_R110001583_G_scaffold51161_8_pt1 | contig 14145 bp, 15 predicted proteins | sample TARA_R110001583 | Tara Oceans TARA_R110001583 (sample SAMEA4398432) | marine metagenome | biome: Polar Biome; feature: [MES] marine water layer (ENVO:01000295) within the mesopelagic zone...; material: water (ENVO:00002006), including particulate matter (ENVO:01000060) such as...... | reverse complement strand
TGCAAAGCTAGCATGGCGGTATGCAACTGTTTTTATTTCAATCATGGCTGTATCACTCAAAGGATGATCAATTAGGCAAATAGGATTTTATTAATAGGATGACATCAAAATATTAAAACGCAGTTAAGGTATTTTTCCTACAAATATTTAACATTGTGATCACATTCTGTTACTTCTGTGCCTTTAAAAGCATAATGCTTAAAAAATCGTTTATTACATCTAGATAAAAGAGTTTATGAAAATAACAACGGAAAGACTTATTGTACGTCCATTTGAAGATAATGACTTTGAAGCTCTGCATCAGTTATTAAGTGATCCTGATGTCATGCGTTTTTCATTAAATGGCCCCTATTGTAAAGAGAAAAGCGCTGATTTTATGAAAATGTGCATGCATAAATCAGCTAACAATCAACCCAGTTTATTTGCCATTGTTGATAAAAAAAGCAAAAAATTCATAGGCTCCTGTGGGTTTTACCCTCAAAAGATATTAGGTCAGCAGGAGCTTGAATTAGGTTATCGTTTATCAAAAAAATATTGGGGTAATGGTTTAGCCACTGAGGCAGCTGCCGCCGTTAAAAATTATGCATTTGATGAGATGGGGCTGACGCGACTCATTTCTTTGATAGAAAAAGAAAACATCGCCTCGATACGTGTGGCAGAAAAAAATGGCTTTAAACTAGAAAAAGAAATGTTGTATGACGGTAGAATTTCCGTTTGTATTTTTGCCCAATCCGCTTAGTAGCAAGTAGACCATTGCTACTAAGCGCAGTTGCGATTCAGCTATTTAGCTTTTTTTCTTTGTTGTTCTTTTATCGCTTTTTTCTTAGCTCGATTGTTTTCTATTTGTTCAACCGCACTGGAACCTATATGCTCTTCGCCTCGTTCTTTGGCTAAACGCATTTGTAATTCGCGCTGAGCAAAACGAGCTTTTTGAGCTTCTGTAATTGAATCAAAACATTGATGACAACTAATGCCTTCCATGTATTTTTCTGATTTTTTATCTTCTTCAGTAATCGGTAAACGACAACCATGGCATTGGTCATATTGCCCTTTTTCTAACTGATGATTCACCGAAACACGATTATCGAAAACAAAACACTCGCCTTTCCACATTGTTTCTTCTTCAGGCACTTCTTCCAAGTATTTAAGAACGCCACCTTCTAAATGATAAACCTCATCAAAGCCTTGCTCTTTTAAGTAAGCCGTTGATTTTTCACAACGAATACCACCGGTGCAAAACATAGCCACTTTTTTATGTTTAGCAGGATCAAGGTTCTCTTTCACGTAAGCAGGAAACTCTCTAAAATTAGTCGTTTTAGGGTCTATGGCATTCTCAAAAGTGCCAATACTAATTTCATAATCATTACGAGTATCCACGAGCAATACTTCAGGATCACTAATTAAAGCATTCCAATCTTTAGGTTTTACATAACTACCTACCGTACGATTCGGGTCAATTCCTTCAACGCCCATAGTAACGATCTCTTTTTTGAGCTTCACTTTGGTGCGGTAGAATGGGTTTTCTACATCATAAGACTCTTTAGTGGTTAAATTTTGCAATCTTGGATCTGACTTTAACCAATGAATGACATTATCAATACCTTCTCGACTACCTGCGACAGTGCCATTAATCCCTTCGCTGGCAAGTAATAAGGTGCCTCTAACGTCATTACTATTCATAATATCGAGTAAAGGTTTTTGAATTTCTTGATGGTTTTCAAGCGCAACAAAACGGTATAACGCACATACAACAATGTTTGACATACTACTTTCCTTGTTAGCTAACTGGAACGTAAATCCAGCGCTAGTGTTAATGAGCGTGCATTATACGAAGTACAGCCTAACTCTCAAGCAACAATTTTAACAAAAAGAAAACATAGCGGAAGGTAATTCAGAGTATTGAAACAGAATTAACGTAAACGTTGACCCGTTATCGCATTATGTATTTGAGAAGGGCTATCTAAGCCAGATACCTGTGCGTCAATAACACTTGTTAATAGCGGATTGTTAGCAAACATTTCCTTAACCTGTGTTGAGTTAACACATGCTTCTAATCCAGAAAGGTTAGCACTGGTTGAAATAATAGGTTTGCCAAATTCAGTGCAAAGCTGTTGTACAACAGGATGCGCACTAACTCGAACTGCGACACTATCAAAGTCACCACTGATCAGTTTAGACAAGTGTTTATGGGCAGGCACAACCCAAGTAAAAGGGCCTGGCCAACTATTTTGGATGGCAGCTAATTGAATATTAGTTAAAGATGAAAAATCAGCATAATCGGCTAATTGCTTGATATTAGAGGCAATTAAAATTAATCCTTTATGACTAGGACGTTGTTTCAGATCGAGTATTTTTTGAATACTTGCATCGCAATCAGGATCACAACCTAAGCCAAAAACAGATTCGGTAGGGTAAGCAATAACGCCCTGAGAGCGAAGCGCATTCAGGGCGTTAGATAGATCTATATTTAACAAAGCGTTAAGCAAAATATAAAGGCTAATTAAAGACTTGCTAGTTTTACTTGTAGTGCTGCATCTTTCGCGATAACAGCACGCGCATTTTCAGCACGATTTTCTTTTACTTTAGCTGCTAGCTCATCATCTGCCACTGCTAAAATTTGTGCTGCTAAGTAAGCGGCATTTTTTGCACCCGCGCTACCGATAGCAACAGTTGCTACAGGTACACCAGCAGGCATCATAACCGTTGAAAGTAATGCGTCATGTCCTTGTAATGGACCACAATCTACTGGAACACCAATAATTGGACGTGTTGTGATACCAGCAACCGCGCCCGCTAAGTGAGCAGCAAGACCTGCAGCACAAATAAATACTTTACAGCCACGCGCTTCAGCATCTGTCACATATGAATGTGTTGCGGCTGGAGTACGATGTGCAGAAGTCACTTTAACTTCACAACGAATATCAAAAGATTTTAAAATATCAATGGTATTTTGCATTACTGGTAGGTCTGAATCAGAACCCATTAAGATAGCTACAAATGGTTTAGTCATGGTGGTTTCCTCACGTTTTTTATTAAAAATTAGTGGATTATTAAAATAATATGCGCAGGATTATATAGGCTTACTTCGATAACCACACCCTTTTTTTGGACATATTATGCGAAAGTTTGCTGAAGTTTTTCTCTCAACTAAGATTGGCCAATGGCATTCAGGGCAAAATTCGTTCACCGGTTTATCGTTAACCACGTATTTACAACTCGGATAATTATCACAGGCGTAGAAAGTTTTACCAAACCGTGATTGACGTTGAATCAATTTACCTTTTTTACAGGCGGGGCAAGCTACATCATCATGTTTTTCAAGGGAGGCAGGCGTTTCATTAAGTTGTGCAGTGTGCTCACATTCTGGGTAGTCACTACAGCCAATAAATAACCCATAGCGACCTTGCTTTAACACTAATTCTTTAGCACACAAAGGGCAACTGGTGCCCGTAAGTACTTTCTTTATTTCATTTTTTTCATGCAATGGTTTCAAATAGCCACATTCGGGATAACCACTACACCCTAAAAAAGCACCTTGTTTACCATTACGAATGTGCAAAGGTAAACCGCAGTCGGGACAATACTCGACGATTTTTTGGTGTGTCGTTGAAAGCCCGTCTTTACTCATTAATGAATCAACCCATCTTCAAAGTCCATTAACATAGACTCTAATTGTAAAAACTCATCTTCACTATCGGGATCATTAAACAACACCATCAATATCAGCCATTTTAAATCATGTAAAGCTAGTTCATTAACGTCTAATAACATGGCACAATCAATCACAACCTCACGGGTGCATGTATTAAGAATATCGGCCTGCTCTAAATAGAAAATATAACCTTGCCCTTCGCTATTGATTCGTTTTTGTTCAAGCTCACTATAAATACGGTGTGAAGTCGGTTTTTCCAAATCTATTTTATTTTCATCAGCTTGCTCATGTAAGCCAGACAGATGATCTAGCCATGATAATGCTTTAGATATGTCACTGCTTTGAAAGCCTTCTTCCAATAACTCATCAGTGATCTCTTGTGCATCCACTTCTACATTTTGATCAACCTGCATGTAACTTTCAAATAGATAAATGATGACATCAAACATAGTTATTATTTTTACCTTTTTATATAACCTTCAGCGGTAACGGTAATTCTATCATTTATCTCCAACTCTACTAACTGATTTTGTAAATTGATAATATCCAACTCTGTTCTTTGTAATAATTGTTCAAGTGTCGTTAAGTGAAAATCAATATATTTCAATAACGGATGCGTATCTTGTTTTACCGTTGCGACTGCCCCATCTACTTCTTCCTTCACCACAGGCAACAACTTAAGGTGAGTAAATTCTTCAATAATATCAGTAACGTTAACCACTAATTTCGCCCCCTGCTGAATAAGGTGATGACATCCGCAGGCTTGGCTATTATCAATCGATCCAGGCAACGCAAATAACTCCCTATTTTGCTCAGTGGCATAACGAGCCGTTATTAATGAACCACTACGTATAGAAGCTTCTATCACTAACACCCCTAAGGATAATCCAGAAATTATACGATTACGCCGAGGAAAGTTACTTGGGATAGCGGGCGTATTGGGCCAAAACTCAGAAACAAGCAAACCTTCTTCAGTTATTTTGTGAGCTAATTTAAGATGTCGTTTAGGGTAAATATTATTTAGCCCAGTCCCTAACACCGCAATTGTTTTTCCTCTTTTATCTAATGTCCCTTGATGAGCAAAACCATCAATGCCTAATGCCATGCCACTGGTTACCGTAAACCCAGCAAGGGATAATTCAGCAGCAAACTGGTATGATTTTTCTTGACCATAAGGAGTACAATTTCTACTGCCAATTAATGCAACCTGTGGTGATTTTAAAAGAGAGGTATCGCCTTGTGTATATAATAACAAAGGCGGATTGCTAATTTCTTTTAGCTGAGCTGGATAGCGAACATCATCAAAACAAATAATATTTTTATGTTGTACTTCATCAATCCAACTCATATTTTCTTCTATCTGAAGCCAATTAGGATACAACAGTGCATTAATCTGACTTTCTTTTAAACGGTAAGATTGTAACGTGCTTTGAGAGAGTTGTAATAATTCGGCGAGGGGATGTTTACTAAGAAGCTTAAAAATAGTGCGTTTTTGTAATGCCGGGATGGCATCTAGTACCATCCAGCATTTAATCTGCTCAATTGATGAGTGTTGATTTGTTTGTAACTCAAAAAGATCATGTTGGATAAAGACCTACCTTAACCACAATAGCAATCAATTAAATTAAAAAATAAAGTCCTAAGCAAGTTCTGTTTTTATTGAAAAATGGAAATACTCTTTCACTCAAAGTGTATTTCCAATTAAATGATAATAAGAAAAATACAGATTAAAATTCTAAACCTTGTATTTTAAAGGTATCACCAATAGCTGAGCCACTACGCATTATCAGTGCAATACTCACTTTCTCATAGACTTTAAAAACCATCAACTCGCCCATGCGCTCTGCTGGAATAACAACATCTGTATCGCCCATTTTAGCAAAACGGTTCGCATCTGCTTTATATTCTATTTTGTTCTTGCCCACTAACACGTCAGGACCTGAACGTAAAATAGAGAACATAGAGCCAATTTGAATATCATCACGTAAACCTTTATTAATAACGACTGCGTCCCATTTACCAATAGCAGTTGCATTATTTAATGCTGCTAATATTTGCCCGGTCACATTTGATGCAACAGGCTGAGGTAAAAAGTATGCAGGCAAGGTTTCATATTCAGGAATCGGTAATATTAAATCACCTTGGCGTGCTTCACGTGAACTCTTGATAAAATCAAGTGGTGTGACTTGATCCGTGGTATCAACATTAGGGCTTTTAGACACTTCCGCCAAACCAATAAAGGTCAGTTCTTTACCTAAAAACTCTTTGCTTTCAGGGTCATGGAAATCATCCCCTAAACGATAAACACCATATAGTTTTTGCTTATCGTATTGCCCTTGCCCATAGAAAATATCTCCCGCGAAAAACCGAGGAGAACCAATTGCATCACCTAATAATCGAGGAGAATCCGCGATCAATCCAGGTTCAATAATATGGTCTTTTGATAAAAAGGCAGCAATAGCTTCAAGCGGAATAGTAGGAATTGGCTCTTTTTTCTCTTCTAAACGAGGCGTAGGAGACAATTTCATTAATTGCTTACGTGTTAATCTTGGTTCGCCATCGACCCAAATCAGTGTTAATACATCACCAGGGTAAATTAAGTGCGGGTTTTCAATTTGGCTATTTGCTTGCCACAAACGTGGCCACAACCAAGGTGTATTTAAAAAGTAAGCAGATATATCCCATAAGGTATCTCCTTTTACCACCGTATAAGTTTCTGGGTGATCTTCTCTTAAAGTTAATGTATCAGCAAAAGCAGCAAAAGAAATCACTGCACCTAATAACAATGAGGTCACTCGTTTAAATTTCATAACAGTCCCTGTGCGCTAAATAAAGCAATTTTTGTATAAGGAAATGGGTGTTCAAACATTAACCTAGGATGCTTTTGTTGCATCTACAAGTACCCTCGGTATAGAATTAGCGTTTTTTAACATTTAACTATAGAGAAAGATAATATCATGGCTTTACTCGAAGTATTACATTTTCCCGATCAACGTCTTAGAACGGTTGCTAAAGCTGTTGAGCAGATCACACCTGAGATTAAAACTCTTGCCACTAACATGATTGAAACCATGTATGACGAAGATGGCGTGGGACTAGCTGCAACACAAGTAAACGCTCACTTACGTATTGCGGTTATTGATACATCCGAAAGTCGTGATCAAGCCTTCGTTCTTATCAATCCTGAAATAATCGCGCAATCAGGTGAAGAAGAATCGCAAGAAGGTTGTCTTTCAGTACCAGATACTCAAGCTGATGTTAAGCGTAACGAGTTTGTCACTGTGCAATATCTCGATATAGATGGCAACCAACAAGTGTTAAATGCCGATGGTTTATTGGCAGTATGTATTCAGCACGAACTTGATCACCTTAAAGGCAAATTATTTATCGATTACCTTTCGCCATTTAAACAAAAACGCATAAAAACTAAACTTGAGAAGTTACAGCGCCAAAACGAAAAGTTTTCGTAAGTCCTTAAAAGGTAATATATCTTCGTGGAAAAATTAAACATTGTCTTTGCCGGTACACCGGATTTTGCTGCAAAACATCTAAGCGCACTGATAGAATCTGAGTTTAATCTGATTGCCGTATATACGCAACCAGATCGTCCGGCTGGGCGTGGTAAAAAATTAACAGCCAGCGCAGTCAAACAACTTGCTGTTGAACATGACTTACCCGTTTATCAACCTGAAAACTTTAAATCGGCTGAAGCAGTTGCACAATTAGCGGCGCTTAATGCCGATATTATGATTGTTGTGGCTTACGGTTTAATTCTACCCACGGTTGTATTAGAAACACCGCGTTTAGGTTGCCTAAATGTTCACGGCTCTCTGTTACCTCGATGGCGTGGTGCAGCCCCCATACAGCGCGCTATTTGGGCTGGCGACAAAGAAACGGGCGTGACCATCATGCAAATGAATGCGGGCTTAGATACTGGTGATATGCTCACTAAAGTCAGCTGCCTTATTGATAATGATGAAACCAGTAGCTCTCTTTATGAAAAATTAGCAAATCAAGCACCACAAGTATTAGTTGATACCATTACTCGACTCGCCAAAGGTGAATTAAAGGCTGAAGTACAAGATGAAAGCTTGGCTAATTACGCTAAAAAACTCAGCAAAAGCGAAGCATTAATTGATTGGTCAAAAGATGCTACCTTTATTGAACGTTGTATTCGCGCCTTTAACCCTTGGCCAATAAGTTACTTTGAACTCGATGGGAAACCAATTAAGGTCCATCAAGCTAATATCATTGATCAAACCAGCGCCAAAGCACCAGGAACTATTATCAGTGCAGATAAAACAGGCATTCAAGTGGTAACCGGTAAAGGTATTTTAAACCTACAAATTATCCAACTTTCTGGTAAAAAAATGATGCCTGTTGCTGATGTTTTAAATTCACGTCGAGAGCTATTTGCCATTGGTAGACAAATTGGTTCTCAAGGTGATACTGAATGAATGTTCGCGCTTTAGCAGCAAAAGTATTAAATCAAGTCGTAGAGCAAGGTCAATCTCTTTCTCAAGCCTTACCAGCCGCCCAGCAAAATTTAAACCCTAAAGACAAGGCATTATTACAAATGCTTTGTTACGGCGTGTTACGTACTCTACCTCGACTTGATTTTTTCTGTCGTTCATTGATGAAAAAACCACTAAAAGGCAAGCAACGCGCGATGCATTTTTTAGTGTTAATTGGCATTTACCAATTACTTTATACACGCATTCCTAGTCACGCAGCCGTTGGTGAAACGGTAAGTGGTGCAAAAGCGCTTAAGATGCCTGCATTAAAGGGCATGGTAAATGGTGTTTTACGTAACTTTTTACGTGAACAAGAAACATTAGTGGCAGAAGCAGATAAGCAAGGCACACTCAAATATTGTCACCCAAGCTGGTTGGTTAAACGCTTAAATAATGCCTATGGCGAAGAAAAAGCGGCCATCATTATGACCGATAATAATCAACAAGCGCCAATGTGGTTACGTGTTAATAGCTTGCATCATACACGCGAACAATATCAAATTTTGTTGAATACAGCAGAGCTCAGTAGCTTTAGCGCTCTGGATGAAGAAAATAACAATGCATTACGCCTTGAAAAAGCCACCGATGTTTATAAATTACCTGGTTTTACTGAGGGGTGGGTTTCAGTTCAAGATGGCGCGGCACAATTAGCCGCTCATTACTTAGATGCACAACCTGGTGACCTTATTTTAGATGCGTGTTCAGCACCAGGTGGAAAAACCGTACATACCTTAGAATTACAACCAAAATTAAAACAAATGGTTGCCGTTGATGCTGATGAAAATCGTTTACTACGCGTACAAGAAAATCTGGATCGTTTAAAATTACAAGCAACAGTGATCCATGGTGACGCCTCTAAACCAAATGATTGGTGGAAAGGTGATTTATTTGATCGCATATTATGTGATGCTCCTTGCAGTGCAACAGGTGTCATTCGTCGTCACCCTGATATTCGCTGGTTACGTCGCGATAGTGATATAGTAGAATTAGTTGCTTTGCAAAAAAGCATTCTTGGCGCATTATGGGATAAATTGAAACCGGGTGGTATTTTACTTTATGCAACCTGCTCTATTTTGCCTGATGAAAATGAATTACAAGTTAAAAGCTTTCTAGAAAATACAACTGATGCCATATTAATTCCATTATCAACGCAATATAATAGCAGCACGCAGGGCCGTCAGTTATTACCCAATGAAGATGCGATGGATGGTTTTTATTACGCAAAACTTCAGAAAAAGCTACCTTAAATACAAATAAGAATTCACTAAGCACAAGCTATAATACTGTTACTTGATAAAGAAATGTTCCATCAAGTTAACACATTGCGCCAATGTTATCTGAGCGACTCACAAGTAGAACACTTGTTCTCTGATAGTAAGATATTGTTTTACATAAACAGGATCATAAATAACAATGAAAATCATCATTTTAGGCGCAGGACAAGTTGGCGCATCACTTGCAGAAAATTTAGTAGGTGAAAATAACGATATCACCGTTGTTGATTCTTCTCATGAACACCTACAAGATTTACAAGATCGCTTCGATTTGCGTGTTGTACAAGGTAATGCATCTAGCCCAAGAACCCTTGCTGAAGCAGGTGCGGATGATGCAGACATGCTGATTGCGGTGACCAACTCCGATGAAATTAACATTGTCGCTTGCCAGATTGCCTTTACGCTGTTCAACGTCCCTAAAAAAATCGCTCGTATTCGATCACAAAGCATGATCCAATTTGAAGAACAACTTTTCAAAAGCGAAGCCTTCCCTATTGACCATATCATCGCACCTGAAAAGTTAGTAAGTGATTACATATTTCAATTAATTGAACATCCAGGTGCCTTACAGGTTGCACATTTTGCAGAGGGAAAAGTGGGTCTTGTTGCCATTAAAGCTTATTACGGTGGCTCACTGGTCGGTAATGCAATTTCAACACTAAAAGAACATATGCCAAATATTGAAGCACGTGTGGCGGCAATTTTTAGACGTGGTAAAGCGATTCGTCCACAGGGCACCACCATTATTGAAGCAGATGATGAAGTCTTCTTTATTACAGCAAGCCAGCATATCAAAGCGATTATGAGTGAAATGCAAAAGTTAGAGCATCCTTATAAACGCATCATGATTATTGGTGGTGGTTATATCGGTGAAAACCTAGCTAAACGTCTTGAAAAAGAAAACTCAGTTAAGCTTATAGAAAAGAATTTAAAACGCGCAGAATACCTATCAGAAACACTCTCCAATACCATCGTATTTTGTGGTGACTCTTCTGACCAAGAGCTTTTAATCGAAGAGCATATCGACCAAATTGATCTCTTTATTACCGTCACTAATGATGATGAAGCAAATATCATGTCTGCCATGCTTGCAAAACGCTTAGGCGCACGTAAAGCAATGGTATTAATTCAACGCACCGCTTATGTCGATTTAATACAAGGTGATATTTTAGATATTGCTATTTCCCCACAACAAGCGACAATTTCAGCACTATTAACACACGTACGTAAAGCCGATTTAAAACATGTATATTCATTACGTGAAGGTGTAGCTGAAGCAATTGAAATCATTGCTCGTGGTGACAATATGACATCCAAAGTAGTAGGCAGAGAGCTTTGCCAACTCAAATTACCACCCGGCACCAGCATCGGCGCTATTGTACGTAATAACGAAGTCTTAATTGCTCACGATAACACCATGTTAGAAAGTGATGACCATGTGATTCTATTTTTGGTGAATAAAAAATACATCAGCGATATAGAGAAATTATTTCAACCTAGTCCGTTTTTCCTATAATTCGGTTGTTGTAATGGTTTATCGCCCACTATTTTTTATCACAGGCCTCGTATTATCAAAAATGGCCGTGTTCATGTATTTCCCTATGGCACTGGCTTTCTACGAAGACAGTTTAGGGGGAGTTGAATTCCTCTCCGCTATTATTATCACCCACATTGCTTCTTTTATTTTTATCTATCTAGGAGGCGAAAAACAACGTTCACGATTAGGAATACGTGAGATGTTCTTGCTCACTACCGGCGTATGGGTCTTGGCAAGTATGTTTGCCGCTTTACCTTTTGTTTTGATAGAGCATATTACTTATAGCGATGCTTTTTTTGAAACCATGTCAGGCATCACCACCACAGGCAGTACCGTTTTACATGGATTAGATACCATGCACCCCAGTATTTTGTTATGGCGTTCTATTTTGCAATGGTTAGGCGGTGTTGGCTTTATTGTTATGGGCGTAGCCATTTTACCCTTTTTAAATGTCGGTGGTATGCGCCTTTTCCAAACCGAGTCTTCAGACTGGTCCGATAAAGCAGAATCAAAAACACGCCGTGTCGCAATTGATATTCTATTAGTTTATCTGTTTTTAAGTACCTGTTGTTTTATCGGGTACCTGTTAGCAGGCATGAATAATTTCGATGCACTAAACCATGCAATGACAACGATCTCAACAGGAGGTTATTCAACCTCAGATGGCTCGATGGGGCATTTTTCTAAAGGGGCACATTGGAATGCGATTATATTTATGTTTTTGGGCGGTTTGCCTTTTCTATTATTCATTCGCTCCTTTCACCGTCGAAGCTTACGTCCGCTTTATAAAGATGCACAAATTCAAGGTTTCATTAAAATAGTACTCGTCTGTACCATCAGCTTAACCTTGTATTTAAAGTTTAATGATCAGTTTAATTGGTTAGATGCACTTCGATTAAGCTTATTTAATGTCGTGTCAGTGATTACCACGACAGGATTTGGCTTAGACGATTTTATCACCTGGGGAGACTTTAGCATGATGGTCTTTTTAGCGCTCTTTTTTGTGGGAGCGTGTTCTGGCTCGACAACGGGAGGTATTAAAATATTCCGTTTTCAAATCGCTTATAGCTTACTCAAACGACAACTGATGTTATTGATGCATCCGCACGGTATTTTCCCGCAAAAATATAACAATCGTAAAATCAGTGATGATATTTTACGTTCTTTGATTGCTTTTGTGCTCGCTTACATTGCGACCATTGTTATTGCATCATTATTATTAACCTTACTGGGATCATCAGCAATGACCGCACTGACAGCTGCAATAACCGCCGTATCGAATGTCGGCCCAGGGTTAACCTTAGAAATCGGTCCGTCGGGTAACTTTGCTCATTTTTCAAATCCATCAAAATGGATTTTATCAATTTGTATGCTGATGGGCCGTTTGGAAATATTAACGGTCGTTGTTATGCTCACTCCCCACTTCTGGCGTCGCTAATTATTATCCTTTGATGATGCGTCCACCAGCTCTGCTGGCAGTGGTTTATTGACCGTCACCCCCATATTTTTAAGTGACTCGGCTTGCGCAATCACATTACCTCGCCCTTCACTCAATTGTTTTAGGGCATGATCGTAGCTATCTTGTGCTTTGCCTAATTGGCTACCGACTTCAAGCATGTTGCTACTAAACAAGCGTAACTTGTCATATAACTTACTGGCTTGTTCTGCAATTAAACGTCCATTTTTTTCCTGTGAATCATAACGCCATAAATTTTCAATAGTACGCAGTGCAATCATTAAGTTAGTAGGGCTAGCTAATAAAATATTATTATCCAGGGCCAATTTAACTAATTCAGGATCATGTTCAATAGCGGCAATAAAAGCAGGCTCAACGGCCACAAAAAGCAATACATAGTCCAAACTATTGGTGCCTTTTAGATTCTGATAATCTTTTCTGGCGAGCCCTTTTATATGTTGTCGAACTGAAATAGCATGGGCTTTTAATGCTTCTTTTTGTTCACTAAAATTTTCGCTATTAAAATAACGTTCATAGGCTGTCAAAGAGACTTTGGAATCAATAATAATATGTTTATTTTGTGGAAGATGGACAATGACATCAGGTAAAAAACGTTGCCCAGACTCACTCTTATAATGCCCCTGAGTTTCATATTCATGCCCTTCTCGTAATCCCGAATTATCAAGAATACGTTGCAACACAATTTCGCCCCAGTTACCCATTTGTTTATTATCGCCCTTAAGCGCATTAGTCAGGTTACTTGTTTCCTGTTGCATTAGCTGGTTAATATTAGCGAGCTTTTTTATCTCTTCCTGCAGGTTATAACGTTCTTTACCTTCATTAATATAACAATCGCTCACCTGTTGTTTAAACCCTTCTAACTGAACCTTAAAGGGCGCTAATAGTTGATTTAAACTCTCTTGATTCAATGCCTTAAATTGTGCCGATTTATCATTAAAAATACGTTGTGATAACAACTCAAATTGTGAACTTAACTTTTCTTCATTAACTTGCTGTTCTTGTAAACGTCGCTGTTCATTCAATAAACGCATTTCAGTTTCACGTAAACGCACCGTTAATTTATTGTTTTGTAGTTGTAAGCTATCAACTAATAACTGTGCATCCGCCAACTCATTACTTTTAATTGCTAAAGATTCATTATGGAAAGTAGTTACTTGTTCATTGACTAAGACAGTGGTGTTGAGAATGCTTTTGCTACGCAGATAAAGTATAAAAAAAAGTAAAAGGAAAACCACCAGCGAGACTAAGACCGCTATTTCCATTGGCAGAAGATTCATTAATACTCTAATTTTTTAAGGTAGGAAATTACACGTTTATTACTTCGATTCCATAATAAGATATAAAATAAATAAATCGCTAACACAATCCATTTATGCAGATTCTGACCCTCATCTAAATCAGCGAAAGTAAAGGTGTCATCATAATGATTCATAATCATCACATAACCAATCATAATCAACGGAAGCAAAAAAACAGAAGAAAGTTTCCACAATAAAATTGATAATTGGCTAATTTGAGCAATAAGCATTATTTTCTCCACGGTATGTCCTGTTATTTTAGACAGTTATATGGTCGTTATCAATTAAAATACCTTATTCGCTTATGCCGACATTATCTAAAGCAAACTAATAAACGCAAATAATGCATAAAAAACAAACAAAAACGTCTATTTGTGCATGATTTATGACAAA
>TARA_R110001583_G_scaffold16561_7_pt1 | contig 14147 bp, 13 predicted proteins | sample TARA_R110001583 | Tara Oceans TARA_R110001583 (sample SAMEA4398432) | marine metagenome | biome: Polar Biome; feature: [MES] marine water layer (ENVO:01000295) within the mesopelagic zone...; material: water (ENVO:00002006), including particulate matter (ENVO:01000060) such as...... | reverse complement strand
CACAACTTGCTGAACTTTGCATCTTGAATGATAACGGGTATATAATCGCCCCTACGGGCAAGGCAAGAATAAAGATCAAGTAAAATAGCGGCAACTATTTTGGGCCAAATAGATACTCTGCACAGCGCTTACCATAAACAGACCAACCAACAATGGTGGTAAAGGTAAAGACAGCTAAGCTTATTGCCACAAAGTAACCTCCTACACCCTGTATAACTTGATCAAATGCTGCGAAGGTAAGCGCTGCACCGGATGTCCCCTCCGTCCAAGCGCCAGAAATAATAATGATTAAGCCGGTAATGCTACAGAGAACTAATGTATCAATAACCGTGCCCAACATCGCAATCAAATCTTGGCGAACTGCGCTGTTAGTTTCCGCACTAGCATGAGCGCTGAGCCAAGCCCCGGTTCATTTTCAAAAACACCATGAGCAACACCAAAATGAATCGCCATCAACATCGTGGCCCAGCAAATCTACCTTGCAAAGAAGTGAGTGAAAAAGACTGTTCAATAATTGTTGTCAGAGCGAGAATAATTTGGCTAACATTAATCAACAAAATAACCACAACACAAGTGACATAACTGAGAGCCATAACCGCAACCAAGGCACCAGCAAACTTAGCCACACCAATCTTGTTTATGGTTTTGGACGTAATGTTCCTCAGCGTCAGGATCGTTTTTAGATCTATTTGATGGTCGATGCAGTTGTCGCGTCAAGCGAAACTTGATGCATCAAATTTTTTAAAACTCGGTTGGTCAACTTTAGTCGGGATACAAGTAGGGAGGGTAAATTAGGTAAGTAACTCATCTAATAAAAACAATGGATAAGGGCAAAATGAACGGTACGATGTAAAACAGCCCCTAATGTGAAGGTGAAAAATGATGCAATCAGTAAGACTTGCTAAGCATTTTTCACCCTATAAAGGTTTTATATAAATATCTTAAACTATAAAACGACTTTCCAGTTTATTGCTTCACCCGCTTTAATTGGCACGACTTTATTGTCACCAAAACTGAGTGTTTCAGGCACATCCCAAGATGTTTTATGTAATTCAACTGTATCACTATTGCGTGGTAGATTATAAAAATCAGGGCCATTAAAACTACTGAATGCCTCAAGTTTATCTAAAGCACCTTCAGCTTCAAATACTTCAGCATATAACTCAAGCGCAGCAAAAGCGGTATATGAGCCTGCACAACCACAACCTGATTCTTTACTTTGTTTTGTATGTGGCGCTGAGTCTGTGCCTAAAAAGAATTTTTTAGAGCCACTGGTTGCCGCTTTAATCAAGGCTTGTTGATGAGTATTACGTTTTAAAATAGGCAAACAATAGAAATGTGGTTTAATGCCGCCTACTAACATGTGATTACGGTTATACATTAGGTGATGAGCAGTAATTGTCGCTGCTACATTCGGGCCTGCATTGTTTACAAAGTCAGCTGCGTTTTTAGTAGTGATATGCTCTAACACGATTTTAAGATTTGGATATTCATTTACCAGTGGCGCTAATACCGTCGATAAAAATTGTTCTTCACGGTCAAAGATATCAATATCATTAGTCGTCACTTCACCATGAACCAACAACAACATGCCTACTTCTTGCATTGCAATTAAGGCTTCTTTTATATTTGCTGTTGAAGTCACGCCTGAATCTGAATTTGTCGTTGCGCCTGCTGGGTAAAGTTTAGCAGCATAAACAATGCCTGAGGCTTTTGCTTTTCTGATTTCTTCAGCGCTGGTTTTGTCGGTCAGGTATAACACCATTAATGGTTTAAAGCTTGGCGTAGGATCTGCTGCCATAATACGTTGCTGATAAGCTTCTGCTAATTCAGTGGTTGTCACTGGTGGCACAAGATTAGGCATAATAATCGCTCGTCCCATATAACGGCTTGTATCACGCACCGTATCATTTAAAACATCCCCATCTCGAAGATGTACATGCCAGTCGTCTGGGCGGGTGATCGTTAATTTTGTCATTGAGCAGTCTCCTTTAAATTTGCCGTTATGTTACAACCTTTTAAACTTTATTTCACTTGTTAAGAAAGCCTTAAGGTTCATTCTTCATAATAGACATTTGATAATTTAAGCCGCTAAGGAAAATAAAAATGAAACGAATGTTATTAACAATGGGTTATTGCTTACTTATTTTATTTACCTCTCAAAGTATCGCTTCACAAAAAACACCGTGGTTAGACAGCATTGATTTTAAACAGTATGAAAATAAGGTTGTATATCTCGATTTTTGGGCTTCATGGTGTGGGCCTTGTCGTCAATCTTTTCCGTGGCTCAATCAGATGCATGAAAAATATAAAGACCGTGGCCTAGTCATCATCGGAGTCAATCTTGATCGAGATATAAAAATGGCTGAACGTTTTCTCGTTAAATTACCGGCAAGTTTTCTACTTTATTCAGATCCAACTGGTGAGATCGCTAAACAATATCAATTACAAGGCATGCCTAGTTCTTTTATTTTTGATGGGAAAGGCAGTTTAACGGATAAACATATTGGTTTTAAAAAAAGTGATGTTGATGAATACGAACGCAATATTATTAAACTATTAAATAAACTACCTCAATAAAAGGAATAAATGATGAAGCTAATTTTAATGATGAGTTTTCTCTTTTTGCATGGGTGTAGCTCCATGGGGGTTGAACCTTGGGAGCGTGACATTTTAGCACGTGAGGATATGGCGATTGATAATGCACCTTTGGATAGTGCATTTGACGATCATATTTATTTTAGTAAAGAAGCGTCATCCGGTGGTCGTGGATTTAGTGGTGGAGGTTGCGGATGCAATTAATAACTGAAACTACGTCATATGGAAAAGCGCAAGATACAATAGACACAAACACAAATTCTGTTGCTAAAAAAAGGTCTCATAAAAACATTAGTTTATTATTAAAAACAGCAACAGGGTGTTTGCTTGGGGCTTCAACGCTTGTACATAGTGATGAAAACACGTCTTTTTTTAGTGGTTGGGAAACGGATGTCGCGCTACTTGGTTACAATGAAGTTGATCGCGTGAGTGCGCTAGAGCCCGCGATTAGTTCACGTAAAACCTTTGATGATGAAAGCGTATTTGCGGTGAAATTAGTGTTGGATTCTTTAACGGGCGCCTCGCCTAATGGTGCTGCACCGAGCAATAGTGTGCAAACTTTTACGCGTCCTTCAGGTAATGGCAGTTATCAAACCGCTGTGGGTGAAAATGCACTTGATGATACCTTCCATGATACGCGAGTGAGCATCAGTGCCAGTTACGAACATGGTTTAGGACGATTTAATAAGATGATTTGGGGGGGTAATGTTTCAAATGAGTTTGATTTCTTTTCCACGGGAGCAAGTTTAACTTATTTACACGACTTTAATAATAGAAATACCACCTTGAGCGTTGGCTTTGGCGGGGAATACGACATTATTAGCGCAGTGGGTGGCATTCCTGTTCCTCTTGCACAAATGCAAGCCGTTGGCGAAACGCAGCCTAAGGGAGAAGACTCTGATAACCGTTTTCTCGCCGAGATATTAGTTGGGGTAACACAAGTCGTTAATCGTGAAACGATCATGGTGTTTAATTATGGTTTTGGTCAATCTAGTGGCTATCATAATGATCCTTATAAAATCACCTCAGTCGTTGATGATGTCACTGGTGAAAATATAGCGGGTGATTCACTAACTGGACTTTATCTCTATGATAGTCGGCCTGATCAACGCACTAAACATAGCTTTTATAGTAAAATAAAACGCGCATTGGGTCGTGATTCTGCTGATTTTTCTTATCGTTATATGTTTGATGACTGGGGTGTGGATTCACATACTTTTAATGTCACTTATCGTAAAAACTTTGACGGTTGGTACATAGAGCCTCATGCTCGTTATTACATGCAATCAGCGGCTGATTTTTATCGCCATAGTATTACAGAAAGTGAAGTGGCTAGCTTGGGTGATTATTTAACCTCTGATTACCGACTTGCAGAAATGTGGTCAACGACTTTAGGTTTAAAAGTCGGCTTTAAAACACCTAATGGCAATAAAAATAGTATACGTTTAGAGTATTATCATCAAGATGGTGAAACTTCACCTAGTGATGCGGTTGGGGTTCAAAAAAATTATGATCTTTATCCGACAATGGATGCTCTGATAGTGCAATATACCTATTCATTCTAGGGTAACGTTTGCTGACTATTGGTACTTCGTTTGCGCTTATGTATTTGGAATAACGCCAGATCATAAGCTCAGCCTTTTAGAAAAAGCCAGCAATGCGTTATAAATAATAAACTTGAAAGATCAACAGGCTGTAATGAAAGCAAAAGCTTACACATTTAAAAAGACTAATGACGGAGAAGGTTACTGTGGCCGTTTTACTGCTATGGCGAGTCAGTGTGAGGTTTTAATCGACTGCAAATCGGTTGAAGTAGCAGAGCGTATTATTGATGTTGTTTTTAAGGAGACAAAACGTATTGAAACAAAATTCAGTCGTTACCTGAAAGATAACATTGTTTATCAGATTAACCGTAGTCATGGCCAAGCAATAAAAGTTGACCATGAAACAGCACAACTTGTCGATTTCGCCTTCAGTTGTTATCACATCAGTGATGGGTTATTTGATATTAGTTCGGGTGTGTTGAGTCAAGTTTGGCATTTTGATGGCGGTGAAAATATCCCTAGCAATGATCAAGTTGCCTCGTTATTAGCTTTTATTGGTTTGCATAAAATACATTGGGAAAATGGTTTTTTAACATTGCCCCAAGGTATGCAACTTGATTTTGGTGGCATTGGAAAAGAATATGCTGTCGACAGCGCACTAAAAAAAGCGTTACAAATATCAAATAAGGTGCCCCTTTTACTTAATTTTGGTGGCGATCTTGTCTGCAACGGCCCAAGAAAAAATGGCCAAGCCTGGAAAATTGGTATCGACAGTGTGGGTGGGGGAGAACCCGCTGTTGTCACATTAGCACAGGGTGCTTTAGCGACTAGCGGTGATGCAAATCGTTATTTGTTGAAAGAAGGCCGTCGTTACAGCCATATTTTAAATCCGTTAACCGGTTTCCCCGTCTTGGATGCGCCACGTTCGATAACCGTCTCCTCACAATCTTGTCTTGAAGCGGGTTTACTGTCAACGATGGCAATGTTGCAGGGAAATCAAGCTACTGATTTTTTAGCACAACAACAGGTTCAGTTTTGGATACAACAATAGATGCGTTTATTAATTATTGAAGATGATATTGCGCTGGCACAGGGATTAAAGCAAAACCTGGTTCAGCAAGGTTATAGTGTGGATCACTTTGACTGCGTTAAATTAGCACTTGATGCATGCTCTCAAGAGCATTATGACTTGGTTATTTTAGACTTAGGGTTACCTGATGCCGATGGTTTAAGTTTCCTTAAGCTGTTTAGGAAAAAGAACAATAGCCCGGTGATTATTTTAACGGCTCGCGATGGCATTGAAAATAAGATAGAAGGCTTGGATTTAGGGGCGGATGATTATCTGGCTAAACCCTTTGATCAGACTGAACTTCAAGCTCGTATTCGCGCCTTATTAAGACGTAGTCATGGTATTAGTAATAATATTATTACACTCAATAAGTTAACCTTAGATCTGAAAAGTCGGCAAGTTTCAAACAATAACCAAATTATTAATTTATCTCGGCGCGAGCTCAATTTATTAGAAGTGTTATTACAAAATCAAGACAAGGTGATGACACGATCTTCCTTAGAACAAACATTATATAGCTGGGATGATGATATCGACAGTAATGCGCTAGAAGTACACATTCATAATCTACGTAAAAAGATTGATAAAAAACTAATAAAAACCATTCGTGGTATTGGTTACTTGGTTGAAAGTCATGAAAATGAATGACAAGTTAAAAACGCTCAAAATGAGTGATCGCATTATGTTGAAGGTCGGTTCAATACAAGGGTTTTTGATCATCACCATTAGTATATTATTTAGCCTTTATCTGAGTGCCTCTTACATACTCACTAAAGAGCAAACAAAACACGAAATAGATGAATTATTTGATCCGCAATTAGCGCACAGTGCATTTCTACTTTTTGATCTGCTGGCTGAAAGCATTGCTAATATCGATCAACAAAGTGAATATTTGCCTGTTATTTATCATAATTTTAGTGGCGAAAATACCACTGGTAACAATCAAAACAGTAACGATGTAGACTCTCAAGATACATATATTTATGAAAATAAATTTGCCTATCAAGTCTTTAATAATCAACACAAATTACTGATTAAATCGAGTAGCGCGCCAGACTTTCCATTTGCAAATAGAATACAAGGTTACAGTAAGTTAACCATTAAAGGTGATGTTTGGCGTATTTATAGCTTGTATGATCCGGATGGCGGTTTTTGGCTTTATGTGTCTGAAAATGAATCTGTTCGTGATGAGTTATCTGAAGATATTATTGAAAAAATTCTGTTACCTAAACTGGTTGTATTTCCACTCCTTATTTTATTGTTAATTGTGGTTATTCGTTTAGGACTTTCCCCCCTTAAGCAACTAGTACTTGGAATCAATCGACGCGATGAAAATAGCCTCAAGGCAATAACACTTGATGTTGTGCCTAAGGAGTTAAATCCCGTGGTTGATTCCATTAATGGTTTAATAACGCGTATTGACAGTGCGTTAAACCGTGAAAAACAACTTACAGCAGATACTGCTCATGAACTTCGCACTCCTTTAGCGGTTGTGCTTATCCATGCTCAAAATGCATTAAATAACCATTCAGAGAATGAGCGAAATAATGCCCTTGTTGAACTGGATAAAGGGGTAAATCGTGTTGCTAGGTTACTGGAACAATTATTAACGCTCTCGAAAATAAATGCAGATAACCTTCCTAAAACGAGTATTTGTTTTCACCAACTGACGCAAGACGTTATGGCAGAAATGGCCGTGAAAATGATTAAAAAGAATCAAGACTTATCACTTGTTTGCGATCCACAATGTCAAAAGGAACTATTACCAGGTAGTGAATTTTTATTAGAAATATTAATTCGTAATTTGTTAGATAATGCCAGCCAATATACGCCTGAAAAAGGTGAGATAAAGTTAACTTTGTCGCTCGCTAATAATGACTATATTTTGAAAATAGAGGACTCTGGTATCGGCATAGATGAAGCGTTATATACTCGACTAACGGATCGCTTTTATCGGCAACACCAACAACTCGGGAAAGGGGCGGGTCTCGGATTAACCTTGGTGAATAACATTGTAGAGTATCATCATGGTGTTTTATCTTTTGAGGCGTCTGAGTTGGGTGGATTAGCGGTAATTGTGAGCTTGCCTTTGTTTTCTGATAACGTTTAATACCATTCTGGATAATATTGTGATCAGGGCTTGTTGAGGGAAAATGATGGAGAGCAAGGCGCATGATTGAGTAATAGCTGGCTATTGCGATTGAATGCAACGACGCTATCTATTATTTTAACCAACAAGATAGATCAGATACTTATGCAGATTGGTATAATATCCTTTTTCTATTGATATTCATTCTTGTTATCATAATGTCGCTTTATAGTATTATAATGAGCATTCAATTTTCATAATGAAATAAAAGAGGAAACATGGGATTTTTTACAAAAATAGCAACACTGTTTGGCTCAGGCTCTGCTTCTGGCTCTAAATCAGCTTATCCAAGTGAAGAATATAAAGGACTTATTATTACTCCACAACCGAAGTCTGATAACGGGCAATATCGTATTGCTGCTTTGATTGAAAAGCCCGTTGAAGGCGATGAAGAAAATAAACAACATCACTTTATTCGCTCAGATACTGTGGGAAGTGCAGATAGTGCAGCAGAGTTGGCACTATTAAAATGTAAAAATTACATTGATCAAATGGGTGATAAAATATTTGATTAGCAACCTCAATTCTGGACGATGGAATCGTAAAAATAACTGGTTATTGGAAGATGATTTAACACGAAAATAACAGTGCTGTATCGGTTTTATTATTCAGAACTGAGGTTAAATCTCTCCTCTTCAGTTGAGTGCTGAGGAGAGTTATTACAGAAGTCCTGCTAAACACTAAAGGTTATAGCGGATAGTTTTTGTAATGCTCTCTCATTACCTTTGTGATTTGTTTTTTAATTGCTTCCGTAATTTCGCATGATTGGTTTTCTGGCGTTTCACTGTTATGGATATTATCCTGAGGTAAAGTAGATACGATTGCCTCGACCAATTTATTGCGTGGGGCGGGCGTTTTAGCGACCCAATTGAAAAGCAGTTCACGGTTGATAAAACGCGGTAATGAACCTAAGGTACCAAGGTCATTTTGGTCATGAATTAATAACCCTGCTGTTGTTCCTTTATCAAGGGTTAATACCTGATAAAAATAACGGGTATGGTAATCAAGCTGTAACTGTTTTTGTTCTGCTTTGAGTGTTCGATCTGATGTTAATGGTTGCTTTAAATGTTGCTTAAAAATAGCAATATAAGTATCAATAATACCCAGTAAAAACTGTTGCGCGTATTCAATGCCTGATTCATTTTCGGGATTAAAACCTTCTAAATAAAAATGGCTCACACCACGGTGTATTTCTAATGCCGGTATATAAAAGTAATTATCTCCGGCTTGCTTGGCCACTTCAAAGTATTGGCCTCCTAGCTGTTCTAATGCGCCATTAAAGGCTGCTGTATCTTCATCACAAGCAATGGCTGGGTTTAAATCTGCCATTAAACGCCAATAACTTTTCCCTGTTCTTAAATGTGTCCAACTGACGTGTATATGCACAGAAGGAGAGAGTGGATTAACAGGGTGAATGATAGTGGATAATGCACTGGCTGATATAAATGCTTTGTTCTTATTCTCTTCATATTGAATCTGCGAAACATTGACTGATGCTTGATTAAAAATACTGTTTTCAGGCGCTTCGAAACGCACGCCTCCACCGTGAGAGCCCTCATCACGTAACCATTCTTTTGCTGAAAATTGAGAAGGTAAATTGTTTTCTGTGCACAGCTGACTTAATTGTTTAACAAAGTGATCTTGTGCCTTTGTTAGCATAATAAGTGCATTGATGGCATTCTCTGATGTGGCTAGTATTCGCATATTTTCTCTCAAGTTTTTTGTATATGTTTTTCAAATTAAGTCTTTTGAATTAAATCTTTCGTATTACGCTTTTTGTTTCAAGCTAAGGGGAAAATATAGAGTGACATTGACTCCATTTTTTTCTGGGTTGTTTTTTATGGTGATTTTAGCCTGATGAAAGTCGCAAATCATTTTAGCGATAAATAATCCTAAGCCTAAGTGCGTTTTTTCACCATTATTATGCGTCCGTACCGATACCATCGAGTTAAGCAATTCATCACTCATATCATCGGGTAATAATGGCCCATGATTTTGAATACTGATAATGGCATCATTTTCTTCTTTGCTTAATATTATCTTAATGGGATCAAGATTGTGATTAAACTCCATGGCATTATTAATCAGCTTATCTAAACATTGCACTAAAAAATCAGGATCCGCTTGTATGTGCAGTGCATTTTCTAATGGCTGATTTTCATTGTTTAGTTCATTTTTATTGATTAAAACATTGTTATTTTTCAGTTCAAAAGTCTGTTCTGGATAGGTCATTTGATAACCCTGAACACAACTACTCAATAGCTCTGGTAATGAGATCGAAATTTTCTCACCAGATTGTAAACTTTGTTCTAAGCGTGTCGCTTCACTCATATTAGTTAAAATGCGATTCAAGCGTAAAATCCCTGTTTTAGCGCGAGTTATGTATTTTTGACTCTCTTCATCTTGTGGTAATAAAGCAAGGTTATCAAGAGAGCTTCGCACTACCGCAACAGGGGTACTTAACTCATGAGATAGGCGAGAGGGTAACTTCTCTAGGTAACGATGATAATCACCGAGGCGTTTTACCATGTCAGACAAACTACGAGAGAGATAACCTATTTCATCGGCAGAGCGTGAAGGGGTAAAAGGTAATGCAATTCGTCCTTGTTCATCAATGGCTTTTTCAGCTTGATGACTGAGTTTAGCGATACGCGACGCGATGTTTGCGGTGAAGGAAAAGAGCAACAGTGTGGCAATGATGATGACCGCCATTAAGACATTAAATAGTTTCTCCAATGCTTGATTACGCAAGGTTCGGATACCATTAGTCGTCTCTTCAGCAATCACTACCCCCATGACTTTATCACCAATATAAATCGGGCTAGCTGCGGATAAAATCATTGCTTTGTTATCCGATGTTTGACGCCAATTGGATTGTGCATTTCCGGTCAATACTTGCCTGATAAAATCACTGTTTAATTGTGTTGAACCTTTCAATTCATCAATAAAATCATTGTTGGGTTTGGATAATAAAAGATCATAAATGGGTGTTAATATTTTTAGTTGCCATGTTTGCCAAAAGGTTAATGTTGCTTCGGGTTTTTTACTGGTTTGGTTATTTGGCCAGACACCTGAAGCATGGTGAATATCACCCGCACTTGCTAATACACGCTGATGCCTATCAACCACCCAAAGGCGAGATTGGGTATGGCTTAATCCTTTTAATATTTTGTCTATTTCCGGAGAGGGAATTAATACCGTGCCTAATTGTTGTAAATTCTCGGTATTTGAAGTGGCAATAATATTGTTAATTTGCCCTGTTTTTTTATTCGACGTGGTGTGTAATGCGAAGCCAAGTTTGTCACCTAACATACTAATAGGAAAACGAAACTCGATATTGTAACCAACATTAGTCTTACGCCAATAACCTTGAATACGTTTTTCTCTTTGTGGTGGAGACGCTGTTTCTGCACCCAAAAATTTAGGGATCTCGGAGATAAAGTCTTTGCTATCTTGCCAAAAGCTTTGTTCTTTAGTGGTCTCTGAAATACTTTGATCATTTAGCAGGTAGGCATTAAACCATCCCGCTTGTTCAATCGAAATAATGTAACGTTGTAGTTTATTTTGCGGTGTACTAATGGCAATGATCAAATGATCATTGCGATTTAAAAAGCGACTTTCTGGTGCTTTAAAAACAGGATACTTGTCAGTGACTTGTAAGTAGCCGTATAAGTATTTCCCCTGTGTGCCTAACATGTGACGAAAGGATATTGGGTTGCTGGTATTTTTATTCAGTTGGAAAATAGTTTGTTGTTGCGCGTAGATAATACTTTTTTCGATTTCATTTTTCCAATCATCAAGCTTGCCATCTATGCTTAATGGCGAGCTGATATCATAGGCATACAAATCTTTACCATCTTGTAATTCGTTTAATGAACTTGCCTGGGTATTAAACAGGGTAGGTCGTTCGTGTAATGCGGTCGCTACTGCGCGTGTTGTCCCCATTAACGTTTGTTCTTGCCCTTGGCGTAAAAAGTTTTCCATTTCAAGAATATATTGATACCCGAGCCAAGGCAGGATCAAGAAAAAACTGGCAAGTAATATAACTTTGGTGCGTAACCCGCCTAAGTATCTCATTGCTCAGATTTTTCTATTTGAGTGACATCCCAGCGATAACCCATACCATACACAGCGTTGATTTCATTGAATGAGGAATCGATTTGTATAAATTTTTTGCGGATACGTTTTACATGCGAGGTAATGGTATTGTCATCAACCACCATATTGGCATCATTCATTAATTGTTGACGGTTGCGTACAATGCCTGCCCGATTCGCTAAGGCATAGACAATCCAAAATTCCGTAATGGTGATATCAAGGGTAATGCCTTTCCAAGATATTTGCATTCGATCGCTATCGATAACTAGCGCGCCACGTGTGATAACATTACTTTGTTGTATGGGTTTTTGTAACACATCAATACGTCGAAATAAGGCACTTATGCGTACCATTAAATGTTCTAACCCAATATCTTTCGTGAGGTAATCATCAGCCCCTAAACGCAACCCAGAAATGGTATCAAAATCATTATCACGCGCGGTCAAAAAAATAATAGGTACTGTTGCTGAAAGTTGACGTAGATTTTGACAAAGCAGAAAGCCCCCATCATATTCATTACCTAATCCGATATCAATAATCGCTAAATCAGGCAAGCGTAATTCAAAGGCACTCAGTGCATCCTGTCGATTTGAATACGCTTCAACTTTATAACCATGTTTAGTCATTAAATCGATGTAATTCTCTCGAATATTTTTTTCATCTTCTACGATGGCAATACGTTTCATTTGTTAACCTCTTACCTGATATAACAAATAGTATAACCGAAAATAGTGGCGGAAATAGTCAATCAATCACATTGCCTTTTTTTGAACACAATTGATCAGTAAAAAGCCATTTTTTTACCCTTATAAAAGCACAACAAGCTGTTTTAATGAAACCATCAAACAAAACACTTTTAATAAGGAATTAAAAAATGAAAAAAATGAGCTCGTTTAAAAAATCAGTGTTAAGCATTGTGTTTATGTCTGCTGTTACAGGCAGCTTTATTTCATGGGATAAGTATCAGCCAAGACATGAAACACAAAGTCTTGTAGAGTTTTATGAAAATCGAGATTTGATTGATCATTTCGCTTTCCTAGAAACCATTGATTATGCGAATAAAACATCTTCGATGAAGGCTGAAGAAAAATTGTTAATAGAGTCGGAGTTGATTGCACAAACACTTGCTGAAAATATCTATGAGCGGGAGGTTTCTTCTACAAATGATTTATTGGTCAATCCCGAACAGTTATATTCAAGGGACTTAAATTCACAGTCAATAAATTTAAAGTTATTAAATTCGGAATACTTGCCGCTAGATAAGTCTGATAGTGAACAAATTTATTCAGAAATTTCTGAGGCCATTTTATTCGCCTTTGACTCTAGTAAAGTCGCAAATGATTATTTTCCTTTGTTAAATGAAACCGCAAAAAGAATGCAAGATGAAAACATTGAAACATCTAAAACTTGGCAAGTGGTTGGCTATGCAGATATCGCTGGGAATAATATTTATAATAGTCAGTTAGCCAGTAAACGTGCGCAAGCAGTCACTGAATATTTGGTTAATAAAGGGGTGAATGCGAATAAGTTAATGATTGTTTCTTTAGGCGAAAGTCAATCAGAGGGTAGTGAACATTCTGAAGAAAATAATCGTTTAGCCCGCCGTGTTGAAATTCATGATTATGATAATTTGGTAGCAACATTATCTGAGCAGTTTAATAGCCAGATTAAACGTGAAATTGCTAATCAGAGAAATGCAGAATTGTTGCAATTAAAAAGACAGCAAATAGCCTATCAACAAGAATTACAGCAACTAAACGAAACTAAGGCGCTAGCAGAGCTTCAGCAGATAACAAAGAATCAACAGATAACATCTGAGGTTGAGAATCAGTTTGAATTTTCACAACAGCAAAAAGAAAACTTAACCACGGTAATGAAACTCTAGGTAAATCCGTTTTTCGCGCTTAACAAAGCAGGTTAAGCGCGAATGATCATGATCAAACTGTCCTGTAGTTTTTGTTTTAAATCTTTACTCTATACTCTTCCCTTGCAACAATTCCCCATCATCATTTGAACCAAACAATCTAGCACTAATTTTCTATAAGTTACTATTATGAGCAAAAAACCTGATCGCCAAACCGCGATGTCTAATATCATCAATTTAGTACGAGAAGATTTCCCTTTTTATGCGCCTGAAAGCCAAATATGTGGGGATACTTGTGTTGGTTGCCCTAAAAAATTACTTGAGCTAGCTGAGACCGAAGTCATAGAGTGGGAACATAAATTATCAATTGGGGAAATTCCTGATTTTGCTGAAATAGATAGATTTGCTAAACTGTGCCGTAATATCCGCCGTAGTTTAGTGAGAAATGGCGTTATTAAGCCCTAATAAATGCTATTAAAAGGAACGCCTGTGAATTTCCACGATAAATCGCTCTGTAAATTACGCACCATTACCACCTTTCTTGTGCTAACGAAAGACAAGCTGCAATGGCAAAATGAAATTCAAAAAGCCTCTCAATTTTGTTTATCACTGGCGAGCCGATTTGCTGAGCAAGATTATCACGTTCAATCCATTCGTATTGTGACTAATGCCTTTGCTGAATATCTTGATACCACGGATTTACAAAGTGCTAAGGCTGACTTGCAATTTATCCGCTCATTACTTAATGATATAAAATCGGATGGTTTACGCATACGTTTTGCTATTGGTGAAGCTAAAAATAGCCATGAAATTGCTTTGTTACCT
>TARA_R110001583_G_scaffold102165_3_pt1 | contig 14175 bp, 19 predicted proteins | sample TARA_R110001583 | Tara Oceans TARA_R110001583 (sample SAMEA4398432) | marine metagenome | biome: Polar Biome; feature: [MES] marine water layer (ENVO:01000295) within the mesopelagic zone...; material: water (ENVO:00002006), including particulate matter (ENVO:01000060) such... | reverse complement strand
TCTCAATTTTTCACATCTGAAGAAATGAAAAATGTATAAAAAATGCTACGCTGAGTATAAGAGTTATAATAAGTATATAATCCATCTTTGGGAAGATTCAGGATATTCTACTAATGAATTTATAGTACCTGCTTATATTGAATGTAATGAAAATGAATCTGAATATAGAGGTTTAAATAAGGAACCATTAAGGAAAATTTATAAATGGAAAAGAGATATGGTAGGTCTCCATTTTCATGATATGTCCCCTTATCAAAATTTTTTAATTGGGAAATATGGGATAAATGATGAACCTTCAACAACCCACAAAGAAATATTTTTTGATATTGAAATTGAAATGGGTGATGCCTTAACCCCAGAATATATCCAGTCAGCACCTAAAAAAGTTACATCTATTGCTTGGTATTTTAAACAGGAGGATGAATGGAAAATAGTTATTCTAGACCCAAAAAACCAAATTAAACCAACCAAAACAGGAAATAAAGAAATCATCCCAGTTTATACTGAAGAAGTTTTACTATCTAAATTTCTTACCTATATGCGAGAGTTAGATCCTGATATCCTTATAGGTTATAATAGTGATTACTTTGATATCCCTTACCTATATTACAGAATTAAAAATGTATTAGGTGAAGAAATGGTTGAATATTTATCTCCAATTTCTAAAGTAAAAGAAAAACGTAGTTATAATACTGGGGAAATATATGATCCAAAACAACCAATAGAAATAGCAGGTGTTGAATCTCTTGATTATATGCGTTTACATAAAAAGTACAGTTGGGAAGACGAACCTAGTTGGAAATTAGATGCATTAGGGGAAAAATATACTGGTTTAAATAAAATAGAATATGATGGTTCTTTAGATAGGTTGTTTGAAGAAGATATTGAAAAGTTTATAGATTATAATTTTCGTGATGTTGAAATTTTAGTTGAATTAGATAAAAAATTAGAGTATTTAGCTTTAACCAAAAACCTATCTCATAAAGGTAAACACAATTATGGGGAAGTATACCACAATACAGTTACCCAAGATGGAGCCATCTCAGCTTACTTATTATCTCAAAATATAATACCTCCCCCAAAAGAACGTAACCCACAAAAGAAAGAAGGTTATGCTGGGGGTTATCTATTTTGTCCTAAAGCTGGAATTTATAAGTATATGTTTGATGAGGATTTAACCTCACTATATCCTTGCATTATTATGTCTTTAAATATAGGTAAAGAAACTATGGTAGGTAGAATTATTTGTGATAAATTGCCTGAAAATTTGAAATTTAGACCCTATATGGACTCTCAAACAGGCCTACCAAAACCAGATAGAAATAATTACTTAGGGTTAAATGATTTAAAATCTAAAGATCCTGAAGAGGAACTTACAATAGAAAATACTAAAGGTAGACGCACCCAAATAAAAGTAGGTGAATTAATAAATTTAATTGAGGATATGGGAATGTCTGTATCTGCAAATGGGACATTTTTTAGAACAGACAAAAAATCAGTATTATCAATTATTTTAGATAAATGGTTTAATGAAAGAGTATTATATAAAACCCAAATGAAAAAAGCCTTTAAAGCAGGTAACAATGAGTTAGGTACATCATTTCATTTAAAACAGTATACAATGAAGATTCTGCTAAATAGTTTATATGGTGCAACTGCCGTTCCTAGATTTAGGTATGCTATGAATTACGCTATATTAAGTGAAGCTATTACTTTAAGTGGATGGAGAATTATTCAAGAATCAGCTTTAGCTGCAAATAGACACATTAATAAATTATTAAAAACAGAAGTATAATGGCAATATCCCCCCAATCAATAAGAAAAGGTGTTCAAGTAAAATTTGATAATGTTATAGTAGATAAGAAAACTATAATAGAAAACAGTGAGTCTTGGACTGAAAATCAAGAAATATTATTTAGAAAATTTCTTAAACAAGGAGGTAAGTGTAAAATACAAGGTGTTAAAATTGAAGTTATACCCCAACCTGAACTTCTTACCTCAAAAGGAGAAAAACCAAGTGGTAAAATTGTAGCACCTGGAATTGATCAAAGATTTTAATATGAAACATATAGAAGAAACACCTTGGTTTATATGTGATGAAGGAGATGAGAATTACTGTGCTTATGTAGATACAGATAGTAATTATTTCCATGCCGAACCTATCCTTAACCATTTTTATCCTAACTTTGAAGAAATTGATGAAGAGGAAAAGGATAGTAAGCTTGAAAAAGTAGCTCTTAAGTATCAAGATATTATTACAGATTCTTATAACAAGCTAGCAAAAGAGTGTTTTAATGTAGACACCCACAGGCTAGAAATGAAAACCGAATGTGTAATCAGATCAGCATATTTTAGAAAAACTAGAAGATATGCTCAATGGATTACTAAAGAAGAGGGTATTACAAAAGAAAAATTAGATATAAAAGGTTTAGAATTTAAAAAAGCAAATTTTCCCCCTGTATTAGGTAAATTTTTTAAAGATATTTTAATTGATGTTTTAAAGGGTTCTACTCAACCTGATATAGATCAAAAAGTAAAAGAATTTAAAAATCAAATAATAAATGGAGATATTCCTTTAACTAAATTAGGTAACCCAACCGGAGTAAAAACACTAAACAAGTATATGGGGCGCAAACCTAAATTAGGTGAAATGTTTACCCAAATGATTAAAGGTGCTCCTGTAAGTGCTAAATCTGCTGCTGTATATAATGATTTAATTAGATTTTGGAAATTAAACCAGAAACATTCCTATATAGCACAAGGAGACAAAATTAAATATATTTATCTTAAACCAAATCCTTATCAAATAGATACATTAGGATTTTTAGATTTTGATTTACCTGAAAAAGTAGAGGAATTTATGGAAAAATATGCTGATAGACAAAAAATATTTGATTCTATATTGTTAAACAAATTAGAGGGTTTTTATGATGATTTAGGATGGTCCTTAAATTTAAATCCTTATAAAGATAAATTTTTTAGTTTTAGTTAGGTTATTTAATAAAAAGTTATTATATTTTAAATATGGTTAATAAATTAGTTTTACAAAGTGTTATAAACAAATACTATCTTGGTGAGGTAGAATCTGTTAAATGGAAAGTACAAGATAAAATTCTAACAATAGACTTTATGTCTATAAATAAGGAAGTGATAGGTAATATCACCCATACTGGTATTGATGTAGAAGATAGCAATTTAGCAATTTTTGATACTAAAAAACTACTCAACCTAGTAAACATCACTTCAGGTGACTTATTAATTAGCTTAGAAAAAAGGAAAGCGGTTTATACTAAACTATATCTTGCTGATAGTGATTTCAATTTAACCTATGCTTTATCTGATCCTTTACTTATAGCAAAACCTGGAACAGTAAAAGAACCTATATGGGATGCTATTTTACCATTAGAAAAAGAACAGATAGATAATTTAATTAAAGCCAAATCTGCTTTAACAGGTATAGGAAATATGACTCTATCCCCAGATGAAGATTTAGATGGAGGAGACATATGTGTTGTTACTTTTGGAGATGAACAAGGTCATAATAATAAAATTGTTTACAATCTTACTGGAGAAATACGTCAAGCAGATGTAAGTATTCCCTTTAATTCTGATATGTTTAAAAATATTTTAAATGTAAATAAAGATTTAGAAGAAGGAAAGTTATGTTTAAGTTACCAAGGTATTCTAAAATTAGAGTTTAAATCAGAAAATACAATAAGCACTTATTATATGGTTCGTCAAGAAGAAAGTTCTTTCTAATACGTATAATCAAATAACATTGTAGCTAGAGCACAAGTTATGTTTTTAAATTAAACCCGAGTAGCCTAGGCACTCACAAATTATAATGATATGAGTACATTACCTTATGAACACACACAATTCGATATTTTATTTCGAAATTTTTTCAAAGCAGATGAAGCATTCGCTCCTGCCTTAAATTCAAAACAACCCCATCCTTTAAATATCTTCTATGATGACCAGGGTCTTCATTTTGAAATAGCCTGTACTGGTTTAACCAAAGATGACCTTAAAATAGATATAGAAGGAGATGAATTAAAAATTCATTATCTTAAAAAAGATCCTGATCCAAATTTAGAAGGTTATATCTATCATGGCTTATCAAAAAAATCATTTAGTTTAGGTTATAAAATATCTCCTAAATTTAATATGGATTTAGTTGAAGCTAAGTTAGAACATGGTTTATTAAATATTTTTATTCCATTAGTTGAGGAAGCTAAGAAAAAAATTGTAAAAATTAAATAAGTTTTATTAAAAAAGCGTGCTCTAGCGCAATGTTTTTCGTACATTTATACGAATAAATTTAAATTTAGTTATGCCAAAAATTCAAAAAAGAGGCCGTCCCTCAAAAGACAAACAATCCGAAAATGAAAATTATTGTACTATTAAAGATCCTTTAATGGAACCTTATTTTATCCAAAAAGATCGTTGGAATTATACTGTTATTGAAAAATCCACTTCAACTAGAGGATTTGCAGGTAAAGAAGCAACTGGAAAAGAAAAAGAAAAAGTAATAGGATATTATTCAACTTTTGCTAATGCATTATACAAAATATCAAAATTAAAATTTTATAATGTAAAGGGGGAATTTAACTCAATTCAAGAATATGTAGAAGCTTGGAAAGAAGTTCGAACAGGATTAAAAACAATGTTAAATAAAATAGAAATATGAAATTAGAAGCACTATTTGATGCGGTTATAGTTAAACCGGTAGAAGAAGAAGGAGAAACAATGTATGGTTCTATTGTTGTACCTGATGCAGGTAAAGATAGAAATGAAAAAGGAGTAATTGTAGCAGTAGGACCTGGTAAATACACAGTAGCGGGTCACTTTTTAGAAACTGTTATGAAAAAAGGTGATACTGTAATTCTTCCTACTATGGGATTTTCTAAACTTGAAAGTGAAGGAGAAGAATACCTTATAGGGCCAGAAAACCAAATTTTAGCAAAAGTAACCACAGAAGAAAAAACAGAGAAATTACCTTTTTAAAAATTAAATTATGAGTAAAAACATTGAATTTGGAGCAGAGGCTCGTAAAAAATTAGTTAATGGGATTGATAAAGTAGCTGATGCCGTTGTATCAACTTTAGGTCCTAATGGTAGAAATGTTGTTTATGTAGATCAAGGATCTGTACACTCAACAAAAGATGGGGTATCAGTTGCAAGACAAATTGATAAATTAGAAGATCCTATTGAAGATTTAGGAGCTCAATTGTTAAAACAAGCAGCAATTAAAACTTCAGACCATGCAGGTGATGGTACAACAACATCTACATTATTAGCCCGTGAATTAGTAAAAGGTGGGTTAAATCGTTTAAATGATGGAGCAAATGCTGTTGAGATTAAGAGAGGAATTGATGAAGGTGTAAAACAAGTACTTGCTTCTCTCAAAGATGAATCTGAAAAAATTACCTCAGAAGAACAATTACAACAAATTGCTACAGTTTCTGCTAATAATGATGAAGAAGTAGGTAAATTAATCTCTAGAGCAATGGAAAAAGTTGGAAGAGAGGGAGTTGTTTATATTGAAGAATCTAAAACAGATGAAACATATCTTGAAGTAGTTGAAGGTTGTCAATTTAGTAGAGGTTATAAATCTCCATATTTTGTAACTAATAATAACACTATGTCAACTTTACTTCAAGACACCTTTGTTTTGTTAGCAAATCATAGATTCACTCAAGTAAAAGAATTACTTCCTATTTTAGAAGGTGTATCACAAAAAGGTAAATCTTTACTAATTGTTGCTGAAGATATTGATGGTGAAGCACTTGCTACACTTATTGTAAATAAAATGAGAGGTACTTTAAAAGTAGCTGCTGTTAAAGCACCTGATTTTGGAGAACGTAGAAAACTTATTTTAGATGATATTGCTGTATTAACAGGTGGAACGGTATTTGATAAAGATAAAGGTATGAAACTTGATAAGTTTAATTGGGAATGGTTTGGTGAAGCAAAAACTGTAACTATAACTAAAGAAAAAACAACAATTGTTGATGGTCAAGGAACTGAAGAAGCAATTACTAAAAGAGCTGAAGAGTTAGAAGATCAGATTCGTAAAGCGGATACTCCTTTTGAAATGGAAAAACTGCAAGAACGTTTATCTAAGTTTGTAGGTGGTGTTGCTCTTGTTCATGTTGGTGGAAGTACTGAAGCTGAAATGAAGGAGAAAAAAGATAGAGTAGATGATGCTCTACATGCTACACAATGTGCTTTAGCAGATGGGATAGTCCCAGGTGGAGGAGTTGCTTTATTGTATGCTCGTAAAAACATTAAATCAGATAAAAATGCAAGTGAAGATTTTAAATATGGTCAAAAAATTGTATTTAATGCTTGCGGTAAACCGTTTGAATATATTTTAACAAATGCCGGATATTCTGAAGCAGATGCTAAAATGATTGAAATGGGGGATTTAAAAAATAAGAAAGGCTTTACAGGATATAACTTAAAAACATGTTCGGTTGTTGATATGAAAAAAGCAGGTATACTTGACCCACATAAAGTAACTAAAAATGCACTTTTAAATGCTGCTTCAATTGCAGGTACAATTTTACTTACAGAATGTACAATTGTAAGTAACCCTGAAGATAATAAAGATGCTCAACCAATGATGGATCCTTCAATGATGATGTAATGCAGACAGAAAACGTAGAATATAACGAACTTATCGCAACACGAGTACCCCCTGGAGATCAGTGGGTGCTTGTGGAAGATAATAAAAAAATCGTTCATAAAACAATAACTGATGCTTTAGAAGCATGGTTTGATCAAAACCAAGAACAAGTTGAGTTTCGTTTAGCACCCCTAGATAGTAAACTTTATGTAATAAGAAGTGAGGAAAAAGAAATTGTTCCTGAACCAACTAAAAGATACAACATTTACGGGGATCCATTATAATTGGTCCCCCTTTTTTATATATTTATAATTATGAAATTAACAGACATTTTAAGAGAAGTAGATGATGAAGGTGGAATGAAACAACTTAAGGTACAATATGACCTTGCCATCCAACCCACTAATATATCAGCTGCTTTAGATGCTTTAGATAACATAGATAACTATGGTATTTATGCTCAAAATCTTCGTAACCCTGAAGTAATTAAAAAAGCATTTGGGCCATCAATTCCAGCACAAAAAACAAGAGCTTCTTGGGAAGATTGGGATTCAAGAACAGATGATGCAAAGGGATTTAAATTAATTGATATTAAAAAGAGATCTCCTGAAGATTATGAAAAAGGGATAGAACAAGCAAAAGAAGGATTTGATAAATGGTATGCTGAAGGAAATGAAGGAGAAATAGAAGATTATTTATATACATTATCTGGAAAAGAACTTCCAAAGGATATAGTAGGTAAATATGGTAAAAATTATTTTCCACTTAAAACACCTGACAATCTTAAAAAATATGCCGGGAGATTAGAACAAGATGTTCATTATATAGTAAAAAATGATAAAATTATTTTCCCATTAGAAAATAGCCCATATAAAACAAAACCATACTTACAGAAAGTAATGAAAACTATAATGGATAATTCAGGTTTAGAATATAACATTATTGATATTGAAAAAAATGATGAAGATGCTCAAATAGCAACTAAACCTAAAAAAGAAGTTACTCCACCACTTTCTGTAACATCCGATACTTTAGATAAAGTTGAAAAATATAAAACCCAATTTAAAAAAGAAATTGGAGAAGTACCAACAGCAAAATATAGTATTCAACCTGTTGATGTTGATGGCGAAAAAAGATATAAATTAGTTGTAACAGGTATTTCACCTGATCAACGACAAAAACTTTTAGTTAAAAAATCTACTCTAAAAGAAGAAATTGAATTTGATCTTGATTTATATCAAATGCAAAAAAGAGCAGGATTATAAGTAAATTTATAAAAAGCTAAAAATGCTTGCTTATCAATAAATGTTTTCGTATAATTAGGTTATAAAAAAAGTTATGAAAGAAAATACTCTATTAGTTGAGAAATACCGCCCTACTGTTTTAGAGAACTATGTAGGGAATGAAAATATAAAACAAACTATTCAAAAGTATCTTGATCAAAACGATATTCAAAACTTTATATTTTATGGTCCTGCTGGAACAGGAAAAACAACATTAGCTAAACTTATAGTTAAAAATTTAGAATGTGATCATCTTTACATCAATGCTAGTGATGAAAATGGAATTGATACAATTAGAGAAAAAGTAAAGGGATTTGCCTCTGCTGCCTCTTGGGGAGGTATAAAGGTTGTAATTCTAGATGAAGCAGATTTCATCACAATCCAAGGACAAGCAGCACTTAGAAACGTAATCGAAACATTTTCCCGTTCAACTCGTTTTATTTTAACGTGTAATTTTATTGAGAGGATAATTGATCCCATACAATCACGTTGTCAAGTACTTAAAATTGTTCCCCCATCAAAAAATGAAATAGCAAACCATCTAACCCAGGTACTTGATAAAGAAGAAACTGAATATGAAGTAGATCATATTAAAACTCTCGTAAACCATTCCTATCCTGATGTTAGAAAAATGTTGAATAACATCCAATTATCTACCAGAGATAATAAACTTGCAATTGATAAATCTATCTTAACTACTAATAATTATATTAAATCTGTTTTAAAAGAGTTAACAACAACTCAAAATTGGATTAATATAAGACAAATTATAGTAGATAGTGGTGTTAAGGATTTTGAAGAATTATATCGTTCTTTATTTGAGCATGCATCAATTTATGCTAAGAATAGAGAAGGATCCATAGCAATAATTTTAAATGAACACCTTTATCAAGCAAATTTCCGAATTGATAAAGAAATTAATATAATGTCGGCATTAGCCAAAATAATAGAAGTAGTAAAATAAATAAAAACGCAAAAAGCAAAAACCCAAAAACAACAAAACATGCAAAACACAGCACAACCCCAACAACCAAACATTGATCTTAAAAACACTACAATTGTTGAAGGATTTAATGGAAGTAAATTATTTGGACAAGCAGTAGTAATCCGCAAAATTTCTAAGTTTGCAGCAGGAACAGATGAGGATATGTTAATGCCTATTCCTGTATTTTATGATTTAGAATCAAAGAAAATTTTACCTGATTCTCTTCCTAAAGAAATTAAAGAGGAATATAAAGACATTACTATTGAATCCTAAGAGTACTAAAAAATCTGGAAAAAAACAGATAGACAATATATGGGGGTGGTTAAATGAAATCACCCTCTATAAGTCACCAGTAGATAGTTTTACAGAAGAATCTTGGGAGTGTTTTAATTCCTATATGATTAATCGTTTTATTTCTATGAATGTTCACTATGTTGAATTAGCGAATTGTGTGCAAACCATACCTTATGATAATAAACAACAAGTTTATAACATTTATAAAGAAATGGTTCCTAAGAAAAAAGTATTTTTAAAATATATAAAAAGTAGTAAAAAATCACCCCAACCCCAACTTATAGAACACCTATGTAAATATTTTCAATGTGGTAAATACACCTCAGCTAGATATTTAGACATTTTAAATAAAAAGGAAACATTAACTATACTCAAAAGTATGGGTATTGATGAAAAAGAACAAAAAAAGTTATTAAAAAAATGACAAAAAATAAAGAGATATTTGGGAAGTTTGATTCCTTAAAAACCCGCACAGTAAAAAAAACAGATTCAATTGTAGACTCCGTTATTGATCAATTTATTGAAAGAGCAAAATTTGGTAAAGAAAAATATAATACAGATTTAGATAGAAATGATTTAAGTATTTTAGATTGGTTAGAACATGCTAAACAAGAACATATGGATGCTATCCTTTATTTAGAAAAAATTGAAAGAATAATAAAGGGTTAATATGTATAATAAAACATAAAAAAATGAATAAAGAATTTACACGAATGCAAAAGTTAGCAGGAGTATCTCTAAATGAAGCCACTCAGATAGAAGCGGATGCTGAAAAATGGTTAGATGGATATTTAAAAGGAACTGTACTAACTAGTAAGGATGATTTTGAAAAATATGGCTCACAAGACGATCCAAAAAAAGTAAAATACATAGTGGATGGTGGATTTAAGACTGGGATGTTAGATGTTAAGTATTCGTATAATAAAGAATCTATTCATATTCCTCTAAAAGATATCCAAGATTTAGCGAAAAAAATGGGGGTTAAGGATAGTAACTATTATCAAGTTGAGGATGCTGTTAAAGATGCTTTAAAGAAAAAAGGTCTTAAACAAAAATTAGAAACAAGCTTTAATAGATCAGGATTAAAAGTAGGTGACTTTAACCATCAATTTTTTCATGACCCAAATCAAAAACAAACAAATGAATCAGAATCTTTAAACGAACACTACATGGTTGGTGGAATCGTTGGAGTTGGAGCAATTAATCAAATCCCATCACGTGAAAAATCTGATTATGAAATGGCTTTTGAGCATTACATAGGTGAAGGATACGATGATGATTCCTATAATAAACTTAAAGAAGTTGAAATTTCTGAAGTTGAAGTTGAAGAAGCTGAACTTGAAGAAGCTGGATTTGGAAAAGGATCATCTGATGGGACTGAAGGATTTGGTGACATGCTTTATAAAGGTATGGATGAAATGTATAAAAAACATGGAAAAGATATGGTTGAAGAAATCATTGAAATGTATAAAAAATCTAAATAATGAATTCAAAGGATATAGTTAAACTAGACGCCTCTCTACTTCTTCGCATACTTGAGTTTGCTAAAGAAGACGTCCAATCAAATGAAGAACTCTATAGAGTAGCAAACAATATAATTGAGTTAAGTAGTGTTGGAGGTGCATTAGGGATGATAGATTTTGAAGCTATATTAGGTGGAGACGAAACATTAGCTGAAAGGAAAATGATGATGGTAAGAGCCGGAATAATAAAATAAACTTTACCCTTATATATATTAAATTAAGCTTGGCCTAGCCAAGCTTTTTTTGTATCTTATAAGTATGCCAAAGAAAAAAATACCCTCTATTTTAAAAGAAATTAGAGAAAAACAGTTACCCGAAATAAATTTTGCTTTTCAAAAGGCAATTTCTTATTCTCAACTATCTATGTTTAGTGAATGCCCTAAGAAATGGTCATTACAATATAGAGAAGGTCATAAACAGTTTACTTCAAGTATCCATACAGTATTTGGAACTGCTTTACATGAAGTTTTACAACATTACCTTACAGTAATGTACGAGAAAAGTATTGTTGAAGCAGATAAAATAAATACTTCTGAAATGTTAGAGGAAACTCTTAGGGAAGAATATAAAAAACAATATAAATCAAACAACAAACAACACTTTTCATCCCCAGAAGAACTAAGAGAATTTTATGAGGATGGAGTTGAAATAATTAGGGAGTTTTCTAAACGTAAAGGCAAATATTTTTCTAAACGTGGTTGGCACTTAGTTGGGTGTGAAATACCTGTTAAAGTTACACCCCACCCTCAAAAACCAAACCTACTATTACAGGGATATTTGGATGTTGTTATGTACCATGAACCAACCCAAACATTTAAAATTATAGATATAAAAACAAGCAAATCAGGTTGGAATAAAACTTTAAAATCTGATGAAAATAAACAACTCCAACTAGTACTGTATAAGAAATTTTTTGCTGAATTGTATAATATTCCTGTTGAAAAAATAGAGGTAGAATTTTTTATAGTAAAACGTAAATTATATAAAAGTGAAGATTTTGTAATTAGGAGAATTCAAACATTTACCCCTCCATCAGGTAAAGTAAAAATGAATAGAGTTCAAAAAACCCTTAATGAATTTATTAATGGAGCCTTTAATAGAGAGGGATACTTAGAAAAAGATCACCAACCAACTCCACATAAGAATTGTCATTGGTGTCCTTTTAATAAAACTCATTTATGTTCTGCGACTTACTAAAATACTCATATATGTATATCCAACAATATTAAAATAAAAGTATATGTCAAAAGACCAACAGTTAACTAGTGTAAAAATAGATAAATCACTATTTGAACAATTTAAAGTAGAATGCATTAAAAGAAAATTCTCATTTCAAAAACTATCTGAAAGAGCAATCCATTTGTATTTAACAGAAGAAGAGTTTAGAAAACAAGTCCATAACCACACTAATTTAAATTTGGAAGATTAAAATAAAAGTTTTACATTTAGAATAAATAATAAAGTTATATGAAAGAAAAATTCGGTCACAACCTTAAGGGATTGAACAAATTAAAACCCCTCCCACCATCCGAAAGAAAAAAAATATTATTAATTTGTGATGATATTAGAGTCCACTCAGGAGTTGGAACTATTGCTCGTGAAATGGTAATTAATACTTGCCACCATTTTAATTGGGTTCAAATAGCAGGTGCTATACAACACCCAGAAAAGGGAAAACGTGTTGATTTATCTCAACATACTAACATTAGTGCTGGAATAAATGATTCTTCAATTATTATCTACCCAACAGAGGGGTATGGTGATGCTAGTTTAGTTAGACAGTTAATTTCTATAGAAAAACCTGATGCTATAATGCTTTTTACAGATCCAAGGCAGTTTACATGGTTATTTCAAATGGAGAATGAGATTAGAAAACAAATCCCAATTACCTATTTAAATATTTGGGATGATTATCCTGCACCTCTTTATAATAAAGCATTCTATGAATCTTGTGATGCACTTTTAGCTATTTCTAAACAAACAAAACTTATAAATGAGTTAGTATTGGGAGATAAAGCTAAAAATAAAGTAATAGAATATGTTCCTCATGGTTTAAATCACCATGATTATTATCCTGTTCACTTAAGTCATTCTCTTAAAAAAGATAAAGAACTTGAAGAATTAGATAAATTTAGATCTCAAGTTTTTCAAGGTAAAGAAAAAGACTTTGTTTTACTTTTTAACTCTAGAAATATTAGAAGAAAAATGATTCCTGATACTATGCTTGCTTTTAAATATTTTTTAGATAAATTACCTAAAGAAAAAGCAGATAAATGTGTTTTTATTCTCCATACAGAAGTTATATCTGAACATGGTACTGATTTAGAAGCTGTTAGAAAAGTATTATTTAAAGATTATCCTGGAGCTATAGTATTTTCTTCAAGTAAATTAGATAATAAACATTTAAATTATCTATATAATATAGCAGATGCCCAAATATTATTAACTTCAAATGAAGGTTGGGGTTTAACTTTAACTGAAGCTATATTAGCAGGAACCCCAATAATAGCTAATGTAACAGGTGGCATGCAAGACCAGATGGGGTTTGAAGATGAGGATGGCAATTGGTACACACCCTCACCAGAAATTCCTTCTAACCATACAGGTAGATATAAAAAGCATGGGGAATGGGCATTCCCAGTATACCCATCTAGTAGATCACTTCAAGGTTCTCCAATAACCCCATACATTTGGGATGATAGATGTAATCCTGAAGATGCTACTGTTCAAATCCAAAAGTTATATGAAATGGGTAGAGAAGAAAGAAAAAAATTAGGTGCTAAAGGACGTGAATGGGCTGTAGAAAAAGTTGGTTTTACAAGTGAAGCTATGGCAGAACGTGTAATTAACACGATAGATGAACTACTTAGTACGTGGACACCACGCGAAAAATATGAGTTAATAAACGTTAACGAAGAAAAAGAAGATGCATTTAATCACGAATTATTATATTAAAAAAAGTTATGAGTAAACCAACATTTGTAATAAGTTGCCCTATAGACACCTACTCAGGATATGGAGCAAGATCTAGAGATATAGTTAAGGCAATAATAGAATTAGATAAATATGAAGTAAAAATTCTATCTCAAAATTGGGGTAATACCCCATTTGGATTTATAAAAAGTAATCCTGAATGGGGATTTCTTTTACCTCATATGCTCCATTCCCCACAACTTCCTGAACAACCTGAAATCTTTGCACAAATAACAGTACCAAATGAATTTCAAAAGATAGGAAAATACAACATTGGGATTACAGCTGGAATTGAAACAACATTAGCTCCTGCTGAATGGGTTGAAGGGTGTGGAAGAATGGATTTAATTTTAGGTTCCTCAAATCACACAATTGATGTTTTAAAAAGTAGTAAATATAATATAGAAGATAAAACAACTAAACAAGTAACAAAAACTCTTACTTGGGATGGAAAAAGTGAAGTTATATTTGAAGGTGCTGATACTG
>TARA_R110001583_G_scaffold76072_1_pt1 | contig 14249 bp, 31 predicted proteins | sample TARA_R110001583 | Tara Oceans TARA_R110001583 (sample SAMEA4398432) | marine metagenome | biome: Polar Biome; feature: [MES] marine water layer (ENVO:01000295) within the mesopelagic zone...; material: water (ENVO:00002006), including particulate matter (ENVO:01000060) such as...... | reverse complement strand
TAAATGTCTAAAAAAGATAAATTCTTAAAGACCTTCAAGAAAAGATACAATGTTGAATTATACAACTTTGTATATGTTTTAAAAGACCTGAATGAAAGTGATGATTACAATACACCTGATTGTCTAGTACATAAATGGGGTATAGTTCCGAAAGATGATGTCACTAAACATGGAAGATATGTTGGACGAGTTAATCTAAACGAAGATACTGATGGTGTAAGTTCAATATATAAACAAACAGATTCAGGTTTCAATAGTCACAGACACGAAATCAACAAAGACACAAGTACTCAAAATCTGATACCAATGGTATTCATAGATAGAGATGATTTTTGTCTTTCGTTCAGATTAGACAATCCATTCATAAGAGAGATGTTTTATGATACTGAATTGGTATTGGGTAAAGATGAGATTAATAATGAGGATTCATTTAATCACAGACACCAAGAACATCTTGAATATCTTGATTACTTCATGAATGGTAATGGTAGTAAGTGGATTGAGATATACTTTGAAAAATGTGATAATGGTAAGAAGAATCTATTACATAGAGAGTATCTGAAAACAAAGGTTAAAGAACTAATGAAAAAATAATTTCATTGTCATGGAAAAGAAGAGTATGTGAGAGTTATGAAATCCTACCTCTGACTCTCACCTACTTCTCTTAAAAATTAATTAAAACACAGGAGAATAATAAATGATGAATAACAATAATAATGACAGAATAAGTAAAGAAGGTATGATGAAAAGAATCGAAGAAACTAAAAAGATGTCGGAGAGATTTACGAGTTGGGATAGTGAAAAAGTGACAAGGTTTTTGATTATGATTAGTTTGTTTAATCCCGATATTATAACTGACTTTGAAGAAACTGAAGATAGTTTTGAAGGAATGAGAGAATTTATGGTGAAAGACATTATGAAGAATCCTTCAAAATGGGGTGTATCAATTCAGGAGAAAAACTAATGAGTAATGATTTGTTTTCAAAACAATGTGAATTAAGTATAGTTTTTAGAAAACACTTAATTGAAATACAGAAAGACAATACTATTCCAATTATAGTAGAAGAAAAAGATATCAATGGTGATGGTATTAAACATCTTGTATGTGATGAGAAAAATAGTATAATGAATTACTTAACGATGAATATAGTTACTGGTAACAATCACCCACTTCCAAATGAACCTGTAGTACAGATTAAGTTTAATATAAATCTTGAGATGAATTACAAAAAGAAAAATGAAATCATGAAAGAGTTTATTACTACACTTGAAAACAATGGTAATCACCCATTTAAAATGATTAGTGATAGTATGATGGTCAGAAGTAAAGTGATTCAACCACAAAGAAAAAAAGAAATCTATTGTGTTGGATTGAAAGAGGATAAGTAATGGAAACTCCAGAGTGTTGTGAATTTTGTGATAATCAAAGATATGAATTAAGAGAAGGTATTCTATTACAAATACACTTGGACTGGAGTCATTTAGGATTGAAATACATCACAGATAAAAGTTTAATACGACACGATTTAGATTCTCATATAAATGACTTGGATGAGGAATATAATGAGGAATGTAATTGTATGAATAGATATGGAACGGATGAATGGTATGAAGATTTAGTTCAGTTCTGTATTGATGATATTACTGAATACTATGAGGATAATAAAGATGATATATAATTGGGAGTTCGTTTAGTTATTGGACGATTGAGTTTGGTAGAGTTTTTATAGGGTGTTTTTTCAGGGGTGACTTTGACATCCTTATACTCCTCTCTACCAAACAAACTCTCAATAATCTGAATGAATACTAATGATTGAGTTATGATTTGTTGAGATTTGAGTGATTTTAAGATTTCTGATAAGTTCAGAAAAACACAGAAAATAGTCATATTGATGTATTAATAGGGTGGTAACGATACTACTAGTGTGTGATATAGTTAAAAAACACTCATATCGATAGACCTATTTAAATCTAAAAATAAATCACTCGTTTTCTCATCCTTACACATATTTATTCATACATATGATAACTGATGAGTATACAAATGGAGGAAATCTATTATGAGTATGTCTCATTTTTTAACAAGAAACGAAGTGATGGATATTATGAGAATAAGTTCTTCAACATTACAAAGATACATGAGTGATGGACTACCCTACTTCAAATTTAGAGGTAGAGTATTATTCAACAAAGATAAGGTTGAAGGATTTTTAACAGAGTATTCACACGAATAGTCACATTATCTCCCTTGTAATCCTAACAAGAGTGTAGAGGGATAGACATCGGATTGTAGTTCTTCAAAATAGTAGAATGAGATTTCTCCGGTAGTGACGAAAATGTCTTTTGATATAAAATTGATATGGAGATTAAAACACTGGTCAATGGAAATTCAATAGATAATACGGAGGTATCGAAAGATATTCTTTTTCTGAAGAAACCAATTATTTCATTCAGTTGGGTTAGTTGTATACTGAATTAGTATAAACAATCACACATTAGTTTTAAGTACTTATCTGAAAGTAAATGAAAACAATGAGTGTAGAAGTTTGTGAGGATTTCATCCTCAATTCAGATTCATTCGAATCTGAATGACCTTGTTTAATACTATAGTACTGAAATAATTACAAACAATGACATCATTAGAAGTCATTAAAAACAATATTTATAGAAGAGAAAACATTACATCATTTTTGAATGATGTTACATTAAAAGATAAAGAGGTTAGTAATGAATACAGAAATTGATAACGATAAAATTGTATCTAGAATTACACAATGTGATGACAAGTTAGATTCAATCTTTAATAATAGGTTAGAATTATTTACGAAACTTAATGTAAGTGATTTAGATAATCAGAAACATATAGTTGACTTAATACACAATGTAATACACGAAAGAGATATATCATTGTATAAGACATCTAAACAATTAGAGAAGTCATTCACACCAGAGTTAAAAGAGATGTTAAATGAAAAATTCAAAGAGTAAGATAAAGATGGACATTCCAGAGTCACCATTTGATTTAGAAGTTGAAGATGAAATAATAACAGATGATGAGTACGAAGGATTTGATGACCCTGATGAACGATTAACTGATGAAGAGATAGATATGTTAATCAATTATCAGTTTGATTCTTTAGGTTGGAAGAAAGAACAAAGATTTGATGACTTGATGAAAGAAGGTTACCCTCACACACAAAGAGGTTTCTATTGTTATGTAATCTCTCACATGACAGATGAACAATTAAAACCATACATTGAAAAATATGTAGATTGGTTAGAGAGAATGAACTACAAAAAAGAATTAGATAAGTTACCTAGTGAAATCAAACAAGATGACTTGGTAATGGATTTAAGAAAGAAACAAATTGAAGACAATGGTAAACAATTAGGTACACAGATTGGTACTGATTTGATTTCATTGTTTAATAAGATTGATAATGAAAAAAACTAACTACACAAAATACTCTGAACGATTATGGGAACAAGAATACACAGATAAAGAGATATCAGATATTCTAAAAACAAAAAGAGAATCTGGTAAAACTAGTGGAATGTGGAAATATGTTGGTATTCCATATCTTGTTAAAACTGGTAAACATGATGAACTATACGATTGGGAAAAACAATGGTTTAACAATGGTATTGGTATCAGATGGGATAAGAACGGAAATCGTATTAACAGGTAATTATCTCGTTTCAGAATAATCCTTATATATATAGATATAGACAGACATATGTAGTTATATGTCTTCCTATATGATTAATCTATTAGGGAGGGTGATATATATTATTTTGGTCACCACCATCTTTTATCATATGAAGATTTAATGTCATCCTCCCTTATTCATCAAACTTACTTTGTATAATATACTATGTAACTCTTACTATGTAATTATTACATTGTAATTCTTACATTGTAAAAACGACAATCCAAGATTTCAGAAAGTGACACATTATGTGTGTGTCTGTCATTTTCTCTAACTTATAGTGTATGATACTAAACACTAGTAGTTAGAGATTTGAGGACTATAGGTTAGAGTGAAACACTACAAGTTACTGATAAGATGAATGAACTTTGTTCCACAACCTAGTAGAAATTAGTGTGGGATAATTATGATTAGTTTTCATTTTACCGAATGTCATAGTTCCCTTATAGAAAGTATTTCTAACAATCCTTCTGATATGAATACGATGAAATCTATTACCATTAAATGTGTATCCTCTATCATTCAGATATTTAGTAATCTTTCTAGTTCTAATATGACTATCTAAATCAATCCACTTATTCCAAAGTTTGAAAACAAGTTTAACAATTTTAGAGTTATTCTCATCAACAACAATATCACCACTAACTTTTTTGTATCCGAAACACGGACTTGAACAAACAAGTTTCTTATCATTCATGAATCTGTGTCTCTTCCCTCTTACCAATCTTTGAGTGATTGTAGATTTCTCCATTTCAGACATAGATAGAAGAATATTCATAAAGAACTTACCACTAATTGAAGAGGTATCGATTTGTTCTTGAGTAGATATTATTTTACAACCATGTTCCATCAAGTCACCTATGAAGTTGATACCACCTCTGAAACTTCTCATCAACCTATCTATCTTATAGACAACAATAGTATCACACTCCCCACTCTTTACTTTATTCATCAGATAGTTTAATCCATCCCTATCTTCAGTAGTACCAGTGTATACTTCTTCGATGATTTCTTGTAATTCTAAATCATATAAATCACAATACTTTGTGATTGTATCCTTCTGATGTTCTAATGATGTATTATCACTTTGACCTACAGATGATACCCTAACTATTGAATATACTTTAGACATATAACTTACCCTCCAATTTATCCTTAATAATTTTAATTAAACTCTTTCTCATACTCTGATAGAATTTCATAGTTTCTTTATCACCAATCTTTCTGAAGTGTTCTATCATGTAATCCAATTCTTCTAAATTCATTAGTTACCACCCTCTTTAACTTGTTTAAAATAACCTTCAAGTATTATACCCATATCAGATTCTGTTATTTCTTTTTGGGTTATCTTACCAATTTCAAAACAAACATTCTGAAACCATTCTAAATAAAACTTCTTATTAGAATCATTATCGAAGTATTTAAATATTTCGTGTTTATTCATTTATTCATCCTCCAATTCATTACTATTAGTCATACTCCAAATCTCATTATCAGTAAGTACATCACGATATACTTTCAGAAGATTATTGTAGTCACATAATTGTTTATGAGTTAAATAACCTTCATCAATTTCATTCCAATAATCGTGAATATCACTCCATTGATTAGTCCAACCATTGAACTCTATTTCAGGTTTAGGTTCTTCATAATTCTTATCATATAATTTCTTAAAACAACCCATTATTTACCTCCCTTAATATCATACTATAATTTAAAAAATGTATTACTAATTTCCTATTGTTTTTTAGTAATACATTTAATAATTTATCCTCCTGAAAGTGTAACACTATAAAGTGTTGAGTGAGTATGTTTTTTGAAAAGTTATCCCTAGTAATTGAATTACTCAAATTGATGGATTCCTTAAAGTGTATTATATTGTAGTAGAGATGATAATGATAAACAAAATAAGGAAATAATAATGAGTAAAAAAACAGAGAATATTGTGTTAACAATGAATCAAATACCTGAAACGAATGAAGTAGTTATTACTAATCCGAATATGTTACCTGAACATAGTACTGAAGGTTCTATTATAGTGACAAAGAAGTCATATAAGAAATTGTTGAAAGAAACTAGAAGAGGTGGTATTGGTTGTTTGGGTGATAAGTTTGGAAGACCTACACAAGTAGTAAGAACTAAAGGTAAGAAAATGATTGAAGTAGAAACTGACAGAGAGATTTATTGTGTTACAGATTATGAACATATGTACGATAAATCTAAAGGACTTGAATATGGTGACAATTGGGTTGGAAGATTTTTAGAAAAGAAAACTGGTGAAGGTTCATCACTAACTCAATCAATCAATGAAGTTGATAAAGTACTTTCTACTATACCTCCCCACACTATGTTGGAATTTAATACGGAGGAAAAGTAATGAGTCACGAGATTGTTAACAATTATCCAACTATTTCATTAGAACGAATGATAGAGATTGGTGAAGAAGGAATAGATGTTATTCGTCATGATATAAAACTATATACTGAACTTGAAAAACAATATAGACACGAATATGAAAGTGGTATATGGGAAACAAGTGAAGAAGAATATCAAGATTATCAAAATATCAATAGTGAAATGTTAATGGTGAGTGAAAATCAATTATCAAATGTTGAGGGAAAACTTGAATTATTAAAAGAAGGAGTTAAGTAATGAAATTGACACAAGAACAAACTTTAAGAATACACCATGTCATTAGAAATGGAATTGATGAGAACTCACACCTTCTTGGTTGTGATTTGAAAAGATGTGAAGTGGTTATAAATATTCAAAACAAAGTATATGATATAATTAAAGGAGTTAAATAATGGAAGGAAGAGATTGTAAAACTAGTGAAGACATGTATGGTGTCATTGAACAGATTAAAGAGGGTTATACATTAGATTTTGTAAAAGATGATACACCTGATAGAATAATTGGATTTATGAATGAATGTCAAAGAGAGATAAATGATTATTGTTATGACAGAAAAGATAGAGTGGTTAATTATTTCATCAGTACTATAAAAGAGTTATTAGAAGAAAGTTCATCTCATCAAAGGAGGTTAAGAAATGAATAAAGAAGATAAAATACCAGTAATGTATATCCCTCAACATAGAACGAGACAATTGTTTCCTGATAATGATGTGGAATTGATAACTCTATTGATTTCAGAAATGAGTGATGAGTGGGTTAATGAGACGATTTTTAATTACAATGATTCAATCATGTGGGAGTTAAGTAAACACAAACATTCATTAACTATCAAGATAGATAAAATTGAAAGAGATAAAAAAAGATATAAACATTTCAAGGAAGAGAGGTTAAGTCGTGAAGGAAAATAATATTAAAGTATTTACAGATGGAAGTTTGTTACAAGGTTCTAAACATATTAGTGATGGGAAGTTAGAAGATTTGATTCGATACATTAACTCTTCATTGTCAACTCAATGGTCTAGAGGAAATCGTGTATTTCCTACACCTACAAATGAAGATGTTGTGAAAGTATGTTCAGATGTAATTGACATAATCAACCCTCTATCTTATGTAAAAATTCATACTGGTGGTAAAGAATATATTTTTGAGAGTGAAAGTGAAATGTATGATTGGTATGTAAGAATTAAGAGGTTGACACCATCACTTGATATGAAAACATTCTTTGAGATTATACATCAACCAAACTTCAGTATTGAAGGTTATGAGATATCAAAACAAATCTCAATTGAGGATGAGAAAAACACTAACAAAGAAGATTTGAAAAAGAAGTACGAACAATATATGTCAGATAAATGATACAGGTTATCCCTAGTAATTTGTATACTTGAATATGGGGTTAACCAATATCTTCTTATATTAGTATAGTGATGATAACTGATAACAATAAGGAGATATAATGAATGAATTAGATGAACAAACTATTAAAGAACTTGATGAGTCGTTTGATGAGATATATGATATTAATAAACATCAGATAGATGAATTATATGATGAATTAGATGATAAAGAAATTACTGATGAGTTGATGATGATTCTTACTTGTCAGTATTATTTTAAAGAAACTGAATGTCTAGGTTTTCAAACAATATAAAGGTTAATTAAGATGAGTAAAAAAGAAACACTTCACATCTATGTCAGAACGAGTACTGATGGTCAAGATGTAAAAAGACAAATTGATATGGGTAAGAAATTCTCTGAAGACATGAACATGAATCATAAGATTTGGAATGATGAAGGTAAAAGTGGATTGAAGAGTTTCGAGGATACTCGTGAACAATTAGTCGAACTTCTTTGGGAAGTAGATTTGGGTGTAGTGAAACATATGTGGGTTGAAGATTACACTCGTTTAACAAGATTGATTGAAGACCAAATGAAAATCGATAGATTGATTATAGAGAATGACTTATCAATATATGAAGGACTTTCAGGTAATCAACCTTACGAACCTACTAATACGATGAAGAGAATGTATCAGATGATGAAGACAATGATGGGTTCTGAACAAAAGAAGGATGAGATTAAAAAGTCAATCGATAGAAAATTACAAAAGTTTAAAGATGGATTCTATGTTAGAGGGAATATCAGTTTTGGATTTAACAAAGTTGATGGTTATCTAGAAGAAAATGAAGATGAATCAAAATGGGTTAAGAAAATGTTTCATTGGTATGGAGTTGACAAACTTTCAATTCCACAAGTATCTAATAAATTGAAAATGTATGGAGTCAAAACTAAACGAGGTAATGATTGGGGTTGGGAAAGTGTTAGAGTATGTTTGAAAAACAGAGAGTATATTGGTGTGACAACATATACTGATAGAACGAAAGACCCTCACAAAAAAGATAAGAAAAGATATCCATATCCTGATGAATCAAGATGGGAAGTTTGGACGAATGATAATCTTCCGAGAATTGTTAGTGATGAATTATTTGAGAAATGTCAAAAACAATTAACACAGAATAAACCTCAACCCACAAAACACGATTACTTTCTACATGGTAAAGTTAAATGTTCGTGTGGTAATGATTGGGGTGGAAGGACTACTAGTAGAAAAGGAACAAAATATAAAGATTCATCTTATTACATGTGTCAAAACTCAAGTAGAAAATATTACAAAACTAATCCTAGTAGAAAGAATCTATACAAGAAAGATATCTGTAATAAACCTAAAAGAATTACAACAGAGAAACTTGATAGTTGGGTATGGGATTCATTCATAGAAACTCTGAAGAACTCTACTTTCATTAAAGAGAGAGTTAAGATTGATTTATTAGGTACAAAGTACGACACTCAATCATCACGAAAGAAGGTGAATAAGGAATTTAAAGACATCAATAAAGAAGTAAAATCACTTGAGAAGAGTAGAGTGAACCTATTGAAAGAAAAGTACCTCTATTCCCTATCTGATTCAGAGTTCAAAGATATTGACTCTTCCATTCTACAGAAGTTAACAGAATTAAAAACTGATTTAGAGAAAGTCAAAAAGAAAGAATCACTATTAGATAAACGAGGTGAGTGGATTGATTGGATTGGTGAACATCATAAAGGTGTAAATGAATATGAGAAACTTACTGATGTAAAGAAGAGAAGAAAAGTACTAGACATTTATGTGGATAAAGTAAAAGTACACTATGACAAAGAAAGAGACCAACACGATATTCAGATTTACTTTAGATATCCTATTGTCAATGACAAACTTGAATATACTAGGGATAACAATAGTAAATTGAAATGGGATAGATGGGGAAATTCTTACAAAATAAAAAAGGGAGACAAAGTTGTCTCCCTTTCTGATATTAATAAAGTAAATCCTTGTGTCACATCTTTCTACTCAACGGTTACGGACTTGAAAGATTTAACACAAAGATATTTTATCACATTCATATATCGTTACAAGTCCTCTGATTTTGTTTATAGAAAAAAGTTGTCTAGACAACATAAGAAATTACACAATTTAATTTGGAATCTCAAATCAGAAGGTTTGGGTTATAGAAAGATTTCTAAATATCTGAACGAGAAGAATATCAAGAGTCACACAGGAGTTAATTTCTATCCTTCACTTGTATCTGTCGTGTATAAAAAGATAGAGAAAAAGAAGAGATTAGAGGGTTATAGGACTATTACTGAATACAATGACTTCGATATCAAGATGTACTAAATCTCATCTTGAAAAGGTTTTTCACTTTTGATTTTTGTTTTTAAATAGTGACTCTTACCGATGAATATTTTGATGTCAAAAAATCTACTATAAGAGAATTATTCAAACTTATTCAGTACAACATTTGAAATGAAGTGTTCCATACAAATCTGTTTCAATTCTGTCTTTGATTTCTTCTCTGACATTTTACCAATTAGAAATCTGTATGACTTCTTCTTACTACCATACTCATCTGAATACCAATACACTTGACCATATATGTATTTCTTATCTCTACCCTGATTCATTAGTATCTGTGGTTTAATAGATTCTAATTCTTTGATGTAGTTGATGTGATTATCTATGGTAGTCAAATCTGTCTTCAGTTTAGAATATTTATCATACACATTCTTTCTGACTTTTGACAATTTATTCAGTTTGTTTATGAGTTGTTTTGGTAGAGTCATCGTATTACTAATTTAGTTACAAATATGTAGTATTACAAAATCAAACGATTTAGAGTAATTTCACGACCATTGAGTGAATTGTTGTACGATTAAAGAAACTATCAGGAAACACTAATTTTAGTGATAATATCTATACTCTGTGTGTTCATTAGTATTCAGTTATAGTTTTTCAATCTCACGATACCAATCAGTATCATTCAATTTACTACCATACCGAAGTTTAATCTGTTTAATCTCATCTTCAGTAAACTCTACATCATTAGATGTAATATAACCAGTATCAGTTAGTCGATGAGTACCAGTCATATTTTTAGTTCTGATTCTGTAACCAAGTGTTCTACGAGTTTGAAGTTTATTTACTATATAACTTCTGACTCTTGGTTTACTTACTATTCGAAGTAATCTCATTAGTGTAGTATTCTGTTTAAATTCATCCCATGAGATATCTTTTAGTTTATCAGATAGTTTTCGTTTAGGGAAACCTTCATTCTCATTTTCAATGTTCATATTAAACTCATCAATAACATCAGATATACTACAGACACTCACTTCTCTCTGTCCTTTCTTACCATCAGTTCCTCCATCCCACCAAAATCTACATTTGATGTAATAACTATTCTTCTGTCTCTTATGAACGAAAGACATAGAATGAGATACTTCAGAGAAACCTTTCTTGATGTCTTCATGTATTCTTTTAATACTTGTTCGAAGATTCTTAATGTTTTTTCTAGTTGATTCAAGTACTTCAATCTCATCCATCAATTCAGTCATAAGTTTTCTTTCATATCGTTTCAGTTTATCGAACAAACTTTCTTTCTTGGATTGTGAGATTGGAATATTTCTAAACAGATTCTTACTCTTGATGTCAGTTAAATCTAAACCATCAGTTTCTTTCCTCTGTTTCATCATTTCATCGTAAACCTTCTGTTGTCTTTGTCCCATTTTAGAGAACTTCGATGGTCTCGATACCATTTGTTTTCCTAATTCTGATTTCATTTTAAACTCCCTGAATTTGATTGTGAAATATAAACCAAATAACAGGTTATCCCTAGTAATTAGTTAGTTGAAATATGGGATACGAAAAAAAGTGTGTATCTTATAGTAGTGATGGAAATGACAAGAAATATAAGAGTTAATGATTTGAAGTTTTATGAACAGAGTTTAATAAAGTTATCCCTAGTAATTGATGTGTTCAGATATGAGGGATTTCAAAAAGGTCTTATATTGAAGTGTAAGGTTAATGATAATAAAAACAAGGAGATATAATGGGACAAAACTGGAACTATAATGAGAGAAATTTTATAGACATGGATATGACAAATAGAAATGACATTTTAGAAATACAAAACATCAGTTGGGATAAAATTGATTTCGAAGTAGAAAAGTTTATTGAGACACAAGAAAGACCATTAAAAATTGTAACTGGTAGTGGTTCAAAAATTAAAAATAAGATTCTAAATGTATTAGATAGTTCTGATACAAAATTCAACAACAACAAAGAGGAGATTTTAATCTATGGATAATATAATGAAAGACACAATAAACAACTATCTTGACAATGTTACTGATGAACAACATTCAAGTATGGTTGAAAGTGTTGGAGGTTCTTTTAGTGATTATGAAAAAAGAGAACACACTAAAAATGTATTTAATTCTCTTAATGGAAAGATAAAGACACCAAAACTAACTAAATCAAATTTTGAAAATATGTTTCCGTTAATGGGACGAATGGGAGATGATGATTGGTATAATTTGAAATTGATAATTACTTCAGTTGGTGAGAAAACCTACATCAGAAGTTTAACAAAGTTCTATAAAGGTAAATATGGAGTTACACCAAGAACAAATTTTATGGAGGTGAAATAAATGAATAAAGATTTTCAACACAATGAAGGATTGACAATTTCTGAAGATGGTAGAGGTGATGGTGAGTATTTATTGGATGTCTACAATTGGGATAAGATGAAACATGGAGAGACATTCAGTTTCGTTAAAATTACAAATATGAACTACGACACCGATAATTACATTCATAATCATGACTTTCATTTAGATGTAGAAACTGATGGATTAGATATCGATATACGAATTGATGATGAAGGTTTAGTTAAAGAATGGATTGGAATTGTTCTTCATGGTAGTGAGGGTGTTAAAAAAGAACTACTAAAGAGTTATGTAGAAAGATATGGTGGTGGTATTGAAAGTATCAATGAGAGTATCAGTATGTCTAGTAGAATGGATGTATTGGATTTTGATTTCGAAGTTCTATCACTTGAAGAATCATTCAAGTTATTTCCAAAGTTTATAAAAGTTATCCCTAGTAATTGAGTTACTGAAATTGATGGATTCTAAAAAGAGTATTATATTGTAGTAGAGATGATAATGAAGAAAAACAAAGGACGAGAAATGATAGAAAATATGAGTTTTGAACTAGATGATTTAGATGTGAGAATGATTAAAGATTTGGATTCCAAATACATCATTGACAAAACATCAGATACACCATGTAATGAAAGATACAGAATACTTCAAACAATTATGAGGGTAGACAGATGAGTTTAGATTTACACGGAATCAGACATGATGATGTAGATAGAGTTGTAGAGAATTATGTTCTGATGAATAATACCCCACTAACAATAATAACAGGTTTATCTAATCACATGAGAAGATTAGTTAAAAAAGTACTGAACAGACACGACTTCATTTATGAAGTACCTGTTCATAACAACGGAATGATAAAAGTAATAGGAGACAAATAATATGAATCATAAGGACTTACAACAACTAGTTGATAAGATTGAAATAGATAGTATGTGTCGTGATGAAGTGTTTTACGATACTGGAAAAGGTGTGACTGAAAGAAATACAAAATTCTTTAAACACATCAAAACATTACAACGATACTTTGATTACTACTTGTGTGAAGAAAAAAGAATCATGGAAAGATGTGATGAGAGTGAAATTGATGAAAAAGAAGATTGTCCATTTACAGGTATGATTAAAAATGTAAATGATAATCAGAGACAAGAGTCATCTGTGGAGGAAGAATAATGATAGATGTAAAATTAAAACTCTCTCATCATGACCTTGAAAGAATACTTCAAACAACTGGAGATACTTTTGAATCAATACACGATGTCAAAGGTGAATTGGAAAGTTTATTAAAAGATGACTTTAGTTCTGATGGTTTAAGAAAAGGTTTTGTTGATGGTATCATCGGATTCTATCAAGAGAATTATTACATCAGAGATGAAAGTGAAATTGACATTTTGGACATTAAAGATATTCATTGGTGGTTTCGAAAGTTCATTAATTCAAAATTATTACATGAAGTATTTCAATCTAAACTTGAGAGAGATGATTTCAAAAGAATGGAAGACAAATTATACATTTATCTAATGAGTAGACACGATGAACTAATGAGAAAAAATGAAGTCGATAGAGGTAAAAAAATAGATGAAATAGATAACATGTACGAGAAGAGAAACCAAATACTAACAACAACAAACAACGAGGAAACAGATGAGTAAAAAAAATACAGATTCATCAGTCGAGATTGAAGTTCAACTTACTATGACTGAAGAATATAATACGGATATGAAAGTAACACGAGAAAGTGTTATTGAGAAAATAGAAAACCTAAATGAAAATGGATACATAAGTAACTATGAGGATTGGGAACTAACTGATAAAATGTGGGAAGTAGTAACTAATGATGATGAATTGTACAAGTACAGAACACATCAAATAGATTATTATGTACAGAATCCTACACCAGACAACTTTTGGGAAGTAGAAGAAGAAGTTATAAATGAAATAGTAGATAACCTCAAATACAAACATCCAAATGATGACCAATATATACTACTTACAGAGAGTAAACTTCTTTCAGTTCTGGGTGTAGAGGAGGAAAAGTAAATGTCTAAAAAAGATAAATTCTTAAAGACCTTCAAGAAAAGA
>TARA_R110001583_G_scaffold176620_1_pt1 | contig 14252 bp, 12 predicted proteins | sample TARA_R110001583 | Tara Oceans TARA_R110001583 (sample SAMEA4398432) | marine metagenome | biome: Polar Biome; feature: [MES] marine water layer (ENVO:01000295) within the mesopelagic zone...; material: water (ENVO:00002006), including particulate matter (ENVO:01000060) such... | reverse complement strand
TCAAAAGAAAATTCAATTATTGGTTGAAGCAATTAATGAATATGTGATTTCTAAAGATTTAGATGTTGAAGTTCGTTTTGATATTGTTGCTATTCTTAAAAACCAACAAGCATTCAAAATAGAACATTTAGAAGATGCATTTTTATATTTTTAGTTTTCAAAAAACGATTTTACATCTTTAAAAAATTCAGGTTTTGCAATAATTCTTTTATTGGCATCTAAAATAAAATACGTAGGCGTGCTTACAATATTATAATTTTTAGTAATAGGATTATCCCATTTTCCTAAGCCTAAAATATTGGTCCACTTTTCAAATTTTTGAGTATGATGATTAAACCCTAATTCATCCTTTTCCATTGCAAAGGCAATTACTTTTATAGTTGGATTGTCTTTTGTTAATTCATACAATTGAGGAACTTCAACTAAACAATGTGAACAACCTGTGCTCCAAAAAACAACAATATAATTATTTGCGCTATCTAAATTTGATAATTTTTTTGAAATTCCATTTTCTTCCCAAATAATTTCAGGTGCTTGCTTGCCAATTGCTAATTTAATTCTCTCTTTAAGATCTGTAATAACCTCATTATTTTTATAGGCTTCGGGTAATTTATTGTAGTGGTTTTTTATAACATAATCAATCAAAGCAACATCTTCAACTTGCGCAAATGTGTACAGCAATGTTATTAAAAGTTCACTTTTTAATGACTGGTTTTCAATTTTATTAAAAACTTCGTTTACCGAATTTTTTAATAAACCAATTTGAACCTGCCTATCACTTGACCTATTCATATAGAATATATACTCTATTATTTTTTCACTATAAAAAATGGAACTTCGTAAAACCTCATCCTCAAAATTCACAAAATCAAAAAAGTGTTTCTTTTCACTATTCAAGTATTGTTGAGGTGAAGAAAACAACGTATTAGCATAATATTTTTTAGTTGCTTTAATAAAATGATTCGCTAATTTGTTCTCAGTTTGTTTCTCATATAAATTTTGAAAATTGTTAAAGTTCTTCAAATAAGTTTCATACACTTTTGAAGCTTTCTCTTTTTTAGCAAAGTCGTTCAATTTAAAATATGTAAGTTGAAGTGAATCTAACTTTTGTTTAAAACTATCAAACTCATCTTGGTATTTTTGATAAATTATATTTTCTTCCGATTTTAAAAACACCAAGCTTTCAATAGGGTTTTCCGGATTAAAACTAAGTTCTATATTTTCTTTATTGTATAAAAAATCAAAAGTACCATTTCCATTTTGGCTAAACATTATCCTATACATTCCTTTGGTCGCATTTTCAGGAAATGCAACTGAAAACTTTCCATTTGTAATGGTTTCATTTTTAATATATAATTGTTTTGCTCCTTTTAATTGATATAAAACAACCCACTCATAATTTTGTTGAGGATTTAAACTTCCTGTCACAAAATTCTGACTATTAACGCTTAACGAAATTAAAACCAGTAATAATAGAATTTTTTTTTGCATAGTTGCTTTTTTATATAAGATTCAATAATCACACCAAATATAATATTTTATTAATTCAGATAAAACCAATGTGTTCAAAATACTTAAATAACTTCTAATTCTTTAAAATACAACACAATAGCTTCTTTAATAAGTACAGTTTGCTCACCAGATTTTAACGCCGGTAATTCTTCTAGGGTTTTATAATGAGGCCATCCATCAGCATCAAAAAAGTCAAATTCGTAATAACCAAAAGGCTCTAACAATCTGCAAATTGCAATGTGCATTAAGTTTACCTTATCATCCTTTTTATATTCTACAGCTCCTTTTCCTAGTTCCTGTACACCTATTAAATAAATAATAGCATCTAAATTAAGTTGTTCTCCTTCTCCAAATTTAATTGCTAAAATATTGAGTAACTGCTCATAATCTTCTTTTAGTTTTTGATCTCTTGCCATTTGTAATTTCTAGTTAGTGTGCAAATATACAAATCGATTCATGTATATTTACAAAAAATTTTATATGAATACTTTTGATATTATTATTACTGCGTTTTTAATATTTGGACTTATTAGAGGTTTACTAAAAGGTTTCTTTGTTGAAGTGGCTTCATTAGTTGCATTAATTGCTGGTGTTTATGGTGCTATTCATTTTTCATACTTTATTGGCAACCTTTTGGTTAATTACGTTTCTTGGGAAGAAAGGTATATAACCATTGTCTCTTTTGCTATTACTTTTGGTATTATTGTTTTAGTTGTTGGATTATTGGGTAAAATGTTTACAAAAATGGCTGATTTTGCTTCGTTAGGTTTACTAAATAAACTATTTGGAGGTCTTTTTGGCGCACTTAAAATTGGTCTTATTTTAAGTGTTATTTTATTAATATTTACAAAGCTTAACAATACAATTCCTTTTATTTCTGCTGAACAAAAAGAAGATGCAGTTTTATACGAACCTGTTAAAAATTTAGCGCCACTTCTTTTTCCTAATTTTTTAAAAGTTGTTGAAAACGAGGCAGACAAAGCTCTTTCAGAATAAATAATCTATAAATTTTACTGTTTTATTGTTAGGAAATCTACAATTTAACGTCAGAATAATAACAATTTTTTACTACTATGAAATTTAAAACTTCTCTTACTTTAATTTTTTCCTTATCAATACTGCTTTTTAGTAGTTGCACTTCAAAAGAAACTGGTAATTTTAGTATTTCAGGAAAAATAACTGGTTTAAACAACAACTATATTCTACTTTCAAAAGTTGATGATATTCAAAAAAATACCAACACAATTGTTGATTCTTTAAAGGTTAATAACAAAGGAGAATTTAATTCCGTTTATTTTTTAGAACCAAATATTTACAATTTAACTTTTGATTCAAAAACAATTCAAATTGCTGTAGATAAAGGTCAAAATATTGTAATTAATGGAAATACCATTGAAGATCTAAAAGTTAAAGGTTCTATTGATACGCAACTGCTTTATGACTATGAAGCTTTCAGAAAAGAATCTTTAAACCGATTGGTGAATACTGTTAGAAATGAAATTAGAGAGCTTAAGAAGACAGAAATAAACGAACTAAAAATAGCTGAATTAAGAGAGGTTGAAGTTGAAAATTATGAAAAACATTTAAACGAATTAATAGATTTTGTTAAAAACAACATGGGCACATCAATAGCTATTTATCATAGTTCAACACGATGGAATACGGGTGAAAATTTACCTTTTTTACAATTATTAGTTTCTAATTTTGAAGAAAAACATCCAACTATAGAAATTACAAATAAACTAAAAAACAAACTTCATATACTTGAAAAAACCAATGTTGCTAGCATTGTTTCAAATATTGAAATGCCTAATAAAAACACTGATCTAATTTCATTAAATACCATAAAAGGCACTTACACATTAGTTAATTTTTGGGCAAGCTGGTGCCCACCGTGTAGAGCTGAAAGTGTATTGTTAAATGAGTTGTACAACTCTTTTCATTCAAAAGGGTTTGAAATTTATGGAATTTCGTTAGATTCTAAACGTGAAAATTGGTTAAAGGCTATTGAAAAAGATAAACGAGTTTGGCCTGAAGTTTCAACTGTTGAAGGTTTTAATACACCTGTTTCAATTGAATATGGAATTACGGCGTTACCTTTAAATTTTTTAATTGATTCAACGGGCAAAATTATTGCAGTAAATATTCATGGAACCACTTTAAAGGAAAAAATAACGGAGCTATTATCTAATTAAATCTCTTTTAAATCATCGGCATAAATCCAGCCAATTTTACCATCTGCAATTTTAATTTTTTGCCAATTTTCAAGTTCATCTAAAATTACAACTTTTGTACCTTCATGAAGTTCAAAAACCACCTCACTTCTTGTTGATGGCGCATTTTTTATTTCAACTTTATCCACAAAAATAATAGCTGTTCTATTTTTTTGAACTGTTTTATAATTATGAAAAGCAAAAAATACACTTATAGCCATAACTAAAGCCGCTAAAATGGATGTATTAAAGTAAAACAACTTCTTTCTTGAAGAAGTAGAGAAATGATATAATAAAAATAATATAGAAGCTAAAAACGATGCTAAAACAGCAATAATAGCCCAAGTATCAAATGGTAGCTTTTGAATTACATTTGAAGAAAAACGTTGTAAAAAAGTTTGTGGTAATTCTTCAATTACATCAATAGTCATACGTTTTGCAAAAGCTAAATTAAAAGAAGCATCCTCATGAGTTGGATTGACTTTTAATGCTTTTTCATAATAATATATTGAAGGAGCAACTTTATTCAATTTGTAATAACAGTTCCCTAAATTAAAAAATAAATCCCCTGATTTTAATCCTTCCTTTTCAATAGATGTATACAATTCAATTGCTTTTGTATATTCTCCATTTTTATACAAATTATTTGCTTTTGAAAATAATTCATTAGAAGTTTGAGAAGCTACAATCAAACTAAAAAGTAGTGCTATGCTAAAAAATATTTTCTTCATATTACAAATATTTATCAACTTTGGTTATTACATTTTTTGCTTTTTCAAACTCTTGCTTCATCATAACATTTGTTGTTGGTGTATACCTTGCAAAATCACAGTCGTTTAACACTTCCATAAATGCTACAATTGTTGAAGTTTCAACTCCTTTACTTTTTAATATTTCTGAAATCTTTTCTTTTGAAATATCGGATGTTTCTATATGAAGTTTAGCTTTCAAAAAGTTATGCAGCGCTTTTTCTAGGGCAACGTAAAATGCCTCCTGATTTCCTAATTGTTTTTTAGCTTCGGATAAATATTTTCGAGCTAATTTATCAGCTTTTCTAATTTTATTTCCAAATACATCTCCAGCTCTTTTGGCTTGTTTTCTGCCAATTATAATTCCTATAGGAATGGCTAAAAATGGTAATAACAACAATAAATAAAACTTTGTTGAATTTAAAAAATCCTTTTCAACTCTTGGCTTAAATGATGCGTTTAATGCTATAAATCTAAAATTATTATCATTAGAAACTACATATTGTTTTTGTGTAGTATCGTTGTTAATAATAGCAGATGGTAATTCTTTCCCCTCTGTAACTTCAACAATAATAGCATCAGAATTTATAGTGTTGTATTTTTTTTCTTTTGGATTAAAATATGAAAAAGAAACTTCTGGTATTTTGTATTTCCCTTTATATTGTGGAACTACGGTGTATGAATCTGAAATACTTCCTCTCATGCCACTTAATGAAGTTTCCACTTGTTCTTTATGCTCTGGAGTATACACTTCTAATTCAACTGGTGTGGTGATTTTAGGAAGTTCAAATAATTTTAGATTCCCTTTTCCTGAAATTTCCACTTTAATTTGAGCAGCATCATTTGCTTTTAACGTATTTTTATTTGCTACCACTTTAAAATCGAATTCCCCAACAGCTCCAGAAAAATCAATTGGTTTTCCTTTTTCAGGAAGTGCCTTTACTTTAACTTGTTTTTCAGCAGATTTAGTTGAAAAATTGATATTTCTAGTAATCATATTCCCAAAAAAATCTCCTCGTCCAGTTGGTACTCCAACTGAAAAATCCATAGCAATTGGTTCAATTACCAACTTACCTGAACGTTGTGGAATTAAAACCGCTTTACTAAGTATTACGTATCTATATTTTTCTCCATTATAGGTTCCTTCTTTAAAATTGCTTTGCGGCACATTAATATTCTGATTCCAAAAACCCTTATATTCAGGCGATTCACTAACACGTGAACCGTTAAGATTAATATTTTCGCTAACAAATAATTTATAAACCACATAAATTCCTTCACCAACATACGGGTTTAAATTTGAAACTTCAGCAACTAAATGAATACTTTGTTGTGCAATATAATTAGGATTATTAGTGTCTTTCGGAATTTCAACTTCTTTAGTAACTGTTATTTTAACAGTATTAGACATTACAATTTTACCTTTATATTCAATTTTAGCAGGTTCAATTGTAAACTCTCCAATTTTTTTTGGTTCAACAATATAAATATATGCTTGCGAATAAGTTGCTTTACCATTTATCCAAGATTGATTTACTGATGAACTTGGACCTCCAACAACTTTAAAATTAGCAAATGAAGGTGGTATAAAATTATCCGCTCCTTGTTTATTTACCCGAAATTCAATTCTAAAGCGTTGATTTACTCCTAATTTATTTTTGCTAACAACTGTTTTAAACTCAATTTGAGCAAAAAGAGTTTGTGTTGCAAACATTAAAATAGTTAGTATGTAAAACTTTATCATTTTCATGTTCTACCAGTCTTTTTCTTGTTTAATTTTTTTGCCTTTTGCTTTTTCTGCATTTAGCTTTTTTTGTGTTTTATTTTCTTCGTTATTCATAGCCTCCAACAATTGCTTTATTTGTTCTGGAGACAGTTGATTTGGTCTTGGTTTTTGTTCTTTCTTTTCTTCGTCCTTTTTGTTTTGATCTTTCTTTTGATCACCTTTATCATCTTCCTTATCTTTCCCTTTGTCTTTATTATCTTTATTCTGATCATCTTTCTTTTCATCGTCCCCACCTTCTTTGTCCTTTTGATCCTTGTTTTTATCGTCCTTCTTATCGTCTTTATTTTTGTCCTTATTATCTTTATTCTCTTGTTCTTGTTTTTTTAATAATTCCTGAGCCAGCGCCAAATTATAACGCGTTTCATCATCTTTTGAATTATTACGCATTGAATTTTTAAATGCTTCAACAGCTTTGCCGTACTCTTTTTCTTTCAAAAAAGAATTTCCCATATTGTGATAGGCTTCAGCTTTACCGCCTTTATCCTTAAAAGTTTTTTCAACCAATTCAAATTGACTAACCGCTTCCTTATTTCTATTTTGTTGATATATAGAATTTCCCAAATTATAGGAAGCTTTAGGATAATTAGGTTTTTTAGACAATCCTTTTTTATAAGCGATTTCTGCCTCTTTGAATTTTAATTGATTGTACAATTTATTTCCTTCTCTAACATTTTCTTTTGCTTCACGCTCCAATTCTTTAGGCGTTTTATTTTGAGAAAAAACCAATGTAGAAAAGCATAACACTATTATAATTAAACCATTTTTCATTTGTTACTTCTTTTTAGCATTTGATTGGTTAAATAAATTCAATTTTTGAATCCATTTCGTTTTCTTTTCAAGTAATAATACATCTAGTATTAAAAACAATAAACCAAAACCAATAAACCATTGAAACTGATCTTTAAAATCTGAAAATTGTTTGGTTTCAAACTCGCTTTTTTCAGCTTTTACTAACAAGTCTTCAATTATATCAATAGTTTCCTGCGTTTTATTTCCGTTAATGTATTTCCCTTTTCCTTCGGCAGCAATTTCTTTTAAAACGTCCTCTTTCATTTTAGTGATTACAACATCGCCTTTACTGTCCTTTTTATAACTAATTCCTCCTCCATTATTTTTAATTGGAATTGGTCCTCCATCATTTGTACCAACACCTACTGTATAAATTTTAATTCCTTCTTTTTGCGCTTCTTGCGCTAACGTAATTGTATTTTCTTCATGGTCTTCTCCATCTGAAACTATAAATAAAAATCGATTTGTTTGTTCTTCATTATCAAAATAAGTTAAAGCTCTTTCAATAGCTTCATTAATAGCCGTTCCCTGACTTGAAACCATATCTGGATTTGCATTTTGCAAAAACATTTTTGCTGCGGCATGGTCAGTTGTTATTGGTAATAATGGATATGAATTACCGGCATAAATAATAATTCCAACTCTGTCACTTCCAAGGTTATCAATAATTTTGGTAATAATTTGTTTGGCCTTATCTAAACGACTTGGAGCAATATCTTCAGCTAACATACTTTTTGAAACATCTAGCGCAAAAACAATATCAACACCTTGGCGTTTTACGGTTTCTAACTTTGTTCCCATTTTAGGGTTTGTTAATGAAATTATTAAAAAAGCCAATCCTAAACATATCATTGTAATTTTTAGAAAGGACTTAAATGTAGATTTTTCTGAACTTAATTTTTCAATTAAATTCTTATCTGCAAAATTCTTTTGAGTCCTATTTTTCCACCATAGCACCAACAAAAACAACACAAATATTGCTGGAATAATTGTTAAGTATAAAAAATATGTTGGTTCTTCTATTTGATACATTCTGTTATTGTTAAATCGTTTATTTGTTAAATTGTATAATTATTCTCTATTTTAACTATTTTTCTGATCTTCAAACTTATTGTCATTCCTGCGAAGGCAGGAATCTATTCAACTGTGGTTTGGATTCCTGCTTTCGCAGGAATGACATTTTATTTTATTTATTAACTTCATTTGACTTTTACTCAATTAAACAACTCTATATTAATTCTATATAAAACTTTTAAAAATTGTATGTTTTAATACTACTTCTATCAGAATAAATAGACCTGCTAATAATACGAGTAGGCGATATTTTTCTTCATAATTATAATATTTAAACTCTTCTATTTCTGTTTTTTCTAACTTGTTAATCTCATTATAAATAGCTTTTAATTTTGAGTTATCTGTTGCTCTAAAATATTTTCCTTCGGTTTCTTTTGCTATATAACGAAGTAATTCTTCATCAATTTCAACCTGTGAACTTCTAAAAAGTAACTTCCCTGTTTTCGGGTCTTTTGCATAAGGAAAGGATGCTGTTCCATTTGTTCCCAAACCAATGGTGTACACTTTTATTCCTAAACCAACAGCAAGTTCGGTAGCTGTTTTTGGGTCAACAAAACCAGTGTTGTTCACTCCGTCAGTTAACAAAATAATTACTTTACTTTTTGCTTTACTTTCTTTTAATCTATTTACTGCTGAACCTAATCCCATTCCAATGGCTGTTCCACCATCTAAATCTCCCCATTTAATTTCAGAAATAGTATTTCTTATAATTCGTTTATCGCTTGTTATTGGTGTTCTTGTAAAACTTTCTCCTGCATAAACCACAATTCCAATTCTATCATTTGGCCGTTGATTTACAAAATTGGTAGCAACTTGTTTTAAAGCCTCAAGCCTATTTGGTTTTAAATCTCGTGCTAACATACTTGCAGAAACATCAATTGCCATTACAATATCTATTCCCTTATTTGTTTTCGTTTTTTTACTAACTGCAACATTTCTTGGTCTTGCCATAGCTACAATTAATAAAGTTAAAGCCAACAATCTTAAAACATACAAAAGCGGTTTTAATTTTGACAAAATTGAAGGTTTCATTTCAAACCCTTTTGTGCTTGCAATGGTTAAAGGCGCAATGTCAATTTTACGTATTAAAAAATACCATATGACCAATACTGGTATTAGCAATAATAACCATAAAAACTGCGGATTTAAAAATTCAAAATTCTGCAACATAGTTTATGGGTTTAAAGAAACTGATTTTAATATTCGTTCGCTCACTATTTCTGCTTTTTCATCAGTAGCTAATTGGGTAATAATTATTTGGCGTACATTTTTAGTGTCTGCAAATAGTAACAACGTTAATTTGTTACTAGTTAATTTTTTTGTAACTGAATTTATCAATTCATAATTTGCCATAATTATTCTTCCTTCAACACCATTATTCACTCTAATTTCTTGCTGAATATCAGTGAAATTTGTTCCTACTTTTTGAGCAATTTGATTTAATGTTATTTGAATTCCATTATCAAAATCAAAATCTTGCAATTCATTCACAAAACTGGTTGATGTCACTTCAATATAAAAATTACTAATTAAGCTTCCATAATTAAAGGTAGTTACTTCCTGTATAATTGATTTAAATTCATCAGGAATTTCAACAATTTGAACTTGTAATATTTCTGGTGTTTCAAGGCTAACAGAAGGACTTCCGTAAGATGATGTATACCATTGTTTATTCACCATTTCTGAGGTTGTATTTCCAATAAATTTATCTTTAATATAACTGTACCCAAAATAACCAGCTACGCCAATTCCTATTACAAATACAGCTATAAAAATTAAAATATATTTTAGTAAGTTATTTTTCTTTTTCTTCGATTTATTTTGAAGAAAAACTTCTTCATTTAGCGCATTATTTTCTCCCTCTTTATCATCATTTATATGAACAGCATGCTGTGTATTTTTAAGAATATCTTCAACAGTAGTTCTATCTATTTTAATTTCATCAACAATTGGTTTCGATTTTGCAAATTTTACTAAATCGGCACTTTGTAAAACTCCCTTTAATTGTTGAATAGTTTCTTTTGAAATTCCTAATTTACTAGATTCATTAAAATCGTTAATTGTTTCAATTAATTCATTAGTAGTTGATTCTAACGCTGGAATATTAATATCTTTTTCAATATAGGTTCTAACAATATCAGTAAGTTCTGAGTAGTAAACTTTTATTTTATTTTGTTGCAATAATTGTTTTTCATCTAATTCTTTTAAACGCTCTAACGCTTCTTGAATTGGAGCTACATATACTTTTGGAGCTTCTTTTTTTACTTTTTTTCTAAAAATGAAATACAATACAACTGCCAATAAAATAAAAATTGGAATCAACCACCACAATAAATGCTTATAATCATCAAAAGTTTTAGGTTCCTTTTTAATTGACTTAATAGGAAACATTTTTTGCTTTAGCGTATCAACTTTTACTGTTGCAACATTTACTAAAAGAGAATCTGTATAAAACTTTATATTATTAATAAGTACCAATTGTTTTGGTAGCACATAGTGTCCGCTATCAAAACTTGTTAATAAATATTTCTTTTCTAATCTATTTTTTAGTGTGTCAACTGGTAACGATTCTAGTACTTCAACTTTCCCTAAACTATCTAATTCTAACTTTGGAAAAACAACATTATTTGTTTCATTAACTGCTATTTTTAATTGAATTTGTTCACCAATTTTAATAACAGTTGTATCTGTTTTTATTGAAACTGGATTTTCTTGAGCGCCGCCAATAAAACCAATTAATAATAGAATATAAACTAACTTTTTTTTCATTTTTTCATTTTTCCCACTGTTCAAAATCATTGGTTATCTAGCTCCTTTGTGTTTAAAATAACCCAATAATTTTTTAACATAACTTTCATCAATTCGTGTACTAATTACTCCTGCACCACTATGGCTAAATGATTTCTCAAAATAATCAACCGTTTTTAAATAATGCTGTTTGTAACCATTTCTTACTCTTTTTGAAGCAGTATTTACCAACATTGTTTCTCCGGTTTCAGCATCTAACATGGATACCATTCCTAAATTTGGAATTGAAACATCATGTGTGTCATACACTCTTATTCCTGTAACATCGTGCTTTTTCCCTGCAATTTTCAATGTTTGCTCATAATCTTCATCCATAAAATCAGATAACACAAAAACTATTGCTCTCTTCTTCATTACACTTGATAAAAATTTCAGTGCTTCTGTAATATTTGTTTTGGTACTTTTAGGTTGAAATTCAATTAATTCTCTAATAATTCTTAAAACGTGGCTTTTCCCTTTTTTAGGTGGAATAAATAGTTCTACAGCATCTGAAAACAAGAGTAAGCCTACTTTGTCATTATTTTGAGTTGCAGAAAAGGCTAACGTTGCTGCAATTTCAGTTAATGTATCTCTTTTAAATTGTTGCGTAGTTCCAAAAAATTCAGATCCACTAACATCAACTACCAACATCATAGTTAGTTCGCGCTCTTCTTCAAATACCTTTATATAAGGTTCATTATAACGTGCGGTTACATTCCAATCTATAGCTCTAACATCATCTCCATATTGGTATTGGCGCACTTCAGAAAAAGTCATACCACGACCTTTAAATGAACTATGGTATTCACCAGAAAATATATGATCAGACAAACGACGTGTCTTAATTTCTATTTTCCGAACTTTTTTTAGTATTTCTTTAGTATCCATGTTTTAAAGTTTACAGTATTCAGTTGCTGTATTCAGTTGTTCAGTTTTAAAAAACTGCCAACTGTGACTATTAACTGTTAACTGCTAAGGTACTTCTACTTCATTTACAATTTTATTAATAATATCTTCCGAAGTTATATTTTCAGCCTCTGCTTCATAAGTAATTCCAATTCTATGACGTAATACATCATGCACAACTGCACGAACATCTTCAGGAATTACATAACCTCTTCTTCTAATAAAAGCATAGCATTTAGCTGCCATTGCTAAGTTGATACTTCCACGAGGTGAAGCACCAAAACTTATCAACCCTTTTAAATCTGGCAAATTGTATTTTTCTGGGTAACGTGTTGCAAAAATAAGATCTAGAATGTATTTTTCAATTTTTTCATCCATATACACTTCTTTTACAGCTTGTCTTGCTCTATTAATTTGATCTATAGAAGCCACAGCATTCACTTTCTCATAACTTCCTTTTAAATTTTGACGCATTATTAACTGCTCTTCATTTAATTTTGGATAGTCTATAACTGTTTTTAACATAAAACGATCTACTTGAGCTTCAGGTAAAGGATAAGTTCCTTCTTGTTCAACTGGGTTTTGAGTTGCCATTACTAAAAATGGCTCATCTAACTTAAATGTAGTATCTCCAATAGTTATTTGGCGTTCTTGCATTGCTTCTAATAACGCCGATTGTACTTTAGCAGGTGCTCGATTTATCTCATCAGCTAATACGAAATTTGCAAAAATTGGTCCTTTTTTAATTGTGAAGTCATTATCTTTTACACTATAAATCATGGTACCAACAACATCAGCAGGTAATAAATCTGGCGTAAATTGAATTCTACTAAACTTTGCGTCAATAGCTTTTGACAAGGTATTAATAGCTAAAGTTTTTGCCAAACCTGGAACTCCTTCTAATAAAATATGACCATTTCCAAGTAAACCAATAAGTAAACGTTCAATCATATGTTTTTGACCAACAATCACTTTGTTCATCTCCATAATTAACAAATCAACAAAGGCACTTTCTCTTTCAATTTTTTCGTTGATAGCTTTTATATCTACCGAAATATTACTTTCTTCAATCATTTTTATTGTTTTTTAACCGCGTGAATTTAACATGCTTTATTACACCATGCAAATAGCAGAATATTTTTTTTAATACTTGTTAAAAATTGGTTAAAAATTAACCTATAATGTGATGTTTAGTAAGATTTTAACATCATTCTCTTTTTATCAAAAAAACACGACCTGTAATTAATAAGTTTGTTTAATTATGTTAATATATTATTAGTTTGCGCTAATTTATTATCAGTTTTGTTAAATTCATAATTTAAGCAGCGATTAAAGGCTCTTAAATATCAAATATATTGCATTTGAACATATTGACTGTATTATTCCTCAATATTTATTGCGTTATTCATAATATTCAAGCAGAAATATTGCTAATAAAGTAATAAAATATATGAAATTACTATTTATTTCACACTAATTCTTGCACAACTTTAACATTTTTTTAATATTTACCAAAATTAAATTCTAACTAACATCATGAAAAAATCATTAAAATTTTTAACATTACTACTATTTTTACCTATAATAGCATGGTCTCAAACCACTGTTTCAGGTAAAATAATAGATACAGAAGGAGAAGGAATTCCTTTTGTTACAATTATTGAAGATGGTACCACAAATGGAACTACTTCCGACGAAAAAGGAGCTTTTAATCTTAAAGTCTCTAAATTACCAACAAATTTAGTTGCTTCATTTATGGGTTTTAAAACCAAGAAGCAATATGTTACATCAGAATTCGGTGTAACCATTTTATTAGAAGGAGAAAGTTTTGGGCTTGACGAAGTTGTTGTAACAGGTAACAGAACTAAACCTAGAACAATTTTAGATTCTCCAGTTCCAATTGATAATATTGGTGTTAAAGAATTAACGGCAGGAGGAAGAACTAATATTCAAGAAATGTTAACTTTTAAAGTACCTTCATTTAATGCTCAAAACCAGGCAATATCTGATGCAACTGCACATTTTGATCCTGCAGATTTAAGAGGCCTAGGACCAAGTAGAACATTGGTTTTGGTAAATGGGAAACGTAAAAATCAAAGCGCACAAGTGTATTTAAACAGAACTCCTGGTAAAGGAGAAGTTGGTATAGATTTAAAAAGTATTCCAACAGCTGCAATTGAAAGAGTTGAGGTATTACGTGATGGTGCTGCCGCTCAATACGGTTCTGATGCAATTGCTGGTGTAATTAACATGATTCTTAAAAAGAACGTTCAATATTCTACGGTAACAGCTAAATCTGGATTAACTTCAGAAGGTGATGGTTTTAATTTTAGCACAGATTACAACACATCATTTAATATTGGAGACGGAGGTTTTGCAAATATTTCATTGGGTTATGCTACTCAAAAATTAACCAATAGAGCAGGTACTCCAGGA
>TARA_R110001583_G_scaffold6482_4_pt1 | contig 14260 bp, 17 predicted proteins | sample TARA_R110001583 | Tara Oceans TARA_R110001583 (sample SAMEA4398432) | marine metagenome | biome: Polar Biome; feature: [MES] marine water layer (ENVO:01000295) within the mesopelagic zone...; material: water (ENVO:00002006), including particulate matter (ENVO:01000060) such as...... | reverse complement strand
GATTGCCCGTTCGGCGGCCAATTTCCGCGCGGGAGCCAGTTCACCACTGGCCGCAGTGACCCACGCCATTGTGGTGATGATCGGCCTGCTCCTGCTGGCACCCGTTCTGGCTCACTTGCCGATGGCGGCCATGGCAGCGTTACTCTTGATGGTGGCCTGGAATATTTCCGAAGCCCCTAAACTGGTTCACTTTATTCGCACCGCTCCGCGCTCCGATATTCTGGTTCTGATTACCTGTTTTTCCCTCACGGTGCTGTTCGATATGGTCATCGCCATTGCTGTCGGTATTGTGTTGGCAGCGCTGCTGTTTGTACAGAATGTGGCCGCCATGACACGCTGTGTCGATATCAGCGACCATAGCCGGCTGATTCCTGCGCCACTGCCGCCGGGCTGGCGCGTTTATAAAATCAACGGGCCACTGTTTTTTGCCGCTGCCGACCGTTTGTTTGGTGAACTACTGACCGCGCTGGAACACAGCAACAACCCGCTGCCGACCAAGACGGATAAAATCTGCGGCCTGGTACTGTATATGGATGCCGTCACCCTGCTGGATGCCGGGGGCCTGGCCGCACTCGACCGCTTTATTGAGCAATGTCAGCAGCATGCGGTGCAGCTGGTACTGGCCGACCTGCAGTTTCAACCGTTAAAAACCCTGGCGCGGGCCGGAACGATCCGCAACTCGGAGCAATTGCACTTTGCACCAACCCTGACCGATGCCCTCGACTGGATCAGTCGCTCCGATAACTACTCACCGGTTTAACTGAACCACTTACCGATTTAATAGCGCTGTGCCACAAACGGGCACAGCGCAAGACTTTCGCCGCGCGCATGGCTAAAATGGCCGACCACGTTTGGAGGTGCCCAATGTCGCAACAACGGCCGGATCAAAAAACCACCCATTTTGGCTATAAAACCGTCGCTACCGACGAAAAACAGGCGATGGTGGCCGATGTCTTTCACTCGGTGGCCGCCAAGTACGACCTGATGAACGACCTGATGTCGTTCGGGGTGCATCGCCTGTGGAAACGCATCACCATTGAGATGAGCGGTGTTCGTCCTGGCAACCAGGTGCTTGACCTGGCCGGAGGCACCGGTGACCTGACCAAAAAATTCGCCCGGATTGTCGGCCCCCAGGGCAAGGTAGTACTGGCAGACATCAATTCGTCCATGCTCAATGTTGGCCGCGACCGTCTGACCGATCAGGGTTATGTTGGCAATATTGAATACGTACAGGCCAATGCCGAATGCCTGCCATTTGAAGACAACAGCTTCGATGTCGTCACCATCGCCTTTGGTTTACGTAACGTCACCGACAAGGATGCCGCACTGGCTTCGATGGCACGGGTATTAAAACCCGGCGGACGCCTGCTGGTACTGGAATTCTCCAAACCGACCAACCCGCTGATGAGCAAAGCGTACGACCTTTACTCTTTCTCGGCCTTGCCGTTTATGGGCAAGCTGGTTACCAATGATGCAGAAAGCTATCGGTATCTGGCGGAATCCATTCGTATGCACCCGGATCAGGAAACCCTTAAAGGCATGATGGAGACCGCCGGTCTGGTACGCTGTTCCTACCATAATCTGACCAGTGGCGTCGTCGCGCTGCACCGGGGAATCAAGCCCTGATGTTTTTTCTGCCAGCAGAACTCACTCACGCCCTGTGCCTGCCATGGGAAGCGGCGATCAATCATGCTCTCAAATATGATCCCGCGACCCTGCAACAGCTGGAGCGCCATAACGGCCGTTTGATACATATCCGCTGCACCGGAACCGGAACGCTCTCTGTACGCATACTCGACCGTGGTGTGCAGCTGGGCATGACCCGCCTCGACCCCGCTAAAGACGACATGGCAACAGCCGATGTAACGCTGGCCGATGTCACCCTGACTGGCACCTTGCCTGACTTTGTCGCCTTAGCCCGCGCCAGCAACAAGGCCAGCGCGCTGATGTCGGGTTCGCTGGCGCTTGAGGGCGACACCGAGCTGGCCATGGCAGTCAGTGGCCTGCTTGATCAACTCGATATCGACTGGGAAGCCATGCTCAGCCCGGTCACCGGCGGCCTGATCGCCCACCAGCTCGGCGAAGGCATTCGTAGCCTGATGAACTGGGGTAAATCAACCGGCAAGACCTTTGCCACTGCCGCCCATGATTACGCCGTCGATGAAGCCGGGCTGGTTGTATCCCAGGCAGAAATGAATGACAGCGCCGACCAGATCGACCAGTTAACACTGGCCGCCGACCGGGTGGCGGCACGCATCCAGCAGTTGGAAGCGGCGGCGGCAGCGAATGGCACCAACGGCAGCGCTCAGCCACACGCGGGAGAGGTATAAACCGTGTCGCGACTCTGGCGTTTATGGAAAATCCTGTTTGTCTTCACCAAATACCGCCTCGACAGCCTGATCCCGCTGCAGCACCTGCCGCCAGGTTTACGCGTCTTGTTATGGATTGCGCCATGGCGACTGAGCCCGGTGCCATCCAACCTCAGTCGCGGGGCTCGTCTGCGCCTGGCGCTTGAAGCCCTCGGCCCCATTTTTATCAAGTTTGGTCAGATCCTCTCAACCCGACCGGATCTGGTGCCAGAAGATATCGTGCAGGAACTCAAACGCCTGCAAGACAAGGTGCCGCCGTTTCCGGAAGATCAGGCGATTGCCCTGATCGAGGCTCAACTGGGCCAATCGGTGGAGCAGCTGTTTGCCGAATTTTCATCCACGCCACTGGCATCGGCGTCCATCGCCCAGGTACATACCGCCAAGTTGCACAATGGCAAGGACGTGGTGGTCAAGGTCGTGCGACCAAAAATCGAACACACGATAGAGCGGGACTTGCAGTTGCTGGAAACCATGGCCCGTCTGGCGGTGGCCTACTCCGCTGACGCCCGCCGCCTGAAACCGATGGAAATAGTGGATGATTATCGCCACACCATTTATGGCGAACTGAACCTGAAAATCGAAGCCTCCAACGCCACCCAGCTGCGACGTAATTTTGCCGGTTCCGATTACCTCTATATTCCTGAGGTTTACTGGGATTACACCCGCCCCAAGGTTATGGTCAGCGAACGCATCTACGGTATTCCCGTCGCCAATATCGAAGAACTGCGCGCCCAGGGCACCAATATGAAATTGCTCGCCGAGCGTGGTGTCGAGATCTTTTTTACCCAGGTCTTCCGCGACAGCTTTTTCCACGCCGATATGCACCCTGGCAATATCTTTGTCTCTCGCGAGCACCCGGAATCACCCCAATATATCGGCATCGACTGCGGCATCGTCGGCAGCCTGACGGATGAAGACCAGCATTACCTCGCCATGAACCTGCTGGCCTTTTTTAATCAGGATTATTATCAGGTCGCCCAGCTACACGTTGATTCCGGCTGGGTGCCTGCCACCACCAAGGTACACGATCTGGCCGCAGCGATTCGCAGTGTCTGCGAACCCATTTTCGAAAAGCCGCTGGCAGAGATTTCCTTTGGTCAGGTACTGATCCAGCTATTCAGTACCGCCCGGCGCTTTAACATGGAAGTGCAGCCACAACTGGTTTTATTGCAAAAAACCCTGCTCAATATCGAAGGTCTGGGCCGTCAGCTTTATCCACAACTGGACTTGTGGAGTACTGCCAAACCTTATCTGGAGCGTTGGGTGCGTGACCGCTTTGGCCCAAAAGCGGCGCTACAGGAACTCAAGCGCCAGCTGCCAACCTGGATCGAAAAAGCCCCAAAAATGCCGGGATTGATTCATGGCGCCCTGACCCGAATCAACCATATGGACGAAAACCAGCAACAACTGCAACGGGAAATCGTCGCGCTGCGGCAAGCGTTGGAGTATCAGAACCAGCAAAAACGCCATCATATTCTCGCCAGTCTGATGGGCGTCGGTGGTCTGTTTGTCTGGTGGCAAGCGGTTGCTTTGGGAATCCCGGATATTATCGGCATCAGCATCAGCGCGTTGGGGCTGCTCTGGATACTGCTCAAGGCCTGACGTCGCTTATTTAGCACGCCAATAGCGTTCCTCATGCCTTGTTCTGAGAGCCACCGGCACTCAGCAGGCCCGATCCAATAATTGAGCACGCCCCCTGGCTTGCGGTATGCTCGCGACGGTCAATAACACTTGAAACGCATGTGTCGCACACAGCGGCAAGGTGTGCGACACATGTTTGAATCATCGGCAGCTGATCGCCCGGCGTGTCGATCAGCAGGTAATACGCAGAATGAACAGCAACTGGCTAGATGCCGTAAAATGGGACGACAGCGGGCTGGTACCAGCCATCGCCCAGGACTACCAAACCGGTCGCATCCTGATGATGGCCTGGATGAACCGCGAAGCCCTCGCCCTCACGGTTGAGGAAAACCGCGCCATTTATTATTCACGCTCCCGCCAAAAACTGTGGCGCAAGGGTGAAGAATCCGGCCACGTCCAGCAATTACACGAAGTGCGTCTCGACTGCGATGCCGATGTGATTGTCTTGCAGGTCAAACAGATCGGCGGTATCGCCTGCCATACCGGCCGCGAAAGCTGCTTTTATCAGGTCTGGCGAAACGGCGAGTGGGTCGCCGTCGACCCGGTATTAAAAGACCCGAAAGAAATCTACTAAGTCATTTTCGGTATTACATAATTCACAGAGTTGTTATCAAAATGAGTGATATTCTCTCCGCCCTGGGTGACATCCTTGACGAACGCAAAGGCGCATCGGCAGATTCCTCCTATGTCGCCAGTTTGTACGCCAAGGGCCTGAACAAGATTCTGGAAAAAGTAGGCGAAGAAGCCACCGAAACCATTCTCGCGGCCAAAGATGCCGAGCACAGTGGCGACAACCAGGACGTTATATACGAAACCGCCGATCTCTGGTTTCACAGCCTGGTAGCACTGGCCCATCTGGGCGAACGCCCGGAAGCCGTGATTAACGAGCTGGCCCGTCGCTTCAATATGTCCGGGCTGGAAGAAAAAGCCTCGCGCAGCGACAAATAACCGTGCCGCAGGTCGTGCATCAGCAAGGACATCCACATGACTGACTGTATTTTTTGCAAGATAGTGGCAGGTGACATCCCCGCCAACAAGGTATATGAAGACGAAGAGTTCCTGGCATTCCATGATATCGCCCCCAAGGCAGATACCCATGTGCTGGTGATTCCAAGGCGGCACATCGTCAACCTCAACGACCTGGGTGAAGACGACGGTGCCCTGATGGGCAAGCTGATGCTGACCATTCCGCATATTGCCGCCACACAGAACCTGACCGGCTATCGCACCATCACCAATACCGGTGCTGAAGGTGGTCAGGAAGTATTTCATCTGCATTTTCATATTCTGGGCGGCCGTGCGCTGCCCGGATTCTGAGTACTCAACGAGGACACTCTTATGCTTGGCGGTATCAGCATCTGGCAACTGGCCATTATTCTGGTCATTGTGATCGTGGTTTTTGGCACCAAGAAACTGCGTAATATGGGCGGCGATCTGGGCGGCGCAATCAAGAACTTCAAAAGCGCCATGAACGAGGGTGCTGACAAGGACGACGACGGTGCTGCCACGACGGCCAAACCCAAACCCCTGACTTCAGACCAATCCGACAGCATCAACAAGGATGCCGATTTCAGTGAGCAGAAAGACAAGGATCAGAGTCGCCCCTGATGTTTGATATCGGCTTTCTTGAGCTCGTCGTGGTGGGTGTTTTAGGCTTGCTGGTACTCGGCCCGGAGCGTTTGCCCAAGGCGGCACGCACCGTTGGCCTGATGATTGGCCGTGTGCGCCGCACCATGAATAACTTCCAGGATGAACTGGAACGTCAGGTGCGTGCCGATGAATTGCGCGAAAAACTCAAGGATCCCTACGCTACCTTTCTCGATGATGATGTTCGTCGGCCTGCTGCCGTGCGTGACTACAACCAGCAGCAAAATACCGCAGCAGCTGACCGCCAGACCGTCGACAATCCGGCAATTGAAAACACGGCCATCGAAAACCCGCCAGCCAGTGCCGATAGCCAACCACGCATTTTGCCCACCACACCCACCGGGCCAATCACGCCCGCCAAGGACACCAAACCCGAACCATGAGCCAGGATCAGGAACAACCCCTTATTGCCCATCTGGTCGAACTGCGTAACCGATTGCTGAAATCGGTACTGGTAGTACTGGCGCTGTTCCTTGGCATGTTCTATTTCGCCAACGACCTCTATCTGATTCTGGTGCAACCGCTGTCAGTATTGCTACCCGACACTCAAGGACAAATGATCGCCACCGGTGTGGCATCGCCGTTTCTGGTGCCGTTCAAACTGACGCTGGTGCTGGCAGTGCTGATCGCCATGCCTTTTATGCTGCATCAGGTCTGGGGGTTTATTTCGCCGGGCCTGTATCAGAATGAAAAACGCTTTGCCGTACCCTTGCTGATCTCAAGCACCGTGCTGTTTTACTCCGGCATTCTGTTTGCCTACTACGTGGTGCTGCCACTGGCATTTGGTTTCTTTACCATGGCCGGGCCGGATGGCATTTCGTTTATGCCGGACATTGCCAATATTCTCGATTTTATCCTGAAAATCTTTTTTGCCTTTGGCTTTGCCTTTGAAATCCCGGTGGCGACGTTTTTGATGGTACTGAGTGGTCTTACCACGGTTGCTGCGCTGGGCGAAAAACGCCCGTATATTTTTCTCGGCTGTTTTGTCGTTGGGATGCTGGTCACGCCACCGGATATCATTTCCCAAACCATTCTGGCGCTGCCCATGTACGCGCTGTTTGAAGGGGGCGTACTGGCTTCCCGCCTGATCCGCAAACCGGCCACCGAGGGCGAACAGCCGGACGCTACCGACAACCTGTGATTCCCCGCGTTTACTGATACACTCGCGCTTTACCCAGTTTATACACTCCAGGAATACGCCTACCATGCCGGAAGTTATCCCTGACGATTCCGTCGGTCTGGTTACTCCCCAGCAGTTTCATTCAGATGTACCACTGACACTTCGCAGTGGTCGCGTGCTGCCAGAATACGATCTCGTTTACGAAACCTACGGCGAACTCAACGCCGATCGTTCCAATGCCGTGTTGATTTGTCATGCTCTCAGCGGCGATCACCATGCCGCCGGTTATCACAGCATGGATGAGGCCAAACCCGGCTGGTGGGATAACGCCATCGGGCCGGGCAAGCCGTTTGACAGCCAACGGTTTTTTATCGTCTCGCTGAACAATCTTGGGGGCTGCTCTGGCTCTACCGGGCCGGTCAGCCACAACCCTGAAACCGGCAAGCTCTATGGCCCCGATTTTCCGATTGTTGCCGTGCGTGACTGGGTCGCCAGCCAGGCGCAACTGGCGGATCATCTGGGTATTCAGCAGTGGGCGGCGGTTGTCGGTGGCAGCCTTGGCGGCATGCAGGTCATACGCTGGGCGATCCAGCATCCCGAGCGCCTGCGACATGCCGTCGTGATCGCCTCGGCGTCCAAGCTGTCGGCGCAGAACATTGCTTTTAATGAAGTCGCCCGTCAGGCCATTGCCAAAGACCCGGATTTCCACGATGGCAACTACCTGGAACACAACACCATTCCCAAGGTTGGTCTCACCCAGGCACGCATGCTCGGTCACCTGACCTATCTATCCGATGACGCCATGCGGCAGAAATTTGGCCGTGAACTGCAGGAAGGCAAGTTGAACTACAGCTTCGCGCCTGAATTTCAGGTCGAAAGCTACCTCCACTATCAGGGTGAAAAATTCAGCACCCGGTTTGATGCCAATACCTACATGTTGATGACCAAGGCGCTCGACTACTTTGACCCGGCTGGCGATTACGATCACGACCTGGTCAAATGCCTGAGCCATGCATCCTGTGACTTCCTGGTGGTCTCCTTTACCACCGACTGGCGTTTTGCACCGGAACGCTCCGAAGAAATTGTCAGCGCCCTGATCGAAGCCGACAAGAACGTCAGCTACGCCTGTATTGATTCCGATGGTGGCCACGATGCCTTTCTGTTGCCCATTACCCGTTACCACCAGGTACTGGATGCCTATATGAATCGCATCGCCAACGAACTGGAGGGTCGTTCATGAACAGCATCTCCCTTGCCTCCCTGCGTACCGACCTGTCCATTATCCAGCAATGGATTCAGCCCAACAGCCAGGTACTTGACCTCGGTTGTGGTGAAGGCCAATTGTTACGCTACCTGCAGGAACACAAAAACGTGCGCGGTTATGGTCTGGAGATCAACCCCGACAAAATCACGGCCTGCATCGCCAATGGTGTCAACGTCGTTGAGCAAAACCTCAACGACGGCCTGCGCAATTACAAAGACAACAGCATCAATACCGTCATCATGACCCAGGCATTACAAGCGGTTGAGAGACCCGACGAATTGCTCGACGAAATGCTGCGTATCGGCGACGAGGCGATTGTCACTTTCCCAAATTTTGGCCACTGGCGTACCCGTTTGTATCTGGCTCTCAAGGGCCGGATGCCCATGTCCGAAACCCTGCCCCATGCCTGGTACAACACACCGAATATTCACCTGTGCACCGTGACCGACTTTGAAGAACTGTGCGTAGCAAAAAATATTCGGATCCTCAGCAAAACCGTGCTGGACGATCATCACCAGGAACACTGGGCAATTCACTTCTGGCCTTCGCTGCTGGGAGAAATTGCCATTTATCATCTGACCCGGAGAACCTGATGAAAACACGATGGATCACCTGTTTAACACTGCTGTTAAGCCTGAGCGCCCTGATAAGCCCGACTGTACTGGCTGACCGTGGTGAACAAAAAAAAGTGTTTGGCGACTATGAAGTTCACTACATTGGTCTGACCAGCAGCTTTCTCAGTCCAGATGTCGCCAGCGCCTATGGCATAGAACGCTCGCGCAAGCTCGGCTTCCTCAGTATTTCGGTATTAAACAACCCCAATGACGACGTCTTGCCGCTGCCGGTTACCGCCACCATCCATGGCACCATAAAAAACCTGATTGGCCAGGAAAGCGAACTGGAGTTCAAGGAAATCAAGGAAACCAACGCCGTGTATTACATCGCGACGTTCCGCTTTGATGAAGAAGAAACCTACCGTATCCGGCTCGACGTTGCCCCGGATGGCAGCGACAAACACTTCGATGTACGCTTCAGCCAGCGTTTTTACGAAGAAGACTGACCGACAAGGAGCTGTTATGAAAATTGTTCTCGCCAGCGGCAATGCTGGCAAGCTGCGGGAATTTTCCCAACTGTTCGACAGCCATTTTGCCGCACAACACATCACGCTGGTGGCACAGGGCGAGCTGGGTGTTAGCGATGCCGAAGAAACCGGACTCAGCTTTGTAGAAAACGCCATTATCAAGGCCCGCCATGCTGCCGCCATCACCGGCTTGCCAGCACTGGCTGACGACTCCGGTCTCGAAGTGGACGCCCTGCAAGGCCAGCCGGGTATCTACTCTGCCCGTTTTGCCAGCATGAACAACGCGGGAAACGGCGATAACGACAACAACAGCCTGTTATTACAACGTCTTGTCGACGTCCCGGCGGCACAACGCACCGCACGTTTTCAGTGCGTACTGGTCTACATGCGCCATGCCACAGACCCGACGCCCCAGGTTTTTCAGGGCAGCTGGGAAGGCTCCATCCTGACCCGGCCTTCCGGCAGCAACGGCTTTGGTTATGACCCGCTGTTTTACCTGCCAGCGGAGCAGTGTGCTGCCGCCGATCTCGACAAGGGGCGTAAAAACGCTCTTTCGCATCGGGGCCAGGCCATTCAGCAGCTGCTGCAACGTTGGCAGCCCTGACGCTTTTTTTTACCCCTTCACACTCTGTCTTCAGCCTGGTGAGGGACTTCCAGCACCCTATGCGGTGCATTGTTTATCTGAGAAAAGAAGCACATCGTGGAAATACTCGAACAATTACAAAACAAAATTACCCAAACCATTCAAACCCTGGAAAATCTGCAACTGGAAAATCTTCAGCTGCAAGAAGACCTGGAACAGGCTCAACAGGCGCTGACGGCTGCTGAACAAAAAAATGACACGCTGACGCAACAGAACGACGAACTGAATAAGGAACAAACCCGCCTTTCCCACGAGCAACACCAGATGGAAGCTCAGGTTCAAGCCTTGTTACAAACACTCGACGTTGCCGTTGCTGACCTGCTGCCCGCTACCGATCCCGATACCCAGGCCGACGCAAACCCGGACAACAACGGCGAACATCACAACGAACACCACAACGAACACCACAACGAACACCACAACGAACACCACAACGATCATCACAACAGCAACCCAAACAACGGGAACTGAGTAATGCGCCAGTTGCCGCCACTCAGTCTGTACATCCACGTTCCCTGGTGTATTCGTAAATGCCCGTACTGCGACTTCAACTCGCACACGGCCAGCCGCGAATTGCCGGAAGCAGACTATGTGGCTGCATTGCTGAGTGACCTCGATAGCGAACGGGAGCAGGTTTACGGGCGTGTTATCCAGACCATTTTTATTGGCGGTGGTACCCCCAGCCTGTTATCGGCCCAGGCCTACGAACAACTGTTCGAGGGGTTGCAGCAGCGACTGGCATTCGCCACCGACATAGAAATCACCCTGGAAGCCAATCCCGGTACGTTTGAAGCGGATCGCTTTGCCGCCTATCGCACATTAGGCATCAACCGGCTGTCGATGGGCATTCAGAGTTTTAACGACCTGCATTTGCAAAAACTCGGCCGCATTCACGATAGCGCCCAAGCCAAAGCCGCCATAACAGCAGCCCGCACGGCCGGATTCGACAACCTCAATCTCGACCTGATGCATGGTCTGCCCGGACAGTCGCTAGCCGATGCCCTGGAAGACATCAACACGGCCTTGAGCTTTAACCCGCCGCACCTCTCCTGGTACCAGCTCACCATCGAACCCAACACCGAATTCTACAAACGTCCACCAGCCCTGCCGGAAGACGAGACACTCTGGGACATCCAGGATGCCGGACAGCAGCGCCTGGCAGCAGCCGGTTTTGCCCACTACGAGATTTCCGCCTTTGCCCAGCCGGGCAAACAGGCCCGCCACAACCTCAACTACTGGCAGTTTGGCGACTACCTCGGTATTGGTGCCGGTGCGCATGGCAAAGTCAGCAAACGGGATAACAACGGCCAGATCCACGCGACCCGACGCTGGAAAACCCGCCAGCCAAGCGATTACCTGAACCCCGACAAGGCTTTCCTGGCTGGCAGTAACGACATTGCCAGCACAGAGATGGGGCTGGAATGCCTGATGAATGCGTTACGTTTGCGTGCAGGTATCACGGTCGAACGCTTTGAGCAACGTACCGGACAAACACTGGCGAGCGTGGCTGAACCAATCGCCAAGGCCAAAGCCATGGGCTTGCTGGAAGTTGGAGAGGATATTCGTGCTACCGAACGTGGCCAACAATACCTGAATGAACTGTTGGGCTTGTTTCTCTGAATACCAGCACAAGACACTCGCGCCGCCGTTGCGAACAACCAGGCAGCCCTGACGCGCTTGCACCATTACCCGGCTTGCACCATTACCCGGCAGTGATACCGCAAACCGGTATTTATACCCGGATATTCAGGTTATAACGGCTCTTGGCTTCCTGAATCCGCTGCAAGGTGATCGCACGCACGGTATTTTTGCTGCTCTCAATATGCCCACTTAACTCAGCCACAACGGCGTCGCCGTGACGCTGTCCGATCAATGCCAAAATATGCCGATGCTCTTCATAAGTGGCTGCAATCCGCCCACGCTGGGTAAAGTCGAGTCGCCGGATAATGCGCAGTCGTTCACAGACACTGCGATGCAACAGCGCCATTTCCTTATTACCCGCCAGCGCCACCAGCTGAAAATGAAAATTCTCATCCAGTTCCGCCACCTGATCACTGTCGGACAAGCGCTTGTCTGGCGTTACACACCAGTGGTTCGTCAGCTCCTGCAGATGCGCAGCCGGATCTTCCAGCCCACAAAGCCGTCGAACCGCTGCGGTTTCCATCAGGGTACGAACATCGTACAGCTCTTCAAAATACTGAAAGTCGAACGGCCGCACTTGCCAGCCGCTGCGAAAATAGACCTGCACAAAACCATCCCGCTCGAGTCGGTAGAGCGCCTCCCGAACAGGCGTTCGGGAGGCATTCATACGCTTGGCAATTTCCGACTCGCTAAAGCGGTCGCCGGGTAGCAGCTGAAAATCAAAAATATCGGTTTTAAGCTGCTGGTAAATGCGCTCCGCCACGTTCGCGGGCCGAGTCTGGCCCGCGTTGTTTCCAGTCACTGCCGTCGCCATTCAATCAGCCTGCTTACGGCTGACATAAGCCCGCCAGCCGCCAAACTCGCTGATATCGGTGGCTGTTGGAAGCACAGCGGCTTCGCACATAAAACCATTCACAATACGGCCATCTTCCAGCTCCACTTTGCCAATGCCCATCGGTTGCGGCACTTCATTCACAAAGCTGCCGAAGGCAGCCGCTGTCAGCCGCCACAACTCGACGATAATCGCCACACCCTGCTCGTCATCACCGACCCGTACCAGGCCCGGTTTGGGTGGCGTGGTGTTCGCCAGGGCGTACAAGCGGTATTGGTCGGCGGTAACGGTTTGCTCGACCAGCCGGGCAGAACGATGGCTGAGCTGGTGATTCAGTGGCATACCGCTTAAATGCGCGCCAACCACCGCAATCACTACCGACTCATCCGCCTTGCGTCCCAGCAAGACAGGCGCTTCTGGCAGCTTGAGTGCTGCTTCCCAACGGTTGGCAAAGGCCAGCAAGGCACGATCCTGCCAGGCAGGGGCAATCAGGGTGATGCCAAAGGGAAGTCCATCGCGACGTAACGCCGCCGGCAGCGACAATGCCGAGAGATCGGCCAGATTAACAAAGTTGGTGTACACGCCGTTGCGGCTGTTCACCTCAATCGGTTGTTCTGCCAGTGCGGCATGGGTCGGGAAATGAGGGGAAGTTGGGACAAACAGCGCGTCGACATCGTCGAACAAGGCCGTCACGTAGCGCATCAGCTCCAGGCGACGATATTCTGCCCGAAACTGATCTACCGCACTGGGGAGCTTGCCACTCAGTACGATGCTTTTGACAATCGGGTCGAGTCCGGGCAAATCCTGCTCCATAAACTCGCCCACAGCCGCGTAGCGTTCAGCCACCCAGGGGCCCTGATACAACAACGCGGCCATTTCGAATAGGGGGCCGAAATCCTTTTCAACCAGCTCTAAACCGTGTTTTCTGGCCAACACACAAGCCTGTTCATAAGCCTGTTGCTGTTCGACATCGCCAAACCATTGCGGCGACAGCGGTATCGCCAGACGCTTGATACGACGCTGAGGCACCGCAACAGACTCACGAGAATAAGGGTCAGCGGCATCAAACTGCGCCGCCACATCCAGCAACTGTTCGGCATCCCGGCTGTTCAAAGCAAAGATGGAGACCACATCCAGGCTCTTACAAGCAGGAATCACGCCATTTGTACTGACCAATCCCTTGGTGGCCTTGACCCCCACCAGATGATTAAAACCGGCAGGTACCCGACCCGACCCGGCGGTATCCGTTCCCAACGAAAACGCCACCTGCCCACGCGCCACCGTGACGGCAGAGCCAGAACTGGAACCCCCACTGACGTATTCCGGCTTGAAGCTGTTAGCCACCGGCCCGTAAGGGGAGCGAGCGCCGACCAGACCGGTAGCAAACTGATCCAAATTGGTTTTACCTATTACCACCGCACCAGCAGCCCGAAGCAACGCCACCACGGTCGCGTCGCGTTGCGGGGTAAAGGCAAACTCAGGGCAACCACCCGTGGTTGCAAAACCAGCCACATCAATATTGTCCTTCACCGCAAACGGCACACCAAAAAGGGGCAACGACGCCGGAGCCTTGCCCTCCAGTGAAGCAAGCTGCTGCGCCAGCACCGCATCGGTCGCCAGTGTTATCCAGGGGCTGCCGTAAACCGGTTTACCGTTGTCGCACTCTTCCTCACGAATCTGTTGCAGCAGTTGTGGCAAGAGCTGCTGTGGGGTTTGGCCCGACTGATACGCCTTGGCCCAGTCACTCAGATTCCAGCCCGACAACGGGGATAATGTGCTAGCGGTCATTGGTTTCTCCATGGTGTTCAAACTTGTATACAAGATACTGAGCGAGAGCCGTGCCAGCGAGTACAAAGATCCAACCAGGAAAGTGATCTCGCTCACCCACCACGGTCATAACCGATCAAATACCTGTCCGTTGGGATCAAGCTGGCGGGCTGGGGCTGAGTCAAACTGCCAGGCCAAACTGCAGCACTGTTTCTACAAAAACAAAAAAGGTGAACCCGGTATGTATTCTTTCAG
>TARA_R110001583_G_scaffold7720_8_pt1 | contig 14265 bp, 12 predicted proteins | sample TARA_R110001583 | Tara Oceans TARA_R110001583 (sample SAMEA4398432) | marine metagenome | biome: Polar Biome; feature: [MES] marine water layer (ENVO:01000295) within the mesopelagic zone...; material: water (ENVO:00002006), including particulate matter (ENVO:01000060) such as...... | reverse complement strand
GTGTTACGAGGCGCACAAACGACGCGTATTAAAAGTCTTGGGCATGATAAGTTATCAACTTATGCGCTAGGCAAAGATCAGTCTAGTGAGTATTGGCTAAGCTTGTTAAGGCAATTGATACACTGTGGATTGTTAATGCAGAATTTGACGCGTGGTTCAGCGCTACAATTAACAGAAGCGGCTCGACCTATTTTAAAAGCCCAAGAACCCCTTTATTTGGCAGTACCTCGTCTTAAAATGGTGAGTAAAACAAAACAGAAAAAAAGCGCTTTAGCGAATGTAGCTAATAACAAACTATTTGCACGTTTACGACAATTACGTAAACAAATTGCGGATCGTGAAGAAATGCCTCCTTATGTAATTTTTAGCGATATTTCCTTGGCAGAAATGAGTGAGCTAATGCCTTTAACAGATCGTGAGTTCTTAAATATTAATGGTGTTGGGCATATTAAATTAAAAAAATATGGCACTGAGTTCATGGATATTATTAATGAATATGCACAATCATTATAAAAAATTGTTTCTGAATTTTTTAATGCTATTATTTTAACCAACAAGATAGATCAGATACTTCTGCAGATTGGTATTAGCTTAGATAACCTCAATTTTGGATATGCAAAACCCTATTATTGGAGAACAATAATAGGGTTTCAAAGCGCGCTACTATATTGCTAATTTTTTCTTAAATTACTTAAATTGTTCTAAACGGGCTAAAGCACACTCTAAGATCTTCGGGCTTAGCTTTTTTTGTAAGGCTTCTATTTCATAGTTATTAAACAGTTCACCTAAAAAAGCGCAGATACAGGTCAAAGGTGCGTTACAAAATAATTTGGGATTTGATAAATAATCACCACCGCGTTGTTGCATCCATTGCTCTGTGTCTTGGTCTTCCATAAACCCGAGTTCATGAATGATACTTTTCAGCTGAATTAATATTTTTTTATAATCAATCGGTTTCCCATCAAATTCAGCCCTATAAGCTGCAATTGAATCGATGGAAGTTTGATTTGGAATTATTTCAATTGCATGAATATTACACATAAATAAAATTCCTTATTACAGTGAGATGTAATTCAGCATTAAATTACATATATTAGGCTGTAGACCTTTCACGTTTATTTTTGCAAAGATCAACAGGCCTTAGGTTTTAAGTTTTTAAAAAGAACCTTATACCAATCCGCATAAGTATCTGATCTATCTTGTTGGTTAAAATAATAGATAGCGTCGTTGCATTCATTCGTAATAGCTAGCTATTACTCAATCATGCGCCTTGCTCTTCATCATTTTTCCTCAACAAGCCTGATCACAATATTATGCGCAATGGTATTATTAGCCCCTCTATTTAACCTTGTTTATTGTGTGCTTATATAATTAGTATAGGATAGGAATAATTTTTGTTGTTTATTATCGATAAAAATTCACAAAAATATTCTTTTTTTTTGATGTTGATCGATGTTTATATTTTAAGCTATTTGATTTGTAGTAAAGGGGGGCGTTTTTGAAAGGTTAATGATATTAAATCACCGTAAAAATAACTACGGTGACAGTATTTACTGTTATTTTATTTGGTAAGTGAGAGTATGCCTTTCACCGGTTAGAATTAGTTTTTGTTCGCTAACTTTTACTTCTGACCATGCTGCAAGTGTGCTACTAACGGTCATTTCAATGACATTAATATCAGGTTTACACATTTTTCGTGTACTCACCATTTTATTAATACGTATTTTATTTTCTTGAAATTCTAAGGCTCCAAAAAAGTTATTACAGGCTAAATTTCCACTCGCTTTTTCTTGATCATCAATATTAAGGCTACTATTCGCTTGAATCGGGCGATTATCTAGTTGTATTAACTGCCAATTTTTCTGTAAATCCTGCTGTTTAATCGCTTGTATTGATTCTTTTGCATCGTTGCTTGATTCGTTGCTACAGGCGAATAATATCGGACTCAATGCTAATAGCAGTAATTTAAACTTCATTTCAGATGTCCTTAATATGTGACAGACGATGTAGAAATAAGCTAAAAGCTAGCTTATAACTTATATTTATCGTTTCTTCGTACGCCGTTTGACACTCAGAACACTTTTTAGTTTCTTAATTTTTTTCATTACTCGTGATAAGTGGATTCGATTAATGACAGTCAAAGTGATATTAATAGAGTAAACATGATCCGCTAATTCAGTTGTTTGTAAGTCTTCAACATTGGCATTACCTTTCGCAATGATATTAAATAACTCTGCTAGTCCCGCTTTATGATTAACCATTCTGATATTAAGATCACTTGAGTATTCATAAAGATTCATAAAATCCATATCCCAATCAACAGGGATATATTTATCAAGTTCGTTTTCGAATCCAATAATGTTATGACAGCTTGTGGTGTGCACAACTAAACCTTTGCCTGAACTAGTATGCGCAACAATTTGATCGCCTGGTAATGGTTTACAACAATTTGCATAGGAGGTCATCATATCTTCAGTACCTTTGATGGCACTTTGACGGTGTTGTTGTTTAAAAACGGATTCTGTTAATTCGTCTGCGTTACCACGTAAACGACGAGCAATAATAATGCTTAATAATTTACCTGTGCCAATTTCATGTAGCAGACTATTAAAGTCTTTTAGGTGATAATCGTTTAGTACTTTATCGATATTTTGCTGAGATATATCCGTTAAATTGGTCTGGTTAAGTGCCATTTTTAGCAGGCGACGACCTTCTGGAATTGACTGTGTCTCTGGTAGTTGCTTGAGAAATTGACGGATATTCTGACGTGCTTTATGGGTGGCAACAAAATTTAGCCAATCGGCACAGGGTTTTTCATCTTTGCCTGTAATAATTTCAATAGATTGACCACTTTCAAGCTTTTGCGTTAATAGTGCATATTCTTTATCTATTTTAACTCCCGTACAACGATGACCAATATTAGTATGTAATGCATAGGCAAAATCAACACCCGTGGCATGTGCTGGTAAAACAATAATTTTACCTTGAGGGGTTAATACATGTATTTCATTATTTCCCAACTCTTGTTTAATGTTTTCTAGCATAACTAAGGAGTTAGTAGTGTTATCTTCTTGCTCGGAAAGGCCTTGGAACCAGTTTCGTGTTTGTAGCTGGGCTGTGATTTTGGTATTACCATCACCTTCTTTGTAACTCCAATGTGCAGCTATGCCCTGCTTAGCAACGGCATCCATATCTTCAGTTCGAATTTGAATTTCAATGTTCACACCATGATGAGTGATCAATGTGGTGTGTAATGACTGATAGCTATTGGCTTTAGGGATTGCAATATAGTCTTTAAAATATTCTAATTTAGGTTGGTATAAATGATGCATTTGCCCTAATACCCGATAACACGTATCGAGATCTTGGACAACAATACGGAATGCATATACATCCATCACATCATGAAATTGACAGCCTTTTTTAAGCATTTTTCGATATAAGCTATACAGATGCTTTTCACGACCTAATACTTTTGCCTCAATACCCATTGAGTCTAATTTTTCTGAAATTTCATCACATATACCAAGAATAAAGTTTTTACGATTGCCACGTGCTTTAGTGATCGCTTCTTTTAAAACATGATATCGAGCAGAGTTTTGTGCTTTAAACGCCAGTTGTTCAAGCTCATTTTTTAAATGATGAAGTCCCAATCTATCGGCAATAGGGGTAAAAATCTCAAAGGTTTCTTTGGCGATACGGCGACGTTTATCAAGTCGTAAAGAGCCGAGTGTTCGCATGTTGTGCACACGATCGGCAAGCTTAATAAGCATAACGCGGAAATCTTTAGACATTGCAATCAGCATTTTGCGGATATTTTCAGCTTGTGCTTGCTCTCTATTTTCAAAGTTGACTTTATCGAGCTTAGTCACGCCTTCTACCAAGTCGGCAACGGTAAGGTTAAAAGCATCTGCAAGTTGTTGGTGAGTCGTATCGGTATCTTCTAATACATCATGAAGTAGTGCTGCCGCGATTGCTTCATGGTCTAATTTCATTGATGCTAAAATTTCAGCAACGGCAACCGGGTGTGTAATATAGGGTTCGCCACTTGCACGTTTGATACCATCATGTGCTACATAAGCATATTCATAAGCGCGCTCGATAAACTTGCACTGCTCTGGGCTCAGATAGGATTGAATGGAATCATTAAGTGCTTGAAAAATTGACATTAGTTACCCTGTATCATTTACTTTTAATTAGATTAAAACGAGTTGCAATAGTTGCCTCGTAAAAACTGTATTCTATACCCAAAAATCGACTGATTTCTGTCTCTTCACATAGTTTGAGCATATATTCATAATACTTCAAAATACGAAGTCAGCAAGGCAAATAATGATGAGTTTTTAAACATAAAAATAAAGTGCGGAGCTAGGGCTATTTATTTTGCTCATTGATAGGGTAGAGTAGCAATAACAAGGGGCTAAATAAGCGAAAACTATTTTGAGTTAACTTTATTGATCGTCTTTTAACTAAAAATCTAAGAAGGGTGATATGGCTTGTGCTGGTTGTGATAATAATATTTGGAAACAAAAACTAGGCCGTTGTAAACGTTGCATGTGGTTTAATTTTATCCTATTAGTAGGAAGCGCTATTTTTTCTTACTTTCTGTGGCAAACAGAACCTAAATCGGTGCAAACTATTGCGATGTTATTTGCTTTATTTTGTAGTGCATTATTAATGCTATTACACACGATTGCGTTTTTATATTATCGTTTTATAAAAACAGATGAAAAAAGTTAAGGAAGATAAACACAGCCTAAAATTGCATCTCTTGTTGCACCGGTAACCGTTTTTAATGGAATGGCTTTTTCTAATAATCGTTGCTCTGCTAACCATGCAAAAGCAATCGCTTCAACAAACATCGGATCAACATTGATAGCATTGGTATCTTGCACATTTTGTGAATGCATTAAGCTTCTTAAACGTGCCATTAAAAGTGGATTTAATGCGCCACCTCCGCAAACAAATACATCTGCGTTATTGGTATGACGTGTTATATGGTCACTGATAGTAATCGCTGTCAGCTCTAACAAGGTTCTTTGAATATCTGCATTATCTAGGTCATGGGATAGCAATTTTTTTTCTAGCCATGCGAGATTAAATTTTTCGCGACCTGTACTTTTAGGAGGGGCTAAAGCGAAATAGTCTTCAGCTAATAATTGATTTAATAAAGGTAAGTGGACTTTTCCTTGCTCCGCAAAGCATGCATCCTTATCAAAGGAGTGCCCTAAACATTTTTTTACCCACGCATCCATGAGCATATTTCCAGGCCCAGTATCATACCCTAAGACACTCTTATCAGCTTTTAGTATGCTGATATTAGCAATACCACCAATGTTTAAAATAATGCGGGTTTCATTTTCTTTATTAAAAAGGGCTTGATGAAAAGCAGGTACTAATGGGGCTCCTTGACCACCATAGGCCATATCCATGCGTCTGAAATCACTGACACAGGTGATGCCTGTTTTGGCTGCAATGATGTTTGCATCACCAATTTGTTGCGTGAAAGGGTGTGCCGTTAAGGGGCTATGAAAAATAGTTTGCCCGTGACTTCCAATCGCACTGATTTGTGACGCGTTAATGTTGGCTTTTTTTAGTAATTGATTAACGGCTTCCGCACAGGTCAGTGCAAATAGATGATCGACCTCGCCGAGTGTTTGCAGGTCAACCTGTTTGTTCGCGCAAATGTCTAATAACTGTTCTCGCAGCAAGTCAGGCATGGTGGGAGCAATGCCTGCTACTTGTTGTAAACCTTGTTCTGTGCGTTGTGCAATAACCACATCAATGGCATCTAGGCTGGTGCCAGACATAATGCCGATGTAGTATTTACCAAGCATCTATATAACTCGAGAGAATTGTTGCTGACGTGCTTTATTACGTAAATAAACATCAAAGCACATACAGATATTACGAATCAATAAACGCCCTTTGGGTAGAACATTTATTTCATTTTCATTGATAGTTAGCAGTTCATCATCGATAAAGCATTGTAATAATTTAATATCTTCAGCAAAGTAACTTTTAAAGTTCAAATCAAATGTTGTTTCAATATTTTTAATATCTAAAGTGAAGTTACAAATGAGTTTTTTGATGACTTCGCGACGGATCAAATCATCTTGATTTAACCCAACACCTCGCCATTGTGCATGACCGACTTCTTCTACCTGCGTGTAATAAGTCGCTAATTTCTTTTGATTCTGCGAATAGCAATGGCCAATTTGGCTGATTGCTGACACACCTAACCCAAGTAAATCCGCATCTTCTTGGGTTGTGTAACCTTGGAAATTACGATGTAAAATACCTTGTTGCTGCGCAATCGCCAGTTCGTCATCAGGTTTTGCAAAATGGTCCATACCAATAAATTGATAGCCTGATTTTGTTAAGAACTCGATGGTATATTGCAACATTGCTAACTTTTCAGCAGGCTCGGGCATATCATCTTCATTAATTTTACGTTGTGCTGCAAAAATAGATGGCATGTGTGCATAGTTGAAAATAGATAGGCGAGCAGGGTCAAGTTCTAGTACTTTGTTTAGGGTATGTGCAAAACTATCTTTAGTTTGTAACGGTAAACCGTAGATCATATCTAAGTTCGTTGAACGGAACCCTTGTTCACGAGCTCGGGTTAACAGTTGTTCAATAAATGCTTCATCTTGTTCCCGATTAACGGCTTTTTGTACTTCTTTGTTGAAGTCTTGAACCCCTAGACTTAAACGATTAAAGCCTTCCTTTGCGAGGTGATCGATAGTACTTAGCTCGATTTCACGAGGATCCACTTCAATACTTAACTCTGCATCTGCTTTAAAAGTAAATTGACTACGTAAAATAGTCATTAAACGTGTGATCTGTGCTGGCAATAAAAAGGTAGGTGTACCACCTCCCCAATGCAGTTGACTAACTTGTCGATTTTTAAAATGTGGAGCTTGGATGAGAATTTCTTTTTCAAGGTAATCAAGGTATTTATCTGCCTTACCTTGATGACGAGTAATAGTTTTATTACACCCACAGAAATAACAAAGCTTATGACAAAAGGGAATATGTACATAAAGAGAGAGAGGTTTATCTGGATAAACCTCAGTTGATTGAATTAATGCTGAATAATCAAAGCTTTCATCAAACTCAAGTGCAGTTGGATAAGAGGTATAACGAGGGCCACTGTAATTATATTTTTCAATAAGAGCTTGGTCCCAAATTAGCTTTTGCATTTTATTCTCTCTTTTTTATAGCGAAAAATTTTCTAAAGTTTGTGCTTCTTTGATGATTGCATCTTCCAATTCATTTTCGAAAACTTCGCGTTGCTTATCTTGTTGTTTTAATAATTTTTTATCCATTTCTTTGCGTTCTGCATGCGTGGCAAAATCTTTTACTTTTTCAAATAAAGTCGATATTGCAGGATAATCGTTATCAATGTTTATTTTAGGTTCAATTAATAATGTTTCTAGCAACACACTCAAACGAATTGAAGCTTCGGAAACATTACATTGTTTTTGTGCCGTTGCACGGGCAATAAAACGAATACTTTCACAAATATTTTCATTACGTTGCTGTTTTTTAATTGCCACTTGCAACTCTTTTTCTTTTGTTGCATTGGCAATTACTACTTTTTGGGTATTAATACGTTTGACTAACATACCAATATAAAAAGCGAGCACAATAATGATGATGCTCGCAAGTAGCGCTAATATTAATTGAAAATCCATTATGATCTCTTTTATTTAAACTCGTCTAATGCTGAACTCGCAGATTCAAACTGTTGAATAAGGTCTTCTTCACCTTGATCATCTAACCAGCCCAACTTTTTCATTAATGTTTGATGGCGATCCATTTGTTGCTCAACCCAAGCGCTATCAGCTTGTGAAACGGCTTCGTTATTATCGAGTTGCTCTAACAAGTCATTTAATCGTTGGTCGTTTTCAATCTGCATAAGCTCCTGCTCTGCAGATATTTTATTCGGTAGTTCTTCTTTTGTAGGAGTCACTTTGGCTTTAGGTTGAAGCTCTTTTTTAGGTGGCGCTACTTGAGTTTCTTTTCCATTTGCTAAAGAAACTGACTTTTTACTACCTAGGCGTTTATCGTTATGCGCTTTCTTAGCATTTTGTTGCTGAGTTTGCTTAGATTCATGCAAATTACGAGCGCCCGCGTTATTACCTTTCAGTTTCGCTTTACGCTTACGTTCGCGTGCTTCTTGTGCTGTTGATGATGTTTCTTTGCGCTTCCCAGTGAAACTCGGCTCTGAATTTCCTGCATTACGACTTTTTTTAGTACGAGACATTTTTATACCTTAAATAACTGATGATCACCTGATGACCAATACTTGCGAAGAATAGCAGATTTTCATTTTTTACGCATAAAAAAAGGTGCATCATTGAAAACAATGAGACACCTTTTATCGGCAGTTAAATATTTCAGTAGACCGAATGGGTCAATTGAAATGTTATGCTGATAGTTTGTTATTTAATGTAATGCAGAGATATAGTTTGATAGTAATTCAATATCTGCATCTGTTAATTTTGCTGCAATATCACCCATCATACCACTTGGGTCATTGGTACGCGCTTTACTGCGGAATTTCTCAAGTTGAGATTTGATATAAGCGGGATGCTGATTTGAAATTTTTGGAAATTTTGCCAGCTCTAGTCCATTACCACGCGGTCCATGACAAGCAGTACAACCTGGAATGGCACGTTTAATATCGCCACCCATATATAAGTTTTTGCCACTCACCGCGACCTCTGGTGAAACCGTTTCAGGTGTCGGCGTTTGTGAGGAATAATAAGCTGCTAAGTCTTTCATATCTTGCTCTGAAAGTGCAGCGACCATACCTGCCATAATAGGATCACTACGCTCACCACTTTTAAATTGCTGTAGTTGTTTTTCTAAATAACTTTTATGTTGTCCAGCGAGTTTAGGGTAAAGGTTTGATGGGCTATTTCCATCTCCTCCATGACAGGCTACACATGTTACGGATTTTGCTTTACCTGCTTCAATATCACCTTGCGCAACTGCCATGTTAGAGAAGCCTAAAAGCGCTATTAATGTCACTAATAATTTATTCATAATTATCCATTTATTAAAGTATGTTTAAGCGTGTTATGATGCATTGAATCAGTACACGGAAAATAATAACCGTAGTTTACACAAGTTTAATAAAAGTAACAATTTTGCTACAAGGCTAAAAGCGAGGCATATCTTGGAATTTCCAAAAATACATTTTCAAAAAGCGCATTTTTTAATTAGTGCACCAGATATTCGTCATTTAGATAAACATCTGCCACCAGAATCGGGTATAGAAGTTGCTTTTGCAGGCCGCTCTAACGCAGGGAAATCAAGTGCCTTAAATCGCTTAACACGTCAAAAAGCATTAGCAAGAACCAGTAAAACACCTGGTCGAACGCAGCTGATTAACGTATTTGAAGTAGAAGAAGGTAAACGCTTAATTGATTTACCTGGGTATGGTTTTGCTAAAGTCCCTTTAGAAATGAAATTAAAATGGCAAAAATCATTAGGAGAATATTTACAAAACCGAGACTCTTTAAAGGGGTTAGTAGTATTGATGGATGTACGTCATCCTTTTAAAGATCTTGATCAACAGTTGATATATTGGGCCATTGATGCCGGAATTCCTGTTTTAGCATTATTAACTAAAGCAGATAAATTAAAATCCGGTGCACGTAAAGCTACCCTATTAAAAATGCGTGAAGAAGCAAAAAACTTTGAAGGTGATGTTCAAGTCGAATTATTTTCATCTTTGAATGGCTTGGGTGTTGATCTATTAGAAAGAAAAATCGAACATTGGTATGCGTTAGATGATGAAAATCGTCTCGCTGAAGAAGTTGAAGACATTGTGACTGAATAAATATATTTTCTTCAAGTAATAAAAAAAGCCACTATAAGCGTAAAAGTTTATAGTGGCTTTTTTATACTAAGGAACTAATTCCAAAGGAATGATTAATTAACTTCGTTTATATACCTTAAATAAGCATTACGTAGTCGTTGTTCATTTTGCTCTAAGTAAAGAACAGATAATCTTTCACGATTATTGTATTGTCTACTTAGGCTATGCTGTAAGTCGAGATTATTACCCAAACCAGATGATAAATTATTATGTGTATTACCCACTCGAGTTTGAATCGCATAGTTAAATTGATCAACACCACGTACTTGTACGTAACCTGGGGACATATCACGCCATAAGGTTAATGGTATTGCGACACCCAATGTAACAAATTGTTCTGACTCGGAAGCGCCATCTGCAGTAGAACTTTGGTAAGTAGCATCTAAACGAACATCACCTAACCAATGACTGGTTGTTAAGCGCATACCTAAATCGCCCTGCATAAATTGACCTGCAGTGGCCTTAAATTGCCAATTCCATTCTGGCACTGATATTTGATAACTACCTAGTCTTGTCCCCAAATTATCCACTGAATTACCGTAACTGTCGGTATTATCGATATAACTAAATTCGCCTAATTCTAAACTAACACTATGTCGACCACTTTCTGATGTCCACTGGCTTTCATTCATCACACCAATATAATCACCAGCTATATATCCACCAGAAAATTGCGTCATAATATTATAAGGAACTTGAAAAGCTTGATGCACCAAAACACGATCAACTTCGCTTTCGTATCGGCTGCTGCCCCAAAGGTCTCCATCATCATCAAAGTCATCACTGTTTGAAATTGGTAAGAAATGTCTTATATCAATGGCGGCGCCTTTCCAAAGTGTTGTATAAAGATTGGTTGCTAATGCAAGTGAGTAATCATAAACCCCATATTCAGTTGCATCTCTATGTTGTAAAGCAGGGGATATAATTACCTGACTACGACCAAAGCCTGAATTAATAGTTTCATCAAGCCAACTGACTTTTTGATATGCAAGCTGAACATCACTGCTTTGATATTGCGTTTCAGCACAGGATTCACCTGAGCTAATAAATGCTCGGTAACAACTTGCTGACGTTGCTACTTTTAACATCGGTATACCGTTGGTTAAAGTATACAACTCAAATTTTTGTTCTTTATTTTCAATGCCTAAGTCAGCGAATAGACCATCTCCCGCATAACTAGAGATAATACCTAAAGCGACACCAGTACCATCAACTTGGTTGTGGTTATAACGACGATTTTCTAGTGCGATAAATAATTTAGTATCGTTATAGGCAATATTAATATTGATAAAGCCTTCGTCTTTTAATGCTTTTTTCAATGCGCTGAGATTGGCGACGTTACTCTTTTCTTGTTCAATAGTGATAATATCTTGTACAGTTAAATACTCGTTTCTCTTCATGTCATATGCTTGTTCAAAGCCGAAACCGAGCAAGGGAATTGAAGCATTAATTGACCACATATGCTGATTATCATCAGAGGTATCGTCATGGCCGGTTTGAATTTGATATTGTAATGCAAGTTGCGAATCGAGAGGCAATAAGCCTTCTGGCGTAAATAACTTAACTGAGCTATTTATTTTGGATGCATCATATTCTGCGATGAGTTGCATAAAGGAAAGAGGTTGAACTTCGATTAAACCAAACGCACCATTTAAAATATCATTACTTAGTTCTGACTGACCATAACCTGCACTGAGGCGAACAGGGTAGCTATCAAATTCATAGTCCGCCACGCCATAATAAGCTTCAAAATTATTAGCGGCACCACCAATATCCTGTATACCTAAGGCAAGATTAATACCGCTGTAATCGTAAATATAAGGTAGCTGGTATTTCAAAGATGCGGATAGATCGCGGATACCACCATCGCTGTCGATATAGAGGTTAGTATCATAGGTTTTTGTCACAATACGACCACCGACTTCTAATCCAGGAAAAAGACCAACGGAAAAGAAGATATTATCAAGCTCTGCAATTTTTTGTCGATAAGGCACGCCTTGCCCATAAAAAAGGGAGAAATCACCATGATCCATTACTTGCGCATTAGGTGTTAATAACCCACCTGTAAAGCTTTGTGTTGATAAAAGATTATCTATGTTTTCTGCTTGTAATGGCGACAACAAAGAGCAACAAATGATAGAAGATAAAGTTAGCTTAAAAGCATGCATACAAATAACTCATAAATAAAACAGAAAAAAAAAGGCACTTAAAAAGTGCCTTATGAATTACAGTTGGCTATTAAAGGCCAGTTGTACCCGATCCGCCAGTTGCACCCGTTGCGCCAGTTGCACCAGTTGCTGGTGTATTTGGTGTAGTTGGAGTTACTACCGCTACGATTTCTGTTGGTAAAGTGACAGCCGCAGTGGGAGCCGCTACTGCAGCCGCAACAGTTGCTGCTGGGATTTCTAAGTAAATCACAGTACCTGCAGCATTTGCTGGGTAATTAGGGTAAGTTGTGATTATTTCATCAGCAATAGCTTTTGCTGCTAACGTTAGTTCAGTTGGTGTTGCAGAACCTGCATTTTTAAGGACGTCACTTAAACCAGCAAGTGTTGCAGCTACTTTAGATTTATTAGTTGCACTTACTTTTGTTATAGCTGTTTCTGGATCAAGGAATATCTCAGCAATGCTAGTACCATCAGTTAATAATCCATCTAAACCTAGATCTGTTAGTAGTTGTATAGCTGCTGCTTCAGTATAGTCTGCGCCACCTAATACTTTGTAAAGTAAAGTTGATGTTGGAGAACCTGTTACTTTCTGGCCATTTACAGCCATACCTTTAGGTACTTGAAGAACAAGACCATTCATACTTTTGCCGTTAGATACATCATATGAGTCAGCTGTACCAGTGAACGTTAGCTCACATGTTGATGCATTTAAAGCAAAGGTCGTGTTTGAAATTACTGAGTTACCGCTGGTATCAGTTAAAGGAGCACTACCCATAGAACCATCAGCACAAGAGTATGCTGTTTCCATGTTTGCAATAGCTGGGTCGTATGCTTGTACTGTCGTTGATGGATCTGAACCGCCACAACCATTTAATAATGCAGTTGCGATAACTGCAGATAGAATTTTATATTTCACGTTAAATTTCCTTTTTTTTTAATTTAATTAAATAATATTTAAATCATAACTTATTCAAGTAAATCATTATATATACAATTCAATGTTTAATTACAACCCTGAATATTGCTTAGATGCTCACCTTTTTGCTTTAATTTTAAGGAAATTAAGCTATAAAGCATCATTTTTCTAACAGATAAATTATTTTAGGTCAATTTATCGTCTATTTAGTTTAATCTAGTTTTTATAAAAAAGCTAACAAGGATATGCTCAATTTATGCTTTTTTATAAGGAATACTGAGTTTAAAATGTGCACCCGATTCGCCCGCAATATATTGGATATCTCCTTTAAATAGCTGATTAACGATATTGTAAACAATATGAGTACCTAACCCGCTTCCTCCTGAACCTCGTTTTGATGTCACAAATGGGTCAAAAACGCGTTCCGCAATATTATCTGGGATACCTTTACCTGTATCTCGGTAATCAATGGTGAGTGTTTGATCATGTAATTGAATATCAATATAGATTTCTCGTTTACCATCCCAGCCATCAAAGCCATGAATGATTGAGTTGATAATAAGGTTTGAATAAATCTGCGCAAAACTACCCGGGAAGCTGTAGATAGATAACTCTTCAGGGCAATCAATAAATAGGTTACAACGTGATTGTTTAAGTTTGTGTTTCAAAGAGGTAACAACTTGACGGAGATTCTCTTCTAATTTGAAGGAATAACAAGCTTCACTGGATTGATCAACAGCGACTTGTTTAAAGCTACTGATAAGATCTGCTGCGCGTTTCAAATTATTATTGAGTAGGCGCCCAGATTCACCTAAACGTTCAATGAGTTCTTCAACGTAACTTCGAGATAAAGTATTACTACTTAATTTCTCGCTCAAGTGATTGATTTCTTCCTGTAGGAAAGAAGCTGCGGTGACACTAATACCAATAGGGGTATTTATTTCATGTGCAACACCCGCAACAAGTCCCCCTAATGAAGCCATTTTTTCTGATTCAACCAGGGTTTGTTGCGTTCGTTTTAATTCTTCAAGTGTGTTAGTTATTTGTTGATTACTATCTGTTAAAGCCGCTGTTCTTATATTCACTTTTTCTTCAAGTTGATCGTTGAGCTTTGTGATTTCAAGTTCTACTTGTTTTTGAGCGGTAATATCGTGACCAAAACCAATTAAATATTTAAGCTTCATACCTTCATAAAAAGAGGAAAAGGTCCATAATAACGTATTGATTTCCCCCATTTGGTCATGCATTTCAATTTCAATACTATTAATTGATTCATTTTGGATCAA
>TARA_R110001583_G_scaffold8932_1_pt1 | contig 14266 bp, 7 predicted proteins | sample TARA_R110001583 | Tara Oceans TARA_R110001583 (sample SAMEA4398432) | marine metagenome | biome: Polar Biome; feature: [MES] marine water layer (ENVO:01000295) within the mesopelagic zone...; material: water (ENVO:00002006), including particulate matter (ENVO:01000060) such as...... | reverse complement strand
CGTAAGTAGTGCTATGATTGTTAATTACTATGGTAATGTAGCTGCTGTGGCTTCTATGTATGACGAAAAGATTAAAAAGAGAAAGAAGCAATTGCAACTAGTATCTATTTTTGCAAGCCATTTGTACAGCCACTCACTAATGAATGGATCCGAGAAAGATATAGGATTAGGGGATGGTATTTTAATTCATAACCGAGGAACCTTAACATCTCCCGAGTGGCACCCTATTGAAAGAATACCTATTAATGATTTTTCTTTCCTAGCAGGAACTGGAGCTGGGGCTACGTTACAGCAGCAAGAAAGTATTTTATTATTTTCTGAGGATTTGGGAGATACAATTCTACCTTATACCCCTACGTTTCTAAGGTCTCACCACAAACCTTTAGCATATTTGGAACACTTTACACTGCCTCCCTCTGAGGATGAGGTATTTCCATATATTGAAGGTGATGATAAAACAGCCTCAGCGTCAACCCCATACGTTCACTCATTAACTACATCTATAGAAGAATCAGGATTATTAGTAGCCTATAACTTTACTAGCCCAAATGTTGTGGATCCTTCATCTACAAAATTTAATGTAGATAATGTAGGACCTGATGCGGGTAGAAGACTTGATGCTCAATTAGTAGGTAGTAGTATAAATGGAGTATTTCCTTCAGGTCTAGCAATTCCAAAACTTACAGGAGTAAGTGGTGGATCTTACGTAAGACTTCCAAGTAATGTAGCTCCCAATGGAGTTTCTAGAGCACAAATTACTCAAGAGTTAGATAATTTATTTTACCCAAGTAATAAAACCTATGATTCCGATACCGAAAAAGGTGGAGGTGTTACTTTTGATTACTGGGTACACGTTCCAAGTCTAACCTTTACCAACTCTCACAGGTATAGACTAGTTATGGGATGTGAAAATTCAGGGGGTTCTCCCCACTTTGGGTCTAGACAAGGGATTGTAGATGCCACTAGAACAAATAAGAATGGAAACCACGACACAGCCAAAACTCATGGTATGATTATAGGGTTTAGGGATAAAGGCGGTACTGGAGTAACTTCAAGCGGACTAGAGTTCGGAGTATTCCCTACTGTATCTCAGAACCTTAATAATGAGACTATTGGTCATAGCATAGCTATTGCTGAAAATAGTAGTGGTGCTGAACTTGGAGCAGTTATACCAAATGATATTATCTCTAATGGGGTTAGTATATCTGATGTCACTTCTTCGTTTGTTCACATGTCAATAGTTTTTAACTACGCAAAGAAAAATTTAAAAATGTATATGGACGGTGAACTTTTATGTACTTCAGGTCTTGGTCTCACATTTGATCTGCAGAAATCTGATTTCATAGGAGTTCCATCTATTACAGCTTCTGGGGATTCTACGTATATATCAAGCTGGACTCCCTCTGGGAATAACGGTCCACTTATCGGAGCTTTAGGTTTGAGCTTTACTCCTTGGATCCTAGGTGGAGGATTTTCAGATAATATACTTCAAAAGGAATCCCTTGGAAGTTATGACCCGGGTTTCTTAGGGTATAACACTAACTCTGTATACGGTGCACCTCCCGCATCTCAACACTACCCATCCTTAGGAAGTATAAGCCCAGGAGCTAAAAGTGGTCTTGATGGATTTTTAGGGAGTTTTAAAGTATATTCTAAAGCCCTAACTACTAATGAGGTTAAAACTAATTTTAGAGGTCAGAAAGGCTTCTTCAAAAATATAAAAATATAATGCTAAACGACGACATTTCGCTATTAACGACATCTAAAACTACCCCCTTCCATGGAGTTTCATTCCCGGTAGTAGAGGGGGTTGGTGGGTTTTTTGCTAAAACAGATGGAGCTCAAACTACAATGTCAGGATTAAAACAACTACTCTTGACCAGTAAAGGTGAAAGAGTTATGAATCCTGAATTTGGTACATCTTTGAGAAAATCTGTATTTGAACCTTTTACGTCTGACCTAATGGCTTCGTTAAAATCTGAGATTAGATTCTCTATAAATAAGTATCATCCTGAAGTGGAAATTCTAGCTCTTGAGATGTCATGGGATTCACACCCTAAAAGTAGGGGTCGGCATAAGATATTTATACAACTAAAGTTCCAAATTAAAGGAGAACTAATAAACCCACAAATTTTGGATATTATAATATAATGACTATACAAGACACACTAAAAGGAATTTATAACACAAGCGCATTTGATGGCTCTATTACTACTGATTTTATATCCCTAGGAGATTTATCACCTAGACTAAAGTCTAATAAAATTGATTATTCTGCTGCTGAATTCCCTGAATTTAAAACAGCGTTAACTAATTATATAAAAGCTGTATACCCAGAGGATTATAATAGTTTCTCAGAATCAGACTTAGGTATGATGTTAGTAGAACTATTTTCATATTTGGCATCTGTATTATCTTATAAGGCTGATATGCTTGCTAATGAGAATTATATTACATCTGTGCAAGCTCCGGAAAATCTTAGAAAATTACTACAACTTATTGGAGTAAACATGAGAGGTCCAATTAGTTCTAAATCAGGATGTACTTTAACTCTAGAAGATGATGATGTAATAGAATCTCCTAATGAACTTTCTATATTAGCAGCCGATAGATCTTTCTCTGTAGCAAGCAATAAAGACTCCGGACAACTTACATTTACCTTATACGCTGTAGATGGTACTGGAGACATAGATATGGAAAGTATAAATATATCTCTTACCCAAGCAGAATCATTAAACGAATCGGGAAAAGTTTTTTCTAATTTAATTTTAGTAGAAGGTCAATTAAAATCACAAACAGGAGTATTTTCAAATACGGATACAATTCAAACCATTACACTAAGGGACCCTTCGATTGTAGAGGGTAGTCTTATACTACACACAGATGGAGTAGTTTATAATGAAATTGAAAATTTATTCTTAGCAGAGTCTACTGATAAAGTCTTCAGTAAAACGTATACTGATGATTACTCCGCAAAACTAAATTTTGGGGATGATATAAGAGGGAAATCTCCTACAGCAGGTAAGAGCTACACTGTATTTTATAGAGTAGGAGGGGGAGACAGAGGTAATATAGTATCAAATACTATTAACGTTAAAATACCTGCAACTAACGGATCAACCCCTATTTCAGTAGACGTAACTAACCCTACTATGGCTACTGGTGGTTTAAAATCAGAAACAGTAGAGCATGCTAAGAAGTGGGGTCCTTACTTTTTCAAAACTCAGTACAGAGCTGTTACAGGAGAAGACTATACCGCCTTTGCTAATCATTTTACAAGCCAAGCTGGGCAGTCGGGTAAAGCTTACGCAGTTCTTAGGAATTCAGGAGCTGGAGGTAACATGATAGATATTTACACTGTAGCATTCGCAGCTGAAGTAGAAGGATATCAATCACAAGTTGAAAGAGCTTCAATAGCTTACAAAAGAGAATTGTTAACGTATCTTAATAAGTATAAGATGATTACAGACGAATTAACTATTGTAGATGGTCTAGTAAGAACCATTGATTTGAAATGTACATTATTTTTAGATAGTCCTCATAAATTATATGAGGAAGATATTAAAAGAAAAGCAGCTAATAATATACTTGCCTTCTTCGATTTAAATAATAGAGATTTTGGAGAAGTTATGCATGTAAACGATTTAAACAAGGCTATATTTAATATTCCTGAAGTTAGATTTTCATCTATTGATAATATTAAAAATAACATTTCCTTAAATTTTAATGAGCTACTACAATTAAACAATATAGAAATAGACGTTAAATACGTATAAGTGCAATGGTAAGAAAACAAGGATTAGGACGCCAAGGGTTACCCGATAAGAAATTTCATCAACATAACTATATTGATGTAGTAAAATCTTTAACTCCTGATTTATACCATGATACAGATTACGCAATCTATGGTAATACAGAGGATATCCTGTATAGCACTTTAGGAAAGATTCTAAAATTCACAGACACCGTCTCAGATATATTTCCGGATGCTAATTTTGATACTTCAACTTTACAGCATAGGTTAACTCTGCGTAATGAATTAACTAATATAAGACCTTACATATTCGAGCATAAAATTTTAAAGCCTTTAGGTAAATCGTTTTCAGATTTCCAAAGCCAAAAAGAGTTTGAAGGGTATGTATCCAGCATATTACTTCCTCATATTGTTCTAGACTCTCCATCTACTGAGTTTATAAATGGAGTAAATACTTTAGTAACCTCATCTGTTTCAGATGCCGCTACTACTCATGCATACTTACTGGATACTCTTTCATGGTATTACGTATTAAATTCAATACCACATGCAACAGCATCTACTGCACCTTCATCTAGCGTAACTTCTGAATTAGGAAGGTTATGGAAAGGAGAGACTCTTGTAGAAAAAGATGCTATTCCTACTGTGTTTAGATATCTTTGGGATAACAGAGAGGCTTTCGCTTTAGCTTCTGATTGTATCCCTACTCAGTTAGCGGGAAGTAACTTCCAAACTTCAGCAGGAACTTCTACTTCAGGAACTCAAAACAGAGATAGGTTAGAAACCCTTCTCAAGATATGGTATAATCCTCATGATACAGACTCTGAGACGATTGATACCTACTTATCTTTATTTATTGCTAATGGTGAGTTTACTCCTCGTATGGTAGAGGATGGAGCATTTACAAAATTCTTACAAGCGTTAAGTTACGGATTTTATGATATAAATACAACCATAGAAGAATTAGAAGATTTAGTAGATATAGAAAGATGCCCTCCTCAATTTCTACAGCACTTAGCATCTTTAATAGGTTGGAAACTAATGACCGGAGATATAGACCGCTGGAGAGCCCAGCTTAGGAAAGCTGTTTATATTTATAAAGGTAAGGGAACTAGGAAGGCACTTGAAGAAGCTTTAGAATTAGTATTTTCTGATCCTGATATTGTACCTAAAAATCAAATTTTAGAGGTATGGGAAATGTTCCTTCCTCGAATGATATATTATTTAATTGCCACTGAATCTAAAGTATTGAATAATAGTAGCTTTGGACCTGACGTATTTAGAGGTATATCTCCAGAAAGGTATTCTACAGGTAATTTAGATTTAAACTATAGAGCTGCTACTGATTACGTATTAGAGATATTACATAAAAACTCACCCCCATCCCCTACTCGTAAAGAAGGTGGGTGTATTTACTTCAATAATGTAAAGTTTGATTTAAGTTCTTGGGATCCTACTAACGTATACTTTCCCGGATTTTACCATCGTCAAACTCCTAATTGCCCAGTACCCCCATGGGAGAATGATAGATTCTACGATAATACATATGTAACGAAGACTCAGATCAAGATCCTAAACGATATTCTAACCGCAAGCGTAGACTCGTCTGCGGTAAACTCACCAAGAGGAGGGTTAGACATTCCAATAGAATACGTAGCAGATTTATCTTCAATACTTATTAAAGATGATATTAGATCAGGTTCCCTTTATCTGGGACATTGGAATAGAAAATGGAAATTCTATACTAGTGGGTATAGCCCACCTTTAAACTTTAGCTCGCTAAGCGTAACTAAAGATTCCTCTAAGCTAGGTTTACTTGATTATTGGATGTCTAAAAGTTCAGTAATAACTTCTCAAGTTTATCTAAATGATTTTAACTACTCGGTAGATGCTACCCGTATTAAGAAAGCAGAGGTCATAGATACTATTCGACAAGTCTTTAGAAGTTTCTTACCATTTCACGTTATAGCTAAGATTTTTAATAATGCGGAAGCCTATGAATTAAATGTTAATAGAGATGTTCGGATATGTGCGATAGGGTTAATAAATACATTTGATTTATCTCCTAGTGGAGATTTCGACCATTATATTTTAACTAATCTAGTACCTTCAAGTATATCTCTTAGTAGCGTCTCAACCTCTAGTATTGATACGTCTGCAAACTACATAATTACTTCACACGCGGATAGGGTTAGATCTTCCGGGCGTAGGAGAAGTTTAAGGTATTTAAATACTTTTAACGTATACAATAGATCTGGAAAGGCAATGCCTGTACCTAAGGCTGCAAGATTAGTAGGGTCCGCATCTTCGTATGACGGGTTAATTATGAATACCTCTGAATTTATACCATTAGGATATAACTTTTCTTCAGGGGCATACTTTTCCCCCTCCGGATCCTTTAGTGGGGTATACGACGCATCTAACGATATAGCAGTTTCAGCAATAACTGTTCTCTTTTCGGGAACAGATACATATCCAGGAACGGAGGAATACTTACCGGTTGGACGCCAAGATCTAGTCGATACCTCTGCAGTTTTTGAAGGAGTTGCAGTATCTTCTACTTACCCATGTAGAGTACCGTTTTTACATGGATGTGCACCTGTAGTAAGTAGAAATGAAATTAAGGGCATTAAAAGTGTTATTATAGACTCCCTCTGTAGGCAGGGACTGACCTCTGATTTTGGTGATTTAACCTTAGATAATTTTAAATTTGGAAAAGGTGTTACTAGGGATTTTGCTAATGTTAGTGGGGTTTTATCAAGCTCCGTATTTTCGGGAGTTTCGGGAGTACAAGCCTCAGCAAATGAAGGTATATCTTATACTGAAAAAGAATTAAAAATTATATATTCTCACTTTAACACAATGGCGAGCAGTAACGCAACTAGAGTAGCTACTTTAGGTTCTGCGCAAGCATCTATCACAAGTGGTATATTTGGAGTTAGTGGAGGTTCTAGAGGTTATTACTTAGAACCTTTAGGAACAGATGATCCTTTTACATACGGATTACAATCTTCAGGTACTGTTGCAACAGGGCTAGCAGCCGACACCGCACTCAGCGGAATCATATTTAACATAGCAGATGACTAATGGACGGATACATACAAATATATAACGGATCTATTGAAAATGATAATATTATTTTCGAGGATCATAATTTAGTTGTAGATGGTGCTTCTGAACATATAGCTAGTATGTTCACGTATTTACCGTCCCCATCCTCAATTAGTGCTTCAATAGCCAGAGCTAATTCGGTAGCAGGTATTACCGCTATATCCCTAGGAAGCGCCCAAGGATCCAAAAGTTATAACAGTCTAGGACTTTCCGGGATTAAATCTTTAGCAGCGATTCCCCCAACACCTCCAGATACTACCTTACAACCACCACTATATGAGTACGGAACCTCAGGTCCTGGAAGATTAGGACAATTCCTTAATTACATAGATTTTTCAGGACATTACCCTACACTTACCCCTGCCCAAATAAAAAGCCATGGATGTTATATCCCTTCCGGAGGTATAATGGCTGCGTCAGGTAATCTTCACACCTTTTCATGGCTAAGCGTTAAAACCCACGACGGTAGAGGGATCGCTTTAAAATCTGATGGAACTTTACATGGATGGGGTAGATACCAAGCCTATCCGCAAGAATATATTTTAACTGATATTCCTACAGGAACTAATTTTAGTAGTGTAGAATTAGGTGTAAACCATGCTATTGCTCTTACACGCGCAGGTACGATTACATCTTGGGGTGACGATTCTCAAAAAGTAATTTCAAACACACCTTCAGGGAATATTTTTACTCAAGTAGCTGCAGGAGATCAGTACTCTTTAGCCCTCGACTCTTCTGGATATATTCATGCTTGGGGTGACTACATATATTCAGATGAAACCTTATCTAATAATTTGGGAAATACTCCCACTGCTAGTGGATTCGTATACATAGCTGCAGGAGGCTCCCATAACCTTGCAATTGATAGTAGCGGTTATATAACTGCATGGGGTGTAGATTCATACGGAAGTGTAAGTAGCACCCCTGATACATCAGGATGGACTAAGGTAGCCGCAGGAACTGAGCATAGTCTAGCTCTATCAGCTACAGATGGTAGTGGATATATAACTGCGTGGGGTAACCCTTCATCGATAAATTCTACACCTTCAGCAACTACTAATGCATTTACAGACATAGCAGCAGGTACTTACCATAACCTTGCTTTATCGGGAGAGTTCGGATTGAGCGCATGGGGTGTAGATTCAATTTACTCACATGTAACTAATAAGCCTATAGCACATGGAATCACTTCAATTGCAGCAGGTAGTGATTTTAATTTAACCCTGAGCGGGGAATACTTAGTTTCAGGATGGGGAAATGATGCTTATGGAGGAATTTCAAATATACCTGCTAACGGGTACGGCACAACTACTCTCCTATACACAGGAACCTTAAATGATACCTCTTCAATCAATAGTGAGGGGTATATCCTAGAATCAAGGGTAGCTAGGGATACTCAAATCCTAGCTGACTCTAGCGCAGGATTTGTTGTATCAGGAATAGGTTCAGTTAGCTCCACCCGTGAAATTAAGTACATATTAACCTTAAATCGAGATGAGTGGTATTTCCTAAATAAATACTATGGAGGTATAGGATCTATAGGTCTGTGGACCTTAGATATTGATGAAACCTTGAAGAAGTATCCAGAAGGAACCACTATGGATAACATTGACCTATATAACTTAGCAGATACTAGTAGGAATCCAGTATTTAAGTTATTTTCTAAAAAGGTATTTCTCCCAGGAGGGTTACAATTAATAAAAGAAGATAAAGATTCTTTCCTTACCATAATATGGAGTATTAAATTTTAATAGATTAATGAATTATAAAGACAAAATTGAGCCAGTAGGACATCTTCAAATTATCAGAGTGAATTCTGATAATTCCCAGGAAATATTGCTAGATGACCATAATATCATTACAGCGGGAATGGGTAGAAGTTTAGCTGCTATGTTCTCACATGAAGATAAAACAGATTCATTTGATCACTTCACTATACCTTATTTCCAAATAGGTGACGGTACTCATACAATGGTCTCATCTTTAACATCTTTAGCGTCCCCTCTCTCTATTGCAGAGTATGGCTCAGAAGATGTAACTTTAAGTGCTGTTAAAGTATCCGACGATCCCGTAGGAGACGACCAAGCAGTAATAGCTATGCACCCTGCATATATTTACCTGTCTGCATCTAATAAGGTTACCTACTCGGTAACAATAGACGAAAGTACAGCCAACACAATTGATATTACAGAAGTTGGACTGTTTAGTAAAAACCCATATCTTCAAACTCCTCCTGTAGCATATTTATGTGCATACAGAAGCTTTGCAGAAATACCTAAAAGAAACTCATATACTTTAATCTTTAACTGGACCATAGAATTTTAACTGATGATTAGCGACGTAACCGGAGGAACCTTCGTAATAGAATACCCATCTACCTATTTGGTAGATATTAACAAATACCATGCATCTCAATTTTATAACTGGGAGCAAGACAATATTCCCATTGATGATCTTGAAACTAGAACTAATACTCTAGGATCAGCTTTAGGTATTTTTGCTGAGGGTATAGATGGAACTACCATGACTCTAGCAAATACAGAAGTATCTGCTAATTCTGTGTATGGAAGTATTAGTAACATATTAAAACTTATTCCAAAAACTATTACTTTTCCTATTCTTGTAGAAGTTTGTACTTATGGAAATCTAGGAGATTTAGTTTTAGAAAACATTACTTTGAAAGGTCGAGGTAAGTTAGAATTTATTAATCGTAATTATGCTACGGCAATTAGCGGAGACACTAACCATGCTGTTACCGAAGCTATGGCAACTATAACAACCTTTCCTTGGGGAGATGAAGTTATTACTTCTTCAATAACATCCCAAAAAATTGTAGATAATATTACAGCAGCAGCTGCAACAAACACGAGAACTACTAATAATAGCTATGATAGAGATCTATGGAATAAGCATGGTAAACTTTTATCATATAGAGATCTAAGTACATCTTTAACTATAAATGAGCCTCTCTTTGCCGTGTCTAGTATTAATAATCCAGTATTGTTAAATGCTCAATCTGCTACAACTTTCGGCTTAAGTTCAATTCCTTACACAGACACGTCTGTGTCCGCAGATGCTAACCCTACTGAGTTTAGTGTATCGTCACAAACCTCATTTAGAGGACCTGTGTACCATACTAATCCAGCAGCTGATGACATTGCATCTCCTACCTATGCGTATGGAAACTGGTTTAATAGTGTTAAGATTGAAAATTGTAGAGGATCCCAAATCCAAATAAAAGGATTCTGTGTAGACGGAGCAACCGTATCTAGTATTCCGCACCACGCGAACGCCGTAGGTTTTGATATTCAAAATTCTGACGTAGTCTTAACTTCCTGCGCCGCCGTTAGAAATGCCGATGTAGGTTTTAGAATAGATAATTCTAATGTTTTAATTGAAGGTGGTATAGTAGGCTATAGAAATTATCCATTCGATGGAAGTTCTCGTCTTCCTGTTGCGGGAGAGACTGAGTATGATATTTGGAATTTAGAATACAAAGGTCATGGGTTTGAAGCTTATAGATCCCATATTACGTTTGATCCCGACTCTACTGACGATAATGTTAAAGCCACTTCTAACTTAGGTAAACATGGTTTTATAATGAGTAATAATGGAGGTGACGGTTGGAGATTTGATAATTGTAGAATATCTGGAGGAGTAGGAGGTCATAACGCTACTGCAGAACAGGGAGCAGGACCTTTAGATTATCAGACAACTCAACTTATTGGAGCATTTAATAACTCTAATGGAATATCCATGATAGACTCCCACTCAGCATATAAAGGAATACTACGTGCTCAAGGTAATATGGTTGATGGTATATACGCTAGTAAATCTAAAGTATCTTGTATGGGTTTAGTATCTGAATTAAATAATGAACTAGGCTTACGCTTAAAATCCTCTGAGTTTGTATATAATTACGGAGCAGCAGATTACATTACGGCTTACGATTCTAATAACATTAATTGGCAGAACAGAGCTGGACATTCCCTTTTAACTCCTGCAGTAAGTGTACAAGATAACGGTATGCAAAATATTAAAATTTTTAATAATTCTACCTTTGAAAATGAACATATAGAATTCCAATCTAGAAGAGCTGGATTAGTAGGAGGTAGAGGTAAGCCTACAAAGAGCTGGGCAATGCAGGCTGCAAATGGTAGAGGAGGGGAAACTGCGGTAATTACGAATCGCGAGAAGTTTAATGTACCTCTCATATCAGTAGACCATAATTCCTATGCAAGATTGTTGGGTCTGTCAGTATTTGGGGATATTAACCCTTTGAACGCTGATGGAATTTATTCAGTAGAAGCATCAGCAGGTGTTAAAGGTAGAGCTTTAAGTGTTACTGATAATTCCCATGTGGATTTATACGGAACATCTGCATACTGTACTGTGCTTACAAACGAAAGTGATTTTGGCAATGTATCATCCCTAAGAAATTCTTGGAATAAATCCGCAGTATACGTAAACAATAGTTCTAAGATTAGAATTTCAGGACCTACTAAAATATCACAATTTGGTGTAGCGGTACTAGCTGAAAATAATTCAACTATTGAAGTTGGACCTCCTTTGGATAATACTGGAAACTATGACTCTGGGTTATATGATTTTAGTAATCTTGCTGACGCTGCTGGACACACTAAATTCGATGCCCAAAGCACTAGAGCTTGCTTAGTAGTTGCTAATAACTCAACCTTAAACATGTCTAAGTGTGGAGTTGGAGTATCCGGAATTTCATACTCAGTTAATAAAACCGCATTTAACGCAGTAGATGATATCTATCATGCATCCTCGTATGTTCAGTTATATCCTAATGGATTTACTGAAGAAGCTTATTCAGAGGAGGGAGGGTTATATTGTGACCAGGATTGGAGAACTGTAATAAAAACTCCAGGAGCCTTTAATAGATTAACTATGGGTTTAGATTCTTCTACTGCGCCTTCTAATGAAAGCCACGTATCATCTACTACAGGAGGTATGTGTGTAAGAGCTGTGGGAGGTAGTAATGTTTTACTCGACCAAGTTAACTTTGAGGTACATATTGGATGTACAGACTCATCAGGTGCTTATTATAACATCGACGGATCAGGTAACGAAGGAGTAGGGGGATATCACGGATCAGCATTAACAGCTGCGCAACAAATTATTACTGAAGCTAATATGTTTGGAGACGAAGATAATCATTATGGAGGTAGTCAAATCCATATGTGGAATATAGCTGACACTTCTAGGATAGTAGCATCCAATTTAAAGATTAATAATGTAGACGGATCTTCTGCTGGCTATTACGGTCCGGCTGGATCATGGGGAGTAGGAGCTGCCTATAATTATAATCTAGGAGCTTTAGATTATTATGGACCTGCGGGAGCTTATATGGACGCTTATGGTGTCGCTGCCTCTGCGTCAAACTTTGGACCTTTTAGGCTACTACTAAGTGTTAATTCAGATCTTATGAGTTATTTTGAAGGCTCTACTAGTGCTATAGCAGGACAAGCGTCCTACGATGAAACAGTATCATATGGGCATTTAACTACAGGACCTAGAGGAAGAGGTGGAACCCCTATAGCCCAAGTTAACGCTCAAGGGTATGCCGCTCCAGGACTATTTGCCCAACCTATAATAGGTTCCGATAATACTAGACGCCATCAGAAATTAGATGGAGCAGTAACTAACTTTACAATGCTAACCTCTGAAATATCTCAACCTATATTTGGAGCAAGGTATTTGGATCTTTCAGGATCTACTAAAGGGCAGAAATATCTTGCAAATTCTATGATGTCTAAGTATGACTCATACGTTCCTAATGGAGCTACTCATACTTTAACTGAGAGTGTATTTACTGCTCCTAACTTCCCACTTCCTCCACTTCATATGGATTGGCAAGGGTATCTTAGGAATTTCTTAGATGAGTCGGCTTCTGATGTATTCGCTAATTCTAAACACGCGGCTAGTAAGATGATTAAACTATGTTCAATTTACAGATCTCATACTGATCCACTTTTAGGAGGTGAAGGTAGAGATGGGGAAGGAGAATATACGTTTGGAAAAGGATGTCGATCCTTAAACCTTTTCGATTTGGATAAATTAATATAATGGCTGTAACTATAAATGAGAAAATTAGATTCTATAAGGCAAATGATCCTTATTACTATGAAGTAGATAATCTACCTTTAATAGATTTGTTAGAGAACGATAAGAGTTTAAGAGATTCTATTAACACTATTCTTTTAAATAATCAAAGCTGGGCTACTGAATACTATGTTGGTTCTGTAGTTCAATCTGCTGTTGGAAGTTCTAGTATAATTGATGTTGATGGGGACGGGGACACCTTGCCTAATAATGTCGTAGACTGGGTACTTGCTAAAAATTATATTACTTTAGATGATGTTGACGAGAATGAAGAAGTTATAGTTCCTAAAAAACTTCAACACCTTGAAGATGTTACGATATTAAATGCAACTGTCGCTGAGGGAGATATACTTACATACGACCCGACTGTTCTTCAATCTAATAATGTTAGTTATGGAGTTTTTGTAAACAAGCCTCCTGAAGAGATTCCTAATATCCCCAGAACCCAATATTTGCCAGCTAGATATTTTATAATAGGACAAGAGAAATCTCTTGGAACCGGAAGCGATGCGCATAATTTATTTAATGCTAGAACCCCTGCATTAAACAGTCAGAACAGTTTAGATTCAGATCACTTTTACACCTTTGCCTCTAATGTAGATGGATACTCTAAAGGAATGTATTTTATTAGAAGTTTTCAAGATATGGGTATTCCTGAAAATGCTAAAAAGATTTATTGCAAATATGGAACTAACTTTGTTTGTGGAGATACTTCTCAAAACTCTGATAGCCATATTCATGTAAATCACGCACACTCTCATTTTAGCCCAGGTAAAATGGAGATCGTAGATAAAAACCCTGATAGGACAAACACAACCTCTGCATTTCACACATGGGAAGGATTAGTATTAGCATCCGCTGAAAAAACTGGGAGTTACCGAAATACTATGGAAGTAATGTATGATCTTACTGTACACTATGGAAATGCCATTAAACACCCAGAAGATCCTTCGAAAAATGTTTTAATTTTCCATAATAGTATAATTGGTCACACTCAAGCCTGCTCAATATTCCTTTATGTATACGGTTATGAAACGTAAACTTCTACTACTTTTACCTCTACTAGCATCTTGCTCTACTCTAGCTCCTATAGCTGGTGGAGCAATAGGTGGAGCAGCTGGCTCATTAGGAGGTCCAGCCACAGCAGCAATAGGTGGAGCAGCCGGAGTAGCAGCAGCTCAAATGGCATTCCCAAGTAACTCTGCTCCTGTAAGTGATGCAGTAGCTTTAGCAGCTGCTCAATCAGGAAAACCAGCTCCAGGTACAGCAGCC
>TARA_R110001583_G_scaffold65887_1_pt1 | contig 14275 bp, 10 predicted proteins | sample TARA_R110001583 | Tara Oceans TARA_R110001583 (sample SAMEA4398432) | marine metagenome | biome: Polar Biome; feature: [MES] marine water layer (ENVO:01000295) within the mesopelagic zone...; material: water (ENVO:00002006), including particulate matter (ENVO:01000060) such as...... | reverse complement strand
GACTAAATAGATGTCCCCAAATGTTTAATGCATCTGAAAACGGCTGTGCTGGCGATATTTATAAATCAATGACCAGTACGCTGCTTTTCGAGCGGGAACAGCAGGGGGTGAACTGATTGTTCAGTGCATGCTCTTTAGCCGTCATAAAATAATCCCTATGGTCAGGAATACCCTCCAATACTGACGTCAGACAGGTGCCACAGATGCCTTGCTCACAGGAGATCGGGATTTCGATACCATTGTCCAGCAACACGTTGGCAACCGATTGATCCGCCGCTACTTTTAGCTCTTTGCCACTACGCGCCAGCCGGAGTGTGAAACTTTCTGCCTCCTCGTCACCCGCTGTGTCAGCAGAGGCCACATCAGGAGCGGAAAAGTATTCCCGGTGTAATCTTGCCTCGGGCCAGCCGCTATCTGTTGCCTGGCCAAGGACATAGTCCATGAACCCGGCAGGGCCACAGATGTAAAGATGGCTGTCTTCCGGTGTTGCACCAAACACGGTGTCTAGGTTCAGTTTCTGTTTTGCATCACCATCATCACAATGAAGGATAACCTTGGCCGCAAAAGGCGAATGACGCAAACGGTCGATAAACGCCATTGATGTACGCGAACGTCCGCAGTAGTGCAGTTCAAAATCACGGCCTAACTGCTGGAGTTGCTCGGCCATGGCGATAATTGGCGTGATACCCACTCCTCCAGCCAGCAGCAGCGTGAAACCGGTATTTTCATCCAGTGGAAACAGGTTGCGCGGCTTGCTGATACGAATCGTTTGCCCCTCAAGCACCTGTTCGATCATCCCGACCGAGCCACCTCTCGATGCCGGATCATTCAGTACGGCAATGAGGTAACGATCCGTTTTCCCTGCTGGATTGCATAGTGAGTACTGCCGGATCAGTCCTGGACGGACTTCAACATCAATATGTGCACCGGCTTGAAACTTTGGCAGATAGCCTTGCTCCGGCAGTGTTAACTCGAAGGAGTAAATATTTTCAGCTTCCTGCTTTTTTTTGCATACAACGACATCAAACATCGGGATACCTGTCATAAAAAGAGAGATGGCGAGCGCGGTGCTCTGAATATGGCTATTGGGCAACGACCGCTGCCCTAGCGGCCTGAGTGGCTGATACCGTCTTGATCCATGATCATGGGCGGGGAGTGGCTATGATCCACTTTCCCGCTCCAGGGCACTGCTGGTTAGGGTTCGTTTCTGGGGTTGGTTCCCGACGGCTAATCGGTACGGAAACGAGCTAATCAGGCTGGCGTATTTACCTCTGCCAGAATCATCTCATCTAGCAATCGTCTTGCTTTTACGGCAGCGACATCCGTTTCCAGCAACACTGGTTGCAGCGCAAAAAGATCGAGGACTCCTCCCATCAACTCCTGACAGGCTTCCACCATTGGCTCGTCTTCGTCTGCAAATGCCCGGATTGCATATTCGCTAATCACACGGGTTTTCTCGGTATCGTCAATATCCCGGTTGTGACCAATGGCAAAAAAGTAATGACTGGTGGTGGCGGTTTCCGGTGTCATAAAGTGCATCACCGGTACAATCACCCCTTCTTCTTTGGGCTTGCCGGTTTCAGTAAGACTCACCTCAAGAACCAGCGTTGCTGGCGCGTGCCAGTGCATCAGTGCTCGAAAATCACCCGGAGCACGATTTTCCCAGAAGACAGCAAGCTGGGGGGTTGCTGGCATATCGCGGACAAAATAATTGGACTGAATATCCCGCTCACCCTGCACAAACTCGACGGTCATTTTACCCGGTGCCATGGATTCTTCTGTTGCACCCGCCAGAGTATCGGGATGAAGATAAGGGGCGTGGGTCAGATCCAGCAGGTTGTCGACAAATAACTGATAGTTGACCTTCACCTTGAGGTAACCGGTTGTACTGGCATATTGGTCTTTCTGAACCAGAAACGGCGTTCCCACAATCTGCTCTTCATCGATATTCTCGGCATCTCCCATCCAGATCCACAGCGTGCCTTCGCGCTCAACCAGAGGATACGAACGTAATTGGGCTGCTTTCGGGATAATGCCTCTGCCATGCGGGTTCAGGATGCATGTGCCATTGGCATCATACTGAAGGCCATGATAGGGACATTCGATATTGTCCCCCTTCAACTTGCCTTCACACAGGGGTGCAAACCGATGAGGGCAACGGTTGGAGAGAGCAACAGGGGTTCCGTCCTCTCGTCGGTACATCACGATTGATTCTTCGAGAAACGTCTTTGAAATGGGTTCACGGCCAATGTCAGAAGACCAGCCAGCGCAGTACCAGGCATTCTTTAAATAGTTCATCGCAACCTCTGTTATTTTTGTTGGTTAAAAGGTGAGCGTCGAAACTGTAGCAATCACAAATGTATTTTTATAATTTAACTAATTCAGCTAACGTATTGATCTTGTCAATGTATTTAGGGGGGGAATCACTCGGTGCGTTTCAAAGGATTAGATCTGAATTTACTGATTGCTCTGGATGTGCTCATCGCCGAGCAGAGTGTCACGAAGGCCGCAGGCAGGCTCAATCTGAGTCAATCGGCGGTCAGTTGTGCACTCAACCGTTTGCGTGATCACTTGCAGGATGAATTACTGGTTAAGGTAGGCCGCAATATGGTGCTGACGCCATTTGCCACAGCCTTGGGCAACGATGTGCGAAATTTGCTCCTGCAGATTGACGCTACCATGAAGTCCCGCCCGGAATTTATTCCTGGCAAGGTCGAGCGCACCTTCAAAATAGCGGCTTCCGACTATATGGCTCATGTGGCCATCAACAGATTAAGACGCCGGGTCTTCAAGCAGGCTCCGGGCATCAAGCTGGAACTGTTGCAAATAGGTATTCATTCGATGGAAATGCTTGACCAGGGAACTATCGACCTGGTGATCGCACCATCCCAGTTCCTGCGCCCAGGGCAATCCAGTCAGCCACTGCTACAGGACACCATCGTCTGTCTGGTGAGTGAGAACAATCAGCTGGTTGGTGATGAGATAGATCTGCCATTGTATATGTCGCTGGAGCATGTCGCGTTCCAGCCCGAAGGCCTTCCGGCAACCTTCGAACGCTGGATGCTGGCAAATCTAGGAAAGCGCAATATCCGGGTATCAACCCTGAACTACGCCATGCTGCCCTATTTCATTCTGGACAGTGACATGATCGCAACCTTGCCACTGCAGCTGGCACTCCTGTACAGCAGGATTCTGCCGGTGCGGATTGTGCAGCCAGCGTTTCATCTGCTGGAATTTACCGAAACCATGCAGTGGCACAAAGCCAGTGACCGCGATCCTGGAATCAGTTGGTTAAGAAATGAGATGGCCGAGGCGGTAGCGGAAGCCAAACTCAATCACGAGATGTGATCTTTCAGAACCAGCGGGTGTTATGCCTGACACCACCGGCGAGTTCCGTTGACCTCTGATTGCATCTGGGCACGGCTCCATTCTGCCTGCTGTCTACTCCCTCTCCCCTTTGCTACGAACTGCGGCGAACAACCGGAGTGCTTGTCGCTCTGAATCACTCCGGGTTTTGAGCTGGCACAACAGGCTCAAGCCCGCTCAATCGGTTCTTGTCATCAATCTTGCTGTGTTGATTTATTTTATCGACACCTTGTTGTTGACGTGTTTTATGTTCTCTGATTTACTATCAAATAATATATCAAATTGAAACGGTATATCTAGGAGCAAAGAACATGATAAAAATAAAAGACATCCTCTACGTTCGTTATGCAACACCAGATCTTCAGGCCATGAAGCAGTTTCTGCAGGACTTCGGTATGAGTGTTGCGCATGAAAATGACAGTGCTCTTTATATGGCAGGAGCGGGCGACTCCCCCTTTGTGCATGTGTCCGAAAAGGCGGAACAAGCAGCGACGCTGGGTTTTGCCCTGGCGGTCGAATCTCGCGATGATCTGGTTGAAATAGCAGCCCTGACCGACACCCCGGTGCTGTTGAACGAAGAACCTTGCGGTGGTGAAGTGGTAAGAATTCTTGACCCGTTTGGTTTTCGCATCGACTTTCTGTGGGGCTATGAAAAACGTGCCGAGGATGCCGTGCGGCTGCCTTACAAAATGAATCCGTCTTCTGAACGTAGCCGCTACGGCAACCCTATACGGGTTGTGCGTAATGCGCCGTCGACGGTGATGCGCTGCGGCCATGTGGCGTTGTTGGTGTCTGATTTTGCCAAGGCAATGCAGTTTTATACCGAGACCCTCGGACTGAAGGTGTCTGATACCTATTTTGATGGCACTGAGACCAATCTGATTGGTGCCTTCCTGCATTGTGACCATGGTGATGAATTTACGGATCACCACACTATCGCACTGGTTGCTTCTCCTCAGGGAGAAAGTCGTTTTGATCACTCCGCCTTTGAGGTTATTGACCTGGATGACCTGATGTTGGGAAATGACCATCTGGAATCCTGTGGTTACAACCACGCCTGGGGTGTTGGTCGGCATGTGCAGGGCAGCCAGTTGTTCGATTACTGGCGTGATCCGTGCGGACACAAGATCGAGCACTGGACCGACGGTGACCTGGTGAATGATCAGTGGCAAGTAACAACTGCCCAGATTACGCCAGATGAGCTGGCTCAGTGGGCACCTGAATTCTCACCTGAATTCTTCAAATAATATTGTTGATTCAAGCATACTGATTCTGTATTGGAGTTGATTGTGAAATTTGTTCAATTTAAAAATGGCAATGATATTAATGATATTGTCGCCGGTATTCTTGTTGATGGTCTGGTGTATACCATCACGGATATTGATTCGAATTTGCCCGCAACCGTGAAAGATATTATTGCTGCCGGTGACGATGCAATGGCGATTATTCGCTCTGCAGATGTATCAGCTCTGACTGGTGTTCCTGAGTCTGCATTGACCTTGGTGTCGCCAGTTCATAATCCACAAAAATATCTGGCTATTGGTATGAATTATCAGGATCACGCTGATGAAGCCCGCGCCGCTGGTATTCCTGTGCCCACAAACCAGTTGTGGTTTAACAAGCAGGTATCCTGCATTACCGGGCCATATTCAGATATTGAAGTTCCCTGGGTTTCCGACAAAATAGATTATGAAGCTGAAATGGCCGTTGTGATTGGCAAGCGCTGTCGTCATGTGTCTGTCGAAGATGCCCGCGATGTGATATTTGGCTATATGGTCAGTAATGATGTCACGGTTCGGGACTGGCAGGCTGCGAGCCAGACATTTACCCTGGGTAAATCCTTTGATACCCACGGCCCATTAGGTCCCTGGCTGGTAACGGATGATGAAATTAAGGATCCATTGGATCTGAAAATGAGTCTTTGGGTTAATGATGAGCTGCGCCAGCAGGCCAATACCGGGTTGATGATCCATAATATTTATGAGCAGATTGCCCATCTCTCTACCGCGATGACGTTAGAGCCGGGTGATATTTTGGCAACAGGAACCTGTGCCGGTGTCGGTATTGCCAGTAATCGTTTTCTAAAGGCGGGAGATGTGGTTAAGGTTGCAATTGAAAACCTTGGCCATATTGAAAATGCCTTTGTTGATGAAAAGAAGTAGTCTCTGTTCACGATATTTCTGTATGACTGAATGAAATTGACTGCCTGAAGATAAAAATAAGATCAGGGTATACTGTGAAAAAAATCAAGTTCCGTGCAATTCTCACTGCGCTGGGAGTAATGCTCCCGGCAGTAGCCAAAAAGAATTCCATGCTGGCAACTATGTTGCAAAAACATAATGCAACCTTTCAGATGAAGCTGAAAGATGGAAGTGCCGGTCGTGTATTCACAGTCAAGGATGGCAAGGTGACCAGTGTTGCTGGTATTTCTGAAGATGCTGATGTCAGCATTGTCTTCAAGAATCTGGACGTGGCACTGAAATTCATGTCCCCCAAACCTGATCGACTTTTTATCGTTCATGCAGCCAAGAACTTTCTGGTTGAAGTGGCTGGTGAAAGTGAAAAAGTCGTGTGGGCCATGCAGGTGCTTAACTGCATTAATCACACCGGTGTTCAGTTCGGTACACCACAAAAAGACGGTGCGGTGCGTTACACCACCATGACCAATGGCGGCCCGCTGTTTGTCTATGTCAAAGACAATAAGATTGTGCGGACGATGCCGATTGACTTTGATGCGTCGGATGCCGAGCCATGGACTATTGAGGCGCGTGGTAAATCCTTTACGCCTGAACGTCGTGCCACGGTGGCACCACATGCGTTGGCGCACAAGTCGGTTGTGTATTCCGACAAGCGTGTTCTTTATCCCATGAAACGGGTGGATTTTGACCCGGAAGGGGAGCGCAATCCGCAAAACCGGGGTATTTCAGGCTATGAACGTATTTCCTGGGACGAGGCACTCGATATCGTGTCGAAGGAAATCAATCGTCAGAAACGTGAATATGGCCCAGGCTCAATTGTCTTTCCGATGTCTTCTCACCATCAATGGGGCAATGTCGGCTATTACCTCAGCTCATTGATGCGTTTTGCCAACCTGATCGGTTTTACCCGTTTGGCTGCTAATCCAGACAGCTGGGAAGGCTGGTATTGGGGGGCGATGCACCATTTTGGTGGTTCCATGCGGGTTGGTATTGCCGGTAATTACGGCACCGTTGAAGACTGCCTGAAAGAATGTGAGCAAATCATCTTCTGGTCCAGTGATCCTGAAAGCACCAATGGCGGTTATATGGGCTTTGAAGGCACACCGCGTCGTTTATGGGCCAAGCAGCTGGGCATCGATTTTGTCCATATTGATCCTCACTACAACCCGACAGCCCAGTTGCTGGGTGGCAAGTGGATTCCTATCAAGCCTGGTACGGATTCGGCGCTGGCGATCGCGATTATGAATGTCTGGGTTAAAGAAGATCTTTACGACAAGGATTATATCGCCAAAACACCACCGGTTTTGATGAATGGAAAGCGTATCTGATGGGTGAAAGTGACGGTGTGGATAAAACACCGGAATGGCAAGCTCAGGAAACCGGGGTTTCTGCTGCTGTCTGTCGTGCGCTGGCACGCAAGTGGGCGGGCAAAAAGACCTATCTGGCACCGGGTGCCAGTGGTAGTGGTTTTGGTGGTGCCTGTCGGGGGGCAACCGGTGCGCAGTGGGCTCGTAACATGGTCATGATGATGGCCATGCAAGGCTGGGGCAAACCGGGTATCAATATGGGTAACCTCCAGGCGGGCACCCCGATTGACCTGCATTTCTATTTTCCGGGTTATGCCGACGGCGGTATATCTGGCGAGCTGAACTGGAATGCCAACTCGGTGAATAATTACCAGAAAATGCCCCATGTTCTGACGATGAATCCGGTCAAGCAGATGGTGCCAAGGCAACAGTTTCCAGAAGCTATTATTAACGGTGAAGCATCGGGTTACCTATGGGATGGCACGGCGCAAGAAGCCCAGTTCGCGCCTTTCCAGTACCCGATGCCGGGTTACTCAAAAATCCGTATGATTTATCGTTACGGCGGTTCGTCATACAGCACGCTGACCAATTCCTCGCGTATGGATGAAGCCTATCGCCATGAATCTATCGATTTTGTGGTGAACCAGTCGATCTGCATGGAAGGTGAGGCGCTGTTTTCAGACATTATATTGCCAGCCTGTACATCGCTCGAACGCTGGGACATTGGCGAGTGGGGCAGTGGTGGTGGTTATTTACCGCATGGTTTTAACGGTCTGAATCACCGGGTGATCGCTCTGCAGCATAAATGCATTGAGCCGCTTGGTGAGTCCAAATCGGATTATCAGATTTTTACCGATATTCTCAATCGACTGGGTCTGGGTACGGTCTTTACCGAAGGGTGCACCGAGCTGGACTGGGTGAAGCGCGTGTATGAATCTACCGATCTGGTGGATTATATTTCCTGGAAAGCGTTTTGTCGCAAGGGTTATTTTGTTGTCCCGGCAGAAAAGGAAGAGCTGAGAGACCCGGTCAATATGCGCTGGTTTGCCGAAGGCCGCCATAAGGATGTTCCGGAAGCCCAGCCTTTGCCATCACAATATGCTGAAACCTTCGGAAAAGGATTACAGACTCCAAGCGGCAAATTTGAGTTTATTCCAGAGACCTTACGCCGGTCTGATCCAGCAAATGAAGAACGGCCTTTGGTTAATAAATACATTCAGTCCTGGGAAGGCCCAGCGACGACCTCGTTAACGGATAAATACCCGTTACAAATGTTGGCAACACATTCCCGCTACAGCTTCCATACCCATGTGGATGGTAAAAACAGCATTACCAATACCATCAATGACCACCGACGTTTGATAGATGGTCATTATTACTGGATTGTACGTATTAATTCGGATGATGCGGAGGCACGTAATATTCGCAAAAACGATATCGTCAAGGTTTTTAACGCCCGTGGAGCGGTACTGTGTGCTGCAGATATCAGCGACCAAGTGGCCGTCGGAGTGGTCAAGTCCTTTGAATCCAGTGCAGAATACAAGCGAGTCATGATGAACGGGGAGTTGGTTGAAATCGGCGGCTGTATGAATATCCTGACTTCAGACCGGCCACAAATGAAAGGTACAAGCAGTATGTCTCCGAACTCCTGTCTGGTTGAGGTTGTACGGTTTGATGTCGTAAAACAAGGTGAAGCGATATGAAAAAGTGGAACCTGCTGATTGATGTGGAATTGTGTGAAAATTGCAATAACTGCGTTCTGGCGACCAAGGATGAATACCTCGGTAATGATATTTCCGGTTATTCGGCCAGAGTGCCGGGTATGGGTAATAATCTGATTGCTATCGAATCTTCCGAACGTGGATCGGGTGCACTGATTGAAATTTCACATCGCCCTGTGACCTGTAACCATTGTGATAATGCGCCCTGTATTCAACATGCTCCGGATGCCATTCAAAAGCGTGCCGATGGCATTGTGATTATTGATCCGGAAAAAGCCCATGGGCGTAAGGATATTGTGGGTTCGTGTCCTTACGGGGCTATTTACTGGAATGAAGAGCTAGCGCTACCGCAGCAGTGGATTTTTGATGCACACCTGCTGGATCAGGGCTGGAAACAACCCCGTGGTGCCCAGGCTTGCCCCACTCATGCTATCTATGCGGTGCAGAAAACGGATGCAGAAATGCAACAGCACGCCAGTGCCAAGGGATATGAGGTGCTGAAGCCGGAGTTGGGTACCTCGCCTCGGGTCTACTATCGCAATAATCACCATTTTACCGATGGTTATGTAGCTGGTGCGGTATTTGCCAAAAATGAATGTCTGGCAGGTGTGCAGGTTACTCTTGAATGTCATGGCCAGCCGCTGGGTGAAGCCATAACGGATGAATTCGGCGAATTCCGTATTCATAAAGTACCGATAACAAAAGATATAATGAAACTCTCTCTGATGTCGCAAGGTTTGGTATTTGAGTCGATAGATGTTGGCTTTGGTGATGGGGAGTCTTCTGTTGTTCTGAATGAGTTATGTATGATTTAATAACTCTTCAGGATGGTTTTTAATCGTTATTATTACTCTGGCATACCTTTAAGATATGCCAGGTTGGCTGGGCTTTCATAAATATAATAAAGGTTCTTGATATGGCAACGACTGAATGTGCCAGAGGTAGACTTGCGCTTTGCTCGGCACACGTAGCGGGTATGGTGGATATGGTGGCCCTGCCTGTTTGGGTAGGAAGCCTGATATCCGGCTTTGGTTTTTCACCTGCACGGGCAGGTGGATTAGCCAGTATTTTCCTGATCGGTGTGGTTGTGGCCAGCCTGTATCTGGCGCCTCGATTTAATCGTATTAATGCGCGGATTCTGGTGCCTCTGGGTTTTGTTGCTTGCGGTATTCTGTTTTTGCTTAATATCGTTGTTGACCAATATGAGATCATGGGTGTTTTTCACTTCCTCGGTGGTTTGGCCCTGGGTTGTGCACTGTCGCTAACCCATGGCACGGTGGGTCGTAGTGCCAATCCTCATCGCACCTTTGCCTTGTTACAGTTTGCCAATGGCATTTTTGCCATTGGATTTATGGGCAGTGTGCCATTACTGATTCACGCCTATGGCGCCGAGGCCATGTATTACGTTTTTGCCGTGATTATGTTGATGGCAGCCATTCTGACCGGTTTTTTCTTCCCCGACCCGGATAGGTCTGTGCAGCAGCAGGCGCGCAGCAGCAAGCCTCATACTGCTTTACCTGTCGGCGTCTGGTTTGGTATCGCCGGCGTATCACTGATGGCGATCATGCAGTCGATGATGTTCAGTTTTCTGGAACGGGTAGGTTCCAGCAAGGGATTCAGTGTCGAGCAAATGGCATCCATGCTGGCATTCCTCGGGCTTGTTAATCTGGCACCGGCAGCGCTGGCAGCGGTGTTGGAAAAACACCTCAAAGCACATCGGGTGATGCAATTTGCCCCGGTATTTCAGGTGCTGCTGGCTTTCGCTATTGTGTATTCCGGCAGTTTTTATACGTATGCCGCTGCCGGGGCTTTTTATCCCTTTATTATGATTTTCACTCATACCTTTGCATTCGGCTTGTTTGCAAAACTGGATCCCAGTGGACGAGTTGTCTCTTCAACGCCTGCGATCAATATGCTTGGTGCCAGCATCGGTCCATTTTTGGGTGGCGTACTGGTTCAGGAAATAGGCTATGGCGCCCTTCCTTATGCGGTCAGTGTCCTGGCACTGATAGCCATGTTGTCATTCTTTATGATCGGTCGACATATCAAACGCAATTCGCCAGTCGTCTTGTCACATTAACCCCATTATCAGTCATCAATAAAGGTTATGAATATGAAATCGAATGATGCGGTCATTGCTTCCTATGCCAGAACCGCTTTGGGTAAATCGTTTCGTGGCGCATTTAATGCCACCCATGGCGCGCAGCTTGGTAAGGCCTCTGTCGCTGAGGCGGTGCGTCGTGCGGGTATCGACCCCAAGGATATCTCTGATGTACTGATGGGCTGTGGGTTTCCTGAAGGACCCACCGGATTCAATATCGCCCGTCAGATCGCCCTGGCAGCCGGTCTTGGTAATAGTGTACCAGGCATGACCATTAACCGTTTTTGTGCCAGCTCCCTGCAAGCAATCGCGACAGCTTCACAAGCGGTTATCAGTGGTCAGGGCGAGGCTTTTGTTGCGGCCGGAGTGGAATCTATTTCTGGTACCCAGGGCAGCATGAATACTTTCATGCTGGAAGATGCTGATTTGAAGAGCCAGCATCCAGGGATCTATTGGACCATGCTGCAAACCGCTGAAGAGGTTGCCCGGCGCTTCGAGGTTTCTCGAGAGGATCAGGATGCCTATGGCCTGAGAAGCCAGATGCTGGCGGCTAAAGCCGCTGACAATGGTGTGTTCGATCAGGAAATTGTCCCTGTCTCTACCACCATGAACCTGTTTGACCGGGCAACGCGAGCAGTCTCTGGACAACGGGATATTACCGTCAGTCGTGATGAGGGTATTCGGCCAGATACTTTAATAGAGGGATTGTCCGGACTGAATGCCGTACTTGACGGCGGTACGGTAACAGCGGGCAATGCCAGCCAGTTTTCAGATGGCAGTGTTGCGACCTTGGTGTGCAGTCGTGCCAAAGCGCAGGAGCTTGGCGTCGAGCCTCTTGGAGTCTTTCGCGATTTTGTGGTTGCCGGATGTGAGCCTGAAGTCATGGGGATCGGCCCGGTTTATGCCATCCCCAAATTGTTAGCCCGTGCAGGCCTGACCGTTGACGATATTGGTTTGTGGGAAATTAACGAGGCTTTTGCGGTTCAGGTGCTGTATTGCGCCCGTGCTCTGGGGATTCCTCTGGATCGTCTGAATGTTAATGGTGGGGCGATTGCGTTAGGCCATCCCTATGGTGTATCGGGTGCCCGAATCGTCGGCTCCGGTTTGCTTGAAGCAAAACGTCGCGGCGTAAAATATTTTGTTGCATCAATGTGTATTGGCGGTGGCATGGGCGCAGCCGCATTATTCGAGATTGAATAGGTTTTTTATATGAATAACGCTGCAAATATTCTTTGGTCTCCAGATGATAGTCAGATTCAGAAGGCCCGTATTACTTCCTATACCAACTGGTTGCGTGATACGTCTTCACTGGAATTTGAGTCGTATGAATCGCTCTGGCAATGGAGTATTGATCACCCGGAAGCGTTCTGGACTTCTGTTATTGATTATTATTCGTTGCCTATTAACGGTGAATACAGCGAGGTCGTGAGCCAGGATGATATGCCATATGCAAAATGGTTTGAGGGTACTCATACCAATTTTGCCTCTCAGGTATTTAGCAACAAGAGTGCTGAATCGCCAGCATTGGTGTATGACAGTGAAATTCTGGGCGCTGGAGAAATGTCCTGGGATGAACTGGAGGCAAAGGTGGCGGCCCTCGCAGCCTTTTTACGTCAGCAAGGCGTAGAACCGGGTCAACGGGTTGTTGCTTGTTTGCCGAATATTCCTCATGCGGTCATTGCCTTGCTGGCAGTTGCGTCGATTGGTGCTGTCTGGTCAATATGTGCTCCGGAAATGGGGCCGGTCAGTATCATCGATCGGTTTGGACAAATAACGCCAGAGGTGATGATCACCTGTGATGGTTATCGTTATGGTGGGCGTGATTTTAGTAAACTGGATGTCGTCGAAGAAGTTATAAATAATATTGATTCAATTCATACGGTGATTATGGTTCCGTTACTTGAATTAATGGAACCAGCAACCAAGGTTATTGGTAACAAGTCGTTGGTTTTTTGGGATGATGTGGTTGTCGGCAATCAAACTCTTGACATTGCCAGCATGCCATTCAGCCATCCTTTGTGGATTGTGTATTCTTCCGGCACGACCGGAATTCCGAAGGCCATCGTGCATGGGCATGGAGGTATTGTTCTCGGCAATGTGGTGTCGCTAGGGATCCATAATGATCTTGGGCCTGGAGACCGTTATTGCTGGATCGCCAGTACCGGTTGGATCGTATGGAATGTTCTGGTGTGTGGTTTATTGGTCGGTTCCAGCATTTGTTTGTTTGATGGTGCCCTGACCGGAACCGCTGCAACCCCGGATTGGCGTCATCTCTGGCGTTTTGTCAGTAACAACAAAATTCGAGTCTTTGGTGCCAGTGCCGGATTTTTTGCCTCTTGTCAGAAAGCGGGCATTGAACCCGCCAAAGACCTGGATCTTGCTTGTGTGGAAGTCCTGGTGTCTTCCGGCTCTCCCCTTGTTCCTGAATCCTATCACTGGATTTATCAGCAGTTGCCTGACGTCTGGTTGTCATCAGCTTCTGGTGGCACTGACATTGCCGGAGCCTTCTTTAACGGACTCCCGACACTGCCTGTTCGTGAAGGTGAAATGCAGTGCAGGGTGCTTGGCATTGCGGTGTATTCCTATAACGATAACGGTCAGCCCGTTACTGGAGAAGTAGGGGAGTTGGTCTGTACCCGTCCGCTACCATCCATGCCTCTGTTTTTCTGGGGGGATGAAAACATGGAACGTTATCTCGACAGTTATTTTGGGGTATTTATCGCCCACGATACCGGCAAACCGGCATGGCGACATGGAGATTGGCTGGAACTTCAGGATCACGGAGACTCGGTGTCTGCGGTGATTTATGGCCGTTCCGATGCGACGATTAATCGGGGTGGAATACGGATGGGTACCAGTGAAATATATCGGGTAGTCGATCATATGCCTGAGGTTGCAGAATCAATGGTAGTTGATCTTGAATATCTGGGAAAACCGTCACGATTACTGCTGTTTGTTACTCTGATTGATGAGGCATTTGCCGGTCAGGAATTGGAACAAAAAATCTGTGCAGATATTCGTCGGTCGCTGTCTCCGAGATATATTCCGGATGCAATTTTATATGCCCCTGGAATTCCTAAAAACCTGACCGGCAAGAAACTGGAATTACCGATCAAGAAACTGTTGCTCGGCTTTGAACCTGAAAAAGTTGCCAAGCGTGATGGTTTGGCAAACCCGGATATATTTGACTGGTATGTTGATAATGCCCAGGAATTTATCTGACCAATGAATTGATTACACCGCCAGCCGCCTGTGCGGCTTTTTGGGAGTCTTGTCTCTGGCTCCCCTTTTTTATTCCTGCTCCTTAGGGGGCAATAACCGATTCCGGTCGGTTTACTATTCTGGTTTAAGGGCTGCCAGATACCTTTATTTTGCCCTTTATTGTTTTAGCGAGTTACGTCCAAACGGAGATCATAATGATAAAAAACATCTGCAGGCATAACGCTAAAGTTACCGTCCGACAAAACAGAGCCTTTCCGGTTTCTCTTTTGGCACTGGCGGTGACGGCTGCTTCCTTTTCTTTTGTTACCCCGGTGGTGGCGCTTGAAATCGATAGCGGCAATTCGGATTTGACCATTCGTT
>TARA_R110001583_G_scaffold21404_2_pt1 | contig 14288 bp, 15 predicted proteins | sample TARA_R110001583 | Tara Oceans TARA_R110001583 (sample SAMEA4398432) | marine metagenome | biome: Polar Biome; feature: [MES] marine water layer (ENVO:01000295) within the mesopelagic zone...; material: water (ENVO:00002006), including particulate matter (ENVO:01000060) such as...... | reverse complement strand
GCGTCAGTAACTCCGACCGTAGAATCGCCTACGGCCATCTCGTTGTTTTCGACTCGATTGATTACAGCTTGATCGGCCAAAGACATTGTCCCGATAACTCCCGGGGCGTCTTGTACAATAAGGTTGTCTTTAGCCTCGTCGATAGTATCGTACCCGGTAAGTTGACCGATTGTTAGATCAAGCCGTGTCGCGTCGGCCCCGGGTCCGGTAAACTTAACTAAGAACTCATCAAGTTCCTTCGGGGTAAGTGAATTAAGCAAAGCTAATTGTTCTTGGGTTTCCTCGGCCTCAGCGTGACGAATAAGCCTGTTGTACGTACTAGCTTTTTTCATCTCGTATGTATTCATCACCTCTGCGGCTGTGTCCCCGCTTGCAGAACCTGCGCCTTTCAATCCGGTTGACATAAGTTCGACGCCAGCTTTCGCGCCGTCAAACATGTCATTGATCGCCATTCGTTCTTGCGACATAGCTGATGGAAGAACTTTTGCCCGTGCCTGTATCCCAGCCCGCGCTGTGCTAAAAACAGATTCCGCCGTAAGCTGACGAAGTTTGTTTCCTTCAACCTGTTGGTCTCCCAGCCCAATTAAATACGTCGTAGCTTCTTCAATCAGATTGGCGTACGAGTTGTTGAGGCGAGCCATGTCGCTAGGAGACATGCCCGAAGGACCAAGGCGATTGACTGCGGGGTCGAATCGCTCAGCCATCGCACGCTTTCTAATCGCTTGGATTTTATTTACGACGTCGCTACCCGGGAGCATAGCTCCAGTGTCTTCCCACTCTTCGATTAGCTCCCTAAGTTCGTTGATCTTCTGTGCTCTATCCTTGGCCATCTGGGCCCCCCTGTCCAGTTGTCCCTGTTTGGCCAAGCGTACCCATGTTCCCCATAAAGTAAGGATTTTCGCGATACCCCGCCATGAACTTATAGAAGTCACCCACAGCCCGGTCGGTCTGTTGCTGCCACTCTGCCCTTTCTCGTGCCGCTTCCCACGCAGTGTTCTGCATTTCCATCGTCATTAGTGCGCCGTTAGTCGTGTAAAACTCTTCTGTCGGGCGGGCGGGAACGATGTACTGACCCCGCTTGTTTTTGCCGTAATCGGCTTCGCCGGGTCGCGCCACAGTTTTTCCGATCCTCTCCAGCATCGGCTTCCCGTCCGCACCCAGTGCGGGAAGTCCTGTCGTCTCGTCCATTCTCACGCGTTGTCGCACTTTCATTTGTGGTTGCGGGTTTGCGCCCTCAAATGCTTGGCGGCCTTGCTCGTACTTGATGCCCGCCGCGCCGACCTGTCCGACCGCCATTCCGGTCTGCATCGCTTGTTGGTCGTGAGCTTTCCTCTCCTGCACGGCTTGATCTTCCAAACCAGCTAGCTGCATTCCCGCCTGTTCTTTCTCTGCGATAATTCCGGCACCTTCTTGTTCTTGATACGCCGACTCCATACCCTCAACCAAAGCCTGTTGCTCTAGGTCACGCTGTCCTTGGGCTTCGAAGTCAGGGCCCGCAACAGTCCCAGCCATCTGGCCTTGGCCTGCGCGGACGTCACTTCCACTTTGAATCACGGTGCTCTGCCTTTCGGGAGCAACCTTCTGTCGGGCCTTTGCCGCCAAGTCACTGTACAACTGCCCTTGTGCGCCAGTCTTTGCCAACATCTTCTTCTGAACTTTTTTAGCTTTTTTATCTTTACCTTTGCCTCGCAGCTTGTCGATGCGAGCCTGCATCCTTTTAGCCTTGATAACATCATCTTCTTTCTGGAACGCTCCGACAGCGAGTCCGCCGAGTGCCCCGATGCCTGCGCCAATGGCAGTACCAACTCCGGGGACGACTGAACCAATCTGCGCTCCGGCGAGCGCTCCGCCTGCTGCCGAGCCTGCTAGTTTTGATTGTGCCATTATGTCGCCCCGTGTTTAAAGAAGATGCAGTTCATAGAGCGAGCCCGGATACGAGTCTGTTTGACCGTACCGTGAGCACAGACTCTTAAACTAGCTGAATGGTATCCCGCCGGAAGCTCCTCGGCAAAATAATGGCCCGACCAAAAACGATTCTTATACCTGTCTTGTAGTCGGGGGTTTGTGTAGACAGCCTTGCTCCCCCCGGTGGCTTGATCTCCCATCGAACCAGAGATGAGTCGAGTAGACTCCGGCGAATTAGTAATCGTTCCCGTAGGAGTGCCGTCAACAAACAGATTAACTTGAGACCACCTACGGTCGCTCTCGGTCCCCACCACCTGATTGTTATCAAGCTCGTTGTCGTTGATAAAACAAATAGTCCAGGTCAACAAGACACGGGATTTAAACGGAAGGTAGAACTGGATCGAACTCCCCGGGACAGCGATGTAGCGACTTTCGGTGGCGGGACCACCATTACGAAAGAACCCCGAACCGAGAGGCACTGCCGACCCACCCCCAAAGTAATCGAGGTTAGCGGTACCAGCGATCCCGTAGGCCCCGGTGAGGGAGTGCTGCTGAATCTCCGTGTAGTTGTAGAGCCGAGTGTCCGAGTCCTTGATGTTGTCTTCGTCTAGCCGACCGTTGATTACTTCCAGGCTGGGCTCTAACGGAGAATACATAAAGTCGTAGAGAACATCAGCTTGCGCTACGTTGCCGTTTGTATAAGAAGGAATGGGCTCAAGTTTACTCATGTCAGGTACCTACCGTGGCTTGAATTGGGATGGCCGTAAGAGACGCCTTACTGTACTGTAGCGCCAGTGTGTCTACCGGCGCGTCGGAACAAAACCGGCACATCGCTCGCATCTTAATTTTCAAGATAGTCTCACCTTCCGGCAAGTCGGAAGCCAAGATTACCGACCGGATCGCCACTGTTTTATCTGTAAATGAGTCTGGGTAGAACGCTTGTCCGAACATAGGATAATAGCTGCTGTTATCAACGCGGACTTCCAGTTGCGTTAGGCCCGGTGAGATGGTGCGGGAGGCTTTCGATAGCACGTATTCGTCGCCGCCTGCTCCGATAAGTACGGGAACAAAAGTGGCTGACACCAAGTCCTCGAAGTTCTTCTGGGCCGAAGTCGTGCCAAATTGTAGTCCTTCGGTGCCCCCCGCGTAGTTGTTTTTGAGGAAGCGGTGGATGTGTACATTGAACAAAAGGATGATCGCGTTGACGTTCGTTGCAGTTGAGATCTCCAACGCAGGTGCGTACTCAACCTCAATGTCCGCCCCGGATGAGGCGTGCGTCACAAAAAACGTACCTATTTTTGTGCTCGATGTAGACTCAAACGTACTGAACGATCGATCTGTCCACGTGTCAGCGTAGGTCGCAGTTAAGTCTGGGTCGCGACCTACCACCGAGGGGAGGTGTTCATGCCGCAGCGCCCCGAGCGCAAAGTCCGAAGGCTCCAGTTTGTTAACGCCCTCGGCTGCGTCCGCAATCCGGGTGTTCAGTTCTTCGGCTTTAAACCGCGTACCATCTTCGAGATAGGTGTACTTAATCGCCATTATCTAGTTAGCTCCAAAGCAAAGATTTCTCGTGATGTGATGTAGGCTTCAGTAAATTGCTCGTCTCCGTAAGAAATCGTGTTCGAACTTCTGATGTCCATAATAGCGACTTTAATCGTGTGAACTCCAGGCGTTAAGTCGACAATAGTATCGAGAACTACCGCGTTCCACGCCCCATTTATACCGCCCCCCGCTTTAGATTTTGTGCCGATAAAAGGAACACTTCCGCTTGTGTCAACATCCTGCGTCGAGTCGTTAAAAAACTCATTAGCCGGGTCACCAGTACCCACAAGCGAACTGTTTAAAATAACACCATCAAGCTGTAGGGCGCAGTTAAATCCGAACCCCTTCTGCTTTGGGAGTGGGAGCCACTCATCTGCAACAACTGACCCGGGTGCGCCACTTCGAATAGACTTCCACGCCTGCCAGTTAACATAATCAGATAGATATTTTACGGTGTTTGCTAGTGTGAACGACGCGCAGATCCAGGTGGGGCCCCCGCGAGACGTAAACGTCAAGGACAAGCCATCCTGGTTAAATGTCTGGTATGTGTCTGTCGACGAGATGCTGATAATGCCCGTCGACTTGACACTGTCGCCGTCAGAATTGATGATGCTGTGGGGTAAGTTTGAAGCAATCGGACCCCCTGTCCCATATGCAAGCTTCATCGCAGCACCTTTCTTTAGGTTGCTCCGACTGATATAGGTTGGATCTCGCGCTTCGAAGTTGTGCTCGTTCAGGTAGCCCGAAGTCTCTTCTGTCACAGACAGAAGGTTCTCGTTGATTGCTACGTTGTCAACAACGTACCCGTCTTCGATCATGTACAGTGGATAGCGCCAAGCCATGCTTCCTCCTACGGCGGAACCTGCGCCCCACCATAATCCTTAGGTGCGACATCTACCTGTAACCCGACGAACTCCCAGAATCCGGATCCCTTAATGCGGAACTTAAAGACCTCGTTCGACGGAACATATACTTGTGCTCGTGTCCAGTACGGTCGGCGCGTGACAAACGCGGCTCCTTTCTCGTTCAGCTTTGCCTTGCCCCAAAAGCTAGGCACGTCCGCGCTAGAGTACCTATCTGCCTTAACAGTTTCGATAACTTCGTTGCGCCAATCGCGCATAACCTCGATTGTAAGCTCAGTATTCTCTGTCTCCCGCAACCACAGGTACACAACCCGAGTTGTTTTGCGCCCGATCGAATCCTGCGCCGTCATCCAGTTTGTCTCGATAACAGCCGTGCGTGCGTCGATAAGGTTCGTGAGGCCCCGGTCTGCTTTGTTGTGCGACCTGTCGAGTGCGTACACACCCACGCGACCTGAATCCCGTCGAGCATCCCCGGCAACAAGCATGAGGTTGCGGTGATCTCGCGTTGTACAGACTGCCTTGACTTTCACATCCGTGCGTGTGCGCCAGCCTTTGCCGTCGTAGATAAAGCACATGTTGTTCTTCGCAGATCCGTTGATTGATACCCAACAACGGTACTCTCCTGTCCGGGGGTCATACGCAGCACACGCCTGCTTCATGCGGGTCCGCGTAATACGCCTCATCTCTTTCCGGATAGAACCCGACAAGTACGCCAGAGAAGAACCGTCGTAAGAATAGAAACCATCGTACCCCAACCAGACTACCCTACCATCTGGTAGGGAAGCGATTGAACTGGGTGCGGCACAGCCGACCTCGGAAGACACGGGAGAAGACCTAAACCTCGATCCATCGTCAGAAGCTTGAATCAAAAACGTGCCTTTAAGGGTGAACGCTAGAAGGCCCTGGTCGCAGCGGTGGAGTCCTGTCGCTTCTGACGTAGGGTCAGGGTAAAGCTTCATGTCCCGGTCAAACGTGCCCCAGCGTCCGGGGAGGGACGCCTGAACGACGTTAGCGTCCTCGTCAGTGTTCGCTACCCAGAGCCGCCCGAAAGCTACGCAGCAGAGCTTAAACCGGGGGGCGGGTGCGATATTCTCCGCAGCCACTACCAACGCGCCGTCTGCGATATTGTCTGGATAGATTGTGGATACGTTGTCCGGCAGGGTCGCGTACGCCCCGATGACAGAGGACGTGTCGAGGGGCAGATAGTAGAACTTGCCGTCCCCCGAGTTGATCAAGTCCTTCGTGCGGTACAGAACACGTCCCACGCACTCGTCAGGTCCTTGGGGGATGCCAACCCAAGCAAGCTGCTTCTTCATCAACTCTAAAGCCATGACCTGCGAGTTTCCTGGGGCCGAGCCCGAGCTAGCTTCTGGGATAATCGTGGGCTGGTAGCTAACGGTGACGCCATCAGACGCCTCTGATAAAGCGGATAGGTTTCCAAACTGGTCGATAAACTGAACTTTGCAGCGCCACTCCCCACCTAAAAGCCATCCTGCTCCGACCAAAGAATCCTCTGCACTGCCGTCCCCAGCAAGCGTTTGGTAGAACGCTTCGGTGTCATACTGGATACCAGAAACAGTCCCGATGCGGCAGGGCCCGAAACCTTTCGACGAGCCAGCACGATAGTTAACTTGGTCCCCGTCCCAAGGCGTGCTGTCGTGACAGTAACCGTCGTCGTTAATCCCGACGCCTCGATGTGATGGGTTGTACTTAGAGTTCGTAGGACCCCGACCTGTGGGGGGAGCGGGCCTGCGTTCAAACCCTAGCGGCCCAACGCGCTGGCCGTCGTAGAAGAGTGGCCGACTATTCTGGGGCACGATGACAACTCCGTTCCCCGTACATTCGAACTGAGTCGGAAACTGAGGTTGGTCCGTCGAGGGGATGGACATACTGTAGCCGAAGTCAGTCGCGGTGATTTGATCTGACACGAGTCTTCGCCAGCTACGCTGCCAGCCCGCGAACTCCCAGATCTCATCTCCCGTATGTAGAAGAAGCACGTCTCGCTCATTATCCTGGAGCAAGCAGTGATATAGCCCGTGCATTTGTTCGCCGTACGTTGTCGGGAAATACGACGTTCCGGGATATATATCGTCTAGCGTATCCGTAGAAACGGGTCGCGTTGGAGGAGCGACCGACGACGCCTTTGCGGGGAGTGAGATGGCAAAGAACCCCGGCTCGACTTCTAACGGGGGCTCGTTGCTTTGAACTTCGCCCGGGTCAGCAACCTCAGGAATGTCTTCGTCCTCTACCATACGTTGATCGAACAACGCGCAGGGGCCGACGATGCTTCTTAGTGTCCCCTCTTCGAGGGGCACCATGTTTTCGATCTTCTGCGCGACGTCATTCGGGACAATCAAAAGTCCAGATTGAACGCGAACAGCGTAAGGACCAAGAGAGGCGATTCCAGTTTTGCTCGCCATTCTCTACCCCTTCTTCGGTCGGCCCACCTTCGGAGATGCGGGGCGTCCGATCAGCGAGAATTTCGCGTAACGCTCTGAGTCTTCCGACACGGTTTCGGTAGCATAACCTGAAAACGCAATCGTGCCCTGCTTGCCGCCGCTCCGGTCTGTTGTAACCGCTGTCATCGTAGCCTGAAGCTTCCGACCTCGGTCATCTTCCATCTCGTAAATACCACCACAAACCATCGGATCCATTATGTCTCCCAACCCAAATCACTATCTGTTAATCGTTTATTCCACTTGCGGTTTGTCCGCGCTGAACTGCGGACCCGCGTCATTCTACGTAACACAGGAACCGAAGCTGGTCTAAGATCTCCGTATCGGTTTGACAAGGTCATCAACTCCGCTTGGTACTTGGCCCGGGACGCGACCGATAACTGGGCGTTCCCAAGGCTCTCATAGAAGAACGACATCGCTCGCTCGATGAGGATGTCCATCGCCTCGTCATGGATAAGCGGGTGGTCATCTTCATCCCGCAACTCCTGGGGGCGCATGATGCAGCGAAGAGCGACTGGGTACCGTTGATCAGGACGAGGGTAAAATGCAATCGACTGGTAGCCGTGGATGTCACGAAGACGACGACTGTGATCTGGGATGATCTCCCCGTTGTCGTAGAAGATACCGCCGTTTGTTCCGTCGATGCGTGTCTCGGCCAGGAGGAAGAAGTCTTCCGCGCTGTCAAACTGTGATGTCTCCAACCCGGTAGCTTTGTGTGACATGTCGCCGTAGTTACTAAAATCGGCAGAAAGCCGCTTACGGTAAATGCGTACGTAGATTCCGCTTTGAATCAAGCTCTGCCGAGTAGCCGTGGTCGTTCCGGTGATCGCGTTAAGAAACCCGAGCGCGTACTGAATGTTAGGTAGCGACACCGCGATAGCAGGCGCAGATTGTTCCGGGTCCGAATAAGCCGTCTCGACTTCTCCAGAAGAAGGCGAAGGCGGAGACTCCAACCAAGGCTCACGATAACGGTTGATAGAAGCGAATGCGCCCCCGACGTTTGTGTCGTCCTCTGGACTAGCGGGAAAAACCTGCCCAGTGTTGAGGTACTCTGCTGCCATGCCTTCCCAATGACCAAGGCCGGGGAGTTGAAACTCTGTGTCCCGCTTGCCCCAGGTGTACGTCACGCGGTACGCAAACTTACCGGGAGGTTCCGGCCCAAGCCACTTTTCTTTATACCCTGTAGTTTGATCTAGCTTTGCTTCACGAGCTAAAGAAACGGCGGGGGGTACCGCAGGTCCCGTGAGGCGCATGTGGCCTCGACGAAAGATTGTCCGGGGGATGCCCGAGGTGACGTTCGTAGACGGGGAGACTAGCTGAAGCTGCTCTGCTTGCTGCTGTCCGATCACGTCCAGAGGAAAGTTGTTTGATTTGTCTCGCAGTCGTGCAGACTTAAGTTCAATCAAGTTATCCGGCAAAGGATAATGTTCCGTGAGAATTTTATACTTAAACCCGAGAATGCCGTCAGCGTCCGCTGTCGAACCATCCCCGTGTGCAGCCGTGTCCCACGGGCGCACAAAGGTTACGTGATAGTAGTCGCTTTCTAACCACACTGAACGAATCTGGTTTCTTACAATCGTTCCGTTAGCCAGCGTAATCTCGATCATACGCCCGTCCCACGAACGGTTGTATTCCCAGACTACATAACTATCAGTCGCGGCTTCCGCTGCCGTCTTAGTGTACAGTGTCTTCCATGTCCACGGATCACGAGCCGTGGCCACGGGCAGGGTATTCGTCCCCGCTAGCTCGATTCGATCTGGGGTAACAGCCGAACCAGCCTTAGAAGTAACGTCTGGCTCGACGGCCATAGATACTTCAGTCTCAAAAAAGAGAAACGGGGCCTCCAACGCCAGTTGGTTGTAGGCCCTGTTTATGAAACTGTTGACACGCGAGATTGCCTCAGGCGAACTACTCGGAGAGTAATCCGCCTGGGCAAACATCGCAGTCCGAATCTCTTTCAGATTCATCTACTAACCAGCAAAGTTGAGGTAAACCGCGCCGGTTCCGCCTGCCGCGATTGTCGTGCCAAGCACGTTACCAACCGGACCATTGGAGTCACCTGCGCCCGCATCGTCCAACTCGCCACCAGAAGAGTGCATGACAAGTTCGTCAGACGCAGCCGATTCCGAGTTGACCTTAGCGTTACCCTTGCCACGGGTCAGCACAAAGCCGTATGAGCCGCTTGCGATCGTAGCTTGTGCCACTCCCACATAACGACTATCCGACATTGCCGAAGTAGCCAAAAGAGCCGCTCCGTAACCCGAAGCGTCAGCCACCTCGCCTTTTGCACAGGCAAGTCCGATGCCGATCTCGACAGCAGCCTTCACGTATGTGAAGACCTTGTTGCCGTTATCGCCGTCAGGCACGGTAAGCTGAAAGCCCAGTGGGGCCTGCTGCGTAGTAGTGATGGTAGTTGGGCTAATGCCCGCTGCTGTAAATCCCATGAGATCCTCCTTACGCGGTGCCCGCGCCAGTTACCATGAAGTTAGCACGAAGCTGCGTAGTGTGCATACCCATCATAAGGACGAGTTCGTAGCGATACACGTCTTGATCGGGGATACGGAACGGTCCACGAACGGCGAAGTCGCCTTTCGTTTCGCGAGAAGCATCGTGTCCGAGAGTGAACTGGTACCAACAAGGCGTCTTCAGTCCGTAGATGACACCGTCTTGTGCAGCCGTGCTGAACAAGTTCGTACCGGCAGCGTTCGTCGCGGCCACGTCGATGGAGTCGTCGAGGAAGAAATCAGCGTCGAGGAACTTAACACCCTGACGGACGTTGGCTGGAGCCTTGTCGCCCTCGATCTTCACAACGCGCACAGCGTCATCCAGATCGTCGATGTAGTTCAAGTAAGACGCTTCGTCACCGAGCATCAGGTCAACAGGACCGAGGGTCTTGCCCTGACGCGAAGCGGCGTAGTAAGCCTTACGCATCTGCGAACGTCCGTCCACAGCAAACGAAGTGATGTCTTCGTACTGGTTGGCCCAACCGGTAACCGAGTTCTGCGCCAGGTTATGGATGGTGACACCACCAGCAGCCTGAGCAGCCACGGTTGCCGACTGAAGAATACCGTTACGGGTTTCTCCTTGTGGGGTGAACGAAGCAGCGGTAGTAGTGCCGTTGAGGGTCATGAAACCACCCACGCCAGCGCCGTTACCGGTACCAAGCTGATCCGAAATCCGCGTGTGGAAATCGTCCAAAGCCAGTTCAGGGTAGTGCTGAAGGATACGAGCGAGATCCATCTCACCGTTCGCTTCGGCCAAGTCCTTACCGGGCACGTCAAACGCATAAATAAGACGAGGTGCGATAACCTGGCCCCGATGTGCGTTCTGGGTACGCCCACCTGCGATAACTTCAGAACCGGTTGCAATTTCAGTCACCGTACCGGGACCTCCTGCCACAACCGCAAAATCACGCTTTGGACCCTTGAGGGCAGCGCGATCCATGTTCCCACCCTTCAACACTTTTTCAAGCAGGGGATGGTACTTAACAAACAATTCGCTGTAGGACGGCATCAACTCATTCAATGCTGTGGCTACAACGTCTGGGGAAACAGCCATTATTAACTCCTATGTTTTTTTAAGGCAATTCGCGCTACTTGACCACGCAAGTCCTTCATGGACAACGCACTACGCTCTTCGATTTGTGTTTGCTCAGGAGCACGGCTGGGGGTGGTCGCCCCTGCTGTGATCCTAGCTCCCGGCCTGGGAGCCTGGGTGCGACGTTCGCCACCCGAGGCAAAGCGAAGCGCATATTCGTCTGGGACGCCATCTGCCTTAGCTTTCCTAGCTAGATCTAAAGCCTGTTGCGGAAGGCGCGTTGCTTTCGCCGCAGGTTCTAAATCCCACCCTTCGTCTACGAGTTCGTAGAACGTACTTTCTAACTTCTCATCCGAGAACAATGCTTTGTACTCGGTTTTAAACCATTTAGCGTATTCAGTTGCTTCCTGATCGATCGCCTCTTGGATCGACGCTTGGTAAGACTGATACGTTTCTTGCAGCTTTTTGTGTTCTGCACTCTGCTCCGCGTGTTTCTGTTCCCACTCAGTAACTTTAGCTTGATACTCTCCGACACGGGGATCTTCGTTGCCCCCGATAAGCGCCTCATAAATACGCTTAGTATCTTCGTCAGCTAAACGTTGTTGCTCTAACGCTGTCGCCTGCTGCGACATGTAATACGCATTAAATTTTTCGCTCCAACTACGCACATGCTCCGGTAGCTCATCATGCTGACCAGCCCAGTTGTCCCAACTAAAATCGTCCGCAGACGGGAAAGAGGCGGGAGTTCCTTCACCGGAAGCAACCGATGGGGAGTCATCGATGGGGGCTGGTTCGGCCTCCACGTCTGCGACAGAGGGAGCAGGTTCCGCCTCAGCAGGAGCAGCCTCCACTTCCGGGGCGACTCCCGCCTCAGATCCTACCTCTTCAACTACAAGTTGCTCCTCTTCACTCATGCGTAATCTCCCTTGTGTTTCTCAAGCGCATTTTTAGACGCGTTACGTGCTTTGTCCCGCATCACACCACTCATAGACGTCATAACAGGCTCAGTACCAGGAGGAGCTAGCTCTTCCAACATGTCCATGCCCTCTTCCATCATCTCCTCTGACTCGGCACCATCGTCGGGTCCCATGTCTTCGGGAGCTTCTTTACCATCCATCGGCATGTCTTCTCCCATCTTTGTCTCTACAACGTACCCAGCATCCTCCAACAAAGGAACCAGTTCATCGAACGTTTTTGGTCCGTCAGCAGATTGCAGGGCAGAATCGATCATTTCAACATTGGGCATAAGAAACTCCTCAGTTTGTCTTTAGTGAATAAATATCTTCTTGTCCACTTTACCGGTACGTTTTGCTTTTTCTTTTTTACGGTGTACCTGTTTAGCTTCAAAATCTCGATAACCTTGTTTGCGTGCTTTTGCCTCAGCCTTTTCTCGTGCTTTGTGGTGATGCTTTTGCCACGTCGAAGAGTTCTCTGACACTACTTCAAACCCCGGATTCTCTCGCTGGTACTGCCTGTAGGCGCTACCTGTCTCAAACGATTTACCAACTTGTTTGATTACAATTGGCTTAGACGGCATAGGCCCGACGAGAGCGACTTCGCTAATCACAGTAGTGAGCAAAGACGAGCATTCGGGACAGGTCGTCTTTCCGTGCTCTGCAAGTGGGACAAAGATGTCCTCAAAATAACCGCATCCATCCGGACACTTAAAGTCATAGAACGGCATTCTCTCCCTCTTTTTTCTTTTTACGTTTATCCAACGCTTTTAAAGCAAAGCGCATGGCTGCTCCCAACGCGCTCAAAATAAACTTAACTGGCACACGTCCTTTCATGAATCTTTTTTTGCTTTAGCAGCGACCTGCGCTTTCTTGCCCAGCTTGCCACTTTTCTTAACTGCCGACTTTAGATCACCTTTAGGTGCACTCGTTTTCTTCTTTTTGTCGTCATAGTTTTTCATCTTACCGGTGATTTTTTTAACCCATTTCCCAGCCATTACTTACCTCCCATTCCTGGTAATCCGCCCATCGGTCCCGCCATTCCCGGTCCTCCCATAGGGAGAGGCATCGGTGGAGGTTCCGTCCCGGGGGGTAGGGCCCCGGTTGCGATGTTGTCCGTTGGCGGACCCATAGGTGGTCCCTCTGGTCCACCCGGTGGGCCTGGTGGCCCCGGAGGCATACCCGGCATAGCTGGAGGTTGATCCGCAGGGGAAGCCAGAATGTCCCGCATCTGCAAAAGATCAAGCAACTTAGTAACCAGCTTTTCTTGATCGACTGCCGGAGACTGAAGAAGCAGCGGCATATACTGTTGCAGTTTCTGAAGCTGGACGAGCTTGTGGTTCTCCGTTGGAGAATACGGCAGCGCGATGTAGTCGTACTCTAGGGGATCTTGATAGGGATCTCGGTTTGTACGCAGCTTAAGTGATTCTCTCGTCATCTCTAAGACTTTATGCGTGTCCATAAGCCGGATAGCAAGTCGCTTATCACCCTCTAAAAACTCTTCGTAGAGTCCGATGATGCGGGTTGCAAGCTCTTGAATGTTGTCTTCAATCATCTTGATCCGGCGACCGTTACGTGTCCGAGTTGCAGTATCCGCGAGGGCGACTTCTGTCGCAACGTCAGCCACCCCAACGACGCCTCGCGAATACTGCGGAATACCCAGAATAAACTCAATGACTTGGTTACACCGGTCACGCATATTTGAAAACGAGGGTGTGATTGAAGGCATCGGTGTCTGCCCAATAATGTCTCCGAGAGGTGCGCCCTGTTTGCCCCGGACTTGGATGAGTGATCCAGGCTCGTTCGCCTGTTGAAGCGCCGTCAAGATGTCTTCTGGGTTATCGGCCAGCGCCGTGTTCACCATCATGACGGGAGTCGAAGTGTGCGCGTGCCACAGTTCCAGTGTGTCGATCTCGTTGAGTCTTTCTTGTAGAGACTGAATCAACTTAATGTCTGACAGACCGCCGAGGTCCGTCATGTTGTCGTTGAACGTAGTGAACGTAAACGGATTTCGCACATACCGGTAAGGGAGGTCTCCCTCGAAAAGGGGGTCTTCAACGTTGTCGATACAGTGGTAGTACTTTCCTTCTCCGGTAAAGTCGTACACCTCGTACACTGTGACCCAACGGTACACAGCACGAGACGCCTCGTTCATAAGATGGGAACTACGAGACTTGTCTTTGAGCCAGGAAGGAAACCCGCCGTATTCTGCTTTCTCTGCAACTTTTGCGCTGTATAGGGCACCCTTCTTGCCACGTCGTTTCACCCGGCCTTTGAACTCTGCTTCAGTCAGCACGGTGACTTCGACAAGATACCTGATGTCCTCCCACCGCTTAGCAGACATGTCAAAGAAGACGAAGCGTGGATCAACTTCATAGATGTCGATGTTGTTTTTGCGGAAGTTCCACACTGTCTTCATAAGAGCACGTCCGCAGATTGCGCCGTTTGTTGCCGCCTTCCACAGAATCTGGTGCAAGTTGTTACGTCGGAACGTATCGTTGATCAACGCTTCACGAAACTGTGCCGCTTGGTGGTGATCTTCGTTACGAGACATCACGGTGACTTGAGGGTTCTGTGGGCAGATGTTGGCGATCATCGTATCGATGTACGCGTACGGATAGTTCGTCTCAAAGTTGACGTCTTCGTCCGCTGATTGCCCCATCGAGTAGGAGCCCGTGGGCTGCTCTGTAGTCCGGTTCCAGTACTCGGCCATATACCACGAGCGCCACTTGTCCCACTCCTGCCTTTCGGTACGAGACTTAGACCGGTGCGTTCGGATAATCCCCATAAGCTGTGCTTTACTCAGTGCCACTGTCTTGCTCCTCTTCTTGTTTTTCAACTGGGTACTGTCGGCGGTACGCCTCTTGGCTTAGACGTCCTCTCCGTACGGTACGCCACTCATCTTCTAGTTTGTTTAAATCCCACGGAGTATCTTCTTTCCGCGAAACAAGATTACTAACTGCTTTACTAATATCTTTTCTGTGCTGCTCATACTCTGGTGTACCCGGAGTGTAGGCCCAATCCCTGTCAAA
>TARA_R110001583_G_scaffold182192_4_pt1 | contig 14297 bp, 11 predicted proteins | sample TARA_R110001583 | Tara Oceans TARA_R110001583 (sample SAMEA4398432) | marine metagenome | biome: Polar Biome; feature: [MES] marine water layer (ENVO:01000295) within the mesopelagic zone...; material: water (ENVO:00002006), including particulate matter (ENVO:01000060) such... | reverse complement strand
TATTGACGCCTGAATATCTGTCTGTGTTGCGTGATATCAACGATGCCGTTCTGGTCACCCCCGGTGTCGAGCGTCCTTATATGCAATCGCTGTGGACGCGCAGCACGCGCTGGCTGTCGGTGACGGAAGTCGGTATCGACGGCGGGCCGGTGATGCCGGATGACTACAATGGTTCCAGTGAAAGTCTGGAGCAACTGCGGCTGAACATCTTGCGCTCGGGAGAAATTGGTCGTCTGGTGGCTCCGGATTTACGTTCCAGTGTGATTGTGGTGCCGCTACTGGATTACGACGCCCAGATTGGCCAGGCACTGGATTATGGCGAACTGTCTGCACAACTGGAAAAAATTCGCAGCCAGTACCAGAACCAGGACATCAGTATTCATATCGTCGGTTTCGCCAAGGTAATGGGGGATCTGATTGATGGACTGACCCAGATTTTGTTGTTCTTTACTGTGGCTATGTTGATTGCCACCGTGATGGTGTACTGGTTCACTCGCTGTATTCGAAGCACTCTGGTGGTGGTGCTTTGTTCCGTTATTGCGGTGGTCTGGCAGCTGGGTATCTTGCCCATGATCGGACTCAGTCTGGATCCCTATTCAATTCTGGTGCCGTTTCTGATTTTTGCCATCGGCATGAGCCATGGCGCCCAGAAAATGAACGGTGTCATGCAGGACATTGGCCGTGGTATGGATAAGGTGGATGCTGCCCGTAATACCTTCCGGCGTCTGTTTATTGCCGGTTTTACCTCGCTGGTGTGTGATGCTGTTGGCTTTGCGGTGCTGTTCCTGATCAATATTGAAGCGATACGGGCATTGGCGCTGACGGCCAGTATCGGTGTGGCAGTACTCATTTTTACCAACCTCATTTTGTTACCAATTCTGCTGACTTACAGCGGTGTACGCAAAGTTGCTGCGGTGCGTGCACTGCGCCATGAAACGGAAGCCCTGAGTGGCCAGCAACGGGGCTTTTCCTTATGGAAATTGCTCGACATGTTTACCCGTCGCAACTGGGCCTTGTCGGCTGTTGCGGTTGCCATATTGCTGGGAGCCGGGGGCTTGTATATCGCCAAGGATCTGAAAGTGGGGGATCTGGACGCCGGTGCACCGGAATTACGGCCCGACTCTCGCTACAACCAGGATAATGCCTACCTGACCAGCCATTACCCGACCAGCAGTGATGTGCTGGCGGTCATGATTACCACACCATTTGATCAGTGTGCCAGCTATAACACCCTGATCAAGGTGCGTGATTTGCAAACACGTTTACAAGGCGTAGAGGGGGTTGAAACCTCCAGCTCCTTCGCCAACCTGGCGCGTCAGCTGGGTTCTGCCTTCAACGAAGGCAGTATGAAATGGGCCGAAATTGTTCCCAACCAAAGCGCGTTAAACTCCACCATGACCCAGGCGCCACGGGGATTATTCAATAACAACTGCGACTTGCTGACACTGTATGTGTACCTGAAAGACCACAAGGCCGAAACCCTGAGCCGGGTGGTGGGTGTGGTGGAGGACTACAGCGCCAGCGTTAATACCGACGAGGTGAAGTTTTTGCTGGCCGCAGGCAACGCCGGTATAGAGGCGGCGACCAATCAGGTGGTGGAACATAACAATTATCTGATGCTTGGTGGTGTGTATCTGGCGGTAACCTTGCTTGGGTTAGTTGCTTTCCGGTCCTGGCGAGCGGTGCTGGTGGCGATTCTGCCACTGATGTTAACCAGCGTGCTGGCTGAGGCATTGATGGTATTGCTGGGTATTGGCCTGAAGGTGGCGACCTTGCCGGTGACTGCTCTTGGTGTCGGCATCGGCATTGACTATGCCCTGTATATTCTCAGTGTGGCGCTAGGACAAATGCGACAAGGAAAAACCTTGCCGGAGGCCTTTTATCTTTCGCTGTTATTTGTTGGGCGAGTGGTGATGTTGACTGGTCTGACACTGGCTGTTGGCGTGATTACCTGGGCCTTTTCTCCTATCAAGTTTCAGGCGGATATGGGATTGCTGCTGGCGTTTATGTTTCTGGTGAATATGTTCGGGGCGCTGATTCTGTTGCCCAGCCTCAGCACGCTGTTACTGAAAAACATGGCGCTTCCCCAGCGTCCGGCTGAGAACAGGGGCAAACTCCAGACACAATCGCATGAACAGCAGGCAGTCTCTGCTGCGGCTACTCAACCTGTCAATTCCATTTCCTGATGATGTTGGAGAATGTTATGGAACAACGAACAATTGCCCTGTTACGGCAACAGGCCTGTATAGGCGGTCACTGGGCCGATGCTGATAACGGCCTGATTATTGAAGTCACCAACCCGGCTAACGGCAAGTTGGTCGGCACGGTTCCCAAAATGGGCCAGGCAGAAACCCGTCGCGCCATTACACTTGCCGAACAGGCGTTACCTGCCTGGCGCGGGCTGGTCGCCAAAGAACGTTCGGTGATCTTGCGCCGCTGGTTCGAACTGATGCTGGAACATCAAAATGAACTGGCCGAAATCATGACGCTGGAACAAGGCAAACCGCTGTCCGAGGCGCAAGGCGAAGTGGCCTATGCGGCTTCCTTTATTGAGTGGTTTGCCGAGGAAGCCAAGCGTACCTACGGCGACACTATCCCGACGGTGCAGAATGACAAGCGCCTGATGGTGATCAAGCAGCCGATAGGTGTGACCGCAGCGATTACACCGTGGAATTTTCCAGCGGCAATGATTACTCGTAAAGCGGCACCGGCTTTGGCCGCTGGTTGTACCATGGTGATTAAACCGGCCTCAAAAACACCGTTTACCGCACTCGCCATGATGGCACTGGCACAGCAGGCCGGTGTACCGGATGGTGTTCTGAGCGTTGTTACCGGATCCGCCTCGGCGATTGCCGGTGAGTTGACCAGTAATCCGCTGGTTCGCAAAATATCCTTTACCGGCTCAACCGATATTGGCCGACAATTGATGGCCGAGTGTGCGCACGATATTAAGAAGCTGTCGCTGGAACTGGGCGGTAATGCACCATTTATTGTCTTTGCCGATGCAGATGTTGACGCTGCTGTGGCTGGAGCGATGGTGTCGAAATTTCGCAACAACGGCCAGACCTGTGTCTGCGCTAATCGGTTATACGTGCACACTGCGGTTTATGATGAATTTGTCGAAAAACTGCGTGTCGCGGTCGAAGCCTTGCAGATAGGAGACGGCATGACAGATGGCACCACTACAGGTCCTCTGGTTGATAACAACGCCGTTGCCAAAGTGAAGGAACACATCGCGGATGCCCTGGCCAAAGGGGCGGAACTTGTGTGTGGTGGCAACCATCATGAACTTGGCGGTCGTTACTTTCAGCCGACGGTGTTGGCCAATGTCAGCCCTGAATCACTGGTTGCCCGCGAGGAAACCTTTGGCCCCTTGGCTCCGGTGTTTCGTTTTCAGCACGAAGATGACGTTATTGCCATGGCCAACAATACGGAGTTCGGACTGGCATCCTATTTCTATACGCGGGATATGGGTCGGGTGTTCCGTGTCGCGGAAGCACTGGAATACGGCATTGTTGGCATCAATACCGGACTGATTTCCAATGAAGTGTCACCGTTTGGCGGCGTCAAAGCGTCGGGCACTGGCAGGGAAGGTTCGAAATACGGCATCGAAGACTATATGGAAATTAAATATCTCTGCATCGGCGGGCTTTAAGCGCTTGATTCGATGGCAGGAAAAAGAAAACCGGAGCAACAAAAACGCCGAATGAAAACCATTCGGCGTTTTTGTTTGTGGTGATGTGCTCTGCCTGATTATCTGTTTAAGAAGTATCAGTGTTGGCGATTCAATGGCACTGCTACTTTTCAGGTTCTGGCGTTTTGTGCCGTCACCGAGTGCAGGTACTGAAGCAAGTCCTGCATGGCTTCTTGTTCAATACGGATTTCATGGAGGCGTCCAGCCGCAGCCCGGTGTGACAGGGTATAACGCAACGTCAGGCTTTGGGTGTCGGGATTCATCGATATGTCCAGCAGCTGCTGAATGCGGGCAATGGTGATGATCATGTCAGACATGGTGGCTTCCTCGGGTCAAGTGGCGGGCTTCAGTGCGGTGTCTGAACGCCCGGAACACAGGCTTGCAGGTTCATGGTTGCATCAAACGCCGACGCACACGGCTGGATGAAAAATAAGCGTCGTCCAGCGTTGGGTCGCCAAACTGGATGGTCTTATCGGCCTGGGAGAGTCCTTCGGCGTAGTAACGAGCGGAAGAAAAGTCATAGGTCACTTCCAACGTCGATAACACCAGCGGCTGGTCGTGAAAGTTGAGGGTATGAGCTTCGAGTAACTGCACCAGTTGATCATTGGTGTTGTACTCTTCGGCATACACAATCGACCAGGAATCTTCATCCAGATAGAAACGGCGTCTGCTATGTCGGTGTGAAATACCTTTACGCAGATGAGCGTCCACAACCCAGACACGATGTGCTTCGTAGCGCAGCAGCTCGGGATTGAGATGGCGTGCTTGCAGCACGTTTTGCCATTTGTCAGGGGCGTTATTCAGGGCGTAGGCGTTGTAGGGAATATACAGTTCCTGTTTGCCAATCAAGACCCAGTCGTATTGGTTTGGTGCACCGTTGTACATATCAACCTGGTCGATGGTGCGTAGCCCGTCGGTGTCCGGGTCAATGGTATCGTAAGCAATATCGGCGGTACGGCGCAGGTTGTTCTCTCCGGGTAGGGAGAGCCAGGTTTTTCTGGGTGAATTAATCAAGTCGAGAGATTCATGCATCAGTGTGGTGACCCCAGCCCGTGAAGCCGGTTGACGGGTATATCGGGTCAACATAAAGGCAAGGCCGGCTTTATTGGCAGATTGCATTTGCTGGGTATAAGGAAAGAAGATTTCATAGTCATACAGGGTTGAGGATATTTGACCATCTGGTTCTACCAGACTGCCCTGCGAACTATAACGGGAAGAGTTGCCACGATAGCGCAAGATATGGTTCCAGATGGCTTCCATACCGTTTGCAGGTGTTGGAAAGGGTGAGCTGACCGAGGCGTTACTGATACCAGAACCGAAGCGCAGTAGTTGCGCGTGCTGGTCGTTTCGAGCCAGCGCCTGGTAAACAAAATCCGGGTAAGATGCGCTGCGATGGCTGGGGTATACCGGTAAGTACCAGTCGGGATTCTGAGTAAGGAGTTGCTGTTGCCCAGGCGTCAGACGTGCCTGGTGCTGTTTCATATTTGAGCTCGAAATATGCAGGATCGGTGTTTCCTGTGCGTAGGGGTCGGCGAGTTGTTCATGGTTGCCAGAGGTCGCGCTTGATTTGGCCAGGCCGCCTTGCCAGTCGGGAATATCCCGGCCATTGCCGCGCTGTTCTGCCCCGGCAGGGGTGAGTTTGATGTCTTCTTCAGGAAGAAGTGTGGCTGCTGTGCTGACAGCACTGTAAAGCAGAAAGATAGTGACTGTCATAAACGTTGATACAGGTCTTGATGCTGATGTCATCGTCAGTGTCCTCGTCGTTGTTGTTGTTTTGTGAGGGTTGGCGGTTAATCCCGAGTGACTTATGCCCGATAGATCATCATGGCGATTTTGGTTTCAGCTGCAGGGCAAGGGTGCTGGTTATTGACGGTTGCCGTAATGTCACTCATGGCGGAGGCCGGCTGGTTCGACACTAGCAGACGGTTCAGGAGCTGCTGAACCTCGTCGGGGTGTGTTGCCAGAGGGTGCTCACTGATGACATAGCCCCGGAGGGGTTTGGCCAGCTCTGCCAGTAGCAGATGATTGGCGCTGTCCAGCAGAGAAATCAAATAGCCATGGGTTAGATTGTTTAATCGGCATTCCATGGCACCGGTGTGCTGGATGTCGGCAAACTGAAAGTTAATCCATTCGGTCTGGGGGCTGGCGTGATCCTGACGAATTTGGTGATCGGGTTCAAAATCGGTCACTACGATGGTTTGGAGCTTGGCTGTTGTGTGCTGTCCGGTATTGGCTGTGGCGGACAGCACAGGCAAGGCAAGTACCATTGCCGGGATATTCATCAAATTCTGAAGCAGGTTGCGTCGATTCATTTGGATGACTTCTCCGCGTTGGTCGGTATACGTCTGGCTATCCAGTCGGCCAGTGCCGTCAGTTCGTTATCACTGATTTGGGTCGCGGTGAAGGCGGGCATCTGGTTGAAGCCGTTGCGAACCAGGGTTTGCACCAATACTGGCGGTGTGCCGTGCAGATCCGGGGCAATGCCGGTGTCGTGGCAATACTGACAGGTGGCGCGCCAGAGTTGTTGGCTGTCTTGCCATTGGCCTGCGCTTTCGCTGTGTACGGCAGTGCTGCTGCCAAGCAGTATGAGCCAGCTGCTGAGGCCAATAAACGCAGAGCCGCAAGGTGTCCGGTGGGTCTGGACCGTCCGGGAGTTGTTAGTAAGCTGCTTCTTGTTAATGCAGGTTGTCATAGTCTGATCCCTGATTTGCCTGGTGCCAGGATGCCATTGGGATCAAGCGCCTGCTTGATGGCCCGATTCACTTCGCGGTTGGTTTCGCCGTAGATATCGGCCAGCTTGTCCATAAAGTCGATACCAACCCGGTAGAGTCCATACCCTTCTGCGCTGAATTCTGTCACCAGCTGCTCGAAGCAAGCTGCCGCCTGGGCTTTTTGTTGCAGATCATTATGGTTATGAACGATGGCGATAAGGTGGTGTAAATCGCGACCATTCAGTGTTGGCGCTGCCAGGTAATCAAAGCCATATTGCCCCAAAATACGTCTGGCCATCGATGCTTGTTTGACAGCGTCCTGACCCTTTGCTGGTGCGACAGGCGCAAACCAGGCCAATCCACCACCGCCAATCCAGTTGAGAATACCGAATGAATTGAGAGACAGCTCATTGACCTGGGAGCCGTCGTGAAAGTCCGGGTTGATACGCGCTTCAATGGGTTTGAAGGCAGCGTTTACGATGTCCAGATTAGGCTTGATCTGGGCGTCGGTGCCGTAAAGCGTAAAGGTCATATTCCAGTCGGCAATGCCGAAGGCGCTGGCTTTTTCCCGAATCAGCGCTCTGGGTACTGCCCCGGTGCCGGTATAAATATCCTGACGTTTCATAAAGGTGCTGATGGCCATGACGTCAGACACCATCACGCCAACATTGGTGACGACGCGTTGCAGTTGCAGGTTACGCATGATGTTGACGGCTTCGGACAGGTGCTTTTCATCAAATTGCACCATGATGGTTCGATAACCGGCCGGCTCTGGCATCAGCCATAGCCCCATTTTGGTGACAACACCAAAGTTGGATTGGGTAAAAATACCATCCAGATACGGGCCATAGCCGTATTTGAATACTTGCCACGAGGTAGTGTTAGGGATGGAACCCATGCCAGTTTTGAGAATTTTGCCATTGGCCAGCACCACTTCCATGCCACAGGCATGGGCAAAATGATCGCCGTAGGGGGTATTGCCGCCGCCTCGTTCAAGGGTATTGCCCAAGGGGCCGACAATTGGCCCTGGCCCTGGAAAATCCAGCCATAGCGGTAGCTTGTGTTCTTTCAAATAGTCTTGCAGTTGCTGATAGGTAACCCCAGGTTCAACCAGTGCGGTTCCCAGCTCGGCGTCCACCTCGATAATGCGGTTCATGCGTTTCAGGTCGAGGATCGTTTGTCCTCGTGTCGCTGGTAGCGAGCTGCCGTAGCCAAAATTGCGGCCAGTGGAGGTTGGCCAGACCGGGATTGAATAGCGATTGCAAATCGCCAGAATTCCCTGAACTTCGGTTACGGAGGCGGGTGAGATCACGGCGCTGGGAGAGAACCGTGTTGCATCGTTGGCCAGCATGATTTTCTGATAGGGCCGCAGGTGTTCCGGGCTGGTGTATACCCAGTCTTTGCCGACGACCTGGATAAATTCCTTTAACGCAGCGCGGAAGTCAGACAGGGTCACCTGGTCGGGGGTTGTGGGGGTATCGTTCATGGAAATGCTCTCACTGGTATTGTATGCAGAGGTCATGCGGGCGGTTTATCGCGTCGCTTGACTGGCAATTATCATAATGATCAGTCTGACTTGGAATGTCCCTGGCGTTGGTAAAAAATCCGGACTCGGTGAAGAGTCCGGCAAAAGGGCAAACAAACAAGAACAAGAAAGAGGTATATCTGACGACTTATTGGTGGCTCAGATAGTCGCTGAGCATTTCCATTTCAACGTCGGTAATTTCCGTCTTGCGGAAAAAGGGCATGACGGAAATGCCATGTCGGACAAAATGTTCGATAAAAGCAGGCGTCAGGTCGGTACGATCCACCAGGGCTGCGGGAACGCTGCCTTTGTAACGGGCCGCCAGCGCAATTGTGCCGGGGTATTTGTCACCACGATCATGGCAGGGCATACACCATTTTTGGTAAACCTCCTGACCGCTATCCATTGCGGCCTGGCTGGTGCCTGCTGTGATACACAGCAGGCTGACAAAGAGCAGTGCAAACCGGTTCATGAGTGCTTCTCCTTACGCAGGTATTTAGGCCAGATACCGTAGCGGCCGGGAGACAGAATGCCTTTCGGGTCAACGGCATCCTTGAGCGATTCATGAAAGTGCAGCAAGGCGTGGTTGCCGTAGTCGTACACTTCCATAACATCGTCCTGAAAGGCGGGAGCGGTGCGGTATTCGCCCCAGCCATGCTCGGCGGCAATTTTGATAATGGCGCGGAAGGCTTTACGCATTTTCTGGTTGCTTGCCGGGTCTTTTGAAATCATGAAGGGAATGATGAAAGTGAAACAGCGTTCCCAGGAAGGCACGGGGACGTTCATGGCAAAAAGCATCGGAATACCCAATTCGCGAGCGGCTTTGCCCAGTACCTCGTTGATCTTCAGAATTTCTGCGCCATCACGAGGGATGATTGGCGAGAACCAGGCGTGGCCATCTGATGGGGGGGCCGGATTCCAGGACGAGCGTGCGCCAATGGCAAAGGTACGCAAGTTCGGGATACCGAACTGGGCCGGGTACTGTACGTTTTCCTTTTGCTTGTCGGTGAGTGGCAAGTCGTAGTATTCAGCTAATTCAAACGTCGCACCGGGAATCGTCTTGCTGTATTGCGTTTTGACGTGTTCCCACTGCGCACGGATAACCGCTTCCGGGCCATAAAATGTGTAGGCACAGCTCCAGAACGGAATGCCATTTTTCAGACCATAGGGTTCATATTCTTGTGCGGCTGCTCCGCTCATAAAGAGCTGCATGTATTCTTCATCACGACGCTCCGGGCCGTTGACAAGGAACTCGTGCAGACCAGCCAGGCTGGGAGTTCCAAGTACCGGGCTGTTGAGATCCGGGTAGCCATCAAACACACGGGTATTTTCCAGATGGGTCATCAGGTCAACGTGCGGAATCAGATCCTTGTAACGTGGCAGGTGCACCACGCCTTTGAGAAAGGCCTCCGGTTCCGGCATCAGCCAGAACCCGATTTTGGTCACAATGCCAAAGTTGGACTGGCTGAAGATACCGTCGACCCAGGGGCCAAAACCACTCTTGTACATTTGTGCGGTTTTCGCCGCAGGCATCGCCCCCATACCAGTGCGCAAAATTTCACCATTGGCGAGCACCACTTCCATTCCACAATGTGCATCAAAGTGGTTGCGGAAACGGGCAGCGGTATATCCTGCGCCGCGATCCATGGCGTTACCCATCATGCTGCCCCAGCCGGGGTCGGGAACGTCGATCCACAGTTTGATGTTTTTCTCTTGCAGGTAGCGGTACATATCGAAGTAACTGACGCCAGGTTCAACGACACAGTAAGCCTGCTTTTCGTTCACCTCGATAATGCGATCCATGCGTTTCAAGTCGAGCACTACCGAGCCGCTGTAGGCCGGAGCTGAGCCGCCATAACCAAGGTTTTTCCCGGTTGATATGGAGTAGATCGGGATACGGTACTGGTTGGCAATCTTGACGACGGCCTGAACCTCTTCGGTCGAGCTGGGAGCAACGGCGGCAGAGGCGATGCGTTCTTCCGGCTCATTCCAATAGGGTGAGTAGGCATCCCTATACAAATCGAGATCTTCATCACTGGTAAAAACCCAGTCTTTGCCGACAACGGCGGTGAAGGCATGGATAGCTTTGGCAAAATCCTGGCTACTGATGCCGGGGGGCGTTCTCATTATTCTCTCCTGAAACAGTTAGGCCACTCACGGATAGCAATAAACAACAGCTGAACAACAGCGCTTGATCATGAAGCCCAGTAACGCCGGGTGGCATGAGCCGGTGCCATCACCCAGCTCACCAGTGTCGTGTTCTGGCTTGCGGCCTGGCTCGGCATGTCGAGCGGATTTGGTACCGGGGTTGCTGTTGCCAGAGTTGTTGATTGGCTGCTGATTAGCGGCTGGCTGCGGTCGGTGCGGATACCCGCATTAAACCGGTGTGCCAGGGCCCGATGCCATTGGGTATCGGTCAGCGTTTGCCGTAGCGCATCGTGATCACTCTGGCGTGCTCTGATGGCATGGGTTGTGTCGCCGTCAGGCGTGAGTGCATGTTCAATACGCACACTCAATCGCACCTGACGGTCGTTAGCGAGTTGCTCAAGCAGGAACACGGAATCCAGTGATGTCATACCGGCTACGACTAAGGAATTCTTGCGCCAGGTGGTGTCCAGATACTGGTACCAGAGGGCAGTTATATCCCCTCGGATCGAGTGCTGCGGAAGTCCCAGTTTGTGTGCTTCCTGGCCAAATTGACGACTGGCAATAAAGCGCGAATCCGAAATAATCAGGCCGGGCCTGATACTGGGGGACGCATTACCGGTGCTGGCCTGGACGTAATGGACAGGCAGTGCCAGCAGTGGCAAGGCAGATGTATTGGCGCTGGCTTTGAGAAAGTCGCGACGATTCATAGGTAAGCTCTCAAGGCTGGGGTGACTTTCATCAGGACTTATCTGGAAACGCCAGCGATATTGACGCCACCGTGAGCACCCTGGCGCGGGCTATTACCCAACTTGTCCTGTGACAAGATGGCTGTGCGCCAGTCTGGCTGATATGGCCGTCCGGACAGACTGAAAATCGACATCAACGCCCCACGGGTGGCTTCCGGGTCGGCTTTCATTTTGAAGAAGTTGGCTTCGTCTTCCATCCGGGTGTCATGGTCTTTTTCCTGGGTACGGCGCTTGAACTCGATAGCAGTCGGGTTGGCGATTTCGAGGAAAACGCGACGGCGTTCGTAGGCGTACCAGTCGAGCGCATCGTCCTGGTAACGACCGCCGATAACACCGCCGAGGCAATTCACCAGCAGGGCGGCATCCTGAACACCGGAGGTAAAGCCCATGCCGCCAATTGGATTGGTGGTGTGAGCGGCATCACCGGCAAGCAAAACCCGGCCTTCACGGTAGCTGGTGGCTGAGCGTTGCTGGACGACATAAGAACTGGCGCGGACGACCTCATAAGTCTGATCCGGGTCAGGCAGGATGCCTTTCAAGCGCTCAGGCACCCGCGCCAGGCGTTCTTCTTCGGTGGCATCAGCGATTTCACCATAGGCAATACGCCAGAGATTATTGTCGTCAATCTTGGCGACCACACTCCAGTTATCGCCGTCAGCGATCATGGTGGAGGGGGCATAGCCGTGTTTGTCAAAGTCGTAACGGACGTTGGTGGCCATAAACACATCGGGCCAGGTGAAGCCATCGAACTCAACATCCATGGCCTTGCGTACACCGGAATGGACGCCGTCGCAGCCAATCAGATAAGTGCAAGAGAGGGTTTTTTCACCATCAGGTGTGGTCACTTGGACCGCAACGCCGGTTTCATCCTGACTAAAACCGTTCAGTTGATGCTCCCAGCACAGCTCGGTATTGGGCAGGGCAAGGAAGTGTCTGATAGCGATTTCAGCCAGTATGTCCTGACCAAAATGCAGGTTGTAGGCATAGGGGGTCAGGTCTGCAACTCTGGCGAACTCAAGGCTTCCTATATTGCCCGTCAGCGGAAAACGCAAATTGTATTCAGCGCCAACAATGGCAACTTTTTTACAATCATCCAGCAAACCCAGTTCATCCAGTGCCTTGCAGGTGGATTGCAGGTAAACCATGGCCCGAGGGGAGCGCAGCACATCTTTGGCGCGATCTATAACGGTCACCTTGATGCCCTGTTTGGCGAGGCCGATAGCGGTGCACATTCCGGCTGGGCCAATACCGACAACAATGACGTGATTTTCTGTAGTCATGCAATTACTCCGACACACATGTTGTTTTTATTAATCAGGTTCCCTGTTAGTGAACCCGTGGCTGTATGTCTGGATTGTTGGCAAGATCCACCGGCCGGTCACCTATCAAAAGATAGTGGGTGGTTCTGTGTTGCCGGGAAGCCTCCTACCTCGAAGGGCGAGCAAGAAAATCGCATCGGTACTGATGTTTCGTCCCCCCTGTACCCGCTAGCGGGTACAGGGGATCTCCTGCCAATCGGCTAAACAATTTACAGCGGCTTGATGGTTATGAGCCAGAGGGAGAGAGCTGCCAGGGCTTTGCGAAACGGCAACCGCCAATAGTCATTGTGCAAAATATCTAAAAAGGGCGTTCGTTCCTTGGCCCTACCGGTACCCGGCGAGAGGGTATTACTCTGAAAACCATCGTGGAGCGGTCAGCAAAGCCGCTGCGTTTTAAAAGCGTCACAGTGCTGTTGGTGATACCTGCAAACCGGTAGACCGCAGCGGGTGTGGCTCGATAGCTAACGAGGGTTAGATGAAAATACTGGTCGCGATAAAGCGTGTGGTCGATCACAACGTCAAGGTTCGGGTTCGGTCTGATCGCACGGGTATCGATCTTGATAATGCGAAAATGGCGCTTAATCCGTTCTGTGAAATTGCCGTGGAGGAGTCCGTTCGACTCAAGGAAGCGGGTCTGGCCGATGAGGTTGTGGTGGTTTCGGCAGGCCCTGTCGCTGCTCAGGAGCAGATCCGTGCGGCCCTGGCACTAGGTGCTGATCGGGGCGTGCTGGTTAAAACGGACGTTAATCTTGGCTCTTTGGCGGTTGCCAGGGTGCTGCACACCCTGGTTGAACGTGAAGAGGCACAGCTGATTCTGCTTGGCAAGCAGGCAATCGACAGCGATAACAACCAGACCGGCCAGATGCTGGCGGCATTAATGGGATGTGGCCAGGGAACCTTTGCCTCTGAGCTGAAGGTGGGGGAGGGCTGCGTTGCTGTAACGCGGGAAATCGATGGTGGCTTGCAAACCGTTGAGCTGACATTGCCGGCGGTAGTGACCACTGATCTGCGTCTGAACGAGCCACGCTATGCCTCCCTTCCCAATATCATGAAAGCCAAGCGCAAGCCGCTGGAGGTGATGGCTCTGGAGGATCTGGGAGTTGATGTGAGCTCTGCACTCATTTGTCTCGAGGTGGCACCACCAACCGAACGTCAGGCGGGGATTCGAGTGGCCAGTGTGGGTGAGCTGGTGGCAAAACTGAAAGATGAAGCCGGGGTGATCTGAATGACAACGCTTATTCTTGCTGAACATGATAATCGCAAGCTTAACCCTGTAACGCTGAAAGTACTGCAAGCCGCACAACCACTCGGTGGCGAAGTGGATCTGCTGATTGCAGGACATCAGTGCCGGGAAGTGGCCGTGCAGGCCACGTCGATAGCGGGTATTCGCCGGGTTTTGCTGGTAGACCAGCCCTGGTTTGAACATCCCCTGGCCGAGGATCTGGCGGCATTAATTCACTCGCTGGTCAATGAATACAGCCATCTTCTGGCGGCCTCGACCAGTCAAGGCAAGGATTGCATGCCAAGGGTGGCGGCCTTGTGTGGCGTTGATCAGATCTCGGATGTGATCGCCGTCGAGTCCCCGCGAGTATTCCGTCGACCGATTTATGCGGGCAGTGCCATTGCCCGGATCGAAAGCTCGGCAACCGTACATGTCCTGACTATCCGGACGGCGGCATTCGAGGCGATGACTGTCAGGCCCGGCAGCGCACAGATCGAGGAGGTGACGCTGGTGCCGCAGCCAACTCGTGTGGCCCGGTTTGTGAGTGAGTTGCTGTCGTCGGCAGAACGTCCCGAGCTGAGCAGCGCCAGAGTGATCGTGGCCGGAGGCCGGGCGCTGCAGAATGCCGACAATTTTTCCCTGCTCAATCGCTTGGCTGACACACTCGGTGCGGCGGTGGGGGCTTCCCGCGCCGCCGTCGATTCCGGATTTGCGCCCAATGACTTGCAGATCGGACAAACGGGCAAAATAGTGGCACCGGAACTGTATCTTGCGGTTGGTATTTCCGGCGCGATCCAACACCTGGCGGGTATGAAGGATTCCGGGGTGATTGTCGCCATCAACAACGATGAAGATGCTCCGATCTTCCAGGTGGCAGATTATGGCCTGGTGGCCGATCTGTTCGACGTGGTGCCCGAGTTGACCGAACAGGT
>TARA_R110001583_G_scaffold124068_1_pt1 | contig 14308 bp, 9 predicted proteins | sample TARA_R110001583 | Tara Oceans TARA_R110001583 (sample SAMEA4398432) | marine metagenome | biome: Polar Biome; feature: [MES] marine water layer (ENVO:01000295) within the mesopelagic zone...; material: water (ENVO:00002006), including particulate matter (ENVO:01000060) such as...... | reverse complement strand
AGAAGCGTCTCGCCTACCAACGCTGGAGAACGACTAATTCGTACCTTGGGGCCCTGCTTTGAAGATATTCAATCGGAGCTGACAGCTCTTAACGAGCTACGCGATAAGCCAGCAGGGGTTATCAGGCTTTCAAGTAGCAGCCACGCTGCCGATCTTATCCTGCTACCCAAGCTACAGCCCTTTTTAAGGGAGTACCCAGATATCCAAGTTGAGATAAGCGTTGATAATGGCTTAACGGATATTGTATCTGAACGCTTTGATGCAGGTGTCCGGCTTGGCGAACGCGTCGCTAAAGATATGATTGCTACACGCATAGGCCCTGATATGCGCATGGTTGTGGTAGCGGCACCGAGTTATTTTGAGCGTTATCCAAAGCCACAAGATCCACATGACTTAACCGAGCATAACTGTATCAATTTCCGGTTTAAAACCCATGGTGGCCTATATATGTGGGAATTTGAGAAGAAAGGCCATGAAATGAACGTATCGACAGAAGGACAACTTATCGTCAACAATACGCAACAACAAATAAATGCCGCTTTAGCGGGCGTAGGATTAGGTTTTACCCCTGAAGATATGGTGGACGAATACATTAAATCTGGGCAGCTAATTCAAGTGCTGGATGACTGGTGCCCCTCCTTCCCTGGATTTCATCTCTATTATCCAAATCGACGCCAGCCATCGCCTGCTTTTTCACTGCTGCTCGATGCATTACGCGCCTCTTCTTAAGCGAAGCGATACTATTGATGAGCCAAATTCATAGCTACATCCCAACTTAGGCGTCTAACGTTTATGGTGGCTAGGCTTTATGGTAATAAAATCCGACACATAATTCCTTAAAGCTGATCGTGTATCAGCTTTAAACCGCTACTCTCTTGAAGGTGTATGTAGTTGAAATCTCGATGGAAAAAAATATTAGGCGTTGTATTCATTCTGGTCTTGACCACGGTCATAGCTGGATATGCTTACCTACAATCCCCAAAATTTGGTGCACCGCCAGACCAAGAGAGTTTAGCGCTTATTCAACAATCGCCAAACTATGCGGACGGAATATTTCATAATTTAGAGCCAATCCCTGAGATCACAACGGAATCGGACTCTGATCGAGGCTGGTTAGATTTCTTCTTTACTGGCGATAGCGGAAGAGCTCCCTCACAAGCGATACCAACGGTAAAGACAGACTTACATGAAATAGAACAAAGCGAAGATATCATCGTTTGGTTAGGCCACTCCTCTTTTTATGTACAAGTAGCTGGGCAACGTATTTTAATCGACCCTATCCTTAGTGAAAATGCTTCTCCTATCCCTTTTACTATTCAAGCATTTGAAGGTACCAGCATCTATACTGCTGAGGATATTCCTGATATTGACCATTTACTAATTTCTCATGATCACTGGGATCATTTAGATTACCCCACCATAATGGCGTTACAGGATCGCATCGATAACGTGATCGTGGGGTTGGGCGTTGGTTCACACTTCCGCAGCTGGGGATTTGATAATAATCAAATTATTGAAACCGACTGGAATACCCAAATAACGCTTAATGACGAACTAGTTATCCATGTACTTCCTGCACGTCACTACTCGGGTCGTCTGTTTCAACGTAATCAGACGCTTTGGGTATCCTTCGGCATTCAATCACCACAAAGACAACTCTATTTCAGTGGCGATAGCGGCTATGGGAACCACTTTCAAATCATAGCCAATACATTAGACGCAGTAGATGTCGCAATGCTTGATTCAGGCCAATACGATGAGCAATGGCGATTTACACACATGATGCCTGAAGATGCCGTTCAAGCTGGCCGCGACTTAGGCGCCACTGGGGTTATACCTGCTCACGTGGGAAGGTTTTCGCTCGCCTTTCACGACTGGGATGACCCATTCAATCAGTTGGCTAGTATTGAGCAAGATGATCCGTTCGGGCTCTTAACACCACGTGTTGGCGAAGTCATTGAGCTGGATGATTTAACAGAACTAGATTTCACACAATGGTGGGACATCAGCGAAGATGCAGATGACTAAATATACATGGTTCTTAAACCTTCAATCTAATGGATAACACTTTATGACTTATGTTCGTTTTGCTTTATTAGTGACCACCTTATCAGCCTCCTCCACCCTATACGCTCAAGAGCAGGATAAAGAGAACAATCTTCAAAGCGACGATACGAATTTAATTGTTTATTTAACACGTACCAACAATACGAAAGCCGTCGCTTCAATGATTCATGAGGCAGTCGGCGGGGAGCTCTTTGAGTTAACTTTAGAAACGCCCTACCCTGAAGATTATGACGCTATCGTAGCTCAAGTAGACGAGGAGAATGAAACGGGTTACCTTCCTCCTCTTGAAACAACCATCGGTAATATTGCGCAATACGATACCGTTTTTATTGGCTTTCCGACCTGGGATATGACCCTTCCTCCACCAATGAAAAGTTTCTTAAGTGAGCATGATTTAAGCGGAAAAACCGTTATCCCCTTCAATACTAATGGTGGTTATGGTTTAGGGAGCACGCTGGAAGTTATTGAAGAACTGTGTGCTGATTGTCAGATATTAGAAGCATTTGAGACTAGGGGCGGTTTAGAAAGGGATGGTATTTTATTGGCTATAGAAAATGAGAGAAAAGAAGAGGTTGAGGCTGGAGTTTTAGCTTGGCTAGAAAGTATAGGCTACTCAGCACTGAGATGAGAAAATTACGTTAGCATAATTGAGCTTATACTTTTTTATAATATTTCTAAGGAGCGTAGAGGACTGAATGATATTGTAGCCAATGTTATGACTACTAAGTATTTGCGACGTTTTAGCATACCGAATAAGCGCATTGCCCGGCTGCCTGAGGGAAGTACAACTACTCCTAGTGTCAAGCTAGTTGGAGCATTAGCGGCAGGTAGACTCTGAAACCTGGAGGGGCGGGACGAGATTCCAATGAAGTACTCCCGTGGACACCAGGAAGCTATCCTTTAGAAGTTGCTCCCTCCGTATAACCGCACGGTGGCAGAAGTGACCTAGGTTTTGTACGAAAAGTCGGCCCTCAAGCAACGTTCTATGCATGCCACGCATACCATTGCCCTATAGCTGCTTGCTAATTTTTCGTAACGCGTGGCGATGCGGCGTAGTTCTTTCAGCCAACAAATAAAATGCTCGACCGCATTCCGTTACCAATATTGGGGGTTATCAAATCGTCTAGGTAGGCTCGGCCGCGTTCTTAGATGCTTGTTGCGCTGAGCTATTACGGGTCTCATACCGTGCCTGTCGCAATAATGGCGCAACTCATCGCGGTCATATCCTATATCAGCCACCATATAGCGGCTACGTTTGCGTGGCCACCCAGCGAGACCTAGTAGATGAATCCTCTCTAATGTCGAAACGAAGTGTCGAGTGAACCGCCCCGGCTTTACCGGAGACTCCTATCTTGAGAGGGTGGAGCAGATCCTGATCAGTAACATTGCATCGCCCACGCCTGCAGGGAAATCGCACGCAAAGAAGGCTTCTCATTCCAAACCAAGTATATGAGCGCGATATTGATCTGAGCTGGCCACAAGGGTTCGCTTGGTCTTGAAGCTCCCCCTGCGTTTTACCGGATCCAAGCGAATCAGGTTGAGCGTTAACCGCTTGAGAATGGTCATGTTATGCCCAGCATACGCCGTTCGTGCCCGCATCTGGTCATCGGCAAAGGTCACATTCAGGCACCTGTGCATTTGGTTTTCGATGCCCCAGAACCGCTTTGGCCAGCTGATCGGCATCCGGCACTAGACTGCTGAGATAGTAACGGCTCTCATGTTCTGAAGTCCGCGTATTGACTAGATAACGGCGAAGCATCTCAGGTCCAGCGGTGAAAGTGTCACCTCTTACTACCGCACTTTAGAGTCCCCATGTTGGGCGACCGTAGCCATTACGATGCACGCCATCACCAGCACATAGCGTACCGGGTAGCCGCTTCGAGAGCGTTTATTCTCATTAGCCACATAGAACGTTACGTTACCCGTGCCCAGCGGTTTTGAAAAACGGTTGCCTGGAGGCTTAGATTGCCATTCCACCTTATGTTGATGTGAGGGTAGTCGCTTCTTCCACTCGCTGAGCTGTTGCTGGCCAGACAGCGGCGATTGAACACTGGGAGTTATCTCAATGAAGGCTTTCACACGAGTACTCAGACTTAGCACCCAACTTACGAAGGCTAGGCCGTCATCAGCATTACGAATCCATACATGGCCATCAGTGGCACGATGGTAGCGATAGAAAAAGCGTAGCTGCTTACGCAACTCATCTGGATGCTGCTTTAACCAACGCGACCAGATCGCTTTATACATCGCATTGATCACTGGACGTTCCGCAAGAGAGTGTGGCATCGGCAATCGTGGATGGGCGTGACTGCTCGGTGTCGGCTGCTTGCCTTTCATCATCCGATAATGGCGAAAGGCGCTTTTCCCCCGCCGCGTAGGGACTGTAAGCACACGCCGCGCGCAAGATGTTAGCCGCTCGGCCTCGCCTTCGCACAAATTAAAAATATGCTCCACATCATCAAAATCCCGTTGATACAAAGCATCCATCGCAGCAGCAACCTGCTCTAGCGATAGTTGACTTAGGCCTTGGCGCTCAAGCAACACATTCTTTGGTAACTCTGGATAGGGAGTTAACGGCTGCTTGCTAACGTCTATGACAGAGCACTTAGGAAAAGCTTTCTGAAACCATAGTGGCGGCTTTTCACCGTATCGCTCTTTCCATTTACGCAGTGTCGCAGGCTTGATTTGGATTACGTTAACTAAAGGCTCCAACTGAGCATTTGCGTGATTCGGAATACAGTTCTCCACTGACGCAGACTGCTTGTGGCAATAGTGGTCAAGAAGTAGGCAGGTGAAATGCAAGTAGCTTCGTAGTGTCACATCGGGCGATGCATGCCCCATCAGCTGGGCGATAAAATACAACCCTGACCGCGTGGGGCCACCAGAGAGCTGTTCCCAAAGTGCGTCATGATGAACAGGCGTTGCCCACGGTATCTTTACACCGTGAAAAGAGAGCAGTAGATAATTGGCCAGCGAGTGCCGCAAATGATGAAAGCGCAGACTGTAATCCCCGGTGATACGACGCATGGCTTCGTGAATCTCAGCCTGCACCTGATCATCGTGCAGGGGCGCCACCGAACCACCGCCCTCACCGAACAACATGACACGGCCATGGCTGGCCACTGCATACCGATTGGCGACAAAGGCCTTAAAGCCTTCCAACTCAGTATCTGTCAACAGATGGTGTAAGGGTAATTGTCTGCGTGAATCATGGCTCTTGATGCCGACATAGGTATTGTTACGAATCAGAAGCGTCACGTCAGTAGCCTCTATCTCAGGATGGAGTAAGACATCATCCAGCTGAATAGACAGCGCTTCTCCGATCCTGAGTCCGGCACGAAAACCGAGTACAAATATCCAGTAACGAATCTGCCCCATGATGTTAGTCATCCGGGAGGCCAGGTGGCTCGCTATTAAACGGTACTCAACTTCTGACACACAATTGGCATCAGCGTGATGCGCAGCAGCGGACTCGCCGTCGGCTAACGTCATAGAGACGCCGGCCAACCCCTGATCAATGACAAGAAATGAATGGAATGAGCGCAACACTGACCAACGGTAGTGGCGGTTTTTCTCTGTTTTGGCTTGCTCAACTAAAAGCTGATAAGACTCAACAAGTGCCTCAAGCCTATCCTGATCAATAGGCGTGTTTCCCATAGTCTGAAGTAGCGGCATGCTGACGCCTAGATATTTATAGAGTGTCGACTGCTTTCGCTTCTGCTTTTGATGCAGGAACAGTAGCCAGCGGCACAAGCATTCAATAATAGGCGCCATACGCTGAGAAGCAACGACGGCACTTTCCAGTTCGCGAGAAAGATCAGCAAATTTGAGGCGTTTCTGGTTTCGGCGCTTGTAGAGCATATCGTGTAACGATTTCAGCAGCGCACGCCCTTCATACAACGGTTGGTCACGCTCATGGCACTCGGTTCCCCTTGCCGTTAGCCCGGACCCAGCTGCTGTACGTCTATCCCCTTGCTCGGCTTTTGGCTTGGCATGTTCTACGTACCCACCGGAAAGCAGTTGCTGCCAACGCTCTTCTGCAATCGACGTGCCTGGATGTTTACCATTTGCACTATTCACTAAATAAGCCGGTAAACTGAGGCGAAGAGCAGTCGTGGCAGCCTCACGAAACGCCGTAAGTGACATCTTTTCTGCCTTTAAAGCACCACAGAAATGCAGCCAAGCTGTCTGGGTATAAGCCCGCGCCTGCTGATAACCGTCACAATGTTTAGGGTGACCGAATTGATGGATATGGCGCATCAACACCGCCAATGCGGGGACTCCTAACTGCCAGCGGCTACGTGGCAGTACTCTTTTTTTTCCTGGCATGCCGTCCGGCACCGTCTCATGCAATAACAGCCAAGCAGAAGCCCCGTGCACTGCCAATGTAGTGGTGGCCAACGGCAGTGAGTTCAGGTGCTTGCTGCCCAGCAGGCCGTCATTGGTAATCACACAATAAAGAAACAGCCCCCAACTGATCATTTCAGGCTCAAGCCGACGGTGTCCCTTTTTTCCATTGCCGTACCAAAGAAGCGCCTGAAAGTCTGGCTGCTTAATCTCATGATCGGCACCCTGGCACCAGTCACGGTAATCGCTTAAACTTTTGAAGGATAAGGGCGTAAAAGGACTCGCCGCTGGCCTGACCAGGTGCAGCGGCGCTGGAACGCGCACGTCCCACCCCAACTCACGCTGCCCACGCGACAACCCCAGTGATAAGAAGTTAACCTTGTTGCGAATTTCGACGACTGAACGGTTGTCACCGGTTTGTAGGGCTTCTTCCCACTGCTGGGCGATATCCGTCGGCACGCTGACATCCGATTCACCGCGGACAAGGCCAGGGTGCGTTTCCTGTAGCAGTTCCAGTACTGCTATTTGGTGACGGCGCCTATTTAGCAGATGCTGCCGATGGCGTGCCTCGGCACCACCTGCCCCTTCCGGAACTTGTATTAGCTTCCAGCCGCTCCAAACTTCCTCGACATAGTCAGTCATCCGCTAGCCCCTGCTGCACTGTCCATCCCGCTTCCCGGCGCATTTTACTGAGGACAGGCGCTAGCTCCCGAAACATTTCCACGGGGGTCAAGGTAGAGAAAGCGCCAAACGGCTCCTGCCCTTGTTGAGCGTGCCCCATAAAGGCATTAACCAGTTCGCCACGAACCCCTTCAGCACGCAAAGCACTGCGAAGATAGTGCCGACTTGCGTTGACTGGCAGCGTAAAGAGCGGTACGTGGCGCCGCAGATTCTCTGGAGAGAGCTGAACCATCTGCCAGCTGTCACTGATAAAGAACATCAGCGGCACGTCTGGCTGAGGCTCACTCAACACTGCTTCAAGGTGCTCGTAAAGAGATGCACGTTGATAAAGCCGAGCCTGTAGAACTTCCAAGTGGCTTGCATACTGGCGTAATTGATCACGCAATTCCGGCAACAGCCAAGCCACCCGTGCCTGACTCATCGCTTCGTCATCTTTATCGGAGATAGCTAGAAAACCAGATGCAAAATCGATTTCCCGCCAGCGAAAAATCAAGTCATTGACAGCACGGTAGCCCGTTGCGAACAGTAACCAGAAAGCGATATAAGCCACGTAATGATTATGCGTTTGCCGCCAAGTCTCCTCCCCAGGCTGAAGGCGCCTAGCTGCCCGCAGTTCGCCTTTCAGGTGTTTGACCAAGCGTGTCAGCAATATCGGTTTGAGGTTCAGCTTACTGCCATGGTCGCCCCTGTTTTGAACGACTTGTTTGAAGGCGTAGTAATGCTTTTCTTCTACGCTAAGGTACTGATAAATGCTGTTGCGCAGCGAAACAGCAGCAGCATGATAGAGTGTCTCAAGATAGCCAGCCGGCACGCTGTAATAATGTGCGGCCACGTCAGCGACGGTGAAACGGTGCCCGGTCAACAGGTAAGCATCGACCCAATCGCTGGAGTGGCCGACGATCTCATCGAACAGCGCTTGACTGATGCGACGGGGTGTCAGCCGCATACGGTGGGCGCGGTTGATCTTTGAAACCGCCGCTCGCATTGCCTCCTCAATGCCGCCATAACGCCATTCGGGAAACAGTTCGCGATATTTTGTCCGACTTTTCCGCACCAAGCTGAGGCGCGAGATAAACTTCCCCATCCGCACGGGACTGGCGACCACCACTACCTCATCCACCAATGCAGGCGTGCTCCCACCGGCTGTAAAGAGCAGTTTCTTTGCGTCGTCCTGGAGACTGTTACGCCACTCCGGCGACGGAATGGGGAGCACAAAGGCGTGCTCTTCAATCAAAAAAGCGAGTACGTCCTTGCGGTGTTTCGGTAGCTCATGTCGATGGTTATAGACCCGCATCCCCAGAATCTGCTCGACGGGACGTCCAAGCCAGATCATCAACAGCAGCAGTAGACCGGCATAGACATCTTCGTCATCACGCTTTTCAAAGCGGCCTCGGCCCGTAAATAGCTCGAAAGCTGCTTTCGCTGCCAGCGATAGCTCGACCCGACTTAAGCTGGCGTAGCGAAAAGGAAGCCTCTGGTTGGACTGGCTGATATGTTGGATACGGCTGCTCTGGCGCCGGATCAAGTCCCTTAGATCAAACCCTAATGTCGGTGATGCTTTACTTTCCGTGAAGGAAACAGCACGCAGTGTCTGGGATTCTTTGGGGTGCAAACCGGCGGCACGCTGACGGCCCTGCGCCTGCTCGTCACCGGCCGATTCCAACAGTTGCATCGACTTTTCTGGCCCCTCATTTTCCTCGTCATCCGAATCCGACACATCAACGCGCCGCTCGATCGTTCGGGCCGGGTGGCCACCCCCACCTCCACCGTCTCTCGTCTTTCCCTTATGGTCGAGTACTTTTCGAACGAGCAGCTCGATACCCGACAGCGGCTCGAGGATCTCGTCGCTCTTTAGCAAATATTGTTGACGGTAGCTTTTGAGCGTGGCGTCCATCTCAATCTCTACCAACAGCCCGAGAGACTTCTTGCCATTGCCAATCGTCCGGATATCACGACAAGCAGCGGTGATTTCGGAACCAATATGCGCTTGGTGCCGCTTTCGCTGAACGGCTGAGCACGCCATAACTACACCGGTATGCTGCCAATACGCATCATTGCCATAGCACTCAGCATCGGGGGTAAGAATCAGCATCGCCCATTCAGGGTGGTCATTGATAATGCCGCGCTGCTTCCCCGACTGATCTAACCACGTCTCTGGGCAGCTTTCGCGATCAAATCCCTTCAGCACGGCGATAATCTGGGTAATGACAGGAAGGTAATGAAAGAGGCCTTTCTCCTCCTTTTTCTCGGTCGCATCATCAAGATCCTCCCGAATTTTTTGGCTTCTTTGAACTGCTTGTAAAGCACGGTTCAAGTTTTCCATAACTAGGAGAAGGTGGGTTAGATCATCCGGCGCTTTCAGCAGCGCAAGCAGCTTTTCTATTCTGGAAAGCTCCACGCTACTCAAAGTTGCCAATTTCTCCAAATCTGCTTGCATCACCATGTCACTGGGACTCCATGATCCGCTGGAGTTCTGATTTTCGCTTCCTTGAATGCGTGATGCGGCGCTCTTCTAGTCCCATTAATGCCTTTAGATTGCGTGTGGACAGACTCTTAGGCACCTTGATGCCGTGCGTCTTACGCAGCGTAATGGAGAGCTCTTTTAACTGTCGATAGACGCGCTCTTTCGCATCCACAGCCTCAGGACAGTGCATCAGGCTATGGCTAATAAGCTCAAACAACGCTCCTCTGACCAGATCAGATTCGTGAGCATCTGTGATGCCTACCGAGATGGAAGCCTCTGGATCCAGCAAGGCACTAACGGCATGAAACGCGCGAAATCCACTGACCACTTCGTAATGCCTCGATACCTTTTGCACAGAAACGGGATGGTAGGCAAGTAAGGTATCGGCTAATTCAGCATCCAGCCATGACGACACGGGCAATTGATTGGCAATGTTAATGTTGACTCGCTCGATCTCAGCGAGCGCTCCGGAAGGGGGTTTGATCTTCGATATTACCAACTTTGTCACACCATGCCTCAGTGTTGTCAGTCCAATGCATTACTATTATATCAAAATAGATCGCCGTAAATTTTTATGGTGACGAGTGTGGTCTGTCAGCCGAGTGCTGACGATAAGCTAGACTACAAATAAGCGTCTCTAACCTGTTAAACCGTAGACCCCTATAGCTTTACTGGGCACGAGGTAGGTATCCGCACAGATCAAGAACTCGTCACTATTGAGCTGAGACTATCAGAGCTTGAACAAGAAAAGGCTGCTCTCCTTTCTCGAAAGCAAGAGCTGTATCGCTCTGCAAACCGACATGATTTACCGCTACTCACCCCTGGCCAGAAAGTTGAAGTATACCGAAAACTCTTTCGAGGCAGGCAGGATGTTTATGCGGTTCGCTGGCAGAGTTCCGGCGGTCGTTCCGGCTATGCTGTCGCTTGTGCGAACGAGTGGATGCCGGTCATCTGTCAGAAACCAAGGATCAAGTGCGGAGAATGTCGACACAAAAATTTCAAGCCCCTCGATTTTGATGCAGTTTATGACCACCTGTCTGGCAAACATGTGACCGGCCTTTACCCTTTACTGCCGGATAGCTCTTGTTACTTGCTGGCGGCGGATTTTGATAAGGGGGACTGGAAAGCGAATGTTCGTGCACTAGCCCAGGCCTGTCGTGGTGAAGGCGTACCCTATCTTATGGAGGTTTCTCGGTCCGGTGCGGGTGCCCATCTATGGGTTTTCTTTTCAGAAGCTGTTCAAGCTTCGTCAGCGAGGAGGTTGGGATTCAAATTGTTGGATAAGGCCATGGAGCTTCATCCAGGCTTATCCTTCGACTCCTATGACCGGCTATTTCCCAACCAAGACACCATGCCTGATGGTGGGTTTGGCAATCTGATTGCCCTGCCGCTTCAACACGAGGCGCGAAGTCGCGGATGCACCGTCTTCGTCGACGACAACTTTGCGCCATACCCGGATCAATGGGCACTGCTCAGTCAGCAACAGACACTTGCATCAGCTCAACTTGAAGAGCTGATCGGCAATGAGGCTAATTCCGGTGTGACTGTAGATACTGTGTTGCCGTGGGAGTCAACGTTACCGGTTGATACAGGGAAGCTTTCTGGATGTCCTGAAAGCATCACGCTCATCCTGACCAGTCACATTTATATAAAGTTATCAGGCATTCCAGGAACATTGGCGACACGAATAAAGCGAATGGCCAGCTTTGCTAATCCTGTATTTTTCAAAACACAGTCGCTTCGTTTCTCGACGCATGGCATCCCTCGCTACATATCATGCGCCCATATTGAGCAAGGTTATCTTTCTATTCCCAGAGGCTGCTTGGATGAGCTTCAAGATCTGCTGCTGAAACAGGGAATCACGGTGGACATTGATGACCGTAGAATATCAGGCCAGTTTTTACCTGGAGTCAGCCTAAAAGCAACGCTGCGTAGCGACCAGGACAAGGCGGTGCAGGCACTTATCCAACACGATACCGGAATACTTCATGCACCGACCGCTTTCGGTAAAACCGTAACGGCTATTGGCGTGATAACCAGGCGGCAAGTCAACACACTGATCCTCACGCACAGTCGTCAGCTACTTGATCAATGGAAGGAGCGACTCGACACCTTCCTTGAGGGTGCGCTCATCGGTGTAATTGGCGGCGGTAAAAAGAAACCTACTGGGCAGGTCGACGTTGCCACTTACCAAAGCTTGATCAATAAGAAAGACAATACAGTCTCGAAGCAGGTCAAGGAGTACGGGCAAGTCATCATCGATGAATGCCATCATATCTCAGCGCCACGTTACGAGATGTTGCTTAATGAGGTCAGCGCTCGATACGTCATTGGTTTGACAGCAACGCCTGATCGTCAGGATGGCCACCAAAAAATCATGTTGATGGTTGCAGGGCCCATTCGTCACAAAGCCCAGGCGCACCACAGTAACCGATTTATCCAACACGTCATTGTTCGAGAGCATCACGAAACGCCACCCACCCACATCTGCCAGCCTAGTGTGCGGCCCCATATCGCATCGGTTTACCATTGGCTTGCCCAGAGCAGCGCCCGAAATGAGGCCATTGTTCAGGATGTTGCAAGCTGTGCGCACAACCAAGCAAATTGCCTTGTGCTGACGGAACGACGAGAACATGCCGAGACCTTGGCGACACTGCTGGATGCTGAATCCATATCGTCAGTTATCTTACGTGGTGGGATGCGCGTCAAAGAGCGCCAGTTGGCAGAAAAAGAGTTGCATAGGGTTCAAGTCATCGTTGCAACTGGGAAATACATTGGAGAAGGCTTTGACTTGCCTCGACTGGACACCCTGTTTTTAGCTCTGCCCATCGCATGGAAAGGAACGCTGTCACAGTATGCAGGCAGACTCCATCGAGACACCGAAGGCAAACTAGAAGTCACTGTCTATGATTACTTGGATACTGGCCTGCCTATGCTTGAGCGAATGTTCCGAAAGCGTGAGAAAGGCTATAAGGCTATGGGGTATAAGTTTATCGCTTCCGGGCAAACCAGATTGCTTTAGCCTTTGAGAGGCAGTCAGTCGTTAAAAGCTCATCAAGTGAACTGAGGCCAAGAATTTCTTCACTTGTCTAGCTGAACCCAGTTTATCTGGTCACTCTCAGGCGGCTACTTCCTTCTCGTCTTCAATCTCCAGTTCGAGATGGAAGTTAGCTGGCCCCGTCAGGTTGACCAAAGCATCGAGACTGAACTTATTAATCTGGCCGTTCAGCAAGTCGTTGAGGCGGGGTTGGGTGATTCCCAGACGATGTGCAGCCTCTTTCTGAGTAATATCCCACTCCCTTACACGGCCAGCAATCCTCGCCATGAGCTCGGAGCGCAGCCGCATGTTCAGCGCCTCTTCAGGAGTGTCCTCGATGGCGTCCCACACACTGTCGTAATACTCGATGGCCATTTTCTAACCTCGCTTGGTGGTTGGGCTCAGGGCAGCTCCTTGTATCGCTGCTTGCCCAAGTCGATGTCTTTTTTGGCGGTCTGCTGGGTTTTCTTCTGGAAGCAGTGGAGCACAAATACCGCGTCGCCCCGGTTGGCCACGTAGAAGACCCGAAAGGCGCCGTTGTGTTCCCGAATGCGGATTTCCATGACACCAGGGCCAACGCTTGGCATTGGGCGGAAATCGTCCGGCTGGCCTCCAGCCTGAATCTTGTCTATCTGAAACCCCGCTTCTCGCTTGGCGTCCAGAGAGAAGTCGCGCAGCCGATCCTTCGAGTCTCCAACGAATGCAACAGGTTTCTTGCGCGCCACGCTGGCTCCTTAACTGCCATAAATTTATATCAGTTCAGATATAATAAACTCATCAATCGAATGCTTCAAGCTGCTTCCACTGTAGCCGTATCACCAATAAGATGCCGTTGACTATTCGCACTTGGGTTGGCGGTCTCAATGACCAAATGCAATATCTGACCCTCCGGTATGGTTTTGCCACGACTCATTGCTATTGCGACCTCTCTACTGAAGACCGAGCCGCCATCATGCAGATGCGGGTTCACTACTAAATCCGAACCATCGCCCGACAATTGGAACATCCGCTCAGCGCCATCTCACGGGAACTGGCATACCAAACAATCCGTTCTGACAAAACCTATGATGCCAGTCTCGCCGGTTTCAGAGTCCGGCTAACCCGCTGCCGACCTCAGCAGCAGCCTAACGGTCATTTATGCTGTAAATTTTACATTTTATTTTGTGACACTCTTTAGCGTGCTAGATTGACCTTAAATTACCTAGACAGCATTTCAAAAACCGACGGAAACCCTTATATTGCAGGCTATTTAGACAAATAACAACAAATAAAGCAGCGCTAAGAAAATCAAATCAATCCGGCTCATAACCCGAAGGTCATCGGTTCAAATCCGGTCTCCCGCTACCAAATATAGAAGAAACCAATACCTTTAACGGGTGTTGGTTTTTTTGTGCCCGCTAGTTGTAAAAACGCCCAGAAAAAACCGTTACCGAAAGGTACGGTTTTTTCACCTATAGCTTTTTATTTTCCTGCCTTTTCCTTGAATCCACCGGGGCATGCCTGCATATCATGGGTAACTATTGTTCATTTTTTGCTGACGAGTCTACCCATGTCGATTATTGATCCCCGTTCAGGTAAGCCGCTCACCGCGGATACTGGAAATACCGATGCTACCGCACCTACCGATGAGCGTGTGGCGGTGCGTCCTGAAGATGTCATTATTGAATTGAACGCAGGCAATATTCAGCAGGTGCTGGAAGCGTCCATGCAGG
>TARA_R110001583_G_scaffold58148_1_pt1 | contig 14318 bp, 15 predicted proteins | sample TARA_R110001583 | Tara Oceans TARA_R110001583 (sample SAMEA4398432) | marine metagenome | biome: Polar Biome; feature: [MES] marine water layer (ENVO:01000295) within the mesopelagic zone...; material: water (ENVO:00002006), including particulate matter (ENVO:01000060) such as...... | reverse complement strand
ATTTTCATGGACAGAAAAAGGATTTGAAAGTTATGGAAATTTTTTGTCTCTAATTAAAGAAAGAAATGATGAAATGTTATATGATATGAGTACAGAGAATAAAGCATTTCCAAAAGAATTATTATTATAAATAAATTTAATATGAATAAAGCAATATTAATAACAGTACGTACTAATTCAACAAGATTACCTCAAAAAGCATTACTAAAAATTAAGGATAAAACTACTATTGAATACCTTATTGAAAGAGTAAAACAATCTAAATTAGCTGATATTATTATATTATGTACTACTCAATTATCTGAAGATGATATCTTATGTGAAATTGCTACTAAACATAGTATTAAATATTATAGAGGAAGTGAATTAGATAAATTAGAAAGATGGAAAGGTGCTTGTGATGAATTTAAAGTTGATTTTTTTGTTACAGCTGATGGGGATGATTTATTTTGTGATCCTAAATTAATTGATTTAGCTTTTAATCAATGCATAAATAATAATGTTGATTTTATAAAAGCTAGTAAAATTATTTGTGGAGCTTTTACTTATGGTATTAGTTACTCATCTCTCTATCAGGTATGCAAAATAAAAGATACTAATGATACTGAAATGATGTGGCCTTATTTTGAGGATACTAAATTATTTAACATTCAGCAACTAGAAGGTGTTCCTAAAGAATATTTTAGATCTGATATTAGAATGACATTAGATTATGAAGATGATCTTAAATTTTTTACTAATATTATTCATTATTTTAATGGAAAAATGTTTGGTTTAATGGATATTATTTCATATATTAATAATAGGCCAGATATAGCAAAAATAAATTTATATTTAGAAGAACAGTGGTCAATAAATCAAAAAGAAAATATAAACTTAAAAATAAAAGAAAATAATGGATAAAGGTTGGAGATTTCAAACTAATGAATTAAAATATATTTCAGAAGTTCTTGATAATGGTTTTGGTGCTAGTGAAACTGGTGCATTTACTGAACGATTAGAAAATAAATTTGCAAATATTCATAAACAAAAATATGGTATAGGATGTAACTCAGGAACTTCAACGTTACATGCAGCATTAGAAGCATTTGGTGTTGGATCAGGTGATGAAGTAATCATCCCAGCATTGACAGTAGCAATGTGTGGGTATGCTGTTACCCATGCAAATGCAACACCAGTATATGTTGATGTATGTGAAGATACATTTACAATTGATCCAGAAGATATTAAACGTAAAATTACTTCTAAAACAAAAGCTATAATGGTAGTTCATTTATATGGACTTATGTGTGATATGGAAGCAATAGAAAAAATAGCTAAAGATCATAGTTTATATATTTTAGAAGACTGCGCTCAGTGTTTTTTAGCACATGATCATAGAGGTAAAATTGCTGGTACAATTGGGGATGTTGGTAGTTGGAGTTTTGAAAATTCAAAACATTTATCTTGTGGTGATGGTGGAATAGTAACAACAGATAATCCAATATTAGCAGAATTTATGAGACAATATGCTGGTGTTGGGTTTAAAAATATAACAGCTGACAGTGGGAAGGTTAGGATTTCTAGAGATAAATTTCAAGATCCAAATTGGAAACGACATAATATACTAGCATACAACTACAGACTCCCAGAAATTTGTGCAGCTGTTGCCTTAGCTCAAGTAGAAAAAATTGATGAATTATGTTCAAAAAGAAGATCAATGGGTAATGGATATTTACAGATAATTAATAAATTAGATTTTGATATTCTTATCCCACAACATATACCAGATGGGTATATAAATTCATATTATTCATTTGCAGTTATTTTTAATGGGGAAAAATATGGAATTAAATGGCAAGAGTTTAGAAAAAAATATATGGAATTTGGGGGTGATGGAATATATGCAGCCTGGCAATTAGTTTATAATGAGCCATGCTTTAAAAATCAAAAAATTGGATGGGGTAGAGCACCAGTAGCAGAACAATTACAACAAAATATAATGCAATTTACTTGTAATCAAGCTAATCAGGATGAAGTAGAATTACAAAAAGAATGCTTAAGAAAAACTTTAAAATACTTTAAATCATATGTTAATAGCTGAAATAGGTCTTAATCATCTTGGCAATACAACATTAGCTAAGAAATATATTAAATCATTAGTAAATACTGAAATAGATGGAATCACATTACAAGTTCGTGAATCAGATTATTATATTAATAATCCTAAATTTAAACTGACAAAAAATCTATATCAAGAACTTATAAATCTAGCTAAACAATATGATAAACAAATTGGTATAGCAATAGCTGATATTAATATGATTGATTTTTTTGAATCCTTAAATATAGATTTTTATAAAGTAATTCGAAATGATATTACAAATAAAAAATTAATAACAAAATTAATATCAACAAATAAAAAATTAATTATATCTACTGGATTAAGTTCAGAAAATGATATTCAAAACTTCATTAATGAGTTTGGAACAAAAAATATAACTTTAAATCATACACAATTATCATATGATCCCAAAGATTGTAATTTAAGTGCAATTAAGGTTATGAAATCACAATATAATTGTAATATATCATATGGTAGTCATTGTGATAATAAAAATGTTTTATATATGGCTTTATGTTATAATCCATCTGATATTTTATTTTATGTTAAATATGATGATCAGATATACCCTGATGATAAACATGCTATTAAATTAAATAATATAGACACTGTTATTAGTAACTTAAAAAATTTAACTACAGCTATTGGTACTGGTATTAAAAATAAAATGAAAATAAAAATAAAATGAAAAATGCAATTGTATTAGCAGGAAGTAGAGGTATTGGTAAAGGTATAGCTAATTCTTTAGAAACATTAGATATTAATATAATAACAACCTCAACAAAAGAATTAGATACTTCAGATTTAGATAGTGTTGATAAATTTATTAATAATAACCCAGTAACTGATATTTTAGTATTAAATACTGGTGGACCTCCTCCACAAAAATTTAAAGATATTACAAAAGAAGATTGTGATAAATATCATAACCAATTATTTTATAGTTTTTTAAAAATAATACAAGAAATTAAAATTAATGATGGTGGATATATATTTTTAATATCATCATATAATGTTAAAGAACCTGATAGTAACTTAATGTTGTCAAATGCATATCGAACTGCATTTATTAGTGTATTAAAATGTTTAAGTAAAACATTAGCAGAAAATAATATAACAACTATTAATATAGCTCCAGGACCAATTGATACAGATAGAATAAGAGGATTATGTAAAGATATTCCTTCATTAGAACAAAGATTACCAATAGGGAGATTAGGTCAAGTAAAAGAAATTGGTGATTTTGTAAAATCAATTATTGAAAACAATATAAAATTTTTAACAGGTGTAACAATTAATTTTGATGGTGGTAAATCTAATTTTATATTTTAAATGAAAAAACTAGTAATCACAGGTGGGGAGGGACTAATAGGAACTCAATTAAAAAATTATTTCAAAGATAAATTTGAAGTAATATCATTAGATATATCATTAGGACATGATTTAACAGATGAATTATTTGTAGAAAATTTCTTTTGGCTTAATAAAGATTTGTATGGAATAATATTATTACATGCCTATAATCCCCTACCTCTTAAGGAAACAAAAAAAATAGAACCAATTAATTTTGAATTAAGTGAATTACGAGATTATATGAATGTTAATGTAATAAGTGCATTTGATGTTTGTAGAAATTTTATTAAAAATAATAAAAAAGGTAAAATTATAAATGTATCTTCATTATATGGTGAAGTTGCACCAAAACATCATATTTATAATAACTTTACAAAACATATTGGGTATAGTTTATCTAAAAGTTCAATAATTATGATGACAAAATATTTAGCTACTTATTATCCTAAATTTAATATTAATACTGTTATACTAGGAGGAGTTTATCAAAAAGAATTTGATTCTAATTTTGTTAAAAATTATAGTCAAAATACTCCTAAAAATAGAATGATGGATGTTAGTGAAGTCACATCTTGTTTTGAATTTCTTTTAAAGGAAAATTCTAGTTATATTACAGGTACAGAAATAAAAGTTGATGGGGGTTGGACAGCTTGGTAAAAAAGAGATGGAAGTACTAGGATCTATAATAAAAAATTATTATATTATATAATATAAAATTTACAAAAACTATGACTAATTTTAATGATTTATCAAAACCTTATTTTATAGGTGAAATTGGTATCAACCATAATGGTGATACTAAAATAGCAAAAAAACTTATTGATGCTGTAAATGCATGTGAATGGGATTGTGCTAAATTTCAAAAACGTAATCCACAAGTATGCGTCCCAGATCATCAAAAATCAATTATACGTGACACTCCATGGGGTAAGATGACTTACCTAGACTATAAATATAAAGTTGAATTTAATACAGAAGAATATAAATCAATAGATAGATATTCTAAAGTCAAACCTGTTGATTGGACTGCATCAGTATGGGATATTGATAGCTTAAATTTTCTTATGAAATTTGATGTACCTTTTATTAAGATACCATCAGCACTTATTACAGATCATAAATTATTAGAAGAATGTGTTAAAACTAATAAACAAATAATAATGTCATCAGGTATGTCAACTTTAAAAGAAGTTGATGAGGCATTTAATATACTATCTAAAAGTAGTCATAAACCAATAGTAATGCATACTAATTCTAGTTATCCTACTCCAAGAAATGAGTTAAATTTAAACTTAATCCCTTTTTATAAAGAAAGATATAATTGTACTATTGGCTATTCAGGTCATGAGTCTGATCTACAACCAACTATAGTAGCAGTAACATTAGGTGCAATGATTATTGAAAGACATATAACATTATCACATGATATGTGGGGTACTGATCAGAAGTCAAGTTTAGAAGTTATGGGTATGGATCAACTTAGAAAGCGTTGTATAGATGTAAAAGATATGTTTGGTTCAGCTGATAAAAAAGTTACTAAAAGTGAAGTAGATATAAGAAAAAAATTAAGAGGATAACTTATATGAGTATTTCTAAAGTAAATATTAAGAATTTAAACATAGCAGTTTTAGGTAAAGGTCCTTCATTAAATAATTTTATTGAATTACCAGATGTTGATAAATATGTTATCATAAATAATTTTGAAGATTGTATAGAACAAAATTTTAATCTAAAACAAAAGTTAACAATTACACCTACTGTACACATTCCAAATAGAAATATAATATCAGTACAAGGAATGATATCAAATAATTTGTATAAAGATTTAAATATAAATTTTGTAGTTCAACCCTATATTGATGAGATGAAATGTACACATGGAGGAGGATGTCATTGTAATTTATATACCTATGAATATTTTAAACCATCTAATAGCATACAAATACCAACTAAGCAATTAGATCAAAGACATAAAGAGTATATGTTTAAATCTGGTGATTTAGATGGACATCCTGGTAACAAATATCCTTTTTATTATCCATCTGCTGGATTAGCTGCTATAGCATATGCTTGTGTTGAAGAAAAACCAAAGAATATTTATTTGGTAGGATTTGATTTTAATGAAGGTGGTTATGCATCAGGAGAAAAATGGACAGCCCCATCTAGTGAATTATTAGGACAAAAAGAAATGTTAGATAAATTAATTAAACTATGTCCAGATACTCATTTTCATTTATATACATTAGCAGAATTTCCATATGAACATAAAAATTTAACATATTATTCTATAACTAAACAAGATAAACCTATGATAAAAAAACAAAAATTAGCTGTAGTGTTAGGAGGATGGCATTATCCTTATTTATACTACAAACAATTAAAAGATCAAATTGTTCCAAAAGGTTGGGAAATAGACTTTTATGTTGTTTCACATCGGGATCCTGAACTACCTATTGTATTTGAAGAAAAACAATCTTTATTAAAAGATAGAAGTAAAGGATTATTACAAAGTATGGATGAAAATTTATATAATCGTATTATAACAAAACAAGAATTATCTGAGTTAGGATTTATATATAATGAAGAACAAGCATCTATTGGGGATTTATATCAATTAAATCAATGGGTACAACGTCATTATAAGGGGCAATATGATAAAGTACTATTTAGTCATGATGATAATTACATGTTAACTGATCAATTATTTGTTGATATATTAGAACATAAAGCTCAAATATTTTTAAATGTAGAAGAAAATAAAATAGAAGAAATAGACACAAAATTTGATTGGAAACATCTATCATCAGGTATTTTAGAAAATACAACTACTCCAAGAACATCATTTACCTTCCTAGACAAAGAATTTCTAGATAAATTATCAGATGATTTAGAAAAAATAACTACTGAAGGAGTTGATTTAGATAGATCTGGAGAAACAGAAACTTTATATGACTTAGAAGGAGAACAAGTTAGTACAAAAGCTTTATACTCATGGAATGCTCCATCACGTAACTTTGCTAACTGGATTAAATCTAATAATTACTCAGATAAATCTGTTAGATTATCTCCAGTGTATAGAGTAACTAAATATTTTATAGAGGGAGAACGTGGGTTTATGTGGACAAAAAGAGATGAAACACGTATTATAAATAATTTATCTAAATATTATGACCTCAGTTAATAAAAATATAGTTTTTATAGTAGATATAGATTTAGAGGGTGATGGACGTTGGGCTTCCTCTAGAAGAGCTCCATACCAATACTCAATTAAAAGTTGGTCAGCTTGGTGTAAAAAGAATGATTGTGAGTTATTTATATTAAGTGATTTATTAATGCCTCATGAACAAATGGGTATTTGTTGGCAACGTTATTATTTATTTGATATATTAGAAGCAAATGAAATAAATTATAATCAAATATTATCCGTAGATGCAGATACAATAGTACACCCAGATTGTCCTAACTTTTTTGAGATGACAGAAAATAAATTATGTGGAGTACATAATGATGGAAGTTATGATTGGGTAATTAGAAGTATTGAAAATTATAGTAAACATTTTTTTAAAGGACATATCCTTCCATTTTGGAAATATATTGATTGTGGGTTTGTTATTGTAAATGAGAAACATAAATCCTTTTTTAAATCTATAGTAGATTTTTATCATACTAATGCTGATAATTTACTCCAAGTAGAAAAACAATGGCATACAGGTACAGACCAGACACCTGTTAATTTTTTAATTGAAGAACATAATATTGATCTAAAACTATTCCCTTATGAATTTAATATGATAGATCTAAATAGAAAAGAATTATTAACCCCTGATTTACCATTTACAGATATAGGTTATATATATCAATATAATGGAATACCAAACAATTCAAATGATGAACTTACATTGTATTGGATGAAAAAAACATATGAAGCCTTATATGAAAACTAAATTTGCAATAGGATGTCTAGTACAATGGTATGAAGTAGATATTATTGGAGAATATATAGAAACATTAAATGAAGCTATTGAACAATATAATGGTGAAGTAATAGTTGACTTTACTTTATGTTTAAATCAAGATTTAGAAAAATGTATTAGTGAAGAACAATTAAATATTTGTAAATACACTATAGACAATAAATTAGAAATCTCAAACTTTAAAACAACAACAACAACAGAATTAGTTACTATAGCTGATTATAGACGTGAATTTAATGAAAAATATTGTGAATGTGTTGATGTTTTAATGTGGGGTGAATCTGACGCTTTAATTCCAAAACAAACATTTAATGTATTAGATAATTTACATAAAATGTCTTTACAAAATAACAATCCAAAATATTTAGCATTTTTTGGGACTTGTAAAATGTGGGATGACTCTTGGAAACCTATAGAACATAATGATTTTACTGATAAACCCTTTATTGATGGTGATATAGAAAATTGGTGGAGTCTACGTTATGATATGAATAAACAAGAAATGAATAAAATAAATGAAAAAGTAGAAGAATTAGATGTTCGTATAGTATCACCCCATAAATTTAATGGGTGTGGGTTAGTAATATCCTCAGAAGTAATAAAATCTGGTGTTAATATCCCTAAATCAGTATTTTTTGTTCATGAAGACTCAGCTTTTATGTATATGACAAATAAGCTATTAGGAAATATCCCTCAGTACATTATAAAAAACATCCTATTAGTACATAATAGAAAACATATAAATAAAAGAAATTATGTTAAAGGAGAAGAGCATTTAGATGGAAAAGATCCAGGAGGAAAAAGACGTGAACATAATTGGTATAACTTAGCTAATCAAATGTGTGAACAAAATTACCATAATTTATTTAACCCAAATTACAAATCATTTACATGGCAAGATGTATGGAACAAAACAAACATAAAATAACAACTTGTATATCATCTAATAATAATTTAGAGTATTTAAAATTAGCTGTCAAATCAGTGAGACAAAATGCTTATTATAAAGATCAACCTATTGTAATTCATGCGGAGAATTGTACTGATGGTACAGATGAGTGGTTAATGAATCAAATGCAAAAAGATGAAAACCTAAAAGGTTATATAGAACATAATGATGTGCCAAGAGGAATAGGTGGAGGAATGGACTTTTGTGTTGATAAATCAAAAACTGAATTTGTAAATATTATCCACTCAGATATGTGGGTTGCACCTAATCAAGATTTAGAACTTCTTAAATTATATGATAATATAAATGAAAATACTCGTTTAATAGCTTCATCATTTAGAATACAACCTAAAATATTTCCTAATGATCCAGAATATAGACCAGGAACAGTATTTGTTCCAATTGATGGATTTGGGGCTTATCATAATGATTTTGATAACAGCAGTTTTGATGAGTGGGCTAAAGAATTTAGTAGTGACAATGATATAAATGTTAGAAAAGGAGGTGGAGCTGGATTTTTTTGTAGAAAAAAAGATTATGAATGGATAGGAGGAAATGATCCTTTATTTGCCCCTGCTAGTTGGGAAGATAAAGATTTATTTATTAGAATGCAATTAGAAGGATATGAATTTAAGATGATATCAAAGTCTGTAGTGTGGCATTTTAGTGCCCGTGGTAGTCATTTTAGAGATGAAGCTAAAGATAATTTTAATAGCAGATCCCAAAGACAAACTAACTCAGAACAAGCTAATATTAAAAAATTTATTAATAAATGGGGGTGTCTTCCTGAAGAAGATAAAGAAACTTTTGTAAAACCTATTATAGGGACTAAAGTAAAAACAAGATTATGAAAAAACATTGGAAAAAATTATTTTTAAATTATTTTGATATAAATAATGATGGTAAAATAAGTTGGTGGGAATATTCAATACCTATTTTCTTTATATTAATGATGGAAATATTAGCAGAATTAATAGTTAAATATATATTATGATAAAAAATAAAAAAATATTTATAACAGGAGGAGCTGGTTATTTAGGTAAACATTTAATAAAACGTTATTATCACAATAATGAAATTACTATTTATTCTAGAGATGAAGCTAAACATTATTATCTAAAAAAGCAATATCCTAATCTTAATTGTATAATAGGAGATGTAGCTGATTATGACTCATTAAAACGTGCTTCATCAGGACATAATATAGGAATATTTGCTGCATCTTTAAAACAAATAGAGGCAGTAGATCAAAATGTAGAAGTAGCTATTAATACTATAATTACAGGAGCTATTAATTCACGTAGAGTAGCTGAAGAAAATGAATTTGAATCAGCATGTTTTATATCATCTGATAAGTCTAGAGCAGCTACTACTCTATATGGTTCTATGAAATTTATAGGAGGAGAATCATTTATAGTAAATTCTGAAAAATCTAATGTAAAATTATCAACAGCTATTTATGGTAATGTTTTAAACTCAACAGGTAGTATTATTCCTTTAATGTGGGATGCTATTAAAAATAATTATCCCTTAAAATTATACTCACCAGAAATGACTAGATTTATGATTGAAACAGATAAAGCTGTAGATCTAATTGAAGAAGGACTTAGTCTTTCAGGTTATAATATTATTCCTAATATATCCTCATTTAAAGTTTTAGATTTATTTCAAATATTTTCTGAATTGTTTGGCTTAAAATATGAAATAGGTAAACCACGTATATCAGAAAAGTTACATGAAATGATGTTTTCAGCTGAAGAATCACCTAGAATTAAGATGTATAATAATAGTTTTATAATGCATTATAAAGATGTATTTAATGAATCTTTACCTTTTGATAACTTTACAAGTGATAAAGTAATGGTATCAAAAGAAGAATTAAATAAAATGCTTAAAAATCATAATTATTTTAAAGAATAACTTGTCTTTTTAAAGAAGTTATTTTATATTAGATATAATAAATAAATAAATAATAATGGGGATAGAAAACTTAGTTTACAAAAAAAGAAAACATTGTGCTAGTTGTAATTCATCTAATTTTATTAATATACTTGATCTAGGGGTGGTTCCTTTAGCTGGGTATTTTCCTACTAAAGAACAAGTTATATCTAAAAAAGAAAGTAAATACTCTTTAAATTTATTATCATGTAATAAATGTAAATTAGTTCAAACAGATTCTGTCATTGACCCTGATGAGCTATTTAAAGATTATAGATATATGTCTTCTATTAGTTTATCAAAACATTTTAATAGTTTAGCCCATATATTAAATAAAAAATATAATATAAAGAATAAATATATATTAGAAATTGGTTGTAATGATGGAGTACTATTAGAACCCTTATCTAAATTAGGAGCTATAGCTGAAGGAGTTGACCCTGCTACTAATATAGTAAAATTAGCAACTAAAAAAGGATTAACTGTATATAATACTTATTTTAACTATAATAATTTTAAAGAAAGTAAATATAAAAATAAGTATGACTTAGTATTATCAAATAATGCTTTTGCTCATATAACAGATATCAAAAATGTAATAAAAGGAATAAAACATATATTGAAACCCTCAGGTAATTTTATATTTGAAGTTCATTATTTAAAAAATCTACTAGAAGAGTATCAATGGGATAATATATACCATGAACACATTTATTATTACTCAATAACATCATTATGTAATATGTTTGCTAAATTTGATATGACTGTAATAGATTTTGAAGAGATTCCAATCCATGCTGGATCTATTAGAGTAACTGTAAAAAATAAAAAAGTAGATATTCCCTTAAAAGTAAAAGATAGGTTAAATAAAGAATCACTTACAATATGTAATGATAATTTTTTAGGTAAGTATAATACTAAAGTATCCCAACATATTAATAACTTTAAAACTCAAATAAAAGAATTATCTAAAAAATACACTATAGCAGGATATGGAGCCTCAGGTCGAGCTAATATGTTTTGTAATATAACTGGATTAAATGTTAATGATATTAAATTTATAGTTGATGAATCTCCTGAGAGATGTGGTAGACATATAGCAAATACTGAGATACCTATTGTAGATATAGAAACATTAAAGAATAATGATATTGATTTATTAATTATATTTGCCTGGAATTATTCTCAAATGATTATAGAAAAAACACAATTTAAACAATTTAAATACCTAGTAGCATTTCCTCATATACAAATAGTAGATAAAATCTCAGAGCTTAAATATTTTAAATCTATATGATAGAAAAAAATAAGACGTATTTAGTAACAGGTGCTACTGGTATAATTGGTAAATCTTTATGTAGTAAGATAATATCATTAGGAGCTAAAGTAGTTGCTCTATCCAGAAACAAAGATAAATTACAATTATTAAAAGATAAATATCTTAATAATATTACTATAATACCAGGTGACATATCACAAAAATTATCTATCACAGATTCATTAAAAAATGTTGATGGTATTTTCCATTTAGCAGCTTTAGCTAATGGAAGCCAATCAGGAAAAGCTACTGAGTCTATAAATACAAATATATTAGGTACTATTAATATATTAAAACAAACATTAAACCAAAATTTTGATTTTATAGTTGGGATTAGTTCTGATAAAGCAGTACAAATATCAGGTGTATATGGAGCCACAAAATTTTTAATGGAAAAGTTATTTTTAGAATATGAAAGTATAAATCCTAAAACTAATTATAGAATAGTAAGACTAGGTAATATATTATACTCCTCAGATTCAGTTTTAGAAAAATGGAAAAAATCAATTTCTAAAGGAGAACAAATTAAAATTTCTGATAAAACATCTACTAGATTTTTTATTAGTGTTCATGAAGCTGTAGATATAATTTTAGAATCCTTATCTTATTCTAAAAATGCTAAGCCTTATTTTAGAGAAATGAAATCTGTAATGTTAGGTACTCTTTTAGAAGCTATGCTTTTAAAATATTCTACTTCTAAAATACCTATAATAATCACAGGATTAAATATAAATGAAAATAAACATGAAAAAATATCAATTAATAGTTTATCCTCAAAACAAGCACAAAAATATAATATAAATGAATTAAAAAAATTAATATGACAGTAGATACAAATCCTGAATTTGGAATAGAATTAGCTTTAGTACTCCCATATGCTTATTGGTTACATACTCAAGGAAAATTAGATAAAGTTATTACTAGTAAAGGTATGAAACCTTTTTATTACTTTTGTGATGATGTTGAAGAAAAATATGATAATAGAACAATAGATAATCATGCTTCAGGGTTAGGATCTGGTGATAATCCTATTATACCAAATTGTTGGATTTATGGTTCTATAGATAATGCTAAATTATATAAAGATGAATGGGAGCATTGGGAATCTTTTTCCAATGTTAAAGCTGGATGTGGGATATTAGATTATAGAAAATGGAAGTTACCTAATTTTTATAAAAAATATAAAAATAATAAATTTACATTTAAAAAACCTTTTATTGTTATATCTAATAGATACAATTATGAACATGGAACTCCTCCAGTAGGATATTTTAATATAAAATGTTTATATGAAATGTTTAATTATTTAACTGATAGAGGATATAGTGTTGTATATAAGAGACCTAAAAATACAGAATTTCCTTTAGACCAAAATGAATTAGATACTAGAAATAGTAAAAAAGAATTAACAGCTTATGTTGAAGGTATAGGTGAAATAAATGATATTGAGTTAGTTAACTTTTATGATGAAGTTTACTTATTAGATGATATAATAGATAAACATCCTGATCTTACATATAATGAGGTTCAATTAAATTTATTTGGTAATGCTGAGGGATTTATAGGTATGAGTGGGGGATCTACTTTACTATTAAACTTATTTAACAAACCAACAATAACTTATTTATACAATGGATCTGATTTAAGAGATAAATTTTGGGTTGATGAGAATAATAATGTTAATATAAAAAACTATTATTATGCTATGAATGACAAAGTAATTCCTTATATGGATAGAGATTGTATAAACATGCATAATAATAATCATACAGAATTTTTACTTACAATAAAACAAAATTTTAAAGGAAAAGATATGAAACATGATATATCAGTAATGACTGGTTTAGAAATAGAAGAAACATTAAAAGCTGAACAATATATTAAAGGAAAAGACAAAGTATTAGAATGGGGTAGTGGGGGTAGTACTTTATATTTTCCTCAAATGGTAAATAATTATGTATCTATTGAACATGATGTTATTTGGTATGATAAATTAAAACTTGATGTTCCTCATAACTGTGAATATCATCATGTACCAATGCATTCTCAAAGATTAGATGATATGTTAGATCCACAAGCTGAAGATGCTATGTTATGTGCTGGTGATACAGAATTAAGAGATGGAATAACATATTGGCAAACACGTGGACATTTTGATTGGCATTGTGGTATAGACTATATTAAGAAGCCATTAAGCTTGGAACATCAAAATTATGATGTTATATTTATTGATGGTAGATGTAGATCTATGTGTGCTTATTTAGCTACACATTTATTGAAAGATGAGGGTTATGTTTTAGTACATGATTTTATCCCTAGACAATACTATCATGGATTATTAAAATGGTATGATGTTGTTGACAAAGCTGGAACACTAATTGTCTTAACAAAAAGAAAGGGTGAATTAAGGAATAATGAAGATGTGAAAATTTTATCACAAAAGTTATATAATGAGTGGTCTATAGCCACAGGTAGAATCAGATAATATGAAAATAAGTTTTATACAACCCGGTAGAAATAACCTTAAATATTTAAAATGGTCTTATGATTCAATAAGAAAAAATCAAGGCAAACATAAAGTAGAAATTTGTGTTGCAGATGATTTCTCAAATGATGGTACCTGGGACTGGTGTTTAAAAATGATGGATAAAGATCCATTATTTAAAGCAATTAGAAATGAAG
>TARA_R110001583_G_scaffold24983_2_pt1 | contig 14333 bp, 12 predicted proteins | sample TARA_R110001583 | Tara Oceans TARA_R110001583 (sample SAMEA4398432) | marine metagenome | biome: Polar Biome; feature: [MES] marine water layer (ENVO:01000295) within the mesopelagic zone...; material: water (ENVO:00002006), including particulate matter (ENVO:01000060) such as...... | reverse complement strand
TTAGTGTCGTTATTAAGCTCTCATTATTTTTTATAGATACTTTTACCCATAATAAATGTTTCATTAATACATCTGTCATCACCTAATATCATCAGGGTGAATAACCTCTCCTCTAGATCTTTACAGTGTTGTAATCTAAATTCGAGAAAAGGCGTTGGGGCGTTATCCAGTACGATGAAATCAGCTTCACATCCAGACATAAAGTTACCTATAGTTCCTTCTAAATCCAATGCTTTAGCGCCCGCTAGCGTAGATAAATATAATCCCTTAAATGCAGAAAGAGAGTTATTTTGTAATTGTTGTATTTTATAAGCTTCATTGAAGGTTTGAAATAATGAAAAACTCGTACCACCACCCACGTCAGTGCCCATTGAAACGGTGACATCATGTTCTTCACAAGCTTTCAAATTGAATAAGCCTGAGCCAATAAAGAGATTAGAAGTAGGGCAATGTGAAATAGCTGCTTCATTATCAGCTAAGCTTGTTAACTCTCGGTCTGATAAATAAATGCCATGTGCAAATACAGCGCGTTTTTTAACTAAACCGGCATCTTCATAAACACTTAAATAGTCTTCATTTTCAGGAAATAAACTTTTTACCCAACTACATTCGTCTTTATTTTCAGAAAGGTGAGTGTGCAGATAAACATCAGGATATTCTTTCAGTAATTTTCCGCAATTATCAAGTTGCGCTTTTGTTGACGTTGGTGCGAAGCGAGGGGTTACCGCATAACTTAAACGATCAACACCGTGCCACTTTTCAATTAATGCCTTACTTTCCTGATAGCCACTTTCTGCGCAGTCGGATAATGTTTCTGGACAATTTCTATCCATCATCACTTTGCCCGCTATCATTCGTAGGTTACGTTTTTGTGCTTCAATAAAAAAAGCGTCCACAGATTGTGGATGGACCGTGCCAAAAACCAATGCGCTGGTGGTGCCATTACGTAATAATTCATCGATGAACATAGTGGCTATTTTCTCTGCATACTCACTATCGTGGAATTGCTGCTCGGCAGGAAAGGCATGTTTCTCAAGCCAAGTTAATAACTGCTCGCCATAAGCACCTATCATTTCAGTTTGTGGAAAATGAATATGAGTATCGATTAACCCTGGGAGAATTAATTGTCCGGTGAAATCTTTGATTTCAATATTTGAATTCGTTAAGAGACTTGCATGTTTATTCTGGATTTCATCTTTATCGCCAGCTTCTAGAACTTTTCCATTTTGGATTAATAATGCACCGGGAGAAAAATAACGATGAGCCTGTTCTCCAAGCTTATTGGGGTCACCAATAAAGTCTAATACGTCGCCAAATACTAACAGCGTTTGTTGTGTTTTTATCATCTTAACGCCTTATAAATTAGCCTGCAGCTTTCACTTGTTCCGAGCTTAAATGAATTAAGTTATTCGTTAGTGATTTCCATTGTGCACCTTGTTGATTGGGTCTTGCAGTTTGTTTGCTTTGATACAGTTCAACAAGTTGTCCTGAGATTGCAATGGCGACTTCCATCGGTAATTTTCCAGTGACTGCTTTTAAACCAACAGGGCAAATCATTTTTTCGATTTGTTGTTCTGAAAATCCTCGTTGAGATAAACGATATTGGAATCGCTTGGCTTTTGTCTCTGAACCAATCACCCCCATCCACAAAGCATCATCGCGTTTAAGAATGGACTGGCAAAGGTCAAAATCTAGCTGGTGGTTATGCGTTAAAATCAAAAATGCGCTGTCTTTTTTCGCTGATTTCATCTGATCGATAGGTTGTTCATCTACCACTTTTTGAACATTGTCAGGTACTTTAGCGGGAAAAAGATCAGCTCGGCTATCAATCCAGCGAATGCGCATAGGTAATTGCGCTAGTATCGGAATCAAAGCTTGTGCTACATGACCTGCACCGTAAATATCTAAGTGCATTTTATCATTGATAAATACTTCGAATAACACCACAACGGTGCCACCACAACACTGGCCCAAACTTGCACCTAGTTGAAAGTTCTCAACGGCTTGGCATGTTTGTCCTTGTTTCAGCAGTTCTCGAGCATGTTTAATGGCTTTAAACTCTAAATGACCACCACCAATAGTCGCGTAGATATTATCTTCGCTGATCACCATCTTAGTGCCGATCGCGCGTGGTGTTGAGCCTGAAGTGCCCAACACTGTGACGAGTACATAAGTATCACCGTTGGCTTCAAGTTCGTTGATTGCTTGCAACCAATTATGAGCATGCAATCCTTGAGTAGAGCCTTGGTCAGAGTTATTTAGCATACTGTTATCCTTGTTTTTTTTGCGATGCTTGCTTCCATTGCTGCGCAACTTGAACCGCATTTAAAATACACTCGGGTGTTGCAGGGGTATTTAAACTAGGTGCAAATTTGTAATCTGTAATACTTGCGATAGCATTACGAATCGCACTCCAAACGCTGATACTTAACATAAATGGTGGTTCGCCGACGGCTTTTGATTTGAACACTGTTGTTGCTGGATTTTGTGAATCATAGAGCTTTATATTAAATGACGCGGGTGTATCACCAATCGCAGGAATTTTATAAGTGGCTGGCGCGTTACTTGTTAGCTCACCTTTGTCATTCCAACGTAAGTCTTCAGTTGTTAACCAACCCATACCTTGAATAAAGGCGCCTTCAATTTGCCCAATATCTAATGCTGGGTTAATTGAGTTACCTACATCGTGCAAAATATCAACACGTGTCACGGTATTTTCTCCGGTTAACACATCAATTTCTACTTCGCTTAGTGCAATGCCATGAGAGTAATAAAAGAAAGGGTGGCCTTCGGCTTTTTCTCGGTCGTAATAGATTTCAGGTGTGGCGTAAAATCCTGTCGTTGATAATGAAATACGATTCAGATACGCTAACTGTATGAGTTCAGCAAAACTGAGTTGGCCTTTTTCATGAATTAATTGATTATTAACCAGTTGGACGCTTTCTTTGTTAACGTCAAAATGCTCACAAGCAAATTCGAATAGTCGTTCTTTGATAATATTGGCTGCGTTTAAAGCTGCCATGCCATTTAAATCTGTGCCACTTGACGCCGCTGTTGGGGAAGTGTTGGGGACTTTGTCAGTGCGTGTGGCATTGACCAAAATATGATTCATATCTATTGATAAAGCTTGTGCCACAATTTGCGCAATTTTGGTATTTAAGCCTTGCCCCATCTCAGTACCACCATGGTTAACATGTACGCTACCATCGGAATATATTACCAGCAGTGCACCTGCTTGATTCAAGTGTTGAACAGTAAAGGAAATACCAAATTTTACAGGAGTAAGTGATAGACCTTTTTTAATAATAGGGGAAGTGTTATTGAAACGTTTAATGGCGCTCATGCGTGACCAATAATCACTTTCTTGTTCGACCTGTTCAATCATGTCTTTTAAGATAAATTGATCAACTTTTTGCTTGTAAGGTGTTAAATCACGACCCGGTTTATATAAATTTAACTTACGGATTTCTAAGGCATCTTTACCGAGATAATAAGCAATATCATCAAGAATTTGCTCTGCGACTATCATTCCCTGTGGGCCACCAAAACCTCGAAAAGCGGTATTACTGACAGTATTAGTTTTACAACGATTACCATTGATATGAGCGGCTGGATAATAATATGCGTTATCAGAATGGAATAAAGCGCGATCAACAATGGCATCGGATAAATCTGGAGAATAACCACAATAGCCATTTACATTTATATCAACGCCAGAGATTAAACCTTCATCATCAAAGCCCACTTGGTAAGTATTATAAAAAGGATGGCGTTTACCTGTGCTTTTGAAATCATCAGCACGTGCTAAGCGAATTTTTACTTGTTTGCCCGTATGGTAAGCTGCTAAAGCAGCCAAACATGCCCAAGGTGCTGCTTGGGTTTCTTTCCCTCCAAATCCTCCTCCCATACGACGCATTTCTACTGTGACATAATTAAAAGGTTGCTTGAGAACTTTTGCGATTAAATGTTGAACTTCACTGGGGTGTTGACTAGACGTTTGTATAAACATACCTCCATCTTCTGTAGGTGAAGCAATGCTCACTTGTCCTTCTAAATAAAAATGTTCTTGGCCACCCACATACAATTCACCACTCACTTGATGTTGCGCATCAGCAATGGCTTGTTGCGCATCTCCTCGATGTAACGCGTGAGGCGGGCGAACCCAATGTTGTTTTTCTATCGCATCTTTGATATCCAGCACAGAGGCAGAAGCATCATATTCAATTTTCACTTTTCGTGCTGCAATACGAGCGCTTTGATAACTATTAGCGACCACTAATAAAATAGGTTGGCTATGGTATTCAACATGACCCTCTGCTAATAAAATATCGCCTGAAAAAACAGGACCAATATCATTTTTGCCGGGAATATCTTGTGCGCTATAAATTGCAATCACACCTGCTTCAGCTAAAGCTTGTGTTGTATCAATTGATAATATCTTGCCACAGCTTATGCTTGATACCACTGGGTATGCATGCAAACCGTTGACATCTTCAGTTCTATCATCAATATAAACCGCTTTGCCTGCCACTTGCTTGATAGCACTTTCATGTATAAAAGATCGACCAATTGCATTACCGGCAGGGCCATTTGGTTTATTTGTTTCAAAGTGCCGCATGATTTACCCTCGTATGAATAATTGGTGCTGCATTAGTGATTTCAACATCAGCGTTTTTAAATTGCGTGTTTTGGAAATGATTGTTTTGGAAATTAATGCTTTCTTGTGTTTGATACCAAATTCTAGAAAATAAATTTTTACTTACTTGTATTCGATAGGCTGATGATGCTCGCACATCTGATAATGGCTGAAAATCGACATCTATTTGCTCGGCTGCTAATTGCATATTTTCTAATGTTAATGTTTTACCATTCAATGATTTAGCAACATGCTTGGCTAAAGCGGGTGTTGCTGCCATACCGCCCATTGCACAGCGCACTTGCTCCATTTTTTCATCATCATATTGATAGGCTAATACTAAACACACTGCGGAAATATCGTCTTCAATACGTTTTGATATTTTGTGGCAACTTAATTTGAGAGTCGCTTCTCGTTTAGGTACATGAATCGTAACAATCACTTCGTCTTCTGCTAGTTGCGTTTGTCGGTAACCAATAAAAAAATCTTCAAGTGCAATAATGCGATTTCCGCGAGAGCTTTGTAATTCCAAGTTTGCATTAAGTGCAATTAACAAAGGAGCCGGATCGCCAATAGGAGATGCATTTGCAATGCTGCCTCCGAGTGAACCTGCATTCCTTACTTGAAGTGAACCTAAACGGTCAAATAACTCATGTGCTTCGGGATAAATTTCGCAAAAACTCTCGACAAATTCACTATAAGGTAAGGCTGCACCAATGCGTAACCCTGACTCATTATTTTTAAATTGCATTAATTCGGGACAATAGCGCACAGAAATAAGTTGCTCTTGATAAGTCAGTTGTTGGCTAAATTCCACTGACAAATCTGTTGCGCCAGCCACAAATTTAGCCTGTGGATAGGCGGTTTTTAATTCGCATAATTGCGCTAAATTCTGTGGTAAATAGAAATGTTGCCCGTCATTCTCAATACAAGGAATTTGATTCGTTACTAAAGATGTTTGCAGTGATTCTGTTAATACTTTCACTTGTTTAGTAAAGCGGTGATCTTCATGTGCTATATTTTTTTCTGGATCGTTTTCATACTGAAAGCAGTGTTCTGCAGCTTTTAAAATAGGTTGGTAACCCGTACAGCGACATAGGTTTCCACCTAGTGCTTGGATCACAATGTCTTTGCCTGGATAAGTGCTGTAATTCATATACAGAACAAATAAACTCATAATAAATCCAGGTGTACAAAATCCGCATTGTGAACCGTGGTATTCTACCATTGCTCTTTGAACTGGGTGTAAATCTTCAATGTCAGGATTAATTTTTGTTGTTAAGGCTTCAACAGTAATGAGGTGTTTTCCATGGCAATTACCTAATAAGGTTAAACAAGCATTAATGCTTTTGTAATGCCACTTCCCATCGACTAAATCACCTACTACAACGGTACAAGCACCGCAGTCTCCAGATGCACATCCCTCTTTGCTACCCACTTTCCCCATGTTGGTGCGTAGCCAAGCTAAAACGCTCAAACTAGGCGCAAATGATTTCAATTCGATCATTTCATCGTTAAGTAAAAATTGAATCACGTATACCTCTCTTTATTACCTGTGCCTTTAACTATAAGGCTTTAGGGGTGTTTTTTATTGTAAAATTTAAGTTCATTTGACCAGTTGGTCAGTTTATTGCATGCATACTATGTACCAACCTTAAGTTGGCACATAAAATGAATATAAATATAATAGATAGCTAAGCTGTTGTGAATTGTGATAAAAAGATGCGAAATGATTCTAAAAATAAATAGAGAGGAAATAAAATGAGTAATATTTTAAAAATGTTGTGTTTAACGCTCAGTTTGGGCTTTTCGGCATTAAGTCATGCTGAGGAACCATTAAAAATTGGTTTTGTTTATGTGAGTTCTACAGGTGAAGCTGGCTGGACATATACACACGACCAAGCGCGCTTAAATTTAGAAAAAGTATATGGAGATAAAATCAAAACAACTTTTATCGAGAATGTTGCTGAAGGTCCAGATGCTGAACGTGTGATTACACAATTAGCACAAAGCGGGCATAAATTAATTTTTACCACTTCATTTGGTTATATGAATCCTACTTTAAAAGTCGCAAAGCGTTTTCCTGATGTTAAGTTTGAGCATGCAACAGGTTATAAACGATCTAAAAATGTGGGGACTTATTTTGACCGCATCTACGAAGCAAGATACTTAACCGGTGTGGTTGCTGGTTATATGACAAAATCTAACGTGCTTGGTTACATTGGTGCATTCCCAATTCCCGAAGTAGTCCGTGGTATCAATGCTTTTACGTTAGGTGCTCGTTCAGTTAATCCTGATGTAAAAGTAAAAGTCGTTTGGGTAAATACTTGGTTTGATCCTGCTAAAGAGCGTGAAGCCGCAAACAGCCTGATCGATCAAAAATCAGATGTGCTTACTTTCCATACTGATTCACCAGCAGCAGTACAAGCAGCTGAAAATGCGGGTGTTTATGCCGTTGCTTACCATTCTGATATGAGTGAGTACGGACCAACTGCACAATTAACAGCTGCAATACATAGCTGGGATGGATTCTATGAACAACGTGTTCAACAGGTCATCGATGGAACTTGGAAATCTGAAGATGTATGGAAAGGTATTGCATCAGGTATGACTAAGATTGCGCCATTAAATAAAGCAGTGCCTAAAAAAGTGGCAGATGAAGTGGCTGCTCTTTCAGACAAAATCGTTGCTGGTACATTCCACCCATTCACTGGCCCAATTAAAGATCAATCAGGTAAGTTGATTTTAAAAGCGGGTGAAGTGATGGAAGATGGTGCGTTATTAGGCATGGATTATTATGTTGAAGGTGTTGACGGAAAATTAGAATAAATCCGATCAACAACTAACAAATGATTATTGGGAGGTTAGTTTAATACTGACCTCCTTTATTAAATCGCTTATTCAAACGAGTACCTCATTAACGTTAAATAATGTATTGCTAAGTCGCTACTTTAAAAGATGCTTAGCAATAGGTTATTAGCAGTAGAAATATGAAAGAAAGCGGAAAGGAAACAATACATGGTTAAACACAACTCGCGCGATTATATTGGTTATGGTAGAGACAATGTGCCCGATGCAAATTGGCCAAATAAAGCCAAGATTGCAGTTCAGTTTGTGCTCAACTATGAAGAAGGTGGAGAGAATTGTATCTTGCATGGTGACAAGCATTCAGAAACATTTCTTTCTGAAATGGCGGGAGCAGAAGCTTACGCAGATCGTCATATGAGTATGGAGTCTTTGTACGAATACGGTTCTCGTGCTGGCGTATGGCGTGTCTTGAATGAGTTTAAGCTGCGTGAATTACCACTGACCATTTTTGCTGTTGCAACGGCATTGCAGCGAAATCCTGAGGTGACTCAAGCAATGATGGCGGATGGGCATGAAATTGCTTGCCATGGTTTAAAATGGATCACTTATCAAAACACGCCTATCGAAGAAGAGCGTGATGATATGGTGAAGGCATTAAATATCATCAAAGAGTTAACTGGTAAAATGCCAATGGGTTGGTATACAGGAAGAGATTCTCCTAATACTCGTGCTTTAGTTGCTGAGCATCCTGAACTTGCTTACGATTCTGATTATTACGGTGATGATTTACCTTTTTGGAGTCAGGTTCCTTGTGCTAAAAGTCAACAAGGAACACGGCCACATTTGGTAATTCCATATACCTTAGATAATAACGATATGCGCTTTTCATCTCCCTTTGGATTTAGTCATGGCGATGAGTTTTTTAATTATTTAAAAGACAATTTTGACTGCCTTTATGCGGAAGGAGATAGCAAACCTAAAATGATGTCGATTGGTTTACATTGTCGTATTATCGGTAAACCAAGTCGTTTTATGGCTCTAAAAAAATTCTTAGATTACGTGCAATCATTTGATGATGTGTGGATAACCAAGCGTGAAGATATTGCGAAGCATTGGATAAAAAATCACCCCTATAAAGGTAATTCCTCTGACTAATCAAACTTACTACCTTTAATTTTTAAAGCCCAGAAACTTAAACTAGGCCAGATGGTAAAAATCAGACCTAGCTTTTTTAAATAATCATTTAGTCTGCCAGTAAAGGAATCGGTGTTTTGTCTTTTTTTACTATTTTTCTACTTTGATAATTCGCAAAAAGTGGCGATAACAAAGAGGTCAAAATAATCGCTGTCATCAATGAATATTGCTGCAGACTAAATGACTCTCCAAGTAATACCAAACCCATTAAAATACCTGCAATAGGGTTGGTGACGCCAGCAAAAGTAAATTCAACGACCGTCATGCGACGCAATAACCAAACATATAACGCATAGGCCAAAGCCGTATTTAATGCTAATAACCACAACAACCCCAAAATGTTTAATAAGCTTATATTTTGAATTGCATTAACATATTGCTCGGGATAAGCCGTTGCTTGTAATGCAGCGAGAATCGTTAATAATCCTCCGCCTAAAATTAATTGCCACGATAATACCGTCCACCAATGAATGCGATTACTGAGAGATTGCGTTAAATTGCTACCAATGACAATACAACTAATGGCCGTTATCATCGCGACCAAACCAACACCACTTAATTGTAATTTTTGTGGATCGAATAATTGCCACGCTAATATAACTAATAACAGACCTGAAAAAAGCTGTAAGTTCGCTGGTCTTTTCTTATGCACAAGCCAGTGAAACAACATCGCAAAAACGGGGACATAAACCATGCCCATCGCAGAAATAGCTGAAGGTAAGGTTTGCGCCATAATAAATAATAAACCAAAAAACAATGCAATATTAAGCGCACCTAAGCGTAATAAAATAAACCAATCGCTACCTTTAGGTAAATTAGGTTTAATCATCAATAATATCAAACCCGCTGGTAAAGCTCGGATCGCGCCTAATAATAAGGGTGGCCAACCTTCAAGGCTATATTGTGTGACGGCATAGGTTGTACCCCAGAAAAAAGCGGCAACCATGGCTAATAAAATATTCATATTTGTATCTCTCGTGCTTATACCAAGCAAAACTTACAGGTGTTATTATCTTTGTTAAAAGTATCTTTACGTTAAGGTAATGGAGTTTGCACTTGTTTTTTCTTCTTGTAAAGTATCTTTACATTAAGGTATATTTAAACTGTATTTTTATAAAAACATAAAGAGGTTTTTTTTTGGATAAATTAGATCTAGTGGTTGAGCAATGGCATAACGAAAAACCACACTTAGATACCACTCCAATGGCATTGATTGGGCGTTTATTACGCATCAGTAAACATATAGAAACGCGAATAACACATTGCCATAAAAGCTTTTCATTAACCTTAGGTGAGTTTGATGTATTAGCAACACTCAGACGCGCAGCTAATAAATCTTGCTTAACACCATCGGAATTATCAGACGCGTTATTATTAACGTCAGGTGCTATGACTCATCGTTTGGATAAACTCGCTGAAAAAGGCTTTGTGAGTCGTTGTCATAGCGAAGAAGATCGGCGTAGCGTTACCGTCGCGTTAACAAAATCAGGACGCGCTTTAATTGATGAAGCCATTGAAGTACATGTCTCCGTGTTAAATGATTTAATTAAATCATTAAGTGCTGAGGATAAAAAACTGTTAAATGGTACATTAAACAAATGGTTAGAACAGTTTGAAGTCACATATTAACGCTGAGTTGGTTTTGAACTCGTGCCTGACAATGCATCGTGAGGTAACATAGGTAGAGAGTATTTCAAGCACAGCATTTTAATTATGAGACGTCTTATTTATGTCAAAAATAGCGAATAAAGCAGTTAAAAAAGAATCCCTAAAAGTGGTAAAAAAAAATGCTCAACCGCGCAGAAAATTAACTGAAATACGTGAAGATAACTTGCAACAAATTCTCGAGGCTGCTGAGAATACCTTTGCCGAACGCGGATTTAGAGGCACAACAGTCGCTGCTATTGCAGAAGCTGTGAATCTCCCAAAAGCGAATATACTTTATTATTTCAAAACCAAAGAGGGACTTTATAAAGGCGTGATTAATCGTTTGTTAAGCATCTGGATTGAAAGTATGAATGACATGAACGGTGATATACACCCCAGAGACGCCTTAAGAAGTTACATCTATACCAAAGTTCATCAATCAAGAAAAAATCCAAACGCTTCACGTATTTTCGCTGCAGATATTCTACACGGGGCGCATTACCTGCGTGCCCCCTTGGAAGCGGAGTTAAAAGATCAATACGACCGTACCTGTGATGTATTTCGCAGTTGGATGGATAAAAAATGGATCGATCAAGTTAACCCTGAACATTTAATGTTCATGCTTTGGTCAACAACCCAAGCCTACGCCGATCATGCTTTACAAATGAGTATCTTAATGAAAAAAAATCAACTCAATGATAACGACTTTGAACAAGGCATCGAGTTATTAACGCAAGTGATTCTAAAAGGCTGTGGTGTAAAAGAATAACCGTTCTTTTAGCACGTTTTTAAAAGGGAGCAACCATTTACGGCAATTTTCGCCTTAAACTCGTTCATTTTTCCTGCGTAATATTTGATCATTTAATTAACAGATTTGGTATTAATAATCGACGGGCTAAATAATCTACTATTATATTTAATGAAGCAGTAAAGGTTAATAATAATAAAGCACCACTAAAGCGAATTTCCGCGAAGTTACTATCAACATAAAACCCTAACGTCATCACGCCAATCATACCTAAAATCGCTGTTTCTCGAATAATCACTTCAAAACGATAGAATAAAAGTCCCATAAAGTGAGGATAATTAGCAGGCAACACCAGATAACTAAATTGATCAATTCTAGGCTGATAAGTCAGTGGGACTGTCGTATTGTCTACTTTACGTGCCAATAAAAAAACCATGAGACCGCTATTGTGCAATGCTAAAGCGATAATTGCAGGTAGCATAGAAGGTCCTAGTAACATCATGAAGACAAAGGCTAATAAATATTCTGGTAGTGAGCGTAATATTAAATTGATTGCTCGCATGAATAAAGTCACTACTCTTGGCATCATCAGCCGGGTATTAAATGGCAACAAAATGAGCGTCAATAAATAGGTTAACCCTAAAGCACAAAAAGCCAGTATTAACGTCGCAATAATGCCAGGTAAAGCCTGTTGCATACTAATGTTATAAAACCAATCGACTAGTTTTGATGCTGTCTCACTATCAAACCAATCTATGAAAGATTTCCCTTGTAACATTGGCGGTAAAATATCAACGCTAAAAAAACGCCAAATAAGTTGCCCATCAATGATTGGAATAGGCGCTAAAAAATAGATGGCAAGCGGGAAATATAACCACAGCAGAAAAGGTTTAGCCCAGAATCGAATGCGTCCAATGAGTAATATGAACAGTATTAATAATGCACTACCTTGCTCATAATGACCTTGGCGAAAAGCAGATTCTAAATAAAATCCCAATGTTGGCATTCCAATGAAGCCCAATACAGCACTGCTACGTAATGCACATTCGAAGCGGTAACGGATATAATCTAGGATTTGTGGGAGTACATGCATCCAACGACCATATAAAAAAGCAGAAAATTTATCTGTTCCTTTGGGAAGTGAGAATAAGGTATGTGTTGGTGCTTGTTGCAATAGATCAGAAAATACACGGGCGAACGTTGCCCCATAGGGCAGTGCAATCGCTAAAATACCCGTAATGGCAGATAAACCAAATATTTGTAAAAATATTAATGCCCAAAATATTTCGTGGATAGCGCGGATAAAGGCACATATTGCAGCAATCAGTGGATGCTGATATATCAGCGCGAGCGGGCATCCTATTATGAGCCCGGTCACGATGCCTAACAAAGCAAAACTAATCGTTTGCCATAGCGCATCCAAGAGATATTCTGTGGCCAAAAAATCCGGGTGTAAAAAACCTTGTCCCATGCGTGAAAACTCAAGCCATGGGTCAATGGCAATGATTTCTATATCAGCTAAAAACCATCCAATAGACGTTGTAGATAACAGTAATAGCGTTACTTTTTGCCAATGCCCGACAAAAGGCAACCCCCTAAGAGCAATGAATTTAAACATCATCGCTCTGATATTTTTACTGCATCGGTTAATCGATAATACTGTGATAAGTGCGCGAGTGTTAAATTTTCTGCTCGATCATCTAACAGGATTTGACCATCACTAATGACGATAATACGATCGAAATGTGCTAATGCTAATTCGCCATCATGTAATACGCATAATACACTTTGGTGCATTTTTTTTATCAAACCGATTAATCGTAAACCCATTAATGGGTCTAATGCAGAGAAAGGCTCATCACCCATAAATACTGGCTGTTGTTGATATAGGGCTTTGGCTAATGCAACACGTTGACGCTGACCGCCAGATAGCTCACTGACTTTGATATGCAATGCTTCTGTCAATTCTAATTGCTGACATATAGCTTTAATTTCTTGCTGTGGTTTATTAAATGGGAAAAATAAATTAGCCAAATTATAGCAACGGGAATGACGTGCTAAACCACCAATAAAAATATTATGATAGATAGAAAGGCTATCAACTAACCCTTGGTTTTGAGAGCACAAGCAGGCTTGTGTTGAAAGTTGTTGGTATAAGTGGTGAAGTAGTGTGGTTTTACCCACACCAGAAGGCCCTAAAATAGCGACATGTTCATTGGCATTAAGCGATAAGTTAATGTTAGTTAAAATAACCTGCTGGTTATAGCCTAAATCAACATCGGCTAATGATAACATTAGTCAATTAATCCCACTATTTTAGCGACACGTTCGATTGGCTTATAATCACTATTACTTGCAGGCACAAAGGATGTTCGCGGAAAACTCGCTAATAAATCTTTATCTTTCATGTTAATTAATGCGTTGGTCAGCTTCTCTTTAAACCCTGTACCAAAGGCGTTATCTACACCCGAATGCACTGTCCATTGGTAATCTGGGTAGTTAGGGCTTTCCCAAATAACCTTTATTTTACTGGTATCAACGTTTCCTTTTTCAACGGCAGATTCCCACACTTTGTAATTGACCGCACCTATTTGATAAACACCCGCTTCAACTTGGCTGATGGTACGACTATGATCGCCAGAGAAACCCACTCGCTTGAAAATCTGTTCGATTGGTTTTCCTGCATTTTTTTCAATAAAAAACTGTGGCATCAAGCGACCTGAAGTCGAGCCTTTAGAGCCAAATGTGAAGGTATAATTATCGAGTAAAGGAAAGTTTTTTGATGGTTTTATATCAACAGACTGATGTGCAATTAAATAGCTTTTAAAATATTGATCTTCAAATCCTTGTGCAATGGCTTCTGAACCGGGAACTAAACGACGTGCTTGTACACCAGATAAACCCCCAAACCATGCCAGTTGAACCTGATTATTACGAAAAGCGGTGATCGCCGCTGAATAGGATTTTACAGGCACATACTTTACTTCAACATCTAATTGTTCAGACAAGTAGTTAGCTATCTTATCAAAACGAGTACGCAGTTGGCTTTCATCTTCATCGGGGATAGCTGTAAATGTAAAAGTGGCGCTGAGTGAAACAGTTGAAAAAAACGTTAACAGGCTAGCTAATAATAAAGGTCTTAGTTTCATATCAATCTTATTGTTGTTGATTTATAAATATATTCTATAGAACTTAATCGTGGATTAACAACATTTAATTTGTGTGAATTATTTTGGCTTAGAAACCTAGTTCAATACTGCTACTTTATCCCTACTCTCTCCCATATCTTTATGTAGCTCA
>TARA_R110001583_G_scaffold67036_1_pt1 | contig 14337 bp, 11 predicted proteins | sample TARA_R110001583 | Tara Oceans TARA_R110001583 (sample SAMEA4398432) | marine metagenome | biome: Polar Biome; feature: [MES] marine water layer (ENVO:01000295) within the mesopelagic zone...; material: water (ENVO:00002006), including particulate matter (ENVO:01000060) such as...... | reverse complement strand
CCACGTCCGCGTGGTGGTTCGCCTCGGTGATCCAGCCCTGGTGGCTGGAGAAGAAGCTGCTGACGGTGGTCACGATGCCAACCCTGTCCGGGCAGGACAGGGACAGGGTGTAACGTCTCTCTGAGGTACTCATGGGGGTGCTGTTTTCCTGTTTTCGGTCTTGTTGCGCGGGGCGTAGCGGGCGCACTCGCGGCGCCCTTGCAAGGCTTCGCCCCTCAGCCCTTGGCGGTACGCTTGAGCTTTTCGGGATCGTCGAAAGGCAGCGTATGGGTGGTCGCCGCACAGCGCAGGGTGGCGCCGCGCAGTTCGAGCGCACGCCCGGGAACGGCGTAGGCCGGGTCCATGCGGGCGATGGCCATGCCGCGCCCGGTGAGACGGGAATACATTGCGCAGGTCACGAAGCCGACCTTGGTGTCGCCGTCCCAGATGGCATCGCCGCCTTGCGCGATTTCCTTGGTATCGAGCTCGACGCCGTAGATCTTGAAGCGCACCCTGCCCTGCAGGCGGAAGTGCTCGGCCGCGCCGCGGAACTCGGTCTTGCCTGGCGACACGGTGAAGTCGAGGCCCAGCTCCCAAAGGGAGTCACCGATCGCCTCGCCTTCCATCGGATACATGTCCGAGTTGTCGTAGGGATAGAACAGCAGGTAGCTCTCGACCCGCAGCCAGTCCAGCGCGGTGAAGGAGCAGGGCATGATGCCCATCGCCTTGCCTTCCTCCACGATGGTGTCCCAGATCAGCGGCGCATCGACGCCCTTGCAGAACAGCTCGTAGCCGCGCTCGCCGGTATAGCCGGTGCGCGAAATCGTGACCGGGCAGCCGAAGAGCCGGGTCTGCATGTGATGGAAATACGGCAGATCGCGGATGCCCGGCACATGCTTCGACAGGTACTCCACCGCCAGCGGCCCCTGCAGTGAAAGGTCGTGCAGGTCGTCATCGAACAGCACCGCCACGTTGCGTCCCACCGCGCCGCGGGTCAGGATCTCGTGGCCCTGGCCCGAGCCGTGCACCACCATGAAGGCGTTGGGGCCGTTGCGGTAGATCACGCAGTCGTCGATGAACTTGCCGGCTTCATTGAGCATGCAGGCATACACCGACTTGCCCGGATAGAGCTTGCTGACATTGCGCGTGGTCGCGTAGTTGAGCAGGGCTTCCGCATGCGGCCCGACCAGGTGCACCTTCTTGAGCCCGGACACATCCATCAGGCCGGCGCGGGTGCGAATGGCCTCGTGTTCGTCGGCGAGATCGGTGCTGTAGGTCCAGGCTGTCGCCATCCCGTTCCAGTCTGCGAGGGTCGAACCCAGTGCGCGATGCCGGTCAGCCAGTGTCGACTGTCTCCATGAACTCATTTGAAACTCCCTTTTCAGCGAAGAGTGGAATTGAGTTCATTAAGCCAGTGTGCCGGACACGCGAAAATACTCCTCTGGTACTACGCCCCGGCCTCCCACCACGGCGTCAGGCCTGGTGTCTCTCGTCCTCGCGCAGTTCGCGCAGCCACACCGCCGCTTCAAACCGGTTACGCAGATTGAGTTTCTGCAGCACGTGCTTCACGTGCACCTTCACCGTGCTTTCGGCAATGCCGAGCGCACGCGCAACGATCTTGTTCGATGCGCCCTTGGACACCAGCTCCAGGGTTTCCTGTTCGCGTGCGGTCAGCGAGGCCCAGTGCTCATTCAGCGATTCTTTCGAAGGCGGCTGGGGTTTGGCCAGCAGGCCGCCTACCGCGGCCGACAGCACCGTTCCTCCCGCGGCGACCTGACGCAGCTTCATGCAGAACTCGTCCGGCTCCATGTCCTTGAGCAGGTAACCGCTGGCGCCCGAGTTCAGCGCCTCCATGATGTCGAAACTGGAGTCGGACACGGTGAGCATCACCAGGCGGGTGGTCGATCCCGCGGCCTTCAGCGCCCGCAGCACCGAGATGCCGTCGAGCCCCTTCATGTGCAGATCGATCAGCGCCACATCCGGCCGGTGCGTCAGCACCGCCTCGATCCCCTCCGCACCCGACGCCGCCTCGGCGACGACCTCGACATCGTCGTACATTGCCAGCAGCTGGCTGACCCCCTTCCGAAACAGTGCGTGGTCATCCACGACCACCAGTCTGATCGGTGTGCCGTGTCGATCCGGGTCGCCCCCAGCCGCGTTGTCCATGCTGTCCGTCCTCATTGCTTGATCAATCCGTTTCAGGTGCTGCCCGGCCGCGGCCGGAAGCGCATCTCGACGCAGGTGCCCTGCCCGCTCGCAGCCGGCCGCAAGTGCAAGGCCCCGCCAATCTGCCGGGCGCGGTCGCGCATGATCGACACCCCATGGTGGCCATCGCCGCCGCTGCCCTCGCGCAGCCCGCGACCATCGTCCTCGACCGTGAGCACGATCTGTCCGTCGTCCTCCTCGTCGAAGCGCACCTGTGCGTGCTGCGCCCGCGCGTGACGTACGACATTGGTCAGCGCCTCGCGCACGATCTGCAGCAGGTGGAACTCCTCGTTGACCGACAGGTGCCTGCTGCCCAGCCGGTAATCGAAGCCGAGTTCGGTGCCCGAGCGTGCGGACAGCTCATCCACCACCTCGCGCAGCGCCTGCTGCAGGCCGCCCGGCGGCATGCTGGTGCGAAAGGCCGAGAGCAGTTCACGCAGGTGGCGGTAGGCGCTGTCGAGCCCGTTCTTGATCTCGCCCGACACCTCCAGCACACGCTCGCCGGGACCACAGGCCGCACAGCTGCGCCCGATCTCCAGCTGCAGACGCGCCACCTGCAGCTTCATGTAGGACAGGGCCTGGGCGAGCGAATCGTGCAGTTCCCCGGCGATCGCGCTGCGCTCGTCCATCAGCGCCAGACGCCGGCGTCGGTGGTTGCGCTGCAGATTGCCCAGCGACAGCGCAAACAGCGACGCCACCGCCTCGATCAGGCGGCTGTGGCGGCTCTCGAACATGAAGTCTCCCGGCGCCTCGACAATCAGTACGCCATAGGTATCGCCGGCATCGCGCACCGGCACCGCCAGCTCAACATGCTCGCCTTCGGCAGCAGTCGATGCCCGGTGCCGGCCGTTTCCGCGCGACAGCTCCTCGACCGAAAACGCTTCCAGCAACTGCAGGCGGCGGACATCGCCCAGCTGTGACGGCACCCCCAGCCCGTCGGCCACCGGCTCAAGCAACACCAGCGCACAGGCACGCACCGCCAGGCAGTCGGCCATGTCCTCTAGCAGGGAATTCAGCCACGGTGCGCTCGCGCTGTGTTCGGCAAGGCAGAGACTGGCCTGGCAGATGAATTCGAGTGTCCGGGTGGCGAAGCGCTCATGCTCGGACGCCTGCCGCGACAGCCGTTCGGCCTCTGCAAGGTGGCAGGCGAGCTGGGTCGACACCCCATCGAGTGCCCGGTGTAGCCGGTCCACCTCATCCACGCCCTCGTCCCACGCCACCGTGGCACCAAAGACGTGCCTGTTGAGCCGCTCGAGGGCGAAATCGGTGCGCACCACGAGCATCTTGCGCGCAATCCGCAGCGTGGCCCCGCACCCAAGGAGGAACATCAGCGCTAGCAGGGCCTGCAACAGTTGCAGAACCGCGAGGCGGGACGAAAGTGTCGGGTCTGCAGCGGTTCCGAGCGTCACTTGCAGCCCGGCGGCAACGCCGGCGCTGACGAACAGGGTCGCGCACAGGCAGGCGAGACACACCAGTACGAGAACGAGACGCGAGAAAAGCGGATGTTTTTTCAAGATGAGGGCCAGCAAGGCGCAATCTTCAGGCGTTAAGTCGTTTAACTGAAAGCAACTTTTGCGCCCATCAGGAATCAAGCACTGCGGCATATTCATGCGCGCCGGCCCTCAGACTGGATTGAATCCTGCTTTGTGCGCCTTAGCCGCCACTTACTCTCACGCCGGACCATTACAACGATGACGCTTTACCTGATCGCCACCCTCCTTGCCTGCTCGACCGCCTTGCTCGTGCTCGGAGATGGCAGCGACACCTCTCCCCTGCTGTGGACGCTGGCCATGATTCCACTGCTGACCTGGATCGTGCTGCGCCACGGCGGGCGGCACGGCGGCAGCAGCCGGACGACCGACGCGCTTTCTGCGCTGCAGTCGCTGAGCCGCTTCGCCGAGCAAAGCGGCCAGCCTGCCCTGCTGCTCGAAGGCGAGAACATCGCCAACGCCAATCGCGCCCTGCTCAAACTCATTGGGCTGGAGGATCGCGGCGACGAACTGATCGGCATGCCGCTGGACAACATCGTGCATCCGAAGCATCACCGCAGGCTTGCCACACTCCTTTCTCCCCAGGCATACAACAGCGATGCCGGCACCCTGTCGCTGATGCGTGCCGACGGCACACCGTGGTCGGCCCGTGTCAGCCTGTTTCAGGGCCACAGCGCGCAGCTCACCCTGCTGCAGTTCTCCACCCCTCAGGACGCCGCGACCAACACCGGACATGAGTATCTGCAGGCAACGCGGCTGACCCACTTCTCGCGCGAGATCCTGTTCTCCCTCGACGCACAGATGCAGCTCAGCTATGCCAACGCACAATGGGAGCGCAGCACCGGCCGCAGCTTTGCGGAAAGCACGCAACAACCGTTTCTCTCGACCTTCCACAGCGAAGACCGCGCCGCCCTCGGCACCGGGCTGCGCCAACTGCAGGCCGGCAAACGCGACAACCTCACGCTTGAGCTTCGCATTCGCGCCACCCGCGCCCACGCCGCACGCTGGGTCGAACTGCGCGCCTGGCCAATGCCGCTGCAGACGCTCGGCGAGACCGGGGTGAGCGGCATCCTGCTCGACATCGACCAGCGCCGCCGCAGCGAAGAGGCCTTGCGCGCACAGCGCCGCGGCCTGCACACCATGCTGGATAACCTCCCGGGGATGATCTACCGCGGCCAGAACGATCGCAACTGGACGATGGAGTTCGTCAGCGAGGGCTGCTTCGAACTCACCGGCTACACCCCGCTGGAACTGGTGGATAACCACTCGGCCTGCTTTGCCGAGATGATCCACGAGGAGGACCGCGATTTCGTGTGGAACTTCGTGCAGATGCGACTCGACCGCCGTGAGCGCTACGAACTGAGCTACCGCATCGTGGACCGCGACGGTCAGACCCGCTGGGTATGGGAACAGGGGCGCGGCATCTATTCCAGCCGGGGCGAATTCCTCGGCCTGGAGGGCTTCATCACCGACGTCAGCGCCAGCCGGGGCGCGCAGGAGGAAGCGCGCCGGCGCCTGTTCTTTGACAACGCCACCGGTCTGATGAATCTGAGCCTGTTCCTTGACCGTCTGCAGCATCTGTACCGCCACGCGGCGATTGCCGATTACCCGTTTGCGCTGATCCACATCGAGATCGAAACGATCACCGAGATTGCCGAGCACTACGGGCCGGCAATGAGCGAACGCGTCAGCGTCGAGATCGGCAAGCGTCTGCGGCTTGCGCAGAGCGACTGCAACGGGGTTGCCCGTCACGCCGGCGGCTTTGCAGTGCTGATCTCGGACTTCCGCCCGCAGACGCTGAGCTGGGCCGGGCCGCCGAGTGCCGAACCGTCCTCGGCAGCAGGCCTGCTGCATCTCGCCCATGCACTCGCGGCGGAAATCAGTCGCCCGCTTCGCATCGACGGCCATAGCCTCAGCCTGAGCGCGCGCTTCGGCATCGCGACCGAGCGCGAGGCCCACGCCGATGCGAACGCCATGCTCGAGCAGGCAGCGCGCCACGACCATCCCGGCGCGCTGCCGCCGCCCGAACAGGCTCACTGAGCAGGCAGGCTGAAAGCCGGCCTAGCTGCGCACCCTGGACTTGGTCGGATCGTAGTGCGGGAAGGCCACGACGCGCGCAGCGAGTCGCTTGCGGTGGCCGTCGAGCTGGCCCACCTGCAGCGCCGTATCGAGCTCGGAACAGGCGACATCCACCCGCGCCAGCGCGACCTGTGCATTGAGCACCGGAGAGCGCACCGCGCTGGTGATCTCGCCCACCCTGGCGCGACCGATATAGACGCCGTCGCCGTGATGCACTGCTTCGTTGCTGTCGATCGCGAGCCCGACCAGCTTGCGCCGCGGGTGTGCCTTGCGTTCTTCGAGCGCCGCCCGGCCGATGAAGTCATCGGGTTTGGACAGTGCCACGGTAAAGCCGATGCCGGCTTCGAAGGGATCGGTCTGATCGCAGAACTCCTGACCGGCAAAAGCCAGCCCGGCCTCGATGCGCAGCATGTCGAGCGCGTCGAACCCGAGCGGCACCAGTCCGAGCGGCGCTCCGGCCTCTGCCACGACATTCCACAACTCGATGCCATCATCGGGGTGACACCACAACTCGAAGCCGAGTTCGCCGGTGTAGCCAGTGCGGGACACCACCAGCGGGCGACCAGTCGGCCCGCCCAGACGCGCCGCCATGAAGCGGAACCAGCCGAGTTCGGCGATACCCGGCTGTGCCGGTGCGGTCCACAGAATCTTTGCCAGCAGCTCACGGCTGCGCGGCCCCTGCACCGCAATGTTGTGCAGGCTGTCGGTGGCGTCACGGACATGCACCTTGAAGCCCGCTGCCGCAGCCTGCTCCTTCAGCCACAGGCCGGTCGTGTCCTCGCCACACACGAAGCGGAATACATCGCGCCCAAGGCGGAACACCGTGCCGTCGTCCATCATGCCGCCGTGCGCGTGGCATACCGCGGTATAGACCACCTGCCCCACCGCCAGCTTGCGCATGTCGCGGGTCACCACCTTCTGCAGCAGGGCCTCGGCATCGGGCCCGGTGATGTCGAACTTGCGCAGCGCGGTCAGATCCATCACCGCGACCTTCTCGCGGCACGCCCAGTATTCGGTAATCGTGCCGTGGCCGACGAAGCTGCGCGGCAGCCAGAAGCCGTGATAGTCGATGAAGTCCCGCGTCAGCGTTTCGGTCACGCCGGCAAAGGCCGTGGGACGGGTCAGGCGAACAGGAGCGTCGGGAGTCATTCGGTGGGCCATCGCGCGAGGGAATGAATGGGCCGCGTCATAGACGCGGACCTCGATGTCGGTCGGCTGCCAGGCGTTGGCGGGGTCGATGTCGTCGGCGCAGGACGACACCGCCACCACCAGATCCTTGAGCGCCCTGAGCAGCACGTAGTCACCCGCCTTCGACCACGGCTCGGCAAAGCCGAGGCTGCCGCAGGGCTGGATGAAGGTGTTGTAGAAGAAGTTGATCGCCGGCCAGCCTGCGCGCGGACGGACGCCCATCGGTTCAAGCACCGCATTGAAGTTGTCGCTGCAGTTGGCGTGACCGGGAAAGCCCTGGTCCTCGTAATACTTCGCGGTGCAGGCAAGGGCAAAGGCATCGTGCCGCCCCACGGTGTCCTGCACGGTCTCAAGCAGGGGCTGCATGCGCGCATCAAAATACTTCGCATGCAGGCCGGGCATGGGATAGGACGACCCCGCCAGGGTGCGGGTCACGGTCGGGTCCAACCCCCATTCCTCGCCGGCGGCAAGCGCTGCGGCATCGAAGGCAAGGAGATCCGAGCACTGCCGCCCCTCCACATCGATGACCTGTATGAACTGCCCGGCCTTCAGTTCGAAGGCCCGGGCGCTCGCCGCTCCGACCCGGATCACCCTCAGCGGCTCGGGGAACACCTGCTGTAGCGCCGGCATTGCATCCGCCTCCAGCAGGAAGGGATCTTCGTCGATGAACGGCGGTGCCTTGTCGTTCATGCGCAGGCGTCCTTCGCAGCCAGCTTGCGATAGCCGCCTGCACAGAAGACCAGCGGCTCACCGTCACGAAAACGCAGGTTGTCGACCTCTGCCACGAAGATGACGTGATCTCCACCCGGGTACTGTGCGAACAGCTTGCACTCGAAACTGGCCAGGGAGTCATCGAGCAAGGGCGCACCGAGCTCACCCGGCGCATATTCGAGGCCCACCCACTTTTCGCCGCCTCCACGAGCAAAGCGCGACGACAGTTCGCTCTGTTCGTGACCCAGTACATGGATCGCCAGCGCACCACCGGCGGCAAACGCCTCGCAGCAGGCACTGTTTCTGGCCAGGCTGAAGAGCACCAGCGGCGGGTCGAGCGATACGGTATTGAAGGAGCTCACGGTTGCCCCCACCGGCCGCCCCTGATCGTCCCAGGTGGTAACGATGGTGACGCCGGTGGGAAACAGTCCGAGGACCTTGCGGAACATCCGGCCGTCGAACGGCGCGTGATGGGCGGCTAGCGGATCCGGCACGGCGGCCGGAACCTGCTGGAGGGCAGCAGCGTGCATGGCAGGCTCCGTGGGTTGGCTCAGGCCTGAGCGTCTTCGAGCAGTTTGGCGGCGAACGCAGCCTTTTCCGACTTGCTCATCTTCTTCAATTCGTTGTTCAGCACGCGCTGATTCACCGACTGGTTCCAGTAGTCGAGTACCTCAAAACCGAGCAACGCCGACTTGCCGACGAACTGGCGCAACACCTCGTTGGTGGGGCCCATCACCCAGCCCGCCTTGCCGTCGCGCAGCAGGCGCTCGATGCCGAGCGCCGGCTTGTAACCGGTACCGCCGCAGGCGTGGAGCATCTTGTCGACGACGTTGGAGACGTTCTTGGAGGAGAAGAACTTGACCTGCCACAACCAGTTCAGCAGGCCGGTGCGAGGCAGATAGGCAAGATCGGCATGACCGGACCAGTCGCAGCCACCAGTCTGATCATCAAGTGCCTTTGCCGCCAGATAGACATAGCTGCGGCTGGCGTTGGTGTCGATCAGGCATTCGCCCACGTAGTCCTGGATGGTCGGATAGTCTGCGACACGCATGCCGACGTCGTTGTGCACCTTGCGCGTGGTGTGGTTCTTGGTGATGTCCATCGCGGCGAGGCTGATGCCGTTCCAGCATGCGGAAGAGCACACCAGGAAGAAGGGATCGACCACTTCGTCATTGGACTTGGCGCCATCGCCCACCGGGCCGACCAGCGCATCGGGCGCGATATCCACGCCATCGACCGAGATCGGGCCGGACTGGTTGCCGCGCATGCCCAGACCATCCCAGTTGGCAGGGTCGGCCTGGATCTGGTCCTTGGTCACCAGGAAGCAGGACAGGTCGGAGTAGTTGCCGCCGAAATCGGGCGAGGTGGTCTGGATGATGTACCAGTCGGCGAAGCCGCCGGAGGTCGTCCACGAGGCCTTCTTGAATACCTTCCAGCCATTCTCGGTGCGCTCGGCACGCGAGGACATCGGATACCAGAAGTGGGAGCCGGTCTCCGGGTCGGAGAAGGACAGGGTGCCGATCAGCACGTCCGCGTCGACACGGCTGAGGATGGCCTTCAGGCGCTCGTTGTCATGGTGACGCAGCAGCGCGGCGGCGCAGGCGCCGAGGTGCATGGTGTAGCACATCGCGGTGGAGGGGCAGCCGTAGCGGGCAATGGTCTCGACCACCATGGCGGCGCACAGGTGGCTTTCACCGCGACCGCCCAGTTCCTTGGGTACGGTCAGGCCCAGCAGGCCCATGGCGCCCAGCGCCTCGAAGTTCTTGCGCGGATAAACGTAGTTCTTGTCGCTGTCGATCGCGTTCGGGCGCATTGTGCTCTGGCACACGGCGATCAGTTCGGCCTGCAGGGCCAGTTGCTCAGGGCTCAGCATCCACTGCGGGCTCCATTCCGAGCCGATACCGGTGGGGGCGAGTTCATTGATGGCGTTCATGGCTTTGTCCTTTTACGTGAGGGAATGAATAAGCTGAAATCGGATTAAATCGGTGCGAGTTCGGTGATGTCCGGACCGATGCCGGTGGCGAGCTCGGCGCCGTCATCGAGCGGTGCAAGCCAGGCCAGCGTGGCCGGCAGGTAACGGGTCAGGCCCTTGTACTCAACCAGTTCGGGCGGCAGCGAAGACAGCACCCGGTGCAGGCGCTTGCCCCACTTGGGCACACGCGCCAGCTCTTCGACCGAGATCAGGAAGCAGCGGATCGGGAACAGGATCGCGTTGCTGCGCGGCAGGCGCCACAGGGTCTGCAGTTCGACGCGCAGGTGCACCTTGCCGCCGGCGTTTTCAACCGTGACCGAGGCGCGGTCCGGGCCCCACTCCGGGTAACTCTCGGGCGAGGTGTCGAGCCGCGGATTGATGCTCATGGTCCAGTTCAGGCGACGCACCGGCTGGCCCAGACGCAGCATGAGCAGATACTTGAGCGCACGCTCGAACACCCCGGCCTGATGCGCGAGCGGCACCGGTCCGTGCCACTCCATGAAGTTCATGCCCACGTTGAACTCCAGCGACCAGTCGGCCTGCGAGGTGATCATGCCGGCGTCGAGGTAGAGGTTGTCCTCGCGCTGATCGCAGATCGCGAAGTCGCCCTGGGCCTGACGGGTGATGTATTCGAAGGGCTCGCATGGCAGCGTGTCGGGGTCGCCGAAGATGAACTGCTGCTCGATACCCAGCGGGCGGTTGATCCACGTCCAGCGACTGCCGAACACGTCGCCTTCCTTGGTCAGCGAGAACTGCTCCGGATAGTCCGCCGCCATGTTCTCCATCAGCAGCTCGAGCGTGTCCCACTGCGCGGTCATCATGTGCGGCAGCACCTGGCAGCGGCCGGGGTCCTGCTCAAGCGTCAGCGCGCGGTCGCGGCACTCGGCAATGTAGTGCTCGTCGATGTCGAAGGGGCGGCAGAAGGCGTCGGTCGGGCCGCTGCGGACATGCGGCTCGATGTTGACGCTGTACATGTAGCGGTCTTCCGGGAACGGAAACGGGAAGCGCAGGATGGCCGCGTCGCTGTTGCGGTAGGTGTAGTCGCCGCGGAAGGTTTCTTCGGGCTTGAATACCAGGCTCATGATTGCCTCCGGCTGATTGGGTTGTACGGGTTCAAAGATCGAGGACGAGACGGGCCGAGCGTGCCCGCGATACGCAGGGCATGATCAGTTGTCCGCCCTCACGCTCGGCGGCGCCGAGGTAATGGTCGCGATGCTCAGGCTCGCCCTCGAGCACGCCAGTGACGCACACGCCGCAGGCGCCGCCACGACACAGGCAGGGCGCACTCGCCCCGATGCGCTCGATGGCTTCGAGCAGGCTTTCGCTCTCGCCCACCTCGACCTCGATGCCGGAGCGGCTGAGGAAGGCGGTGAAGGGCGTGCCGCCCGACAGCGCGGCGCCGAAGTGCTCGCAATGCACATGGCTGGCAGGCCAGCCTGCATCGGCTGCGGCCTGAATGACCTGGTCGTTCAGTGCAGCGGGGCCGCACACATACAGGTGGGTGCCTGCAGGCTGACGTTCGAGCAGCGCCGGGATGTCCAGACGATGACCGTCGGCGTCCCAGTAGTAGTTCAGGTCGCCGCAGTCCTGCAGCCAGGGCGCGAAGGTGCCGGTCTCGGATTCGCGGCAGCACACGTGCAGCGCATGGCTCGCGCCGTTGTGGGCAAAGTCCGCGACATACGACAGAAAGGGCGTGATGCCGATGCCGCCGGCGATCATCAGGTGATGACGTGCCGTGCGCTGCGGCGCGAACAGGTTGCTCGGCCAGCTCGCAACCAGGCGGTCGCCCGGCTTGAGCACTTCATGCACGAAGGCGGAACCGCCACGGGATTCCGGCACCCGGCGCACGATGATTTCATACGCATCGCGCCGACCCGGCTGGCTGATCAGCGAGTACGCGTTGCGCCAGGTACGTGCTTCCCCCTGCAGCCGCAGCTGGATGTTGGCACCGGCCGCAGCCGGCGGCAGCTGCCCGCCGTCTGCCGCTGCCAGGCGCACGTGACGCAGGCTGGGTGCGATGTCATCGACGGCGACGACGGTGAGCTCGAGGGTTTCGCCGATCATGGAAAGACCTCCTCGCGCTTCGGCACTTCGCCGGGCGCTTCCGCATCCACCATCACCCCCATGAAGGCGCCGAGCCGGCGCGAGAAGTGATCGCGAACCAGCAGTTCGCGCCCACAACCGGTACAGGTCACGATGTTGGTGGTGACGTTCTCGGTGGTCTGGTGGCAATGGGTGCACCACACCCGGCGCTTCAGACTGCCGGCGTGCTGCATCCGGATCTGGCTCGGGCTCAGCCCGGCACGCCCGGCCACCGTCGCCAGCGACCACATGAAGGGTTCGGTACCCTGCAGGTAGAGCCGGTCGGCGATGCCGAAGCCTCCCTGCAGGGTGTCGAGCGCGGCGGCGGCTTCTTCGACGGTCTGCAGCTTGCACACCTTGCCAGGAGCGAGCGCGGTGGCCGGCGCGCTCACCAGCCAGGTCTGCAGTCGCGCCGCGACCGGGGCGAAGGCCGCCGCAAGCGCGGCCATCTGTCCGGGCGCGAGGGTGTCGCCCTCCACGATCAGCAGATGGACGCCCGCGGTGTCTTCAGCTGCCAGCTCGCGATAACGCGGGCGGCTGACGATCTGCGATTGCATCATGTCTCCCCCCTCAGAGCACGGCCACGGAATGGGCGACATAGACCACGGCGGCACCGGCTGCGAGCGTCAGGTAGGGCAGGATGCCCGCGCGGCTGCTGACGCCTTCCTCCGCACCAAGGTGCATGTCCTCCACCATCGCCGCAGGGAACTTGCCCTTGTCGGTGATGTAGTGGCGGAAGATGAAGACCGGCAGAATGCTGGCGGCCATCACCAGACCCGACACCAGCGTGCCTGCGCCCCAGATGTCGGCGCCCATGCCCATCAGCGCCATGTTGCAGAAGGCCAGCACGGTACCGACGCCGATCAGCCAGTTCGGTGCCTTGAACGGACGTGTCCAGGTCGGACGGTCGAGGCGGTGAATCCAGGCGGCGTTGAGGTTGAGGAAGTTGAACAGGACGTAGCAGACGTTGGAGATGGCGAGAACGAAGATGTAGTCCGACATCATCAACAGCAGCAGGTTGAAGCCGAGGTCGGTCCACATTGCCGGCGTCGGCGCGCCGTTGCGATTGACGTGGGAGAGGTACTTCGGCAGCCAGCCATCGACCGAGGCCTGGTACAGGGTGCGCGAGGAGCCCGCCATCGAGGTCATGATCGACAGCACCAGTGCCAGCACCAGCATCGCCATCAGCACGCGCTCGACCATCGCCCCGCCACCGATCATGTGCGCCATGGCCTGCGCAACGCCCATGCCGCTGTAGATCTCAGGCGCGAGGATGCCGTCATACACCGCAGCGCTCACCACGTTGCCAGCGGCATCGGTCACTTCCGGCGTCACCAGCTGACCGAGGCCAAGCGTGCCCTGGAAGGCAAGCGGCACCACGGTGAACACGAAGATGCACAGCAGACCCGAATACAGGATCGCCTTGAAGGTATCGGTGCGCGGGTTCTTGAATTCGCGGGTGTAGCACACTGCCGTCTCGAAGCCGTAGGTCGACCAGGCGGCGATGAAGAGGCCACCGGCGATCAGGGTCAGGCCACCCATGTCCCAGGCACCGTCGATCACCGCACCGGAAGCGTCATGGGCCAGCGGATACATCGGCGCCAGATTGGCGGTCGATACATCACCCGAGAGCAGCGGCCACAGACCGACGAGCATCAGCGGTGCGAGTGCGGCAATGCCGAGCACCATCTGCATCCGTGCAGCCTGCAGGATGCCCCGGTGCTGGATCGCAAACGCGCCGAGCAGAACCGCTGCGCCCAGCACGAAGGTGGCGTTGATGCGCAGCGCCAGATCCGCACGAATCCAGCTCAGATCCAGCAGCGTGAGTTGCCAGGTGTTGATCGCCGCATCGGGCGCAAACAGGATGCTCAGGATGTAGCCCGCAGCCAGACCGGAGCCGATGGCCAGCACCGGCGACCAGGCCAGCCAGTTGCACCACACCGAGAGCGGCGCGAGGATCTTGCTGTAGCGCACCCAGGCCACGGCGCCATACACCGACGCACCGCCCGACTTGTGCGGAAACAGGCCGGCGATCTCGGCATAGGAAAATGCCTGGAGAAAGCCGAACGCGATCGACACGATCCAGATCGCCCACGACGGCTTGCCCACCGTTGCGGCAATCGAGCCAATTGAAAAAAGCACCAGGGCAGGTACGCCACTGGCCACCCAGAACGCCCCCGCCCATCCGATCTTGCGGTGGAGCGTCGCGCTCTGCTGGCTGCCCCCTGCGAAACCGGCGGCAAGCGGGTCAAGCACCGTTGTGTTCATCCGAGTTCTCCTGAAGGTCGAAACAAAATCGCAAACCGCTTGAATGCGATACGGCCTTCAATGTCCGCTTTGGTGCTGCGACGCACAATCCGACTTTGGGAGTAGCCCGGGGGAGTAAGCCGGGGGAGTAAGCCCGCATGTGGAGGCAGGCGCGCTCGACACATGCAGACAGAAAACGGACGAAACAGGCAGCTGCAGGGGCGGCCGCTGCGGGGAGAAAGAACGGAAGAATGGGACCTGCCCGCACCGGGCAGGCAGGTCTCAGTGGGCCCGCAGCAGCGTCAGGCCGCAGCCCTGACTGCCGAAACAGCCGCCGGCCACGCCGCCATGCGGCTCACCGACACCCGGCGCGCACCCGGCACC
>TARA_R110001583_G_scaffold42424_3_pt1 | contig 14350 bp, 14 predicted proteins | sample TARA_R110001583 | Tara Oceans TARA_R110001583 (sample SAMEA4398432) | marine metagenome | biome: Polar Biome; feature: [MES] marine water layer (ENVO:01000295) within the mesopelagic zone...; material: water (ENVO:00002006), including particulate matter (ENVO:01000060) such as...... | reverse complement strand
CGGCACCGTAACTTGTCTTATAAACACTAACTAACATACCCATTATAATCACTCCATTAATTGATTTATTATTGCGCCAAACAAATGCTGCCTGGGCTATCCCACTCCCAATACATCCCTTTCTTCTCTGCCCAAACCTCAAGGTCAGGGTGAATGTATGGAAGGTATCCATTGAACTCATGACCGTAATAATCAACCAGGCCGTCACCGCTCTCACCAGAGACATGCAGCTGGCCATCATTAACCCAGGCTTCAGGCTTGATCTGAATGGGCACCCACTGATACTCACCGTCAACCTTGATATAATCCTCAGACTGAATGACCGGCAACTTCTTCAACATATTTTGTAAATTCATTAGAACCACTCCTTTTGACCAGTAATTGCATTACGCATTTCAAGAACAACAAAGGGGCACATCACATCCATCGTTTGAGTGCCCGCCCACTCACAAGCCAGGTCCCAGTTGGGGAACCGCATGACCTTGAAGTCATCCTGGCCGCTCTTCGCACCTTTGCAGTGAAAGGTATCCATCTCAACAGTAATCATCACTCACCCCCCTCAGCTTCGATCATCTCATCACACAAGGCCATTGCCTTGTTGAAGGCATCAGTGGCCTCCTCATCTCTACCGCACTGCATCATGAAGGCCATGAACTGCAACTGAAACTTGATCTTCGCAGCTGGACCTGGGTTTTCCTGAACCTCGTTACCGAACATGTCTATTGCTTGTCCCATCTCACTCTCTCCTTAAATTGATTAATTACCCTACATACATATAATAGCATATATCGTGTCGTTGTACACATATTTGCACATTACACCTAGACCGATAAGTAATAAGAATTTAACTTCATATGCTTTTTTGTTCTATACATATTTGTGCAAACACTTGCACAACGACACGATATATGTGAATATAGCTATGTGGTAATCAATTAGCAATTAAGGAGATCGAGATGAGAAGAACAATGACTAGAGAATTTTATATCCCAGGGGACTCTGTTGAGGTTAAGCCAGAAGGTGTTGAGGCGGTAGCCTACTACTATGACAGTGGTGCCGGTAAGCCAGCTGCCATGATCTTCATCGGCAAGCAGCAGAAGCCAGCCAAGCACTACTCTTTCAAGAGCGTCGAGCGAAGAGAAGAGTATGTCCAGGAGATCTTCGGTAACGTCAAGGCCAACGCAGAATACAAGAAGGAGAAGGCCGCCAAGGCTAAGGCTGCCAAGGCTGAGGCTGCCAACACTGTCAAGGTTGGAGATATCTTCGATACTTGCTGGGGCTATGACCAGACCAATGTTGAGTTCTACCAGGTAGTCGCCAAGAAGGGTCAGATGATCGACGTAATCAAGATTGGCCAGGTGACTGTGGAAAGCAACCAGAGCTGTGACTATGTTGCTCCAAACCCTGAGCGCAAGATAGGAGAGGTCATGACCAAGAGAATCAACCAGTACGGTGGTTTCAAGGCTCATGAGTGTGGCAACGCCAGCCCTTACGGCGGGCAGCCAAGATATCAAACTGCCTGGGGTTACGGACACTAAACCAAGAGCCCCCTTCGGGGGGCATAGGAGATCAATGTGAAATGTACGAAACGAAAGGTATGGGCTGCGGTTGAGAAGGTAAGCCCCTTAATTCACATGGAGCACACAGCTTACGGTGACCATGGAAACTCGATTTATGATACAGAGTTCACCCTGCCGGTATCCAGCACTCGAACCCAGAGTGTAGTATTCCGAGAGAGCGGTGCCAGGGTGGTTGTGTTCCCGACATGGTACAAGCTCCCAGGGCAGAGCAAGTCAGATTACTGGCAATTTGTTTTAGACGGCATCAACGATGGGATCTTGAAAACGGATTGGGTGAAGTAAATTAACCGCCCCTTCGGGGGCATAGGAGATCAATGTGAAGTATTCAAAAGTTTTAGATTTATGGCAGGAAGGCGTTCAGGAAGATATTGAGTCTGGCCAGGTCAAGCTGCAGCGAGGGCAATGGTTGCGATGTGGACCATCAGGTAAACCATGCAGGTTTGTCGGTCTGTCCTGCTCCAAGTCAATCTGGGTCACTCACTGGCAGGGCAGCGGTAAAGCCACGCTTGAGAAGTTTATGTCCGCTGTGAAACTTCAGCAGCACAGAGATCACTCAACCTCTTCATAAAGATGTTGGTTTCGGAGTTTGTTATGCAGCCAGAACACCAGGAGATATCTGTCTCCGCTCTCTACTGCCAGGCCCCTATGGAGGTTAGTAAAGGACGGGAAGATCAGGGCATGGCCAGAGGGCAAAGGCTTGAGCGTTCCATGATTATGGAATTCAGTACCGCCACCGACATACCCTCCAGTGTTCAAGGGAATAACCACCGAGATATCTGCAGACTCATCGTGGTGCCAGGCACCCTTCTGCTTGTCCTTGGGGTTGTAGTTTGCTATCTGAACCGAGGAGATATCAAAGCAATCTCTCTGATACAGGCTGAGGAATATGGGGTTGAGAACCGTCTGCACAACAAACCACATCCGGCTATAGAGCTCAGGGCAGTGGTCCCGCAGCACAATCTCTGGGATCTGCCGCAGCTCATCCTCATCATCGTTTGGTTTAAAGGCTACATGCTGCTCCATGAGTTTGATCTCTTCGACCATCATCTTGCACCACTGACGGCGGAAGAGGGGAACCGTATAAATCTCAGGAAACACCTTCTTGCACATCTTATGGATTGGAGTTTTACCCAGGTCTTCACGACCTTCACTAGCCCTGTACCTGGCTATGTCTGGGATAGAATCCTGGACGGCATCATACAGGGCATGATTTATAGGCCAGTTCGACTGCATTGAAAGAAGATAATTCTTTATTTGATAAGTCATAGTTTGCATATTCTTACACAAAACTATAAACTGGTCCAGACAAATTTGACAGGAATCATAATGACTACTTTAGAAGATAAACCACAACCAGATCGCCAGCGCAAAAGCCTGGCTGTTGACCAGCACACCTATGACTTGCTGCAGGAAATTTGCTTCGATCAGCGGCGCTCTAAGATTGACCAGCTCAAGATTTTAATTGAGCACGAGCACGATAGATTGTTCTTAGCTGCAGGGATCCAAGGGTGAACCTTTTTAGTAAGCCAGGGTCCCAAAGGCCAGTACCTCAGAGCTACAAGCCAGTGCTTGAGTCCTCCGAAGTTATTGACTTGTTTGCTAGATTGACCTTGCATCAACAGGCAGCATTGTTGCGACTGTTAAGCCGCAATATGGTTATTGACCTGGGTGACGATAATCGTTACATGGGATATGAGTTTGATTACAACGTCAGCGGTGCAGTAATTTCTGTTACCCCATCCGACGACGAAGATTAAACCAGTCCGGCAATACCCGATCTACCAGCCTGCATGCGCGAGGCTAATTCTCTGTCTGCGTCATTTGGTAATACAGTCGGTGATAGCGCCGATTGAAAAGAACCAGGTGCGCTTATTCCACCAGTAGCAGGCAACGGCTCAAACATTGATCCAGTTGCAGATCCTACCTGGGGAATCTTAACACTGTCCAGGCTCGCCATGAGCTCTTCTCTATTTGGCAGCAGCTTGTCTGCAGTGCTCTTTGGAACAACCTGGCGGAATGCCGCTTCATTGTTCTCAGGAATTGCATTAGGCTTTTGCTGAGATGTAGAGCTCTCCCATTCCATTGGCTCAATAGCATCCTGGCTCAGTCCCTGGATAACACCCTTCACCTCATCACGAATATCAGGATTAACTTCTGATATCTGCACCAAGCGGCGGATGTGCTGCCCAAAAGAATTAGGCTTAAACGCTGCAATCTCAACGCCTTCAGATAACCACTTCACAAACGATGGGTTAGTCATCAGCTTAGCTGAGGCATAAGGAGCTACAAGTCCACCCAGGCCAAACTCAAAACCGTCACCACCAACCAGCTTACCTGTTTCAGCCGCCAGGGGACCAAAGGTTCCCATTGCACCTAACAGCCTGGCGGTGCCAGAAGGGTTAGCCATTTGCGCTGCAGTCTTACCTACACGATCAATCGTAAACACCAGGTCATCAAGAGCTGGTGCCAGGGAGGCATATTCTGTTCCGCCAAATAGAGCTTCCTTAGCCTCTTTGGATAGGTTGTTCCAGTTGGATATAAATTTATTAGGGGAGAACCCAGCATCAGCCATGGCATCAGCGCCTGACTTAGCAGCCTGCTCTCCTAACTCGGAGGCCCCTGCAGCTGAACCAGTAGGCATACCCATCTTCCCCAGCATGTAGCCGGATAGAACATTAAACTCATCAGGCTCAAATTGACGGCGCATCTTCTCAATTCTTTCGCCGCCTTCTTTCGATCCGCTAAGGACATAACGTAAGGCTCCTGTTGCTTCCGTTTCTCCTCGTTTGATAACGTCATCAACAAAGGAGATATCTCCACCCTTCCGCATATTCTGTTTAACAAAGGCATTGGCTGCCTTGTACTTTCCCAATATAGCGTTAGAAGCCTTCTTGCCTGCAGCACCATCCATAAGATCCATCTGGGCGTTCCCTGCTGTCTTTACAAGGTTGTCCAGGTCTGCGGTGACATATCCTATCAACTCTTTTACTTTGCCCTCAGAGCGGCTTAGAGCGCCCTGTGACTCGCCCTTTCTTACCGTAGCCATCAAGCTGCTTCTAAAGTTTTTTAGCTGATTATAATCAAGCACGCCATCGGTAGCATCCTGGAGCAATCTACCGGCCTGCTCTAATGCGGGGTTTAAGTCTGGAGCTCCAGTTGCAGTCTTTGATTGTGCCAGGTACTTGGTGACAAACTTCTGCGTGGCGCCGGCATCAGATCTAACCGTGTCGCCAATAAGTTCACCCACCTCGTCATACATTGCTTTTACTTTCTCATCATAGCGAGCCCTAGCTGCCTGGGCAGAACCCATAACCTGGTCAGCTGCTTCAGACGTTGTTCTGATACCACCGTACTTCCCTGCAAGTTTGGCCGCAGACTCATCTAACTCTATCAGGGTCTTTTCGGCGTTCTCCTTCATAATCCTTACGGATGGGGGAGCTGCTGCCAGATACTGCTCAAACAAATTAACCAGGGGATTACCGCTAACCTGGCCGGCGGTGGGGTTGCTTACACCTGCGCTTTTCATTCTTTCCATGGCGCCTTTAGCGGCTGCATCCATAGAGTTGACTGCGTAACGTATCGGACTGCCAACCGCAAACTTAACGCCGTTGTAAATCTTGGATACGATTGGACCAGCTGCAGCATTAACAGCCGCAGTAGTAGAGAAGTCACCTAACCTCTCCACACCAGTCCTGGTATCTTCGGTTTCTCCAAAGAAATCCAGAATCCCAATATATGCTTCTCTTGCCGTAGCACTACCAAGTCCTTCCCCTGCCACAAATCCAGCGGTTGCTGCAGGAATAGTTCCTATGACTGTGGGAGAAGCGGCTGCAGCTGCAGCGGTAGCACCCGCAATTCCGCCACCAATTCCGCCAATAGTCTCGGCTATCTCTGGACCTACATCAGCAAAGTCTCCCAGGGTGGGGATAGGCATGCCAAACAATCTAACGTCTTCATCGAATAACGTGAGAGTGCCAGTCTCTGGATTAGTAAATACAAAGTTACCTCGACCAAACCTAGCCGCTCCGCTCTTGGGGTCTAAAACCTCAACGGGGATTGCGTCTGGAAAGAATTTTTTTAGCGTTGCAATCTTGTCATTAGGTGATTGCGCTGCCGCCACCTGGGCTCTTACGCCAGCATCCGCTCCAGATTTTGTATCAATAGAATCCAGCAGCTCAGATTGAGCCAGGTTCATAAGCTCATCGTCTGTGTAATTCCCTACCGAAGGAATATCCGGCAGGACCATAGATAAAAGCTGGTCATCGCTCAGCGTTTCTAATGCTTTCTCTGTCACTACAGTAACCCCGCTGCTTTTAATTTTGCGCGTAACTCTGGGTTTCGCTTAGCCCTTTCTTTCAATACATCAAGCGCTTCATCGCTCGTAAGATCTGGAGAAGCCGACTTCTTGGTCTCTCGAAGCGTTCTATCAAAAGCCTTTCCTGCACTGGCCTTCATTGCATTAAAGGCGTTTTGTCTTCGTTCTCTTTTAGATTGCTGCCTAGCTAGATCGTCGCCAAACCTTGGCACATATAGCTCCATAGCCATTTCAACTTCAGCTACTGGGATAGCCGCACCCGACTCATCTCTTAACTGAGCCATAGTAAAATCTCTGGCAGCGTCTCTTAAAATTCCGTACTTAGACGACACCAAAGCATTTTCAGCTAAGTCAGGTATAAATGGGGCCAGCTCTACAAATTGATCCCTGGGGTTCAGTGGGTCAAACCCAGAGTCCATCAGGTCATCAATAACCTGCATTTGATTCATCATGCGAAAAGCATACTTCGCAGAGTCTTCTTGCTGAGCCGTAAAAATGCTTTTCTCTTTTTCAGTGCCGGCAATAACCGCAGAAGCAGTTGCACCCATAGGAACCATGGTTGATTGGTCTGGGCTGGTTGTAGAATTTTCTAGGTCTTCAATCGTTAATACTGGCATAGCTTAATCCTTGGTAAAGTATATTATCTGACCATCCGCACCAGGACGCTGAAATATTGCAGCGCCAGTTTCTGCCTGGTATCGACCAGTAAAGGTCGCACCTGGAAACTCTGCGGGTGGCGTAATATCTGCAGGAGCAGGCTGAGTGAATATATCACTTACATCCAGGCCGCCGGATTCTATAACCTGTGTACCGGTTTCTGTTTGAATTGGTGTTCTGCGGGGCTCAGTAACATACTTCAAAGCCAGCTTATATTCTGGCTTTAATTTAATAGATGGATCAGTCTCTGCAGCCAGAAGAATGTTAAACATCTGCGCCTCTAAGCTCTTGCCGGAAAAAATACCACCGGTTTCTTTGAGGGCTGCCAGGTCATACTTGAATCGTGCATCAAGCATCTTCTCCTGCATGTCCTTGGAGTCTTGCCTCTTTTGCTCTACATCCTGGTAAGCCATCTGCATGAGCTTGGTTCTCATCTCTTCAGCTTTTTCCTGGCGCTTTTGTGCAGCCTCGCTGTAAAGATTAAATCCTGCTGCCAAGCCATAACCAATAGAAGAAGGTCTTCCGCTCGCAGCTTGCTCAACCAACCCTCGGCTAAGGTCTGAGGCCAGACCATACAGGCCACGCTTCTTAGTAGTAGGCATAAGGAAAGAAAGCTCCTGGGCCTTCTTGTTAATAGACGCCATGTCAATTCCTGACTGGGGCTTATTCTGAAGCTCCTGGAGCTGAGCAAAGTATGCGAGTGTTGGATCCAATGTATCTGCCATTATGCTGACCCTTGATTCATGTAAGTGCCTGCAGCACCCAATGCACCTAATCCTGTAGCAAGACCAGCCTGCAAAGCACTAGGCGGCGGAGTATAAGTTGTGCCAATAGTTGTTTGACCGCCGGCCCCTACACCCATATTCATAAACGGCATCAGCGCATTGTATTGGTTCAGTGGAGCCATCTGCGCTTGCTGCATTGCTGCACGCTGAGCGTCAAACTGCTGCTGCTGATTACCCTGCTGCATTCCGCCGTACTGCATTAGATTCTGCATCTGCTGCTGGCCTGCTGCCTGCTGTGCATTGCCTAGACCCTGGATGAATCCACCATAGCCTTGTTGCGCTGCAAGTTGCTGCTGACCAATTTGTCCCTGAAGGCCACCCATAGCACCATAACCCTGGGCCATCGTTGCAGCATTCTGAGCTGCGTTATTACCCATTTGAGTCCTAGCGTCCTGCATGCCCTGGCCTGCGCCCATCATTGTCTGACCAAGCTGAGTGCCTGCGCCATACATTTGATTAGCCACGTTACCCATGGTTTGGCCGTACTGCTGCTGAGCACCCATTCTGTTTTGAGCGCTCTGTCCTAAGTTAGAAGCCAGGTTCTGCTGGTTGCTTAAACTTTGACCAGCCGTACCCTGTAGCAAGCTACCATAGCCTTGGCCCGCAGCTAATCTGCTTTGACCTGCCTGGCCTTGCTGCTGAGATAACTGCTGCTGAGAACCAAGTCGTTGCTGTGCGCTTGAGCCTAACTGTGCGCCATACTGCTGCTGAGCACCTAGACGTTGTTGCGCCTGGTTACCCATTTGATTAGATAGCTGGCTAGATACATCCATCTGCTGCTGACCAATACGGCCAATGCCTTCCGCTTCAGCACGGTCTGCTGCAAGTCTTTGCTGGCCAACTGAGCCCAGGGTAGACGCAAGATTCTGTCTCGCCCCCAGGGTAGATTGAGCTGCGCCCATCTGCTGAGAAGTCAAAGCCTGGTCCGCACCAAACTGAGTCTGTGAAATGTCGCCAGATCTTCTAGCCAGGTCAGATTGTGCCGCAGCCTTTTGTGCCGCAGTCTGTCCCATTTGAGAAGCCAGCGTTTGATCTGCACCAAACTGAGTCTGAGAAATGTCACCCGCTCTTCTAGCCAGGTCAGACTCTGCTGCTCCCATCTGTGAAGCAGAAGAACCAAGTTGAGAAGCAACGGTCTGTCCTGCACCAAATCTCTGAGAACCAGCAGCAGACAACCTATCTGCAATACTCTGATTAGCCGCCAAGTCGCCGGAGGCTTCCTGGGACATTCTTCCTGAGAGAGACTGATCCGCAGACAATCTGCTTGCGGCGCCTTGAGACAAAGTATCTGCAGCTCTTGTTTGAGCCCCTAATCCTTGACCGCCTAGAGAAGCCAGCCCTTCAGCTGCGCCACGCTGCGCCCCTTGCTGTCGAGCAAACTCACTCATCGCAGTGCTTTGAGCATTCTGGAACCCCTGAGCTCTGAGGCCGCCAACTTCTTTGGCCAACCCTCTACCCATTGCTTCCGCTCTTTCTGCTGCGGTTAATCGTGCCCTTGAACCAAAGGCTGATTCGCCACCAGACCGAATGTCACTAGCAGTCTGTGCCATGTCTGACTGAGCCAAGCCCTTAGTGGCATCCTGGATCATTTGATTTACAACACTGTCCTCATAAGGATTCATATACTGAGAAGTCGTTGAAGGATCAAACGCCCCCAAAGACCCTCGTAACAAATCTTTCGATTCCCCCAGGCCGGTTGAATACTCATCTAGCGCAGTAATGCCGCGCTGCTCTGCATCAGATAGTCTGTTGCCGAAACGGTCAACAGCGGCACCAAGCCTAGCTGTAGCTTCACCTTGTCGGTTGGTAAATCTGTCAACAGCTCCACGCTCCTGGCCTAATGCCTGGTTGAGCTCTTGATTTAATTTTTGTTCTGCACCCTGCAGAGAGGTAGTAGCTTGACCCAATCCTTGCCCAAGTCGGCCAACCGCGCCCTCTTGCCTGGATAGTGAACCAGCTAAGCCAGCGCCCAAACCTTCAACGCCCTGCCTAAGTGCTGCAGTAGAAGCATCTAGTCCTGAACCTAAACCAGCAACAGCTCGACGCTGCTCTGCCAGGGATCCGCCTAAGCCACCTCCCAGTTCATCTACTGACCGAGACAAACCTTGAGTTGCCTGGCCTACCTGCCCAGAAAACTGGCCCTCAGCGCTTCGCGCTAAACCTTCAATGCCACCCAAGTCTCTAGCAAACTGATTGCCTGACTGCTGTAGCATTTGACCTTGCTGGCCAAGTGCCTGGCGCTGCATTGCTGCACCACCGGCTAACTCGCCAGCTGCACCAGCAAGTCCTCGATCAAAGCCGGCTGTAGACCTTCTCGCTAAATCATCAACATTAGATAGGTCTGTACCAAACCTGTCTGCAGCTCCCTGCCCAGTTCTTTCTGACCTAGCAAGGTCGCTCTGAAATCTACTTAAATCCTGCTCGCCACGCTGCTCAACTGCACCTAGCCTGGCGTCAAATTGAGAAGCTGCGCCCCTGGATAAATCTTCTACACCCTGGGCTCTCTGGTCGAATTGTTGCTGAGACGCTAGAGCCTGTCGCTGCTGATCTTGCAAATCGGTGCGTAACTGTCCTGTCGCTGCTTCGGCCTCTCGTCGGTTACGGTTAATCCCACCAAGGGCGTCACCTAAACCTCGCTGAGCTTGAAACTCAGATATGCCTGAGCCACGCTGCAGCTCTTGAAGTGATTGTCGCTGAGAGGCTAACTGAGCTTGCTGGCCTTGACCTAAAGCACCCAGCCCCTGCTCATATGCTTCTTGTGAAGCCTGGAGAAAAGGCTCTTGAGAACCAACAGCATTTCTTGCCAGTTCAAAGGCTGCCTGTTGATCTGGGCTAAACCCAGCAATCTCCTGGGGAGTGACCAGGGGTCGGCCCTGCTCATCAAAGAAGCTGCGCTCTGCTGCTTGCATTGCACCAGGTATAAAACCACCCTGGCCATCTAAACCATAAAGCATCTGCTGGACGATAGGGTCCATGCTGGTTTCAGACTTCTGAATTCCCGCTACATACGGAGAAGCTGCACCGCCTTCCTGAAACTTCTTAATCTGGGCTGGGGACATAATCATGCTGGCTCTCCTGCAAAATCTTTAAACAGCTTCATCATGTCATACATGAGCTTGGTGCCTTTATCTCGATCTTCTTTACCCAAAGGCTCTAGCGTAATAATGCCGCCGTCCTTCTTCATTTGAAACGCACCAGCTCCGCGCACGGCTTGACCGGTCATAACAAACTCGCCATCACTGAGCATGGCAGGAATATCGTCACTGACTTCTGTGCCTGGGCCTTCAATGTCGCCAACCATACGCTCAAACTCTTCCATGGAAACATTGCCGCCATCAGCATAAGCCATGACTGGACCGCCATAGCGCATGCCTTCAGCGGGTGGTGGTGTTGGTCTGCCACCGCTCAAAGTTGGGAAGGTATTAGCTGGAAGCAAACCAAACTCGGTTGGGTTGGGTGCTTCATTGCCCATACGTCTTGCAATTTCTGCTTCAATGTTGTAGCGACCTGCTGCATTCATCGAAGTCATTGGGGTCTGTGCGACACCTTTAGCGTTCTTGGCTTCATCATACGCCAGCTTGCCCAGCAAACCAGCCAGGCCAAGAGCTGCAATGTCCTTGCCTCCAAACCCGCTTCCGCCGCTTCCGCCGCCGCTGATTGATTTAATGAAGTCGGGCGTTGGATTGCTTCCGCCAAACCCTAAGCTATCGCCTATGTTCTTTATATAGTCTGGCGTATCAAACGCCTCATCAATAAAGCTGCCATTGGTGAATGGGTTCAATGCCGACAATCCACTAGAGGCTGTACCTGCCTGCATTTGACCGCCTGGCACATTTAACATTGTTCCTGCAATAATCATGTTAGGGTCAGATATATGAGGATTGTTCGCCATCATCTCTTCGACTGAAACACCCATTTGAGCGGCAATCTGCGAGAGCGTATCTCCAGACTGGATCTCGTACTGCTGTGCAACACCCGCTGGCATTGCTCCGCCACCAAGGCCCGCTAAAGTTGTAAGGCTCTTGCCCATCACTCCGGTTGGTGCGCCAGGTAAAGAGCCTGGACGGAATACGGTAGACCCTGCTCCGCCAACCACTCCAGGAGTTAATGCTTCGCCAGAGTAACTTGCGGTCTTTAATAATCCAGGTATGCCCTTAGTGCCGCCCGCTCCGCCAAAGATGGTTTCCATTGGATTGGAAGCCAAACTTCCTATGCCACTACTTATGGCTGAACCGGTCCCACTAAGACCTGCGCCAATGCCGCTCATAAAGCTGCCGCCACCGGCCTTGGTTATATTAGATATATTAGATCCAATACTGCCGCCTGTTGCTGCAGGACCTGCAACAGTTAAAAGGTTAAGCGGACTAATGTTACCCTTAGCTACGTCATAGACAGTGAATGCCTTGTTTGCCAATGCGGCGATAGGCTGCCAGGGACCAGGTATAAACTGAGCCACTTTAGCCAGGGGCTTAACGACTTTCTTAACAACCTTCTTAACACCCTTAGCTATCTTCTTAAAGAAGCCAAATTCTTCCAGGCCAGTAATTGGGTTTAATGAGGCAATGCCTAAACCAACAACAGCCTGGTGCGGGTCAATGTCTAATTCTTCAAACCGCTGCTGTACAGCACGCTCAAAGTTTTCATCCTCGAATGCTTCAGGGGGAAGAACCACCTCACCTGGTCGGAGGTGAGCCAGGGCAGTATCATCGCCACGACCTTCCGCAGCCAAAGCAATAGCCTGCTCAGCCATGGGAGCATTTGCTCCAACCATAGCGGCTTCAGCCAAGTGTTCGTAAGTTCTTCGTTCAGTGGGGTCGTCTGTCGCCTGGGCTTGCATCATCATCTCTTCGATGGCTGCTGCAATGTCGGCATTAGGATCTTGACTAGCTTCTTGTTCCATGACCGCTTCTTGGGCCTGGCTCATTAAGGCCATTTGCTCAGCGGATGGCACTGAGCCGCCCTCCTGCATCCTCATAACGGGCCCACCCATATTCATGGGTTGAGCCTCAAGGCTGGCAAATAACTGGTCTTCTAATTTCATATTCATGGCGTGTTCACCGTTACAGTTCCCAAGCCGGAATTTATTGCCTGACCAGCTGGATAGGTCTGGTGGGAATACAAGTCTCGCAAAGCATTTCCATCAAAAGCCTGGTGTATTTGGTTAGTTGTATTAAAGATTATAGCACCCGTTGCAAACTGAAGGGTACTAATTTGTGTTGAGTTAAAGTGTGGGGATATTGTAAAATCGACAGAACCGAGATTTATTTCTAACACTCGCACCAAACGGTTGAATGTTTCAACATCAACTTCCGAGCCAGTTCCGCCAATAGCCAGGGGTAGCCTGGTCTCCAGCAACCTACTCACGCTCGACGACCACTTGGTTGAATGTCAATCCTGGTCGAGCCCAGCCTCCACTTGTATCCAAGTTGATTGTTAGATGCAGAGTCATCATCTGACTCAAACCTAAATACCAACTGCCGAGAGCGGCTTCTGACGTTATTGTATGTGGACGTTTCAGTAACCTGGGTGGTGGAATTAGTGGTTAAATCTTGACCAGGGTAGTCCCTGCTTTTCAACACTATATTCATTGCGGGGTTATTGCTTGAGGTGCCATCACTAATAAAAGCAACGTCAGGTATGATCTGCTTCACAAAGGAGAAGTTCTCTCCGTCACCAATCGCGGTATCACCCGATTCCACAAACACATTGGTCATTGCTGTGTTGTTATCGTTATAGCCAGTCTCATGCTCAAACACCAGGCTCTGTCCATACCACTGCGCCGCAGACAAGGGAAGGTCTTCAATACCTGCATCTAGCCAGGAGTATCTGACCAGGGAACCAATGGACCAGGTGTTCTCTTCGTAATTAAAAATAACGTACCTGCTGATCTCTCCAGTGCCATCTTCTTTTGATGGGTAGAAGAACCACATCTCACCAAACTCAGAGTTTAAACCCATGTGGCATTTAAACGCCTGCTCCAGGTCCAGATCCTCAAATACATATTCCTGCACGCTGCAAGGCAGTTTCTTGACTGCACCTGTATATACATAGAATCCTGTCTTCGACGCAAAAAATACCCCACTCGGCGCATTTACTGCAGCCTTGGGTCCAATCAATCCTGCACCCTCATTGACCAGGTTGACCGCAAACGTCAATGGCGGTCCTATAAAGTTCATGCTGTACAGGCTGGTGTCAGTCCAAATAAGGATCTCCTGCCTGGACTTTAATCCGCCGACAATGAAGGAACCAGAGCTCAATCTCACATCACCTGCCGAATTGGTTGGCAGGGGCTCAAACTCTAACTCATTCTCTGACGCAGAGAACGCCACTAACATGGGATCAATAACACCGGTCCTGGTGCTGCCACTAACAGGGTCGCAGCCAAGGACTACCAGGTGCCGGTCTGTCTCTGAGGTGATAACCTGCAGCCCAACAGTTGGAACCTGGTTAGCACCGCTGACAGTGGAAAGATTTTTCGCTTCAACGGTAACGCCGTTATTCTCTACCCAACGGTATATGCCTGCGCCCCTGGGGTTTATTATTAAGTTCTCACCAAAGTTATCGTGCGTCCATAGTCTCAGCTGATTCACTGCAGATATGGCGTTAGCCGAACCATAGGCGCCATTGCCCCAGGTCCCGATACCCCAACCTGTGCTGGTTACATATGTATCCAAGCCCACGTTTATTTGATAGGTGCCTACGGTACTAGATCCGCCATTTCCAGAGTCACTGGCATTTGCTGTAACAGTAGTGCCGCTGGTATCTTTTGCGACTATCGTATAAGCGTTGGCGGTGGTTACCAGGGCGATCTGATATTCCTGGTTAAGAACGGCAGCAGTTACGTTGCCGCCTAAAGAGGCTGCGCCACTAAAGGTAACAAAGTCATTTGTCACCGCCCCGTGGGCAGTATCTGTAATGGTAATAGTAGAGGAGCCATTGGAGGCTGCGAAGGTTACATCACCGGCAGAAGTAACCAGGCGAATGGGGGTAACGTCATTGTAAGCGTCACCTTC